>Ga0335085_10000753_pt1 | contig 82863 bp, 60 predicted proteins | sample Lox_Sample_45_FD_206712 | JGI IMG/M metagenome (GOLD analysis project Ga0335085, IMG submission 206712) | Soil microbial communities from Loxahatchee National Wildlife Refuge, Florida, United States - Lox_Sample_4.5 | ecosystem: Environmental > Terrestrial > Soil > Wetlands | place: USA... | reverse complement strand
GCGTTCGTCCAAATGCGGCCAAACCGAACGGAACTTCCGCTTCAATTCGGATAGGATGCTCATGCCTACGGAGCATAACGCATTGGTTCATAAGATGGTATCTTTATTTATTTACGCAGCCTTAGTGCAAGCCCGCGCGCGCGAGCATCGCGAGGAACTGACTGCGTGTACGCATGTCGATCGACTCCGCCACCAGCTTGCCGCTGCGATCGTAAACGAAGCTCTTGGGAATTCCCTCAATCACGAAGAGGCGATTCACCGTGCCGCCCGGATCAAGCAGGATCGGATAAGTGAAGCTCCGCTGCGCAATGAAAGGCTTCACCTTGGCGGCATCCTCTTCGGAGATGGCGAGGGTCACGAGGCCGCGATCTTTGAATTGATTGTACACCGCCTCGAGATCGGGCATTTCCTTGCGGCAGGGCGGGCACCAGGTGGCCCAGAAATTCACCAGCACCACTTTTCCGTGCAGCGCGCTCAGCGTCCACGGCTTGCCTTCGAGGTCTGTCAGCGTGAAATCGGCGCGCTGGCGGCGTTCGTCATCCGCTTCAAGCCTCGACATCGCGGCTGCAAATTCTCGATCGTCCAACGAAACCTCCACGTGCTCGTAGCGCACCAGCGAAGCGAGTTCGACATAGGGCGCCGGGACTTGCCTTGCTTGCGCCACAGGTGGACTCCCGCGGAGGGCGTCCGCCAACGTGGTGGCAACTTCCCGGAGGGTATCGTGGCCGAAGTCGCCTTCGGTTGAAAGGCCCGACAGACCGAAAGCAAGATACAACTTATTGGGGACCGCCGGTAAGGCGCGAATCTGCAGGGCAAGCTGTCGTGTGGTCTGCGCGCGGACGTCATCCGGCAGCGAACGCAGTTTTTTGAGCTGCTCGAAGATAGGCTTTTCGGCGTCGCTCCACGGGGGCTGCCCCTCCTGGGCGGCAAGGTGGGGTGCACCCCACGGAACCAAAGCGATCAGCAAACCGGCGGCGGCGAAAAGGCCGCCGATCTTAGCTGAGGGCCGCATCAATTCGAGCCCTGGCCGTCGCCTTGGGCGCGGATGTAGCGGTCGACGGTGAGGGCCAGCTTATCCACAGTCGCGGTGAGTTTGCCGATCTGTATGTCGTGATCGAGGATATTGCCCTCCAGCCGCACCAGGGTATCCACCACCCAAGCGTGCTTTTCGTCGCTTTTGGCTTGGGCCCGGACCAGAAGTTCCATCGTTTGTGCCATAGCTTCGATGCGTTCGTCGATGGTCATCTCACGCTCCAAAAAAGAATATAGCAAGGATCGAGCCCATCCGGGGAAATCTCCACAGCCTACGTGTCGGAATGAGACGCCCCGCAGTCGGTATGGCACGGTTGGGAATTGCCACGTTGCACCAGCTAGGGCAGCGCAAATGCCACCACGGAGTCATCGAGTTTCAGCCGGTCGCCGGCCTTGCCGTGACCGCCGGCGGCTACCACCACGTATTGGCGCCCGCCCGGACGCGCACGGTAGGTGATGGGAGTCGCCATGGCCGAGGCGGTGAGGTCGGCGTGCCATAGCTCCTTGCCGGTTGCCGTGTCAAAGGCGCGGAAAGTGCTATCGAGCGTGGCGCCGATGAAAGTGAGGCCACTGGCGGTGGTGATGGGCCCGCCGAGCGTGGGCGTACCCCAAGCGATGGGCAGTGGAAGCGGCGCGAGCTCGCGCATGGTGCCGAGCGGTACTTGCCAGCGAATGCGTCCTGTGTCTGCGTCGACCGCGGCAAGCGTTCCCCAGGGAGGTGCGTTGCAGGGCAGTTGCCAGGACGACAGCAAGGCGCGGCGCCGCATCACGTAGGGTGTGCCCTTCATGGGCGCATATTCCCATCCGTTCTCCATGCCCCCTGCGCGCTGCCTTAGCGCAGTGACCTGCTCTCTCGGAATAAGCTGGACAATGAAGGGAATGTTGCTCTGATTCCCAACGATGAGGCCGCGCGAACGATCGAAGGCCAAGCCGCCCCAATTGGTGCCGCCGATGTTCCCGGGGTATTCGAGCGTGCCCTGCAGGCTGGGCGGCGTGAAAGGGCCCTCGCGCCGCAAGCTGGCGATGAGGTCGCGGCACTTGCCGCGGTCCCAAGGCGAGAGACCCCAGGCATCCTTGGGGTCGAGATGGTCGGGCACCAGGCGCGGCGGGGCTGTGGGAACAGGCTGCGTGGGCGAGAGCCACTCGCCAGGGACGCCATCTTGGGGCACCGGCTTCTCCTCCACAGGAAACTCGGGCTGCCCTGTGTCGCGGTTGAGGATGAAAACGTAGCCCATCTTGCTAGGCTGAGCCAGCGCCGCGATACTCTGGCCGTCGCGATTGATGTTGATGAGGGACGGGCCGCTCGGCAGGTCATAATCCCAAAGGTCGTGGTGAACCGCCTGGAAAGCCCACGCCACTTTTCCCGTCGAAGCTCGCAGAGCCACCAAGGAGTCAGCATTGCGGTCGTCGCCCTTACGCGCGCCGCCGAAGAAATCGGGACTGGGGCTGGTGGTGGGCAGGAAAACCAAGTCGTGCTCGGGGTCGGAGGAGACGGGACCCCACACGTTGGCCGCTCCGGTGCGATCGGCGCCATTCTGCCACGTGGCGCGCGCCGGATCAGAGGGATCGCGCGGTACCGGGTCCCACGCCCACACCAGCGCTCCGGTGCGTGCGTTGTAGGCGCGCACCACGCCGGCCGGCATATCGACGCGATCGTTGTCATTGATGGCCGATCCCACCACCACGACGTTACCCACCACGGCCGGCGGTGAGGTGAAGTGGTACTCGCCCTTGACCTCGGTCTTGATGCCGGTAGTAAGCGACACCTGGCCCTGGTCTCCGAAGGCCGCGCAGGGTTGGCCGGTGGCGCCGTCGACGGCCACCAGGCGGCCGTCGAGTACGGCTTCAAAGATGGTGCGGTGGCAGGCCTGGCCCGTCGGGCTCGCCGGATCGACCCAGGTGGCCAGACCGCGGCAGGTGAAGTAGTCTCCGTAGTAACCGATGCGGTCAAGCTTGGGATCAAAGGCCCACTTTTCGCGGCCCGTCTCGGGATCGAGAGCGATGATGCGATTGAAGGAGCTCGCCACGTAAAGGGTGTCATCCACCATCAGCGGCGTCGCCTCAAACGTGCTCCTGGCCCACACCTTCTGCCCGTTCCAGGTGCCGCCGCCGCGAGCCACGTCGCCGGTGTGGAAGGTCCAAGCAAGTTTCAGATCCTTGACGTTCTGCGGACTAACTTCAGCGAGGGGAGAGTATCGCGAGCTGCCGGGATCATTGCCGTAGGTGGGCCATTCCGCGATGGGAGCCGTGGCGTCGCGTTGGATCGCGCGCCGTCCGCAGGCCAACACAGTCGCTGCAAGTGCGATTACGCCGCAGATTCTCGTGAGGTTCATGGCAGGACGGGGCCGTAGCTCAAACCGCTCATTTCACAGCTCTGAGGATATCATGAGAGCAAGAAGAAGGAGGAGTTTCACCTATGAAGGAAGCAACTCAGCAAGCAGCAGCCGGTCCAGCCCATTCGTCGGCAGCCGGAGACCTACACCGCGCGGGCGCATGCAGCTCAAAGCGCCACCTCAGGAATGCGGCCGTTCAGCATCAAACGCCGCGCCCCGAAACCCCCGGACGTTCAAATCGACATTTTCTATCGGGGAGTGACGCGGGACGAGTAGCTCGCGAGAAGCTTTATTCGCGCGCGAGGCTAAAGCGGCTTGGGTCTAGAGTGCGGGGGAATGCAGCGCACGCGCTCGGCCCTGCCGCCAACAGACGAAAACGACGGGGATCAAGACCAAGAGCAATGTCCAAAACGTCGCGTGTTCGGGCATGGCGGTGGCTTTCGCAATGGCGAGGGCACCGGAGGCAGCGACACTTCCGGAGGAACCGTACGAAACGGTACTGGAACTCGTGAAGGTGTACGTTTTCATGCCAGTGATGGCAGTGGTGTCAAGACTAAACGTCCAGAACTGGCCGAAGGAATCCGCGAAAACTGCCACATCGAGGGTGGATCCTACCGTAATCGAAGATAACGTCGCCCCAGTTGCTGGGCCGGATGTGACGCTCACTTCGCTAGCCTGAATGCCAGCGCAAGTGGTCGGCATACCGGAACACGTGAGGCTGAAGTTGGTTAGGGCGGACTTGCTTGTGGCATTGACCGAGAAGTTGTAAATGGCGCTCGCGCCAGCAGAAGCTGCGAGAAAAAACAGAGCGCCGAGAACTGCTAAGCACTTTTTCATTTGACCCTCTCTTTCCTTCTCCGGGGCCCAAATACCAATAAACCCAGGTATCATGGCTGACGTGGCAATGCCTGTCAAGTCGCTACGTTCATATTACATCCGTCGGTAACACATCGGTACAAAGGCCACCAACCGGCAGAGCACAGAGTTCTGGGTCTCTGTGTGAAGACGCCCGAAAACAAGAAGGCCCGGACCAGACGGCCCGGGCCTTCTCTTGCGAAATGGTCGTTGCAATCACCAAACGTCATGCAGCTACTGAATGATGACTGTGAGGTTGGTCGTGTGTGTGATGCCGCCGCCGACGCCCGTGATGACGAACGTGTGGGTTCCGACTGGGGCCCCCGCCGGCAGCTTGAATTTATAGCTCGAAGTACCAGCGCCAGGTGCGGCTATCGGATTAGGACTGAACTTTCCGAGGTTCGGCTTTACCGATAAGGTTATCGCTGAGTTGAACGAACCCGACACCGTTGTGGTAACGGTAGTGGTGCCGATGCTACCGCGAGCCACGGTAATCGAGCCGGGAGACACGCTGAGCGTGAAGTCGGCAGTCCCTGCCGGGGCCAGCGCGTCGATCAAGCCACTGCCGTTGGGACTACCCCAACCGGTTGCCAGATCGTAACCAGTGACCGCCGGAAAGCCATTGCTACCGCTGGTGATATCGTGGAACAGGGTGCCATAGGTCGACCCCAAAGCCAGCGGATAAACGGCGGGGTTGACGAAGCCCGGCGCGGGATCACCGTTGGTCGCCGCCTGCTGATTGGCCAGCGCCATGTAGCCAGCCCACATGGGCGCGGCAAAGCTCGTCCCACCGTAAAGGTTGGCCGTACAAGTGGTTTGGTCGGCACACACATAAAAGGTGAAATCCGAGTTTGCCGAAACGTCCGGGCCATTGCGGTAGCTCGTCGATCCCTTGTTGGCCGTGGTGATCACGCCTGTGAGTTGCTGCCACGAGGGGATCGTAATTTTGTCCGGCGAAATGCCGCCGCCACCATCGCTCCAGGTGGTTTCCGCGGACCAGGCGCCACCCGCGCTGGCAGTTGTAAGGGATGTACCGCCCACGCAAATGACGTTCGCGTCCTCGTTCGGGAAGACAAACTGCCCGCTTGCCCACTTGCCGCTGTCACCCGCGGCTTGAAAGAAACTCTGGCCCTGAACTGCCATCTTCTCGAAGTAGGGGTCGTCATCAGTGGGGTCCGCCGGTTTCCAACTCCACGATGAGCTCAGATTCAGGGGCAAGGGAACATCCGAAGACATCGCGCCTAACAGGGCGATCGGTGTAGAGCCAACGTACACGAAGAGTGTATCTACGCCCGGGGCCATGCCGAGAGCCTGCGTGATGTCAAGGGTCTGTTCCGTATCGTCACAACCTTGCCTTGCAATGCAGTTTATTGAAGTTCCATCGGTGGAAATGCCAGTGACCGTGGCGGTTCTCGTTTGACCCGCGTTCGTGTAATAGGTGTTCACGTCGGCGATGTCAAATCCCGCGAATTCCAACAGACCGATATCCTGGCCCGCTCCCGTCAGAGTCGTGCCACCATAATAGGCCGCCCTCATATCGCTGCCGCAAAAGGAGGCCGAAGGGCAGGAGCCCGTGGTGGCCAGCGGCTGGACGCCCGCAGGTCTGCGCACCAAGTTAGGCTGTGGGATCGAGAAGTTGTCCAAACCATCGATGGCCCACAGTTGGAACGGCAGGTCGACAGTGGGCTCCCGGTCAGGAGCGTAGAAAGTACGGTTCTCGGTGGGGTGCTGGTAGACTCCCATGCTGACATGGAAGGCTGACTCGACTGCCGCAGCCGAACCCGTAGCCTGCACGCTCATGGAGTCGCGGGAGCCGCCGACGACGGTGAGGCCGTTGGCCTTTGCGAAGCGAACCACAGCGTCATAATCCTGTTGCGTTGGGCCGAACATATCGGTAAACTCTTGCACGGTAAGGTATTGACGGTAATTCGCGCTCAGAGGGTCGTACACCTGTTTTAGAAGGGTTTGCAGGCCTGCCCGGTCACGCAAGGGCAGCACCATATCAATATGCATCGACTGGGTCGCAGGAAGACGACCGAGCAACTTTGCTTGGCCGGTGGTTACTACCTCACGAACATGGTGAGTCAATAGGGGCTGTGGCTGGGCCTGGCAAACCACGTTGGCGCCCGCCGCAATCGCGACGGCTGCAAGTACGGGTAAAGTCAACTTTCTAATCACGTTTCTCCCTTCAATTTAGGGGGAAGCCATTTCCCCTTTCACAGACGGTAAGGGCCCCCCTGGATTCAAGATCGAGCCTGGGAATGCTATCACAAAGCAGTGCAAGAAGTTTGTAAAATTTCTGTCACGAGCGGGTGCAAACGGGGGTTATAGCATTTCTGGTAATGCTTCGGATCTATATGCCAGCTCTGATGTTAAGGCCCTTGACGAGGATTGTCCGGTGGGGTCGGGGCAGGTTGGGGTGTTGCCGGAGGAGGAGCGGTGTTACCAGGCTCAGATCCCGTGCTGCCGGGCGATCCCGGCTGGTTCGTGCTGCCGGAGGACCCAAAGCCAAAGGAGGAACCTTGGCCTTGCTGGCCTGATCCCGCCTGGCCCGGCTGCCCAGGCGACTGCACGGGCGTCGTACTGGCTCCGCTGCCGAGGGGGTTGTAGCCGACGCCGATAAATTCCCATTCGCTGTAACGGTGATGTTTGTTGTAAGTACGGAGCGAAGCCTGATCACTGCAGCTCGCGACTCCGACAACCGCGGCGCCCACCGGCGTCCCACTCGAACCCATAGAACCGAACGACGAAGACGACGGCGAAGACGATGAGAAACCGGAGGACCCGGAAGAGCCCAGCGTTCCGGAGGAGCCAGGCGATCCAAACGAAGAAGAGGAAGAGGATGTGAAGGAAGAAAAAGACGATGAGGAAGACGGAGACGACGATTGGGTTGAAGCTCCGGAAGTAGAAGGGGACGCAGATGAGTTGCCCTGCTGGATGCCGCCGATGCAGTCGGGCGACATCTTCGGCTTACCGTTGGAGTCAAGGGGACGCCCCGGTTCCTCGGCGTGAAGGGCCGCGGGTGACAAGGAATTAATGGAATCCCCCGCGCCAGCCGTAGTCGATCCCGGCGTTGTTGATCCTGGCGTTGCCGTGCCCGAAAGGTCCGTGCCGGTTGGCGGCAGCCCCGAGGTTCCTGTGGTATCCCAGCTTCCGCCTGCTTGGCCAGCCTCACCAGACGCTGACGACCCGGCGCCGGAAGCCGGCCAACCGAAGTCACTTTGCGACGACGATGACGAGGAGCCGGCCGCGCCCCCGCCACTTCCTCCACCCAGGCTGAAACTTGACCCACTGTTGAGACTGCTCGATCCGCTGGGACCGCCCGAGCTACCGAATCCGGATGACCCGCTCTGTCCGGAACCAAACCCGCTTGTGGATCCGTTTTGAGGATTCGTACCCGTTGTTCCATTTTGGCCATTTTGGCCGTTCTGGCCCAACGGTGAGGGGCCGAGCGCGGGGCCTGAAGTCCATGAATCAAGTAAGGCGCCTGCGCCGCTCGCATGGATAAACCGCCATTTGCCACCAGGCGTCATGGGGTCGGGCCAGGGCTTGCGGAGAAAACTCATATTGTCGGTATGCAGCAGCTCTTTGATGGAGTTTGGATACCGGTTGAACTTCTTCTGAAAAAGGTAAATGGCTTGCGCGTACTGATTGCCTCGAAAAAGCAACTCCTCTTCGCGCTCGCGGCGGGCCTCCTGATAGGTGCTGGGGAGCACCGCCAGCAAGGCGATGGTCATCACGGTGACGGCGATGAGCATCACCATCAGTGCGTAGCCGCCGGGTGCACGATCCAGCCCCTGACGCTGCGCGCTACTGCGGCTGCGGGTACGGAAGCTGAACAACCTGGTGATAAGTTTCATCCTGCACTTCCACAAACGAGTCAGTGATCTTCAATACCTTGAATCTCTGCCCGAACTCCTCCCCTTCCCGCACGACATAGACGCTGGAGCTTTCCTGCCCGTCATCAAGATAGGCCCGCTTCTTGCCGTTAGCGTCCTGCTGGTAGCCAATAGCTTTATAAGGCACCGGAGGTGGCGGCGGTGGCGGGGGTGGAGGCGGTGGCGGTTGGTTTTTCTTGTCCTCGATCGCCTTGATCTGCTCCGGGGTGGGCCCATATTCAAAGGGGTTGCGCTCGAAATCAGGCAAGGCGCGGCTGTTCAAGTGATTGAGAACATCGAGCTGCAACAACGTGCCGCTGGAACCATTCACGGGAAGAGGCCTGGTGGACGGCTCGGCCGCCCGCCGGGGAGCTTGGGCGGCGTTCGCCACGCGCGGTGCTGAGGGCGGTGGAGTGTCCGCCGGCGCCGCCCCGACCCCGGTGATTTCGATCACCAACCTGCCCACGGCCGCAACCGACACGACCGCCAGAGCGATTGTAACCAGGCGCCGCGTGTTGGGGCTTTTGATCGTCATCGGCACTTAAGGATTCACGTAAAGATCCGCGAGCAGACGCAAGGCCAAGCCGCCCGTCTCACCCGGCTGAAAGATGGTGCCCCGCACAATCACCAAGTCAGACGAAGTCTCAAGAGAGTGAGTGAAGCGCTGCAGGCCTTCAAAGGGGCCTTGAACGGTCACCGAGACACCCAGTTGCTCAAGAGGCTCCGAAGGGCGGCCTTCAGGACGGTAGGCCACCCGCGTAAGCTCCACGCCTGCGTCTTGCGTGAACTTATGGACAAGGCCGGCGGCGCGAGAGTAAGCCTTTTGGCGCCGCGGCACGTGGTCCTGCAAGAACTGGTCGAGCTCGTGCCGGGTCTGGGGGAGCGCGCCCAGCTCCTTCTGAAACTGGGCAATACGCGCCTGGGTCTGCTTCACTTGCACCCGCGTCACTGAAAACGTTTGCTGCTCATCGCGGACGGCGATAGCGAGCGGATGGGAGACGCCTAAGTACAATACGAGGTCGACCGCGGCCAGACCCAGCGCAGCGGCCTCGAGGATGCGAATCAGTGTCTTGCGCCTCAGCCTAGTCATGTTCACTTCGGTTTCACGGTCGACGGCGCAGCGTTGCGCGGCGCCGCGGCTCTGCCCGGTGTGTTGGCGCCACCGGCGGGCATAGGCCCGACGCCTGCCGTTTGGGGTGCCGGAACTCGCGGGGATGTTGTAGCTTGGGGCGCCGCGGGTGCCCCGCCTGCGCCCTTCGCCTCCCCAGAGGGCTCCTTGGCAGGCCCCTTGTCCTTCGTGTCAGTAGACTCCGCCTTTGTGTCCTCAGCAGTCTCGGATCGGCCTCCCACGTAGCGCGCTGTACAGGTGATGCTGACCGGCACGCCGTTTCCTTTCTGTTCGAAGCCTTGACTGAGCAAGGAAACGTCTTTGAAGTCCGGTGAATCCTCGAGATTCGTGAGGAAAGTCTCCACCGGCTCTTCGCCGGTTCCTTCGACGCCGAGGTGGACCACCGGATCGCCGGAGCTATCCGGCAAACTCAGGGCGGCGAGACGCACTTGAGGGGGTAGCAACACCGTCACTTTTTCCGTCAGCCCGGTGACAGAAAGCCGCCGCTGCTCGATAACCGAGTTCACAAATTTCACCTCGCGCAGCAGGGCCCGGTTTTCGGGTTGCTCCAGCTTGCTTTTCACGGACGCTTCTTGCGCCACCAGCTCGTTCTGGCGAGACTGCTCCCGCTCCACGGACTGCCGCACGGCCGTGTACTGCTTCCAGTTCCCTTGAATCGACAACCCTAGCCGGAACAGCAAAACGCCCGAGACCGCCAGCAGAGGCACTGACCAGGCGACCACGTGGCGCTGGCGGAAGCTCTGCGCGAGTGACAGGTTGAGGGATACTTTCATGTTCGGTTGCCGGTTCCCACGCCCGGAAGCTGGCGGCTGAAGGCTGAGAGCTGCAGATCAGTTACGGCCGTTCAGCACCTCGTTAGCAATCAGCCCCGCCAGCGGCGCTCCGTAACGCCGGTATACGATACGGTCATCGCTGGTGAGAAGACTTCCGGTTTCAGGTGTGGGCTGAAGCAATTCAACATCGCGGCCGAGCGTCCGGCCGAGATCATCCGCCCAACTCTCCGTCGCAGGCGGGCGGGCACAGAGCCAAGTGCGAGCGAGGCGGAGCTGTAGCCGGTCCTCGGTGGAGGCCACCACTCGAGCGGCCTCGGCTGCCGTTTGAATAAAAATCTGCTCGGGCGCGAGGCCCGCAAGGTCGCGCGTTCGCCAGAAGCGGAGCCGCTGCCGATCCACCACGGCCAGCGTAGCCGCGTTGGCGCAAACATGGACGAGGAGCTGGCCTCCGGCTTCTTCTCGAGGAAGCAGGGCGAGAAGCGCCATCGTCGAGGGGAGAATGAGAGCGCTGGAGCGATTAATGCTTTCAAAGATCTCTTCGAACTCTGCTGCCACGGAAGATCGCATGGCCACCGCGGCCACCTCAATCTCCCCCTCCTTGCCAACCTCCACACTTTTCGCAGTTTGGTAGCTGATTCGTGCCTCTTCGGGCCCAAAGGGCAAGTTCTCACGCATTCGCCAGCCGATCAGGGTCGCAGCCTCCCGGCGGTTGGCGGGCAAAACCTCGAACGGAAAGACCCCCACACGTGCGACGCCATCGGGCACTAACACACCCACACGGGCTTTGCCGTTGCCCGCCGCAATGGCGAGACGGTCTAAGGTCTTACCCAGCAAAGACTTGTTCAAGATCGCGGGGCCGCTTGGCGAAGGCGCCAGCGCGTCGAGCTCGAGCGGTGCCAGTACCATACGCCCCAACTGGCCTTGGCCATCTCCGTTTCCTTTGCCTGCAAGGCGAGCCGCCATCACGAAATCCGGCTGAAGCTCAAACAATACGCCGGGCAGAGTGAAGTCTGCAGTACGCGTCCAGGTGGCGCGTTTCCAGAGGGCCTTCAGTTGGTCTTTCCAGTCCATAAATACAGAGGTCAGGAGTCAGAAGCAAGAAGTCAGAAGCCAGAATCCAGAATCCCAGGGCCCTCGATGGCTCCCGTTCCGGTTCCCTTCAGCGCAAGCTTTTCGACATTCCCGACATAATGTACCAAGTCCTTGCTTGTCATAAACATTCCGGCTTCGTTCGGCCCGAAAACCAGAAGTCACGAGTCAGAAGCAAGAAGTCAGAAGCCAGGAGTCAGAATCCCAAAGCCGAAGTCGGCTCCCGCTCCGATTCCCTTCAGTGCGAGCTTTCCGACACTTTCCGACATAATTCTCCAAGTCCTTGCCTGTCATAAACATTCCGGCTTCGTTCGGCCTGAAAACCAGGAGTCACGAGTCAGAAGCAAGAAGTCAGAAGCCAGAAGCCAGGAGTCAGAATCCCGGAGCCGACGTCGGCTCCCGTTCCGATTCCCTTCAGTGCGAGCTTTCCGACACTTTCCGACATAATTTAGCAAGTCCTTGCTTATCATAAACATTCCGGCTTCGCTCGACCGCGATTCTCCTATGTTCTCTTCTTACTTCTTACTTCTTACTTCTTACTTCCCGCTTCTGAATCCTGCCGTCACCCTGCCGTCTCAACGAAAGTCACTTTATTGACCTCACGCAATGTGGTTACGCCCTCCCGAACCCTTTCGAGCGCAGATTCGCGCAGGGTCACCATGCCCTCGCGGCGCGCCACACGCCGCAGTTCCGAAGTGGGCCGCTTTTCCAGAATGAGCTCACGGACCGAATCGGTCAGCGCCAGGATCTCGCCAATGGCCGTGCGCCCGCGGAAGCCGCTAAAGTTGCATTGCGGACAGCCGGAGCCCTCGTAAAAGACGACATCCCGCCAAGCCGCCGGGTCCAACCCAGCCTCCTCCGTTTGCTCGAGGCTCATCTCGACCGGACGTTTGCAGACTTCGCAGATGAGTCTCACCAGGCGTTGCGCCAGGATGCAATTCAACGCTGAAACAAAGTGATAAGGCTCCACGCCCATGTTGAGGAACCGGCTGAGCACGTCCAGCACGTTATTGGCGTGCACGGTGGTGAACACCAGGTGTCCGGTCAGCGCCGACTGAATGGCGATCTGCGCCGTCTCATTGTCGCGAATCTCGCCCACCATAATCTTGTCCGGGTCATGGCGCAGAATCGACCGCAGGCCGCGCGCGAAGGTCAGCCCTTTTTTCTCGTTCACCGGGATCTGCGTAATGCCGCGGATCTGGTATTCCACCGGATCCTCGATGGTGATGATCTTGTCTTCGTCACTCTTGATTTCGGAGAGTGCCGCATAAAGCGTTGTGGTCTTTCCGCTGCCGGTGGGGCCGGTTACCAGCACCATGCCGTACGGCTCCCGGATAAAGCGGCGCAGGCGCTTAAGTTCGCGCTCGGAATGGCCCAGGACGTCCAGGCGCAATTGGCGGAATTTGTCGCTGAGCGACTCCTTGTCAAGAATACGAAGCACCGCATCCTCGCCGTTGATGGACGGCATGATGGAGACGCGGAAGTCAATGGAACGGCCCTTATAGCGCACGCGAAAGCGCCCGTCCTGCGGCACGCGGCGCTCGGCGATGTCCAGTTCGGCCATCACCTTAATGCGCGTAATCAGGTTGGACTGGAACTCCTGGGCGAGAGGCCGCATGGCCTCCGCCAGCACCCCGTCGATGCGGTTTTTCACCACCACGGCGTTATCATGGCTCTCAATGTGAATATCGCTGGCCCGGCGCTCAAGTCCGGCGAAAAGAATCGAATCCACCAGGCGGATCATGGGACTCGATTCCCGATCCTCGACCAGGGACTCCAAAGAAAGACCCTCGTCCGCGTCTTCTTCGCCACCCCGGATCACGTCGATGCGAAAGTCTACCGTGGCCTCGTCGAGTACGCGCCGGGAAGGTTCGGTGTTCTTGAGCGCCTCGCGTACCTGGCTGACTGCCGCCACCTGAAATCGAAGCCGGCGCCCAAGCCGCGTTTCGAGCTCGTCCAGCCGCTCGAGATTGGTGGGGTCGCCAACCGCCACCGTGAGGTAGCCATCATCGGTGGTGAGGGGTAGAAACTCGTAGCGAACCATCAGATCGAGGGGAATTGAACTGAGCAAGTCCTTGTCGAGCATGAATTGGCGCAGGTCCGCGAAGGGAAACCGGTAGCGCTCCGCGAGCTGGCGGGCCTGCTCCAGTTCCTGATCGAGGCTCAACGGTGCAACCGCTATTGAAGGGGTATCACCCATCGTCTCTCTTCCTCTGTTTCTCCTGCCAGCCCACTACTCAGAAGCTGTGAAAAAATGCAATTCGCGGGTTGCAGCGGCGGTCTCTGACCGCCGAATCGATTGATTCCAAAAGCCGGCGGTCAGAGACCGCCGCTACAACCCGATTCTTTCATATCCTCTCACCCGCAGGGCGCGCTCTTATTTTGCGACGATCCCTTCCTGAAGCCTGTCCCCAGCCTTGTCGAGTACGTTTCCCACTTTGTCGAGTCCTTCATTGAACTTGTCCAGGCCGTTTCTGATGCTCTTCAAACGCGGGCTGCGGCACCGTTTGACCCCAATGAGACAGTCGTTGGTGCGCTCAGCGCTGTCGTCCAAGCGTTGAGTGACGTCGCCAACACGGCTCCCAAATTCGTCGATGCGCCTGCCCAAGTCGCTAACGGGCTTGCTCGCGGAAGCCATGCCCGGCGCCGCTGTGGCAAAGATGGCGATGGCCGCCACGGAAGCGGCGATCATTCGGCGGTAACAGCGTGCCCTGCTCATTGTTCTGTCCCACCGTACCAATCGCGGCCTCCCACTGACTCCTAGCCCCTAATCTAAGCCTGGCCACTGGCCATCACGGCCAGCATCATCCGGGCGGCTTCTAAAGTGCGCTGGAATGGGTTGAGAATGAGCCCAAACTCTTCGAGCGTAATGACTCCGAGAAGGGCATCGTCGCCCCCATGGCCGAGAATCACAGGCGTATGGAGCGAGCCGTGAGGTGGCAGCGTGATGAGGCATTCGGAAATGTTGCGCTCGATCGCTGTTCCGTCGGCAAGTACGAACCGCATGGACTTGATCGGTTCGAGCCCGAGAGCCTTCCAAGTGTCGAGTGGCAGTAACGTGTACTTGGCGCCACTATCCACCAGGAACTGTAGCGTGGCGGACTGGCCGTCGTTGCTGACCGTCGCGCTGATGTAAACCAGGCCCATTTTCCTCTAATCCTCTTGATTTCGCTCGACGCCTGAAACCAATCACTAACCACTGACCACTGACCACTGCTTTTAGTGCACTTGTCCCGCCAGCGAAAACAGGGGCAGATAGAACGCCACCAGCACGAACGCCACCACGATGGCGATGAGCGCGATCATGATGGGGTCAACGAGCGAGATGAGCGTCGAAAGATCAACGTTGACGTCTTCCTCGAAGAACTCCGCCATGCTCTCCAGCATGCCTGATAGCGCGCCCGTGCCCTCGCCGATTTCCATCATGTCCAAAGCGGCGTTCGGAAAGTAACCGGTCGCCCGCAGACTAGAGGTGAGCGATCGGCCGGTGGTGACTTCCTTCTGGGCCGCTCCGATAGCCTGCACGAGCAAGGGACTCGTAACCGATTGCCGGGCGGTTTCAAGAGCCGCCACTACCGGCAACCCGCCCTGCAGCAGCGTTCCGAAAGTGCGCGCAAATTCAGCCACGGAGAATTTCAACAGGAGCTTTCCCACCACCGGCTGCCGGTACTTGAACCGGTCCCAGGCAAGCTTGACCTCCTGAGATCTCCATAACTGGCGGCACCCCAGAACAACCAACACCCCCACCCCCAGAAACACCAGCACGTAATGCCTGAAGGCGTTCGAGAAGTTGATCACGAATAGTGTTAAAGGGGGCAGTTGCACGTCCAAATCCGAGTACAGAGCGGCGAAGCGCGGCACCACAAACGCCACCACAAAGCTGATGAGAACGGCCAGAAAAACCATCAAGAAGGCGGGATAGATGAGCGCGGCCAGGAATTTCTTGCGGAAACCCCGGCTGATCTTCTGGTAGGCCACGTACTGAGCCAGCACCTTATCCATGCTGCCGCTGCGCTCACCAGCCCGCAGCGTGGCACAATAAATCTTGGGGAACTTTCCGGAGGCCTCGAAGGCTTCCGAGATCAATACGCCGGAACGGACACGGTCTCTCACGTCCTCGAGAGCATCGCGCAGAGCCTGACTGCCGGTTTGGCGGGCAAGGAGTTCCAGCGACTTGTGAAGGGGAAGGCCGGATTTTGAAAGGGTCAGAAACTGCTGGTTGAAAATCACGAAGTCATCGGGCTTGATCTTCTTGCGGCGCTTGGCCCTCAGCCGGGCATCCAGCGCGCCTTTGGCACGAAGCGAAAAGATGTAAAAGCCCTGGGCCGTCAAGCGTTGCCGCAGCTCTGACTCCGAGGCCGCCTGCTCGATCTGGCTGACCACGCGTCCCGTGGGGGTTCCTATTTTGCACGCGAATTCCATTGGAGAAAAGACAGCCGATAGTCCAGAGCTGACAGTCAACAGCCGCACGCTGTTCAAATCTTGACCGCAAGCGCATCAACCAAGAGCCCTGCCTTCAGCGTCAGAGCGAGATTTCTCGCTCCGCTCGAAATGACAGGGTTCCGAAACGCTTTTCCGCAGCCTGCCGTGATAAAAGACCGCTGACTGCCTGCCGACTACTGCCCACTGGTACTGCCGATTGCCGACTACCTACCAGGTGTTGTAATCCGTTCCATCGAGGGCCTTGCCATCCGATCCGCTGTGGACGTCAACCACGCCGGTGGCAGTCTGGTCCGGGGGTACCGGAACCTGCTCAATATCCGCTTGCCAGGTATCTGCCGATCCCGTGAAGGGATCAACCGGAATCGCGTGCAGGTATCCGGCCTCAACAATCTCCTGTAGGGATTCGGGCGGCCGCTGCTTATCAACGGTAAACTCGTCGATGACAGACCGCATGGAGTGAAGATCGCTCCTCAGCACCGCCTCCCGGGCGCGCTGGACGGCCATGTGGTAGGCCGGAGCCGCAATGGCGACCAGGATCAGGATCAGAGCCATCACGGTGGCTAGTTCTAATAGCGTGAACCCGTCATCACCGCAAGCCCGTTCCAGTTGCGAGTGCCTGATGGTTCTCATCAGCTTACGCACCGGCATCTCTTCAAGCACGATCTCTTTCATGTTGCTACTCGCCGACAACTACCAATCGGAATACTGAGTGCCGTCGAGCGCAATTCCGTTACTCGCGGAATGAATGTCAAAGACGTTCTCTCCGCCCCAGGACTTCGAATCCGGGTCATCTTGCATGGAGCGCATTCCCCAGTCCGCTTTGCCCGTCATCGGATCAACCGGAATACGGCGCAGAAACTTGTACTTGGCGGTCGCAGTTCCTTTAAGCACGACGCCGTTCACCAAAGTGTCGAGGTCCTTTGGATAGCCAAACGTGTTGGCGTCCACCGGGATGTTTCCAAGGTCTGACTGCATCTTGTACCGGTCGATGGCCGTCCGAATCTCACGCAGGTCCTGCCGCAGCTCGACTTCGCGTTCTCTTTGGGCATGAACTCGCGCGATGGGAAGCGCCACGCCTGCCAGAAGCGCCATGATCGCCATCGTGGCCACCAGTTCCATTAAGGTGAAGCCGTCGCCAAGGGTACTCCCGCGCGCCGAAACGCGCGTCCGACGCCAGCCTGTGAAGCTCGGCAGGTCGTAACTAATCCGCGTCCTCACTATCGAGGACCTCCCAACCCCGGAGGCGGCAGTGGCGCTCCGCCCGCTTCACCGGAGACGGTGGAGGCCGTTTCCGGCACGATCTCGGGCAGACGCACCACGTGCGGGTTCAGCATGATCAGGATCTCATTGTCCGTCGTGGTCTTGCTAGTTGAAGAAAACAGGTATTTGAGTCCCGGAATATCTCCGAGGCCAGGTAGCCCAGCCACCGCGTTCGTCACGTCTTTCTCCGTGAGGCCGCCGAGAACGCTTACCTCGCCTTCCTGAAGTTCAATGTCATGCTCGATATTCCGCTGCGTGAAAGTGGGCTGCTGAACACCGGCGATCGTCACCGGCGCGCCCTCGGCCGAGATTTCCACTTTGGCGTGCATTGCGATCTCGCCGGTCTCGGTGAGGTGCGGCGTTATCTCCATGTTGACTCCGACATCCTGGTATTGAAACTGCGTGCTGGCCAAAAGACTCGTTCCCGCACTCCCCGAAACACCCGTTAGTGAAGGCAGAAAACTCCCGGTAGCGTAGGGAATGCGGCTGCCGATCTTCAGTTTCGCGATCATCCCATCCGTCGCCCGAAGGGTGGGGCTTTGTAGAATGTGGGTGGTGCTGTCGCTGAGCACAGCATTGGCTTCGAGGGCAGGCAGCGTAATCGCAAAGTTGTCCCAGCTAAGCGGCTGGCCAAGCCCCAGGATACCGTTGATGGGGGTCGTACCCGTGGTAGAGCCGGTGGTATTAGGGTTTGGCCCTAGCAGAATTGAGAGACCTGAAGCGCCGGTGGTCGGAGTGATGGGAACGATTCCCAACTGGGTCATTCGACTTCGGTCCATCTCAATGATGCTGACGTCCACCACGATCTCAGCCTTTCCGAGATCGAGGCTCCTGATGATCTGCTCGGCGGCGGCCACCTTCTCCGGCGTGTCGCGGATAATGATCGAATTTGAGTTAGGATTGTCGATGATGCGTGTCAACTGCAGCACCTGGCGGAGCGCCGTTGTAATCTGAGTGCGGTCGGCCGCGGCCAGCGGATTGGAGAGATGGAACACCCTTACCACGTCCTGCTCGTACTCACGTCGGGCGGTGGGCGTATCGGGCACTACCAGAATGGTGTTATGGCTGATGGGCGTCCAAAAAGCGTGGGACTCGTAAGCGGCCGCCTTGAGAGCGTCTTCGATCTTCACATTCGTGAGATCGAGCGACACCTTTCGAGGCTGCTGCTGAAAATCGTAGCTGAACACCACGTTGAGGTCAGCAAGCTTGCCGAGCGCTTCAAACACGCGAGGAGCGTCGGCGGATAGCCGAAAGTGTGTGATCGGCTCCTGCGAAAACGGCTTCAGGATCGTCTCACCAGGGGCCGTGGCCGCCTCAGGCGGCTTCAGAGCCTCCTGAAGCGCTTTTGCGCGCTCCTTCTTGGTCGCCTCCTGCTTGGCCAGGACCTTTGCCAGTTCCTGCCTGGCAGTTTCATTCGTCGGATCAATTTTGTAAGCGCTCGTGTACTCGCCGGCTGCCTCGTCCAACTGACCCTGCGATTCCAATTCCCGTCCGCGGGCAAGATGATGCTGGCTGGCCTTGGCCCGCGCCAACTTCTCGCTGATCTTGTACTTGGAATTGTCCGGGGAGTGCTCCACGGCCTTTCCATAGTCGATCACGGCTTGATCGTAGTCGTGCCGGAGCTCGGCCTTCTCCCCTTGGTGGTAGTACGAAGAATAAGGAGAACAGCCCGGTGTTGCCAGCACCCACACCGCACCGGCGCACGCCAGAAGCGCGCCACCCCACTTCACCCTCGACCTCGGTACCAAACTGACACCTCTCCCGTGATTATCGCCCATCGGGAACAAAGGGCGCAAGGTTCAGGCATGCGGTCCGGAACCTCAGAAAAGAAGTCCACGGCTATGGGCTATTGCCTGTCCGCTGTGCTGGCAGCTTCGGGACTGAGCGACCCTTGGTTAGACGTATGAACCTCGCGAGGGTTTGCATCACCGAACCCCATTGACCGGGTGAATAAATGACGACTGTGCAGGGAACAGAGGAGCCCATTTACTGCGTTGGTGGATCGGGATCTTGCTGCTCAGGCTGCGGAGGCTCCGGCTCCGGCTGCTGGGGCTCGGGCTGCGGGGGCTCAACCTGCTGCGGCTCCGGCTGAGCCGATTGTGTGTCTGGCGAAGCAGCATCGCCTGAGTGGAGAAGTTCGTTTGCCAGAGCGCTCACCGAAGGGTCAGGGTCCGAGGCGGCCTGCTGCAGAAGAGGTCGCGCGTCAAGGCGCTGCGACGCCGCTTGCACCACGTTCATCCGCGCGTTAGCGTCACCACTGTCCAACTGCTGACGCAAGAGGTTTAGGGATTCGGCCGACGTTTCTCGACCCAGCGCTTGGATGGAATAATCACGCAGCACGGTATCGCGGTCGTCGAGTGCGGCGCTCAAGACGCTCATGACCGACGCCCGGTCAAGTTGCCCATCCTGGTCCATCAGTTGTAGGGCACGGAGCCGCGCCACGCCGTCGCCGTTATCCAGTACGTCTTTGAGCGCGTCAAAAGCCGCCTTCGGACCCTGCCGGGAGATTTCCCGGAACGCTGCATCCTGCTCAGCCGGATTCTTACTCATCAACTGTGATCGCCATAAAGTGCGCTGGGCCGGGCTCGCGGACGACGATGGTGCCGGGCGCCGGTCGTCTCCCATGTCGATGTCCGCGCCTGAGGTGGGACTCAGCAGCACCACGCGCGCCCGGCGAACGTCCTGCACCGACGCCAAGTTCCCAATCAGAACGTAGAAGGAGCCTGCCAGAAGGTTCTGAACACCCTGAGAAACCGGAGCGTCAGAAAAATGGACTGACACGGGCTGGCCAGCCTCTTGCAGTCCGTGAACCTGTAGCCCGGTCCGCTGGCTGATCGCCTGAAGAACTTGAGAAAGGGGGACTTTTTCGGCACTGACGCTCAGCAGGCCCTTGGAATAATCCACTTTCATCGGCTCCGGCACCGCCACCGGAGGCAGCGCCTGAGCCGGTTGTGAAGCAACCGGCTGCATACGAACTTGTGCGGGCGCCGCCTGGGCTGGGGCCGGCTGCGCGGACTGCTCTGGAGCCTGGGCTTGGCGCTCGGCTCGCAGTCGCATCAGCCGCTGCATCATGAAGTCGGGTGACGCTTGCCTTGGCTGCGGCGGGGTGGTTGGCGGTGGGGGTGGCTCCTCCTGCGCCCGAAGCGAGGTCAGAAGGGGGCTAAACGCGAAACTTGAAACCAGAATCGCCGCCGGCAGAAAATGCGCGCCCCAAACGCGCCGGCGTTCGCGCCGCAGACAATCCAAAGCTCCATCCCTCGGCGTCAATTCCGAAAGCCGGTCCGAGCGCTTGGCCGATCTCAGAAGCATGACGGAGCCACCTGTGTTCATTGTGCCACGCCGCCGCTGGAGAACTCAAGTGCGCCAGTCATGCGACTGTCGCGCGCCCTGCTCGCCCGGTTGCGGCCGGTGTCCTTACCGCGACGGGCACCGTCGTCCCGCGGTGAGCCTCTACCATAGGCGCGAGGAGCGCCGTGGCGCTCCTGCCAAGCGGGCAGAGGACTCACCCTATACTAGCCTACATCCTTGGACGCACTTGACAAGGCGAAGAGAGCATGATAAGAGTTGGGGGCGTTTTGACGCGAATGCAGATTGGGACGCGAGAGGCGACATGGGGTGAGTCAGCCCTAAGGCAAAGGCCCCATCCTAATCCAGGTGCTCAGGCGCTGAAACTCTGTTTGCCGGAGGGCTGATTTGGGTGCTCTTTTTGCATGAAATAATGGGTGCCCCCCCGGGGGGTATGCCCTAAATGCAAAAACGAACCCGAGAAGTGCTTTAGAATGAACAAAAGCGCCAAAAAACGAACCTAAAACGAACCTAAACGAACCTAAACGAACCTAAAACGAACCCAAGCTTGATTCTTGATGAGGAGAATAAGTCATTTGTTTTCAGTGAGGCCAAAAAATACCAAAATTTCTGTACGAAGCCAACTCAACCGAGGGATCTGACCAATATCAATGAGACTCTTACTGCTGTGCCTCCTCGTTTCGGCTGCAACGCCCGCCTTGGTGGTGGCCCTGACAACCTCCGAGAGCCCCGCTCAAACGGCCCCTTCCCAGGCCGCCGCGCAATCGAAATCGAGCGGTGAGGTCATCTGGGCGCTGGTCTCTCGGGAGCCCGTGGACTCGCGCATCCAGGCTGAAGTCGAAGAATTAGCAAGTCAACACGGAGCTAGCGTCACTGTCTTTCCCTCTCTTGTCCACGCCCGCAAACGGCTGCCGGCGCTGATCATCGAGTTGGCGAAGGAGGATGACCCAACCGCTTTCCGGCGTAGCTTTAAGCACCTCACCATCAAGCCCAGCGAGGAAGAGCTTCACCAAGGGCTCGTTCTCAGCGCGACCTACCGCCATCGGGCCGGCGAGCCGGGACCGCACGAGATCACCATCAAGGCGCTACGCCCCCAGGGCTTTCATAACGCCCTCATCCGGCTGCCCCAGCTTCTTCATGGAGTGCCCGGCTCTGGGAATGAGCTGTATCCGAAGCCGAAAGACGTGTGGGTTACCAAGGCGGGAGGAAGGACCTTCGCCGTGGTCTCCGACTTCCCTTCCTTCGCGGTGCGCGGCATCGTCGAAGGTTTTTATGGCACACCCTGGAGCCACCTGGACCGTCTTGATCTGCTGCGCTTTGAGGGCGCTCATGCCATGAATGCCTACTACTACGCTCCCAAGGATGACCCTTACCACCGCGAGCACTGGCGCGACCCTTACCCGGCGGATCGGATGGCCCAGCTTGGCGAGCTGGTGCAGGCGGCTCACGCCAATTTTGTTGATTTCTGTTTCGCCGTCAGCCCGGGTCTTTCGATGGTTTATTCAAGTGAGGAAGACTTCGGCAAGCTCACCGGGAAACTCGATGACGTGGGTAAGCTCGGCGTCTCGTGCTTTGCGCTCTTTCTCGACGACGTGCCTGAGGAACTGCAGAACCCGGCTGACATCGCCCGCTTCAAATCGCTGGCGGATGCGCACACTTATATCATCAACAAGCTTTACCACCATTTGGTGCCGCTCTCGCCGCAAAATCATCTGGTGGTGACGCCCACGATTTACACCAACGCCTTCGGGCATCTTGACTACCTGCGCGAACTGGGAGCGGGTGTTGATCCCCACGTAGACCTGATGTGGACCGGCGTCAAAGTAGTTCCGCCCGAGATCACGGTAGCGCAGGCGCACGAATGGGGCAGGATGCAGCACCGGCCGCCCCTCATCTGGGACAACTACCCGGTGAATGACTACCAGCGCTGGCGGCCCTTTCTGGGCCCGCTGGTGGGCCGCGATCCCCACCTGAACACGGCGGTGCGAGGTCTCGTGTCGAATCCTATGAACGAGGCCCATGCTTCGATGATTCCGCTGGCCACGATCGCCAGTTATCTGTGGAATCCCCAGGCTTACAGCGCCCCGGAGGCGCAGAAGCACGCTTTGGTGGCCCAGTACGGCCCCGAGGCTCCACACTTGCTGGCGCCGCTGCTTGAGACGTATGGCAACTATGGGTGGCAAGACAATGTCTTCAAGCCGCTCTGGACCGCGTCGCGATTGCCGATTGATCTTTCTCCGATGAAGGGCCCTCTCAGCGCCATGGAAACCGCCCTGCGAGACATCAATTCCCGCGCGGGCTTCGACAAATTAACCGCGGAGCTGGCACCCTTTGTCCAAAATACGCAGCAGCGCGTCGATGCTCTCGCCGCGGACCCGGCGTTCAAACACTTACCCGATGGCAAGCTGCAGTGGAACGAAGAATATGACGCCCTAACGGCCTCCGCGCTCCCCACACCTCCCACGCTTGACGGTGACTTCGCGAAGTGGGTTTCCGGCAAAACTTATACCCTGCAGCCGATGCCCTCGCTTCGCAACGGCGCAGTTGCCCAAAGTACGCCAGCCGCCGCCGGAAACCTTGCCGGACGCTTCGCCCTGGGCTGGGACCCGCAATATCTCTACGTCGGAGTCGATATCACGGATCCCGAAATCTACCAGCCTCCTGAAGCAACGAACCCGGCCGCCAACGGCGGCGCGAGCCCGGCGGCGAATATCGCGGCCGGCGACATGGTGGCTTTGACCATCGAGACCGTTTACCGCAAAAATTATTACGCTACGACGGCCGGCGCCGACGCCTTCACGCTGCTGCTCAGTCCGGGAAATTTCAGCGGGATAGCGCCACAGTTTCACATCAACAAGTCGAGTCTCCCCGAGCGATTGGCAAACTATCAGCAGCAGATCAAAGCCGCCTGGAAGAAGACGGACCAGGGTTATTCGGGTGACATCGCCATCCCGGCTTCGTTCTTCGAGGGCGGCTTTGCCGATGGTTATGAAATCGGACTCAGTGTGGTGGCTCAGAAAGTGACGCCTGCGGCCAACGAAGGAGACGAACCCCAGAAAGTGAGGTTCAGCTCCAAGCGCGACAAGGTGATGCCGGTGAGCTTCAACAACCCCGCTACGTACCAGCGCCTGGTGCTGATCGGGCGCGCGCAATGAATGAAGGCCGACAGATAGCCTTCCGGCAACCTGAATGCCCGACCCGATGCGGGTTGGGCCAATCGAACCCAGGTCCTCTGTGATCTCTGTGCCGAAGAGCCTTTCAACACGGAGTTCACGGAGACTCTGAGGCCTCGGACAAAACCAGATGAACGAGCGTCGTTTCACGGTTCACGATTCATCGTTCAGCGTTCGGCATTGCCTGTTGGCCGCCTGCTTCGTTCTCGGCACCACCGCACCTGCGTCCTCTTGGGGCGCTGTCGGTCTGAGTCCCCCTGCTGATCTCCCTTCGGCCGAAGCACTCATCAAGGCCGGGCACTGGAAACGCGCGCGGGCGCAGGTTGAACCGCTCTACAAAGCCAATCCGAATGACGCGGAATTGAGCTACCTGATGTCACAGATCGACGGCGCTTTCGGCGACCTTGCAGGCGCTCGAGATCTCGCCGAGAAATCCGTGGCCCTCAAAAGCGGCGAATCGCGCTATCACCGCCAGCTTGCCGACGTGGACGGCGAAACGGCGCAAACGGCATCGCTCTTTGCAAAGGGCGGTTGGGCGAAGAAGTTCAAGGCAGAAGCGGACACCGCCGCGGCTCTCGATCCCAGGAACCTCGATGCGCGCTTCGATCTGCTGGAGTACTATTTGCAAGCGCCGCGCCTGATGGGTGGCGGCAAAGACAAAGCAGTGGCCATGGCGGAAGAGATCGCTAGAATTGACTCAGCGCAGGGTTACCTTGCCCAGGCGCGGCTGGCGCAGGATCGCAAGGACGCCGTGGCTCAGGAATCCTGGCTGTTGAAAGCCGCGGCAGCCAACTCCAACGACCATGACATTCTAATGGCCGTCGCGAATTTTTACCTGAAACCGCCTCAGCCCAACTTCCCGCAGGCAGAGAAGTATGCCCGGAGGGCCGTCGCGGCCGATCCCGGCCGGGCCGATGGCTACGCTCTACTCGCCACATCCCTAGCCTCCCAGTCGCGCTGGCGTGACCTGGACACCGTGCTGGCGCAGACCGATGCCAAGGTATCCGATGACCGCGCGCCTTACTACCGGGCCGGTGTGGCGATCCTGAGCAGCGCTAAACCGGGAGAGGAGGACCTGAGGCGCGCTGAGGGCTATTTCCGCAAATATTTAGACGCCGAGCCTGAAGGAGGTGAGCCGCCGCTGGCCGCAGCTCATTGGCGCCTGGGGGAAGTGTTGGAGAAAGAGGGACGCAAAGCCGAAGCGAAATCAGAACTGGAGACCGCCTTGCGCCTGAAACCTGACCTGGAAGGTGCAAAGAAGGACTTAAAGGAGCTGGAGTGATGCGTCTCCTGGAGCAGAGCAGCCCGTTCCGTCTACTGGCCTTTCTCCACTGCCGGTATCACGTACTGGATGACGTAAGTATCGTAGTCCTTCCGCGCTCCGTCGGTTACGGCCGCAGTATGCAACGGGCTGTCGCCGTCCGAGGTAAGGTACAGGTCGCCCTTTTGCCCGAAAGGTCCCGGGTCAGTCTTCACCAGCTTCTCCTGGTCGTTCTCGCCGAAGTCGTAAATTTGCTCGGGCTTGTAAGCGGCAAGCTGGTCAGGCGTCATTTTGCCGACGCTACGCACATAAATGGCGAGGCGCCCAAAAGCACGGCTCTTATCGTAGTCGATCCGCAGAACGTGGCGATATTGATCGCCGCCCGCGTCGGTGTAACTGTCCGCCAGCAGGTAGATGTCATCAAGCTTTCCGTTGTGGGCATTATCCAGAAGCTGAAACAAGCGGGCAGTGGCGTCGTTCTCATCCGCCTTGTTTTTGCCTGCCAAAAGCTTGCTTGGAGCTGCCAGCACGAAAGCGAGCAGCAGACAGAGCGCGCCGCTCACGTAGAGTCGATTCGTAGAGGTCGGCATGAAACCCTCCGGCGTCATGGAGTTCATCCCACCCAGCGCGCGGGATATGAGTGAAATTGTAATGCCAGTCCCTCATTAAACGCAAGACGATTTGAAAAGTAAAAGTAAAAGTGAACTGGCAGCTTGAGCGATGAAAAGACTTTATCAATAGAGTAAGTAATGACTGCGCATCGTACGGAAAGCCTGAAGCTGGTTCTGCTCCCACTCATAGGCGAGCCGGCGTGGGTCGCGTCCCTCGCGGATGCCCTCCAGGACGGAGCGAGACCCCACCAGGCCCAGCGTCTTCTCAAGCTGGAAGTCCTTCGGGAAGAGCTTGAACAACGCCGATGCCAGCTCAGCCCCGAGCTCGGGCGAGTCCAGAGCGTCTCTGTCGATCAAGTCGATTTGAATCCCGTGGCACATTTGCCCGCGGAAATTGCTGGAAGTGGGCGTGAAGTCCGCCGGAACAAATCGAACCCCTTGAATACGGCGTCCATTCAAGTAGTCAGCCAGCTTTTTCGAGTCCATCCAGGGAGCGCCTACCACTTCAAAGGGCGTGTCCGTGCCACGCCCGACACTGACGTTCGCTCCCTCGATCATCCCGACGCCCGGATAGAGGGTGGCTTCGGTGAGATTTCGCAGATTCGGCGACGGATTGACCCAATCCACGCCGGTCTCATCAAACCAGTCCAACCGGCGCCAGTCGGTCATTTTGATCACCGTGAGCTTTACACCCAGATGCTCTTCCTGGTTGAACATTTCCGCGAGTTCGCCCACCGTCATGCCGTGCCGCACCGGCATAGGGAAATACGCGACGAACGACCGCAGGTCAGCATCCAGCAGCGGGCCTTCCACGTTGAATCCGCCGAGCGGATTGGGCCTATCCAGCACAAAGTAGGAGAGATTCTTTCGGCCCGCGGCTTCCAGCGTGTAGCCGAGCGTGGTGATGAAGGTGTAGAAGCGCACGCCGGCGTCTTGAATGTCATACACCAGCGCGTCAATGCCCGAAAGCATCTGGTCCGTGGGGCGCTCGGTGTCGCCGTAAAGGCTGTATACCGGCAGCCCGGTACCGGGATCGTGAGTGGAGGCTACCTTTTCGTCCGCCGTTCCAAACAGGCCGTGCTCCGGGGTGAATATGGCTACCAGCTTCACTCCCGGAGCGCCGGCCAGCAAGTCGATGGTGCGATGTCCGGCAGCGTCCCGTCCGCTGTGGTTGGTGATAAGCCCCACCCGCAAACCCTGAAGCGGCGCGAAATTCTGGGCTTCAAGTGCGTCTACCCCTGTGGTGACCTTACCCGTTGCAGGTGCAGGCCTGCGATAGCTGTTCAGGAGCTCGTTGTAGGACGTCAGCGTGGGACGGTCCGCCATCTCCTGCGCGGTCGGCACGCGCCCGAAGGCTGCCGCGGCGATATTGGCAATTTCGGTCCGGAGGGGAACCACGTTCCCTTTGCCCTCGGGATGTACGGCGTTGGTGAGCAAAATGACGTAGGTCTTGGAAAAGGGATCGATCCACAGGTCCGTGCCCGTAAAGCCCGTGTGGCCATACGAACCCACAGGGAAAAGATCGCCACGATTGGAACTAAATGGCGAATCGATGTCCCATCCGAGGCCGCGCACCGCCATCTTCCCGGGCAGGGTCTGAGGCGTGGTCATCTTCTCCACACTCAAGGGGCTCAAGATGCGAGTGCCGCGATAAGTTCCGCCGTCAAGCAGCGTCTGGGCAAGGATGGCAAGATCGTCGGCGGTGGAGAACAGACCGGCGTGACCGGCCACTCCTCCCATGTCGCGGGCCGTAGGGTCGTGCACAACGCCCCAAAGCATCGGGCCGCTGGTCCCGTTCTCGTACTCGGTGGGCGCGATGCGGATCCGCCAGGAAGGTGGCGGCAGGAACCGCGTCCACTTCATTCGCAGCGGTTTGAAGATGTGCTGGGCCGTATACTCATCGAGAGCCTGGGCCGAAAGGCGCCGCACCAGCTCCCCCAAGGTCTCGTAGTTGACGTCGCTATAAATGAAGCGGGTGCCGGGTGGAACGATAGGGCTGGTTTGCTCAATCATTCTCATGGCTGTCTGGTAGCCGGACCAGGCGGGCTGAAGTTCAAGGTCAGGTGGGAGCCCGGAATAGTGCGTCATCAGCTCGCGGACGGTGATTTCATCCTTGCCGTTGGCGCCGAACTCGGGCCAATAGTTGGCCACGGGATCCTCGAGCCGCAACTTCCCTGCTTCGAGGAGCTGCATCACAGCGGTGGTGGTTGCCACCACTTTGGTGAGCGACGCCAGATCAAAAATCGTGTCTGCCCGCATCGGCAGACGCCGCGGCACCAGCGCCCGGTTTCCGAAGGCGCGGCGATAGACGATGCGCCCTCCGTGGCCGATAATCACCACGGCGCCCGGCATCTTGTGTTCTTCGATCGCGTGTTGGATTGCAGGCGCGATGGCGGCCAGCTTGCCGGGGGCCACTTTTCCCGGGCCCGTCGCGCCGGCCGTGGTTTCAGATTTTCGGACGCTCGCCTGCTGCGCCGGAACAAAACCGGCGACGGCGAGCGCGACCGCACCCGCAGCGAATGCGGACCACAAGATGCCAAGTTTCATGTGAAGCCTTTTCAAGCCGGCCCGGGTACGCGGACGTTTACGGGAATCTCCGGTCGTTCTCGCAGAGTTCAAGCGGGAGGCGTGAGCTTTTTCCTTAAACTCTTATGGCTTCAGGATGATTTGCTATATACTCGCGCCTTTGAGTTATTCAACCCCTTGCGGAACAGGAGCCATTTGATAGCACCTCATCAGACCGCGAGGAATCTCTGCGTACAAATTGTCAAGTCTATCCGAACTGGAGCTTGTAGCGCGCGATGAAAATTACCTTCGTAGATTGGCTCGTGGTCGCCGCCTATTTTGTGGTGAATCTTCTCATCGGCCTTTACTACCGCAGGAAGGCCAGCACGAACACCGGCGAGTTCTTCGTGTCGGGACGCGAAGTAAGCTGGTGGCTGGCCGGAACCTCCATGGTAGCCGCCACCTTCGCCGCAGACACCCCGCTCGTGGTCACGGGCTACGTGGCCACTCAGGGAATCGCCGGAAACTGGATCTGGTGGAGCTTTCTCTTCAGCGGCATGATGACGGTGTTTTTCTTTGCTCGCATGTGGCGGCGGGCCGAGATCATCACCGACGTCGAGCTGGTGGAACTGCGCTATGCCGGAAAGCCGGCAGCCTTCCTGCGCGGCTTTCGCGCCCTCTATTTCGGGGTCCTGATGAATTGCCTCATCGTGGGCTGGGTGAACCTGGCCATGGAAAAGATCCTCGGCACCGCGCTCGGTGTCTCGGAGCTTACGGCCATCGGAATCATTTTCGCCATCATCGCCCTCACCAGCTTTTATACCTTCATCTCGGGCCTGTGGGGCGTCCTCTGGACCGATCTGATTCAGTTCGTTCTGAAAATGGCGATGGTGACGGTCCTGGCCTATTATGCGGTGGAGGCCGTGGGCGGTATGCACGCCTTGATGTCAAAACTGGCGGCGGTGGACGTTGCCCGGCGCGCTGCCGGCGGCGGTGCGGGTTCAATCCTCGACTTCGTGCCGGATGTGAATTCACCCTGGATGCCGATACTCCTTTTCTGCTTGTATCTCGGAGTGCAATGGTGGGCCAACTGGTACCCGGGCGCTGAACCGGGAGGCGGCGGCTATGTGGCCCAGCGTATGTTCAGCGCTAAAGACGAAAAGAATTCGCTGGGCGCCACGCTCTGGTTCAACATCGCTCATTACGGTCTTCGTCCTTGGCCCTGGATTCTGACCGCGCTGGCTTCAGTAATTCTTTATCCGAATCTGAAAGACAAAGAAGTGGGTTACATCAAGGTTTGGGTGGACTATTTGCCCCACGCCTGGAGCGGCCTCATGTTGGCGGCGTTCGCGGCTGCTTATATGTCCACTATCGCCACGCAACTGAACTGGGGATCGTCATACCTCGTGAACGACTTTTACCGCCGCTTCCTGGTTGCGGGCAAGCCCGAGAAGCATTACGTCAATGCGTCCAAGCTGGCCACCGCATTTTTGGCCGTGCTCGGCGCAGTGGTTTCGCTCTTTATGACGTCGGTCGCGGGCGCCTGGCAACTGCTGCTTGGCGTCGGCGCAGGCACGGGCGCCGTCTACCTGTTGCGCTGGTATTGGTGGCGGATCAACGCCTGGTCTGAAGTTTCGGCCATGAGCGCCGCCCTACTCACGACCTTGGGGCTGAACATCAAGATCGGCGGTCACCCGATCATCAACTTTTCGGGAAGCCCTCCGGACGTTTACGCCAAGACCATCTTCTTCACTGTGGCGGTGACCAGTGCGGTGTGGGTCGCGGTCACGTTTCTGACCAAGCCCGAACCGCAGGCAAAATTGCTGGAATTCTACCGCCGCGTCCGACCTGGCCAGTCAGGCTGGAAGCCTGTCGCCCATCTGGCGCCCGAAATTCCCGACGCGCGCGACGGTTGGTACAACTTGATGGACTGGGTGCTGGGCTGCGTGCTGGTCTACATGGTGTTGTTTGGAAGCGGCAAGATCATCTTTGGCCACGTGGGACTCGGTCTTCTGTTTTTCGCCATCGGCGCTGTTTCCGGCTACCTGATCTACTGGGATCTGTCGCGGCGCGGCTGGGAGACTCTATCACACTGAAGCCGTCGTGTCCAAGCAGGCCGGGAAATAGCTTAGGCTAGACGTATAAGCTTATACCCCTCGCGGTCTCATGCCTGATCGAAAGAAGCCGGGAAGGGCCGCCTCGCAACAGCCGGCCCGAATCACGGAGCAACGAAATCCGGGCTCCGCCGGGCTCGACACCAAGTCCACGCTTGAGATTCTTCGCATCATCAATCGCGAGGACCGGCTCGTTGCGGGTGCGGTTTCGAGGGTGATTCCCGAAATCGCGCGCGCGGTCGATCTCGCTGTGGAAGCGCTCACGCGTGGCGGACGCCTGGTCTACCTCGGTGCAGGCACGAGCGGCCGTCTCGGCGTGCTGGACGCAGCCGAGTGCATTCCCACCTTCGGTACTGAGCAAGTGGTGGCGGTGATGGCGGGAGCGCCCCGCTCGATGTTCCGTCCGTCCGAGGTTTCCGAGGATGATCCGCAGCTTGGTGAACGCGACCTTCGCAAGATCAAACTCAGTCGCAAGGACGTTCTGGTAGGCATCTCGGCGAGCGGACGCACGCCTTACGTGCTCGGCGGATTGCGCTACGCAAGGCTCTTGGGTGCAGCCACAGCACTTCTGACCGCGAATCCAGCAGCTGAAGGGCGTCGCGTCGCAAATGTCCTAATCGCACCTGTGGTCGGACCTGAAGTAATCGCCGGTTCGACGCGCATGAAAGCCGGCACAGCGCAAAAGCTCGTGCTCAACATGCTTTCGACTGCCACGATGGTGCGTCTTGGGCGTGTGTTCTCGAATCTCATGATTGGTGTGCAGTTGACGAACTCGAAGCTGCGCAAGCGCGCTTTGGGCATCCTGATGGACAGCACCGGTGCTGGTGCGGGGCGAGCCCGCAAAGCACTTGGTGACGCAGGCAACAGCTTGCCGGTAGCACTGCTCATGCTTGCCAAGGGGATGCCAAGTTCAGAGGCCGTCGCGCTGTTGCAGACCCATTCCGGCCCTGCTGAGGTCTTACGGCACGCTCTGCAATCTGATTACGTTGGTCGAGCGCGGGCACGGCTGGTACGGAAAGAAGCGCCCTCGAGACTCTAATGGACCAGTTCCGCATCGAAGGTAGTCATCGGCTGGAAGGCCGAGTGGTGATCGGCGGCGCCAAAAACGCGGCGTTGCCCGCGATGGCAGCCGCTCTGCTCACCGACAAGCGCATCGAACTGCACAACGTTCCCCGCGTGCGCGACATTCTGACCATGCGCAGCCTGCTGGACGAGCTTGGGGCCGACTCATCCTTAAAGCACGAGCGTGAAGGAAACCGCCTCACCATTCAGGCGCGCAGGCTGCCCGATCCGGTTGCACCTTACGAACTGGTGAAGCAGATGCGCGCCTCGGTGTTGGTGCTGGGACCGCTGCTAGCTCGCCTCGGGCATGCGCGCGTTTCCCTTCCGGGCGGCTGCGCCATCGGCGCTCGGCCCATCAATCTGCACTTGAAGGGCCTGGAGAAACTCGGCGCCACAGTGACGATTGAACACGGCTACGTCGAAGCCCGCACTGACCGGCTACGAGGTAATCTCGTCCACTTCGACACCATCACGGTGACGGGCACAGAAAACCTGATGATGGCCGCAACCCTTGCTGAAGGCACGACCGTGCTCGAAAACGCCGCAATCGAGCCTGAGGTCCAAGATCTTGCCGCGCTTCTGGTTGCCATGGGCGCTCAAATCGAGGGTGCAGGCAGCCCGACCGTCCGAATCCGCGGCGTTAGCCGGCTCGGAGGCGCCAAACACATGGTCATTCCCGACCGCATTGAGGCCGGAACCTTCATGGTGGCTGCCGCGATCACAGGCGGCCATCTTGTCCTCGATCGGATCGAACCCAGCCACTTGACGGCTGTGGTTGCGAAGCTGGAAGAAGCCGGCGTGCAAATCAAACCTGTGCCCTCAAAGAGGCAAGGGAATGGATTCCGGTCGATCGAGGTAAAGGGAACACCACCCTTTCGCGCGGCGGACGTGGCAACCCAGGAATACCCGGGATTTCCAACAGATATGCAGGCGCAGTACATGGTACTGGCCACGCAGGGATCGGGCCCATCCGTAATCACCGAAACCATCTTCGAAAACCGGTATTTGCACGCACTTGAACTGGCTCGCATGGGCGCAGACATTACAGTTGACGGCCGCCGAGCCATAGTGCGCGGTCCCACTCGGCTCAGCGGCGCCAACGTGCAAGCTTCAGACCTTCGAGCCAGCGCCTCGCTGGTGCTGGCCGGACTCGCGGCGGACGGTGATAGCGTTGTCGATCGCGTCTATCACATTGACAGAGGGTACGAGCGCATCGAGGAAAAGCTGACTAGAGTCGGTGCAAGGATTCTGCGTATTTCGGAAGGTTGACTCGAACGACGGTCAAGCTACACTTGAGGCTAAACCGGAATGCGAGCAAGGCAGCACGCGCTTCCGGCGTGCTGCCCCGCGTTCAATCACAACCGTGCACAAACCCTCAGTGCGGTGTCACGGTGACAGCCGGGCAAGTGTACGGCGATATCGGAGTGTACGGGCTCGGAATCACGCCCGGACCGTTAACCTCTTCAGAGTAAGAGTTCAGAGCGCAGCCTGCGTTGTTGGCATTGTTGGCAGCATCGGTCGCCGCCGAGGTCGCGGCATTCGCTGCCGACTCCGCCGCCGCTGCCGTCGAGTTCGCATTGTTCGCCGCCGCCGTCGCCGCGCTGGCGTTGCTATTCGCGTCGCCCGCCCGCGACATCGCTACCCCGGCCAGGATCGCCGCCACCACTCCTGCTCCCAGCGCTCCCGCTTCCAGGTACGTGCTGCCGCCTCCCAGGTTCTGCGATCCGCCCGTCTGCGGCACCGGCGCCCGCGCCGTCTTCGTCCCCAGCGTCACCGTCTTCCCTTGCGCCACCTCGATCGTCTGGCCGCTGCCTTCCACCTTCAGCGCCCCTTGCTTTGAGGTCACCGTCACCAGCCCGTTCAGCATGGCCACTTCACCCAGCGTCTTGTAACCCGTCGCCGGCTTCACTTCATAGTCCCCGGCCTTGACGGCCACGCCCAGACGGCCATCCGACTGGTACATCGATACATCCCCGCGCCCCAACAAAACTTCCACTCCGTTTGAGCCTCTCAGGAACGAAGCTTCCGTCTCCCGCCCGAAAGCCATCCGGCTTCCATTCTCCAGCGCGATCACCGCGGCCCCATCCTTCACCTGCAGGCTATCCCCACTGAAGATTACCGAATTCGGCACCAGGGCTTGCCCGCCTACCGTGGCGTTCAGGCTCCCCGCGACCGAGCCAATTACTGCTGAACCAGCAAAAACCGGAGCTGCTCCCAGCACTCCTGCCAGAAGAAGCACCATCAATGCTCGTGGCACCAGTTGCTTTATCGACATGCTCTCTTCTCCTTTTTAAAGTCGGGCACTGTCTTGCTTGCTAAGACTCTGATTTACGCCACCCGCCTGAAACAGCCCCGTGGTGCTGATCGCAATAAGTTTATGTAGCACTATCGCGCTTGTCAAGTACTATCGTAGAAAAAATTTGTCACCGCCGCGTGCCCTGCTCCTGCCGCGTTTGACCTCCGGGCGTCGGCCCAACCCTCTCGCCGCCGCCCCTGCCTCCCGTAAAACGTGCGCGCCAGCCGTCAGGCCAAGTAACCCTTCACAGCCGACGAAACTAACCCGACAAGATATAAGGTCGGCAGCCCTATCTTCGAGCGAAGTCTTCGACCTTCAAACCAACGAGCCCACGCCCAACCACCGGGAGAAGCTCGGGTTCGTTTCCTGGTGTCAGGAACCTGGCTTTCCCCGTCCGACTTTCTCGCACCCCGGGTATTCAGGGATGGTTGCGGGCTCCGGCTTCAAAACTTGCTTGGAATGGCTCCTCCCGGGAGTCTCTCCACTGGACGTCCGATCGCGGCGAAACCTGACAAGGGCTCTGGGCCGCGGCACTTGATCCATAAGTGCTCGCTCGCGACCGCATCCGCTGAGTGAAGCTTGACTCAGTGAACGCGGCGCACCTTCTTCTCCATATAATCCATCAGCAGGTACTGCCCCAAGGTGTATGGCGTTGTGAAGTAAGCCTTGCCGCGGCAGATCTGGGTAACTTTCTGCACGAAGTTCACCAGCCCGTAGTCCGAAGCCAACATGAAGGTATTGATCAGAATACCGTTCCGCCGGCAGCGGCCCACTTCACGCAAGGTCTCGGAAACCACCAGCGGGTCCAAACCGAAGGCGTTCTTGTAAATGCGCCCGTCTTCGAGGGTGAGCGCCGACGGCTTACCATCGGTGATCATAATGATCTGGCGCATGTCCTTCTTTTGCCGCGATAGGACGCGTTGCGCAAGGCGCAGCCCCTCCCGGGTGTTGGTATAGTACGGACCCACCTTCACCCGCGCGAGTTCCCCAATCGGAATCTCCTCCGCCGAATCGTGAAAAAGCACCATGTGCAGCGAGTCGCCCGGATACTGGCTGCGGATCAGGTGAGAAAGGGCGAGGGCCACGCGTTTGGCGGGCGTGAAGCGGTCCTCACCGTACAGAATCATGCTGTGGCTGCAATCGAGCATCAGGACGGTGGCGCAGGAGCTCTGGTACTCGGCCTGACGGACCTGAAGATCGGGGTAATCCAGGTCAAGCGGCATCCTCAGACCGTTCCGCTGGATGGCCGAAAGCAGCGTTGCGTTGACGTCAAGATTGAGCGTGTCACCAAACTCGTAGCGGCGAGTCGAACCGGACACCTCCACGCCCGTGGCAAGCTCACGAGTATCGTGCCGCCCGAAGCTGGATTTTCCCAGCGACCCTAAGAGGTCTCGGAGCGCCTTAAAACCGAGAAAGTCGAGCGCCTTATCCGTAACCTCGAACTTCACCCGCCCTTCGGAACCGGAAACCGCACCGGCCTGACCCTCTTCGGAATCCCTTGGCTGCGGCGGCGCGTCAATCGAGATGTATCCCTCCTCCGCTAAGCGCTCAATGAGCCGGTTCAACACCTGTTCAAGCGGAGAGGTTTCACCGTCCGACTGGAGCGCCCGCTTCATAAGCTCCTCGAGCAAGTCCTCGGGCACGATTTCACTGTCCCGCATCGCTTGGAGCAACGCTTCTCGAAGCTCCTCCAGGGTGCGCTCCGAGTCCATTTCGGAAAAATCGAAGTACTGGCTATGGAAGCCGCTGTCGAGCAGGTAATTTTCGAGCAACTTGAGCAGGTCCTCGGCGCTCAAGCCCTCAAGAGCGTCAGCGACGTGGCGGGTGTACTTGATGTACTTCATGGGTCCTCAGCATCCCTAGAAGGGTGTTGATCCACGTTTCTTCGCGCACGCCCCAAGTATATCGCGGAACATTCGCCGCAGGGTCGATCCTTGTTACTCCGCGCTTTTCTCGGAATGCCCACAGTCTCGCTGAAAATTCCCGCCAGGGTGCGCACCATCTTTTGACAACATTGTGACAAGCCTCTGACGATCGGCCCTCAGAATTCGGTTATGATAATGAACTTCGTTACGGAGTCAAACGATGTCACACGCTACGCAGGGCGAGAAACGGGCGGCTCAGGCGAGTGGGCACGCACCGTCACCGGATCGGCGGTCGTTTCTGGCAACCGTATTGGGAGCGGTTATGACTGGCGCAGCGGCGCTGCTGGCCATCCCGCTGGCGCGTTTCGCGCTCTACCCCATCCTCGCGAAGTCGGATGACGCGGACTGGTCTGACGTGGGCCCCGCCAGTGACTTTGCCTCGCTTTCCGATCCGGTCCAGAAGATGGTCACGATTTCGCAGGTCGACGGATGGCGCGCGTCTCTCTCGCAAAAGGCCGTTTACGTTACGAAAGACAGCCAAGGCCAGTTGGAGGTGTTGTCAGCCATCTGCCCTCATCTGGGTTGCCAGGTGCCCTGGAACGCCGAGAAGAAAGCGTTTTTCTGTCCCTGTCACGGAAGCGTTTTCGCGCCCGACGGCGCTCGCGTCTCGGGACCCACGCCGCGCGGTCTCGACTCGCTTGAGAGCGCTGTGCAGGACGGACGTTTGAAGGCGCGCTACCAATATTTCCGCCAGCTTCTGCCGGACAAGGAGCCCGTAAGCTAAATGAGCGCCGACGACGAGCACGAAATGACCGAACCCAGCGTTCCCGCACCGGTCGGGAAGAAAACGGCTCCTGGAAGCGCCCTGCGCGAATGGATCGACCAACGCACGGGTCTCAACAAGCTGATCCGCGCCGCGCTTGATGAGCCCATTCCTGGCGGCGCCCGCTATGCCTACATCTTCGGGTCCGGCCTGCTCTTTGTCTTCCTGACCCAAATCATTACGGGCACCTTTCTGGCGCTGTACTATGTGCCCTCGGTGGACCACGCGCATACAACTGTAGCCTATATCACCAAGCAGGTGGCCGCCGGCGCTTTTTTGCGGAGCCTGCACGTCTACGGCGCCAGCGCCATGGTGATCATCGCCGTCCTGCACATCTGCCAGACGTTCCTGTACGGATCGTACAAAGGCCGGCGGGAGCTGATGTGGCTCTCCGGCTCCATCCTCTTCGCGCTCGTGTTAGGCATGGCTTTCACGGGGTACTTGCTGCCCTGGGACCAGAAGGCGTATTTCGCCACCGCTGTGGGAACCAACGTGCCGAGCGAGCTTCCCCTGGTGGGCAACACCGTCAAGATCCTGATGCGGGGCGGCACGGAACTCGGCACTCTTACCATCTCGCGTTTCTTCGTGGCCCACGTGTTTTTCATTCCGGGTCTGATGCTGCTTTTCATCTCCACCCATTTGTTTCTCTTTCGCAAAGCGGGCCCGGCCGGCCCTCCAAGCGAGAATCCACTGCATCCTGGGTTGCCCACTGAACCTTTCTATCCCCGGCAGGTGATCAAGGACATGCTCTTGGCCCTGGTCCTGATTATCATTCTGGCCAGCCTGGCTTACTTTTACCCAGCGGCGCTCGGCCCCCAGGCGAATCCTGCCGACACTCAGTTCCTTCCACGGCCCGAATGGTATTACCGGTCGCTCTTTCAGTGGTTGAAGTATTGGCAAGGGAACGGAGTGCTGATCGGCATCGGCGTGATCCCTCCGCTCATCGCCTTTCTTTTTGTCGCTGTACCGTTCCTTGACCGCCGCCTCGAGCGCCGCCCCTGGAAACGGCCAGTGGCGGTGGGCCTCTTTGGCTTCGTACTTCTCGGAATCGTGGTGCTCGAAGTGTTGAGTTACTATGACGACGCCCACAACCCCACCATCGCGCGGCAGTTGGCCTTGCAGGATCAACAGGCTCGCGACTTTATGCATGAGCCGTTCAAACCCGAGATGGAAGGTGCGCCGCCGGCCGCGCTCAGCCTCATGGCCAGCGCCGCCCCCACCCCAGACCCCGAGGGCGACAGCGCGCTAGCAGGCGCGGGCAAGGCCATCTTTGAATCACACGCCTGCATGGCGTGCCACGGTCAGGGCGGGGCCGGCACTCCGCTTGCTCCCAAGATCGCGGGCATCGGCCAGAAGTACAACGCTGACCAACTGCTCAACCTCTTCAACCACCCGACAGCCAACATGGACGCTGGCCACATGCCCCATTTCCAATTCACGCCGGACGACGTGAAGGCGCTCCTGGCTTACCTCGATAGCCAGCCCTGAGGAAGCAAGTGGCATAGCCCGCGGTTAGCAAGTAAGTAGCGGTCACAGAGTTTGCCTGCTTGCTTTCGTAGACTTAACAGCATAATTTTTCAATCAGTTGACGGCTTTGCACGAATAACACCCATGTTTTGAGTAACTTGACGGCTTCGAAAACCTCGGTCCTTTGTTTTCATACACCTGACGGTTTCGTTTCGTAATTTTCTCTGGTTAATTTAGTAACTCGTGAGTAAACTTGTCATGCGAAGGACCCCCTACCGTGGTGGCCCGGACACGAAGTCCTCTCCCCACGCCGCCTTTATGGCCTCGGTCAGTGCCTTGTCCTTCGCTGCCGCCTTTGCCCGGATTTTCTGCGCCATGGCTTCAAGATCCTCTTCTTCGGCATCGGTCCCATCGACGAAGCTGGTGGCGTCCGAGTGGGCCTCGCGCCAGTCATTGAACTCCTTTACCAGACGGTCGAACTGCCGGTCCAGAAACGCCTCATGGCGCGTGAATCGCTGCGTATGGGCTTGCGAAAGGGCATTCTGGGCTCCGGCGCTCGCCGCAGCCAAGCTCACGGCGAGTGGGGTGACGCCGTGCTTCACAGCATTCAGGCGAGCGTTCATTTTACCCACGTCTGTCACCGGTCCTGTACACTTCAAGCCGTTGGCGCGGTTAGCCTCCACCATCGCCGGGGTAACTGTTTTTCTGGCAGCGATCTGACATAGCTTCCCTTCGCGTCTCGTTAACCCTCTTAATCTTCAACGAGTTGACGAGGTATGCGGAACTAACCCTATTGAGTTTCAGTAAGTTGACGGGGTTCGAGTTTTTGATGACCGGCTTTTCTAGACTAACAAGCTTGTTTTCTATTACTTGACGGGATAATAAGGCTAACCATTTTACTTTCAGTAAGTTGACGGGGTTCAAAAATTCATGTCCTTTATTTTCAATAGGTTGACAGGTTCGTTCGTAAGAAATTGAATTTTGCGGTTTTCGAACCGGCCAGCGAACTGACCGGGTCGATGCCGACGGCGGAAATGCCGGGTGCTGAGCGCCGTTGGGCAGGATTTCGCTCCAGGTCTGAACCATGGCGGAGTGCTCCAGAATTGACTGAATCACAGGACGGGCGGCCTGGCAAGGTATAGAACATTACGAACATTGTAAACGTTACGAACATTACGAACAGAATTTACAATGTTTGCGAAGCGCCTGAGCGGAAGGGGGGTAGGGCCGGCCGGGCGGCCATGGAGGGGGTCGACAGATGATGCGGGATTAATGATGGAGGGTTGCAAGAGATCGGCGGCTACATGGGCCTAGGCTACAAAGTGGGGCACAAGAAAAGCCGCGGACCTTGAGAAGCAGGTCCGCGCTACGCTTGCTACGCTTGCTTTCACTGCGCTCACGGTTCACGTCCTCCCTGCTGCTGCCCTGAATTTATCGTAAGCAGGCTGTCTATCGTCCTGCTTATCGCTTTGCTCCGAATGGCCAGTGTGTGAAAATGCCATGGACGAAGTGGGTTGGGTCGATTATCGAGAGTTACGGTATAAAGGAGCGAACCTTTGAATTACGTGCTGGCGCTCGATCAAGGGACCACAAGTTCGAGGGCCATACTTTACGACCGAAGCGGCGCTATCCGTGGCCTGGCGCAACGGGAGTTCGAGCAGATTTACCCGTCTGCCGGTTGGGTTGAGCATGATCCCGAGGAGATTTGGGCCTCGCAAATGGGCGTTGCGGTGGAAGCGCTGAGCCGTGCTGATGCCCACCCGCGAGATATCGCCGCCATCGGCATCACGAATCAGCGCGAGACCACGATCGTCTGGGAACGCAAAACCGGCAAACCTGTTTGCAACGCAATTGTGTGGCAGGACCGGCGCACGGCAGGCATCTGCCAGCAGCTTCGGGAGCGCGGGCTTGAAGAGACCATCCGGCAAAAAACCGGACTCGTGATCGATGCCTATTTTTCCGCAAGCAAGATCATGTGGATTCTCGAGAACGTAAAAGGCGCGCGGGAGAAAGCCGAAGCGGGCGAGCTCGCCTTTGGAACCGTGGACAGTTGGCTGATCTGGAAGCTGACCGGCGGCAAGCTTCATGCCATTGACGCCAGCAACGCTTCGCGAACCATGCTCTTCAACATTCACGAAGGCGTCTGGGACCAAGAGCTGCTAGGCGAATTTCTGATTCCGAATTCCCTGCTGCCTGAGGTGCGCTCTTCGAGCGGCGAATATGCCCAGGCTTCGGCGGATTCCGCCCTCGCCGGAGTGCCCATCGCTGGGGTAGCCGGAGACCAGCAGGCCGCTTTGTTCGGGCAAGCGTGTTTCCGTCCCGGCATGGCCAAATGCACTTATGGCACCGGCGCCTTCCTGTTGCAGACTCTCGGCGAAGAGAGTAAAGAATCCAGGAACCGATTGCTCACCACCGTCGCCTGGAAAAGGGAGGGCAAACTGGAGTATGCCTTGGAAGGCAGCGTTTTCGTAGCCGGTTCGGTGGTGCAATGGCTGCGCGACGGACTCGGCATTATTCGCGCTTCGGGCGACGTCGAGGCGCTGGCGCTGAGCGTCCCGGACAACGGCGATGTTTACATGGTTCCGGCTTTTGTTGGCCTCGGAGCGCCGCATTGGGACCCGCACGCACGGGGCATGATCATCGGAATTACGCGCGGAACCAAGGCAGGACACATCGCGCGGGCCGCAATCGAAAGCGTTGCTTACCAGGTGGCTGACCTGATCGACGCCATGGAGCAGGATTCTGGCATTCCGCTTGAAGTCTTGCGGGTGGATGGCGGCGCGGCCCGGAACGATACCCTCTTGCAATTTCAATCGGACTTGCTCGGCATACCTGTGGTGCGGCCCGAGCACACTGAAACGACGGCCTTGGGGGCGGCATTCCTGGCGGGTCTGGCGGTTGGATTTTGGCAAAGTCCGGAGGAGATTCAGGCCCAGTGGAAAGTGGATAAGGAGTTTCGTCCTCAGAAATCCAAAACAGAGATGGAGAAACTCCTCAGCCGCTGGCACGAAGCGCTGGGCCGGGCGAAGGCGTGGACACAGGCCGAGGCCCTGTAGCGGCGGTCTATGACCGCCGTTTTAAAAGACATTTCATAATCGGCGCTCCTAGAGCGCCGCCTGAAGTTTGGCCATTTTGCCATGGCCAGGATGGCCATGCCACGTGGCACGGGATTCCAGCCCGTGCTTCGGCGCTCATAGAGCGCCGCTACAGATGAGAGCCGCTAATCCAGATCATCACTTCAAGCCTCGCCTGCAAAGGTTGCAGTGGCTCTACACGCAGCATCCCATCTACTTCGTAACGTTTTCTACTGAGCCTCGCCGTGCCATTCTCGACAACGCGTCCACCCACCAGGCATTCATTCGATTTGCGGGGAGAGCGCCAAGCTATGGCGTTCACCCAGGCTACTATGTGTTGATGCCAGACCACGTGCATCTGTTCGCAGCTTTCGCGTCAAACGCGGTGTCTTTGTCGACTTGGATGAAATCGCTGAAAAACTCGCTCTCAAAGGCACTGCGTGCGTCACAAACGGCTGCGCCTCACTGGGAAAAAGACTTCTTCGATCACGTGCTCCGTTCGAAGGAGTCCTACGAACAGAAAGTGGCTTACGTGCGTCAAAACCCGGTTCGTGCAGGCTTAGTACAACGCGCTGAGGACTGGCCGTATCAAGGGCACATCTTCAACCTCGCCTTCATTAAGGAGAAGCTGTAGCGGCGGTCTGTGACCGCCGCTTTAAAAGACATTTCATAATCTGCGCTCATAGAGCGCCTACGATAATCGGCACTCGTGGAGCGCCTACGATAATCGGCGCTCGTGGAGCGCCTACGATAATCGGCGCTCGTGGAGCGCCTACGATAATCGGCGCTCGTGGAGCGCCTACGATAATCGGCGCTCGTGGAGCGCCTACGATAATCGGCGCTCATAGAGCGCCGCTACAGATAGCGATCAAATGACCCGGCCGGAAATGCTCAATCAGCTCCATTCGCACACCGCGGAATGGGACGTGATCATTGTTGGAGGCGGCGCCACGGGCGTTGGCGTCGCTATCGATGCCGCTTCGCGTGGATACGACACGCTGCTGCTGGAAGGCAGCGATTTCGGCAAAGGCACTTCCAGCCGAAGCACCAAGCTGGTGCACGGCGGTGTCCGTTACCTCGAACAGGGAAACGTCTCGCTGGTGATGGAAGCTCTGAGAGAGCGGGGTATTTTGCGCCAAAACGCTCCTCACCTGGTGAGCGACCTCGCCTTCATCGTGCCGCGCTACGACTGGTGGGAAGCACCCTTCTACGGCCTGGGCCTCAAGATTTACAACATCCTTTCCGGCAAGTACGGGTTCGGTCCCTCCAAGGTTCTTTCGCGGGAAGAAACGCTTCGCCGCTTGCCGACGATTAACCCGGATGGTCTGCGCGGCGGCGTGGTGTATTACGACGGCCAGTTTGACGACGCGCGCCTGCTGATCAACATGGTCGCCACCGCGGCCGAGAAAGGCGCGACGCTCGTCAATTATTGCCGTGTTACCGGACTGACTAGGGACGAAGAGGGCTTCGTCAATGGGGTCATCGCACGCGATGAAGAGAGCGGCAACGAGTTTGGGGTTACCGGCAAAGTGGTGGTCAATGCTACCGGTCCTTTCACGGACGCTGTTCGCAGACTGGCCGATCCCTCGCTCCCAGCGATGATTGCACCGAGCCAGGGCATTCACCTGGTGTTCGACCGCTCCTTTCTTCCGGGGAACTCGGCCATCATGGTTCCCCGCACCAGTGACGGCCGGGTGATGTTCGCGATTCCCTGGCATAACCACACTCTGGTGGGCACCACGGACACTGCCATCCCGGAACCCACGCCCGAACCTTCTCCGAGGGAGGAGGAAGTGGAATTCATTCTGAAAACAGCCGGCGAGTACCTGGACAAAGCGCCCACCCGTAGCGATGTGCTGAGCGTCTTCACGGGTATTCGGCCGCTGGCTAAGGCGCCCAACTCCACCAACACCGCGGCCCTGTCGCGCGATCACACCATTCACATTGATGAGTCAGGACTGCTGAATATCGCCGGCGGCAAGTGGACGACCTATCGAAACATGGCCGAGGATTGCGTCAACCATGCGGCCATTCTGGGAAAGCTGCCGGAGAGGGAGTGCGTCACAACAAGAGTCAACATTCATGGATTTCATCTCGAAGCTCAGAAATTCGGCCATCTGTCCGTCTACGGGTCCGACGCCCCTGCCATTCAGGAGCTGATGCGTAGGGATCCGGAGCTGGCGCGACCGTTAGCCGCGGCGCTGCCTTACGTAGGCGCCGAAGTGGCGTGGGCGGTGCGCCATGACATGGCACGGACGGTGGAAGACGTTCTGTGCCGGCGAACGCGGGCTCTTTTTTTGAATGCAAAAGCCGCCCTGGAAGCGGCTCCTTGGGTGGCGGTACTGATGGCTCGTGAGCTTGATTACAATCCCGATTGGGAAGCTGCCCAGCTTGCAGCGTTTCGCCGGACGGCCGCGCACTTCAGTCTTGATAAAGGGCTCGCGGCTAACTGAGCGGCTCGTCCTTCTGTGATAGGTTGCTGGAATTCTCGCCGGTGGCACTGTTGCGGCGTCTTGCCGTGGTAGAATCTCGTTCCGATGCGTGACGGCCAGAAACAGATCGTTGTCTTCCTCTTCCTCGCTTTTCTCTTCAGCAGTCTGCCGTACTTCGTCATCATTCACGCAGGTCACCTCGCGGCCGGTGGCGGGTTGATGGTCACGCTCTTGATGTGGTGTCCCGGCCTGGCGGCATTTGCCACCTGCAAAATGCTCCGCATTGATTTGGCCTCGCTGGGCTGGAGCTGGCGGCCGTCGCGGTATGTGGCGTGGGCCTACGTGATTCCGATTCTCTACGCTCTGCCGGTGTACGTAGTCACCTGGATCCTCGTTCGAGGCTCGTGGGCCTTTCCGGCGTTCGCAAAGCAGATGGGCGCTTCACTCGGCTTCCCTGGCTGGCCTCGGATGGCAACAATTCTCTTGGGCCTGCCGTTGCTTGCGACGGTCGCATTGATAGGCGGCTTGGCGCGCACCCTGGGCGAAGAGATCGGCTGGCGCGGCTTTCTTCTGCCGAGGCTTGTCGGCCAGTTCGGCTTCACCCTCGGATCCCTCATAAGCGGATGCGTTTGGGCCCTTTGGCACTATCCTGTGCTGCTCTTCGCCGATTACAATGCGGGAACCAACGCAACCTATGCTTTGACGTGCTTCACGCTGATGGTATTCGGCGACAGTTTCGTGTTTGGCTGGATGCGGCTCAGGTCGAAGAGCGTTTGGCCCGCGGCGATGCTGCATGCAAGCCACAATGTTTTCGTCCAGGCCATCTTCGACCGGATGACAGCGCCGGCGGGCAAAGCGCTCTACATCACGACGGAGTTCGGTTGCGGACTGGTCCTTACCGTGGGCGCCGCGGCTCTTTATTTTTGGACGCGGCGCAGCGTGGTTGAGCCAGCGGCGGTGTTGGACCAAGCCGATCCTGAAGCCGCATAGAGTTTCTATCTTCCTACAAAAGAGGAGACAGCCTAGATGCCAGGTCCAGGAATGGAGTGGATCGGAGAAGAAGAGATTCAGGAAGTTGTGGATCTACTGCGAGGTGGGTATATCTATCGTTACGGAGCCACGACCGGTCCTGACGCTAACCCTGGGTTCAAGGGTAAGGTCGTCCAGTGCGAGCAGGAGATCGCGAGTTTTGCAGGCGTCCGTTACGCCGTGGCGGTGAATTCCGGAACGTCCGCTCTCCTGGCGGCGCTCGTGGGTCTCGGGATCGGTCCTGGAGATGAGGTCATCGTTCCAGGTTTCACCTACATCGCCAGCATCTCATCCATCGTCTACTGCAAAGCGATTCCCGTTCTCGGTGAAATCGACGCGACGTTCAATCTTGATCCCGAAGATGTGAAACACAAGATCACCCGGCACACCAAAGCCATCATGGCGGTTCACATGATGGGGAACCCGGCGCGGTTGGATGAGATCAAACAGATTGGCGATAAACACGGAATCCCTGTTCTTGAGGACAGCGCCCAGGCGTTTGGTGCAAGCTACAAAGGACGGATTGTCGGCTCCATCGGCAAAGTCGGCACCTACAGTTTTAACGCCTACAAAACCATCACCTCCGGCGATGGCGGCATGGTGGTGACCAACGACGAGGAGGTGTACCGGCGCGCGTTCGCCTTTCACGATCAAGGCCACTTGCCGCTGCGCACCGGCGTAGAGATCGGCGCGCGCCCGTTCTTTGGTCTTGATTTTCGCTACACCGAGCTGCAGGCCGCCGTGCTGCTTGCGCAGTTCCGCAAACTTCCGAAGTTACTCAAGCGACTGCATGAAAATAAGAAGCGCTACAAGGAACTGATCAGCGATCTGCCGGGACTCCGGTTCCGCGAGATTACCGACGAGCAGGGCGAGTGCGCCACCATGCTGACGGTGATCCTCCCGAGCGCCGAAATCGCTAAGAGCGTGGCAGCAGACCTGGGAACGCAGGTCGTGGCGAGGGCGGGCTGGCACGTCTACAATAATATGGAGCAACTGATGCAGTTGCGCACTCCGACGGCCGTGTCGTGCCCCTTTACCTGCTTCCCAATCTATGCTCACGACAACCGCGAGATTCGCTACTGGCAGGGAATGTTGCCCAAGACGGACGCGCTGTTGGAACGCTCACTCAATATCAGCATCGGAGTATCCGACAAAGGCCTGAGTTCCGGTTTCGGTGTAACGATTCACGACGATTTGGCATCCGTCGAGCGGCACGCTGCCCGCTTCAGAGAAGTGGCTGGCAAATATTTGAGATAGTGGCTAGTTGCTAGCCTAGGTGCTAGGTGTCAGGTGCTAGGTGTTAGGTGCTACGCGTGGGGTGTGAGGTACGAAGGTGAGGATATCCCATGAAGCCAGCTCAGTGGCGAGAAAACGCCCTCGGAAAAAGCTGCTGGGAACCTAACACGTGGAGCCTGACGCCTGAAACCTGACACCTAGCACCTAACACCTCATTACTTCGTCTCTGTTCTAATCACCTGAACGGGCCCTAGCAATCCCGAAGGCACGAGAGGTGACGATGCCTTGTAGAACTTCGGGGACGTGAAACTATACTCCTTTGTGGCGCCGGGCTGACGATCACCGATGATGCGATTCGCCCAAAGGGACGTCACCTCGATTTCAAGTTTATTTGGCCCTGGCTTCAGCAGGCTGGTTACGTCTGCTCGGAAGGGTGGCTTCCACAAAATGCCCAAAGGCTTGCCGTTGATTGACACTTGCGCGAGATCTTTCACCGCGCCGAGGTCAATCCAGAGCCTGTCGCCTGACTTGAACCAATCCGCCGGAGCCTGAAGAGTCTTGGTGTAAGTGCCTTGACCCGAGAAATACTTAACGCCTTCGTCGGAGCTCTCACTCCACGAACTCAAGCTGTCCAGGGTGATCTTGGGCGGCGCTCCGCGATCAGGTTGGAAGGTCACTTCCCACGGGCCGCTCACGGTTGCCACGGCGCTCTCGGTGGTCTGCGGAAGCGCGCGCGACGACTCCTTTGCGGGCTTACGGAACATCACCAGGATGGTCCCCCAAGGCTCCAGTTGCAAGGGCACGGTAGTGCGGCCACCTTCGATTTTGTACGAGGCCGGCTCGATCTTGCCCGTGTCCGCGTGCCAAAGTTCAGCTTCCTTCCCTTCCATGCGGAAAGTGGCATCGAAGCTCGCCGGCTGGTTGCTGCGGCTGTCCACGTAATACACGTCGCCCTCATTCAAACTGCGGTGGACAAACAGAACCTCGGAGCCCGAAGGCGTTTTCGTGTAATCGAAGTCGGGCGGCACATGAAGCGCTGTGAGAACGTCACCCAGCTTCAGGTCTCCGTAGACGCGGCCCTTGCCGACGCTATTCCCGCTGCCCGATCCCCAGAGCTGGTCCGCCACGCGCTGAAACTCGGCGGAATCGTCGCTCAAGCTCGGAGTGCCGACCGGCTTCGCGCCCGAGACGATCGCGCCCGCCTGGACAAGGTCACGAATCTTGAGTAGCACCGGCAGGGACATGTGCTGACTGTAGGGGTCGAGGGCCAGCACGCGGTAGCGCATTCCGCTCGGAGTCGCCAGTGATCCATCTTGAAACGTCAGGAGATGAAGCAGAGCGTCGGCATTGATGTAATCGAAATTGTAGCCCGCAGGAACGTCAGGACCCTTATGCAGGAACAGCGCCGTGAGGTTTGAGTCCTCACCGTAGAAATAGACGATGTCAGCAACGAAGCGTCCCTGTTGCAGCAGGTATGAGTTACGGGCCAAGTAGGTGAGCCACGGCTTAGCCTGCTCTGCCCAGGTCTCATTGCGCGTGAACCATTGGCCAAATGGCCCGAGTGAGATGCCCGGCTTCTTGTCGACCACCAGTGGCTGGTGAACCGAGGTGTGAATCACGAAGCGGTTCAGACCCATGTCCAGTTCTTTGTCGGCCGTGGGCTTTAGAGTCTGCGGCGACCAAGCCCAAGCGCCGGAGGAGGCCGTCAAGGATTCCGCCGCCACCAGGTTCTGGCCATAAATGTGGGCGACGGATGCTGACTCGCGAATGTCGGCGTTGTATCCGTACTGTTCCTCATTCACGCCCGGCCTCTGGGTCCACATAGCCGACATGGGAACGTCATTGCTGCGCTTCACTTCCATGCCGTCCCCGATGAACGCTCGCCCCTCTTCGTGCGATTCGCCGTAATGGCCCATGCCGCGTTGCTTCAAGATGGCCGTAATCAGGTCGTAGTGATACTCGGCAATCATGTCGGAGAGAGTGCGGCGAAAGTCCCACAGGAAGCGATCGCTTGACTCCGAGCTTTCAATCACACGGCCGGTAAGCACCGGCAACCACGGACGCGGATCGTAGCCTCGACGCTTGGTGAACTCGGTAATCAAATTGTCAGTCCAGTTTTGCGCCCCGGCTTCATAGCTGTCGTTGACTACAAACCTCAGTCCCTGCTTGCCCATCAGGGGGCCCACCGCACTCTTGTACATGTCGAGATAAGTATTCATGTAGGCCCTGACAGCGTCCGGATTCAACTTGTCCACTTCCAGGCCTGTGCCCTCAGGCGACGCAGGATGGTTCGTGATGCCCAGCAAAGAATAGCCAAAGCGCAACACCACCCAGTGGCCGGGAGGCGGTGTCCAATCGAGCGTGCCGTCTGGATGCATCTTCGAAGTGAGATCGACCACGTCTTGCTTGGTTATGACGTCAGTAGCCGGGAAGGCTGGCGTGGGAAACGGATAAAGATCAGGCAAGGTGGCGAAAGCAGCCTTTTCCTCCGCCCGATTCACTCTGGCACCCGTGTGCAGCTCGAGCTCAGCGATAGGATAGTCCGTAGACGGCGCGCCACCAAAGTTGCCGAAGTCAACGTCAAACCGCATTCCGGCGGGAGCAGCCGGTGGCGGCGGCGTGGTGAAGCTCAGGCGGAAGAAACGCGCGGTTTCGGCCGGAAACGAAACTGTGTGCACGTGGGCCCCGTCGGTAGGAACGGTGGCCACTTTGTGGAACGCCTGGCCGTCATCGCTCGCTTGGAATTCAGGCTCGGGAGCCGCTGCGCCGAAGAGGCCCGCGAATGGGTTCACCGGACCTCCCAGCGCGAAGGTGATGGCCCTGATCGTCTGCGGCTTGTCAAACTCGAATTGCACCCACGCCTGCTGCCCTACGGGAGCCTTCGGCAGGCTGGTGGTTTTGACGAAGTCGCCGTCCGAAAGTAGCGCAGCGCCGATGTTTCCAGAGCTGGACGTGATGTTCGGATGTAAGTCCGCCAGCCAGTCATCGCTCTCAGGCGCGCGATAGGCAACCACCGCGGTATCTGCATAAAACTCCGGAGGCGGTGAGGGCTCCTGTCCGCTAATCCGCGCCAGGAAGTCCATGAGCGGGATGTCCTGATAGGGGCCGGTGACGGACGGCGGCTTCGGAAGAATGTTGGTAAAATGCTGGCCGCCCTCCACAAGTGTCTCGCTCCACACGACCTTCTTCATACCTTGAGCGGGCTTCACCCATGGCCCGCCGGATTCGCTCCAGCCGGGAGAGCCAGCGATGGCTTCTTCCAAGCCAAGCTGGTCAGCGAGCTTCGTGGCGTAAAGGAAGGCATCTTTCCACTCAGGCGTCATGAATACCAGCCGCTTGTCAACAAGCTTGGGGGTGTTGAGCGCCGCATCAAAATTCTGAAAACCGCCGATGCCCACGCGGTGCATCCACTCCAGGTCCAACTTGATGCCTTCCTTGGTGATGTTGCCATTCATCCAGTGCCACCACACACGGGGCTTGGCAGAATTCGGGGGAGTCTTGAATCCCGCTTCCAGAGGATCTTCAGCGTTGTTCGCCTGTGCGTGACCACCAAGAGCGATCACAAGCGCAAGAAATCCAGCGGAGCAGACGCGACTCGTGGATTTTGACATGGAGATTGCTCCTCCCTCTGCGTTCTTCTGGGTGATGGGTACCTGCTCTGGCCGCCAGAAGCAGGCTGATGAACGCAACCCCCGCGACGTTAGCTCTCTGCCTCTGCCCGCTTCAGGAGCGCCCTCATGTACGCGACTCCGTACGCCGTCTGCGCGTACGTGTCACCGATCATGGTTGGGCTGTGGTCCAGGATTACGATGCCGTCAAACCCAACGTCCCGAAGCGCCTTCATGATCTTCCACATATCATAGTATCCGTCATCCATGAAGGTCTCAACGAAGTGCGGCAGCGGCGCACTGACGTTGCGGAAGTGAATTTTCCAGACTTTATCCGCGCCGAAGTATCGGATCATCTCCTCGGGGTCTTTGCCGGTAATTGCCCGGCCGCCCTCGAGCCACGTTCCGCAGCAGAGGCAAATCCCCACATTAGGACTGTTGGCAATTTCCAGAGCTCGCTTGTACCCCGCAAAGCTGCTGAAGATGCATCGCGGCACGCCCGCGAGTACGGGAACGGGTGGGTCGTCCGGATGGATGCCAATCCGCACGTTATTCTCTTCCGCCACAGGCGCCACCTGCTTGATGAAATACGTATAGTTTTCCCAAATCTCGTCTGGCGCGAATACCCGGCCATGCGAAAGCGGCTCACGGTAAACTTCATCAACCCATCGGCCTTCCTTGTTCGGGCTTGCCAAGTCAAACTCTCTCGCAGATGCTCCCCTTACTGAGGTTCGGCCACTGCTCCAAATGCCGTTGCCCATGTGGGCGTAAGTCGTGTAGTAGATTCCGGCCTTGCCCAGGTTCCGGAGATAGGTCTTGTACTCTTCAATTTTCTGATCCCTGCCGGGAAGGTTTAGGGTGACCTGCGGCATGTTATGGACATCGGTGTTTCCAATGTTCCAGACCGTGATACCCGCGTCGGCGTATCGCTTCTTGATGGCGAGAAAGCCTTCCGCTGTGCGCAGATCGGGCGTGGATTGAACGCTGACGTACTCGACGCCGATCTGCTTGACAAATAGAAGCTCGTCGTCGGTGGGCTTTGCCGGGAACTGCGCGCAGAGCTTGATTCCCGGCGCGTTCCGATGGATAGCGGCGCGGTCGGTCTCTGTCGAGAGCAAAATCGCAGCTCCGAGCGCTCCTCCGAAAACAGTTTGTCCGAACCTTCGCCGTTCTGGATTGAATTGCCCGCGACTTCTAGTGTTCGATTCTCCGCTCATCGTACAGTCACCTTCGAGAGGGCCTATCTCACCAGCCGAACCCCGTTGCCTTTCAGGGGCAGGTATTGTATCACCGCGTAAAGTGTCTGTGATCATTGAGATTAATGCTCATCTCTTTCTAACCGATAGATACACTGATGCTCGCAACTGACTCGCTACCGGTTGCCGTCCCGATGGCAGAGACTGCCAATCATAAGCCGCAGCCCGTCTTAATCAGACGTCCCTGGTGGGACGCGAAAGCGCTGTCTAAGCATCTCATTCTGCAAGTGATGGCCTGGGTTGCCTTCATGCTCCTAGACCGCGCATCAGGAATGCTACAGCTTTGGGCAGGCATCCCGGCCTGGTCGATGCCCGCCGGTCTGAGCATGGCGCTTCTCCTTTGGGGTGGCCGGCGGTACGGTCCCGTCGTAGTCGTAGCCAGCGCCACGGCGGCCATTTTTGACTACCACCGCTCGCCCTTGAGCTGGGCCGGAATCCCGGTACCTATCGCCATCGCCCTATCGAGCGTTGCGGGCGCAGCCCTACTCCGCCAAAAGTGGGGCTTCGATGCCGGATTTCGCCGGCTGCGCGACGTGGGAGGCTTAGTTCTGCTTCTGCCCACTGCCGTGCTGGCCGGTGCGGTGATCGGAGCGCGCTGGCTGGTGGCGGATGGTGTAGTTCCGCGTTCCCAACACTTGATGGCTGGGTTTGATTGGTGGGTTGGCGATTCGATTTCCATCGCTTCCTTCGCCCCCGTCTTGCTCTTGTATATCATCCCCTGGGTCGAATCAAGGATCCTATCGGAACATTCAGCGCCGCCGTTGGACGCAAGCGCCCAACACCGGAGATGCTCACTCGAACTTCTGGAGACGGTCGGCGAAATTGTGGCAGTGGTGGCCACGCTTTGCCTTGTCTTTGGCTTTAGGCCCAGCGCCCCTTATCAGCCTCTCTACGCGCTCTTTTTCCCGATCATCTGGATCGCCGTCCGGCACGGACTGCGCCGGACCACGCTCGCCATTCTGGCTACCAACGTGGGCGTCACCCTCGCGGCTCGGCTAACTCACCCCGACGCCGCGGGACTTCCCCGGCTTCAGCTCGTGATGCTGGCGCTCGCCTTGACAGGCCTCTGCCTGGGTGCCGTGGTCAGTGATCGCGAGCGGGCGGAAAAAGCACGGCGGGCCAGCGAAGGCCAGTATCGCACGCTGTTCAACAGCATCACCCATCCCATCTTCATCTCCGATGAGAATGTTGGACGATTTCTCGATTGCAGCGCGGCGGTGTCAAAGGTGTACGGTTACACTCGCGAGGAAATCCTTGCGATGCCGCCGGCGGAACTACACCCTCCTCAAGAGCGCGTTGCGGTTTTTCGTGAGATCGCCTTGGGAGGTTATCAACATAGCTCAGCATATAGTCACGTCACCAAGGACGGCCGCCGCTTGCAGGTAGAAATCACAGCGGCCCCCACCGAATATCAGGGCCGGCCAGCGCGTGTGGCCATCGTCCGCGACATCACTGAACGCAAGGCGGCCGAAGAAGCCTTGCGCGCCAGCGAAAGCCAATATCAATCCCTCTTCAAGAGCATCGCCGAACCCGTTTTCATCTGCGGTGCCACCGGCAATAGATTCCTGGATTGTAACGACGTGGCATCCCAGCTTTACGGCTACTCCCGTGAGGAGATTAAGGCCTTGAAGCCGGAGGAGCTGCATCCCGAAGAAGAAAGAGCCGCCCTGCGGGACGAAGTGGCCCGGGGCGGATTCGGGACTACTTGCGCCTATACCCACATCACGAAAGACGGGCGCCGCCTGGCCGTGGAGATTAATCCGGCGCCGACCGAGTTCCACGGCCAGCCGGCGCGGATCGCCATCGTGCGGGATATCACCCAGCGCAGGTGCGCCGAGGACGCTCTGCGGTCGAGCGAAAACAAGTACCGGACGTTGTTCGAGCACGTCTCTGACCCGATCTTTATTCTCGATCGGATCACCTATCAGTACCTCGACTGTAACGAGACGGCCTCGAGGGTCTATGGCTACTCGCGGGATGAGCTCTTGAGCATGACACCTTTTGACGTGCGCGCTCCAGAGGCCCGACACAAGCTGCAGGAAGACTTGGCGAAGCTGGCTGCCTCCGCCGTTGCGCCCGGAATGGCCGCCTCACGGGTGTGCTCCACCACCACCCACGTGACGAAGTCCGGCCGCCGCATGGAAGTGGAGGTCCTTGCCGAGCAGGTCGAATATGAAGGGCGGCCCGCTTATCTGGCCCTTGTGCGTGACGTGACGGCCCAAAAGGCCGCGGAAGCACACCTGCTGAAGGCGAAAGAAGCCGCCGAGGCCGCCAGCCGCGCCAAGAGCCAGTTTCTGGCCAACATGAGCCATGAGATTCGCACTCCTCTGAACGGCATCATCGGAATGGCGGATCTCACCCTCGACACGCCGCTGAACACTGAACAGCAAGAATATCTGCAGATGCTCAAGAGTTCGGCGGACATTCTTCTCACCATCGTCAATGACATTCTCGATTTTTCGAAAGTCGAAGCCGGCCGGCTGGAACTGGAACGGGTCGATTTTGATCTGCGCAGTACCCTGGATGAGGTCACCAAAACCTTTGCCTTGCGCGCCCAAAACAAGAATATCGAACTGCTGTATGACGTCAGCCCTGCCGTCCCGTACCGGGTGGCGGGCGATCCCACTCGTCTCCGGCAGGTGGTGGTGAATCTCCTGGGAAACGCTCTCAAGTTTACCGAGAAGGGCGAAGTGGTGCTCGCCGTGAAGACCGAGCCGCAGGACCAGGAATCGGTCATCCTGCATTTCTCCGTTCGCGACACCGGTATTGGCATTCCGGCCGAAAAACAGCGCGTGATCTTCGAAGCCTTCTCCCAAGCCGACGGCTCCACGACCCGCCGCTTCGGTGGCACCGGTCTGGGACTGACCATATCGTCGCGGATCGCAGAAGCGATGGGCGGGCGCCTCTGGGTGGAAAGTGAGCCCGGCAAGGGCAGCGTCTTCCACTTCACGGCACGCCTGGGAGCCGCGGCGGAAGCTTCCCTTCCCCAGGCACGGAGCGTTGCTGAACTCAACGGTCTGTGCGCGTTGGTCGTGGATGACAATACCTCAAGCCGCGGTGTACTCACCGAAATTCTTCGAGGTTGGGGAATGTCCACTGCCGAGGCTGCGAGCGGGCCGGACGCCCTGGCCCTCCTGAGCGAAGCGGACGCTACGGGCGTCCACTTCGACGTGCTGCTGGCTGACGCTGCGATGCCGGGCATGGATGGCTTCGAGCTCGTGAAGAAACTGAAGCAGCACCGGCTTCCTAACGCACCCGCTCCGATCATGCTCACTTCCGCCGGCGAACGCGGTGACGGCGCCCGCTGCCGAGAGTTGGGCGTTCGGGCGTATCTCACAAAGCCGATCGCCGAGGCGGGGCTTCGGGCCGCCATGCTCCGCGCTCTCGGCCAAAGACCGAATGAGAACGGCCTTATCACGCGGCATTCGGTGCGCGAGGAGCACTCCGAGGAACGCCCTTTGTCCTCATTGCGCGTGCTGGTTGCGGAAGACAATCGGGTTACCCAGCGCCTGACGGCGCGCCTGCTCGAAAAGCGTGGGCACTCGGTAACGACGGTTGAAAATGGCCACGAAGTCCTGCAGGCCCTGGAAAGGTCCAGCTTTGACGTCGTGCTGATGGACGTGCAGATGCCGGAGATGGACGGTTTCGAGGCCACGGTCGCAATCCGAAGCCGGGAGGAAGCAACCGGCGGTCACGTTCCTATCGTCGCGCTCACCGCTCACGCGCTGAAACAGGACCAAGAGCGCTGCCTCGCGGCCGGCATGGACGGATATGTGTCAAAGCCCATCGAAGCGCATCAGCTCTTCGCCGCCATCGAAGGCCTCACCGAACCAACGATGAATGCAAAACGATGAATAATGAACGATTCTCCTTTCGTCCTTGTTCGTAGCCGTTCATTGTTCATCATTCCGAATTCATCGTTCGCTTCTACCTTTCCGTCGAAAGCTCCAGGTATGAAGGCTCCGTTTTCGAAAAGTAAACGCGCTCGGTGGCCGCCTGATAATCCGCAGCCGTAGCCGTGAATATGTTCGGCACAAACTTCTGCGGGTTGCGATCAATCAGCGGAAACCAGGTGCTCTGCACTTGCACCATGATGCGGTGCCCGGGCAGAAAGACGTGATCGTTGGTGTGCAGGTCGATGGTAAACGGCGTCACACGATTCGGCGCCAGGGCTTCAGGCTTCTCAAAGCTGCTGTGAAAGCGGCCGCGAAAGACGTCGTTGGCAATCATGAGCTGATAGCCGTCGAGCTTGTGGTCAGGCGCGTAGTCTTCGGGATAGACATCAATCAACTTGACGATCCAATCGCTATCGCTGCCCGTGGTTGAGGCGAAAAGATGCGCAACGATGTCGCCGGCGACGGCCACCGGGCTATTGAGCACGTCCGTCTGCCAGGCCGCGACATCCGGACGCAGGTAGACAAATCGCTGGTCTTCGAGCAACCACACCGGCCAGCCGGGACCTGGGTAAGTCGGGCTGATCGGTCTCCGTCGGTACGGCACCGGGTGCGCGGGATCGGAAACATAACTCTCGAAGCCCTCGCCCTCCTGCGCTTCTGGAGGCTCGAATGAGAGCCTAGCTCTATCGTGGAGATATAGCTTGCGTAAAGCAGCCCCCTCGCGCGGCGGCCAGGCGTCATAAGTCTCCCAATGGTTTGAGCCGGTCTGGAAGGTAATGGCCTCCCGCAACGGCAGACTTCCCTTCCCTTTCAGCCAATACGCGAACCAAGGCGCTTGTATCTTTTCCCTGAAATACGCCGCCGTGTCGCTTCCGAAATCGATGTTGCCCAGCTTGCGGCCTGGTCCCTCCTCCCAACCGCCATGATTCCACGGACCGGCCGCGAGATAATTCAGGTGCCCGGTGTCGTTCTTTTCGAGCAGCTTGTAGACCTCCACGGGACCGTAGAAGTCCTCCTGGTCCCACCAGCCGGCCACGTTCAAGTTGGCAACCGTCAGCTTGAGATTCTCAAGGTAAGGCCAGAATGCCAGTTTCTTCCAGAAAGTGTCGTAGTTGGGGTGGCTGACGAAATCATTCCAAGTGGGTAGCTTGCCGTGCAGGTAGGTGGCGTTGGCATTCGAAAGCGGCCCGAGGTCATTCAAGTACCAGTCGAAAAGATCGGCCTTGGAGAACTTGAATGAGAAGTTTTCCTTCGAAGTTTCCATCATGGTTGCGTACTCAAAGCCGTAGCTCAGCCGGAAGGCGCCGTTGTGATGGAAGTCGTCGCCCAGGAACTGATCCGCGGGTGACGCCTGCTCCGACACCGCCTTGAGCGCCGGGTGCGGATCAAGCAGCGCCATCGTGGTGAGCCAGCCGCCGTACGAGATGCCTGCTTCGCCCACGCGGCCATTGTTACTGGCCACGTTCTTCACCATCCAATCGACGGTGTCGTAGGTGTCGGTGGCTTCGTCAATCGCCTTGGGGTTACGCTTGTCGCGCGGCGCACGATTCATCACAAACTGTCCTTCCGAACCGTAACGCCCGCGAATATCTTGGAAGGCGAAAATGTAGCCGTCCGCGAACATCTCCTGATAAAGCCCGAGGTGCCGGCTGTATCCCTTTTCGTCGTCATTCAGGCCATAGGGGGTGCGCGTCAGCAAGATGGGCAAGGGGCCCCTTACCGTCTTGGGCGCGTAGATTTCAGTATGCAGGCGCACGCCGTCTCGCATCGGGATCATCACGTCGCGCTTGTCGAAGAGCCGGCTGAAATCAACCTTGGCCGGCGAATCTTCCTGGCCACGCGACGTTCGGCCGGGTGCGGCACTAACGAGTATGAGGACTGCAGCGAAGATCGATCCCACTGCGGCCATTCCCGGCTTGAGCATTCGACGCTGCATCAGAGATCCTCTCGCCAGTGCGTTTCAATCCCCATTTTTGAGATAACCGCATTATTTATCAACAACCTCTTGGCTTTGACCGAACATCTCATTTACTTTCAACAACCTATTGGCTTCCAAAAATTCGGCCCTTTGTTTTCAGCGACCTAGTGGCTTTGTTCGTAATATTTTTGTCTTGGATTCTCGCCGGAGGCCCAGTCAAGGCGACTCTCGTTTAGGTAGTGGGTCAGTTTGACGTAGGGGCGGCCCTTGTGGCCGCCCATTTCAGGGCGATGCTGTCACTTGGGCGGCCACAAGGGCCGCCCCTACGTCAAACTGACCCACTACCCTCGTTTAAGCGTCGGCTGTTTCGGAGCCGCCGAAGCGCAGTGCTTGACAAAACGAGACTTTCGGCGCCCAAAACGGTGGCTTTGTGTAAATTTTACCGACTTTAGACACACTGATTCAAAAAGACTTATTGGCTTTGTGTAAAATTTACACAAAGCCACCAAGTTGCTGATTGCACATAACTTCTTGGCTTTGGGACGAACACCCAAGCCACTAATCCATTCATTCTAAATAACCTCTTGGCTTTGGGGTATAGGGGGGAGGGGTCACACGGGGATACACGCTTGGATTACCAGTTGTATAACTACAGGCACCTTTCCCCCACCGTTGAATCGCCACCATAACTCGCTGCAGCCTGCGCCCCAGACCCGTGGGTACGTTCCCCGAGTTTCACTTGTAGCGTAGCATATCCATCGAGCCTTGTCAAGTAGCGTCCAATGTAGCCTACCTTGCATTCGAGTTCCATACGGCTCTGTGACGCCGTAGGCATGCTGCCACAAATTCCGCCGCTTCAGAGTCGCATTTTCGGGGGTGCCCGCTGGATTTGAACCCGTCAGGGTTTTTATCCGCTTCACTGATTCAAATCCGATCCTTGTGACGCTTCGGTATCTCGGCGTGGACGCCGAGCCACAGACCCTTCGACTCAACTTGTTTCCGTACGCGGTTCCAGTACTCTGTCACCTTCCTTGGCGTTAGTCCTTCCCGGTTCAGCCGCTTTCCCTGCCGTAACTGGTTTGTAATAACACCCGGAATCGCAATCGCGGGACGGGCAAACCCTCGTGGGGCTTGATCGGCTAGCATGCATGGAAAGAAACTGAACATCCCATCAACTGGTTTGCCAGAGGTCGCCCCCCAGTAAAGCCTGCACGAACTTGGCGCGGGATTGACGCGAGAACCTGCACAGTCGTTGTGCTGATACCACGGCTGTAGGGCGACGTCCCAGAAGGTTTGAGGCACAAGGTCCTTCAGCCGAAGGAAGTCGTGTGCGTTGTGATCCTCCCACTTGTCCACCACGAACACGGTGTCCAACACAAACTGGTCGTCGACCCACGAGCCGAACAGTATTACCGATCCCCTTTTCAGAAAACGTAACTGCGTGGCTCCGCGACACGTATTTTGTTGGCACCCCGTGTAGAAGAAACCGCCAAAAACGAACGGGTCGGTATTCTGCCGCCCCGTGTACGAGTTCGGGCGAACATAAAACAGTCGCTGAACGAAGTGGGGCTCATGTTCCAGCGGTTGTGAGATCGGGGTCGCACGTGACTCCGGTTCCCATTCAGCCCAAAAACGGAGCGGTCCGTCGAATACAACTTCCTGCCTCTGACAGCGCCCGGCGATCTCAACGAACTTGCGCTTGTGAGCGTGGCGGTTCCATTCCATGGACATGTTTCCGCCCGGCTCGTGCTCTGCGCCTGGGTGAATGAATTGGACAAAGCACAATTCATCTTCTAGCGGCATGATAGTGCTCCTTGATCCCGGCCCCCATCTCCTTCTTCTTCCGATCTGAAACCGTCCCGAAGGGCTTTTGTGCGGCCCTTCCGAAGACCAGAAGGCTCTGTTTCGACGGCGTGATTTCGACCCACTTGGCCGATACCTTATAAGGCGTCTGCCGATCCAACCTCCAAATAGTGTCGCTTGGAGTGAGGGAGCGGAATTCAATCCGCCGTAGGTACCGCTCAGCTATGGAAATCACAATGATATCAGGCGCAACGGCCTCAATCAGCGAATGCCACAGACTTACGCCCTCAGACTCAAGCTCTGTTGCTGCTGCGGGGAAAGCCGTGCCCACGTGGGAGACGTCGCAATCGGTGAGCAGAGGTCGGTGTGTAGAGCCATGTTTTCGAGGCCACCATAGAAGCTGCATCCCAGACCAGTCAGGATGGGCTCGAAACTGGCGAACCACTGCTTGTACGGATTGTTCCGAAAATACGAATCGAGCGCCGCGAGGTGCCGCGAAGTCTCGCGCTGAACCGGGCCGGTGGGCAAGCCACTCATGATTGGGAAGCGATTGAATCGGTGTGCGTCCGGAAATTCGGCACTTGCCGGATTGAGCCCCACGGTGACGACCTTGAGCGGGGATGACAGGTAGCGATTGCTGTCACCGAAGAAGAGGACCGGAATCGCCGGTCGAACAACGTAGTCGCGGTCCTTCAGCCGGTCATACTCGCACCAACTCCGCGCAAGCAGTTGGGCCAAACGTTCGCGCTGGTCCGGCACTGCCATAGACTAGGTTACAGCCTGACGAGCGCAAGGACGAAGGAGAATTTTGGTTGACTTCCCGGCAGCAGCCGCCCCGCGAAATTATGCCACAATTGCTAGCGGACCCGCGGATGTGGCTCAGCGCGAAGGGCGCGAGCTTCGGACGCAAGTCTGCGAGACAACGTCTGAAGCAAAGGCGCCGAGTCGCAAAGAACCAGTTGTCTCTTCGAGAGTTCCGCCCTTCGCGTCTTGCGCTTTTGCGTGCGATTCTGCTGAGGTCTGAGAGAGCGGATGTCTGAGCACAACTCAATTCCGAATTCGATGACAGCCATCACTGTGGGGCAGCCCGGCGGCCCGGAGTCACTGGTGCAGGTGGAGCGGCCCGTTCCACGGCCGCGTTGCGGTGAGGTTCTCATCAAGGTTGCGGCCGCCGGAGTGAACGGAGCTGATCTGTTGCAAAGGCGCGGCCAGTACCCCCTGCGCGAAGGGACCACCGACATTCTTGGGCTTGAGGCCTCAGGCGAAATCGTCGCGCTGGGTGAAAGCGTGACGGATTGGAAGGTGGGCGACACGGCCTGCGCGCTCCTGATTGGCGGCGGTTACGCTGAATACTCTGTTACCCCGGCCGTACAGTGCCTGCGGGTGCCGCGGGGACTCACCACAGAGCAGGCGGCCGCCCTTCCAGAAGTGGTCTTCACTGTGTGGAGCAACGTCTTTGAGATCGGCGCACTGAGGCCCGGTGAGACTCTTCTGGCGCACGGCGGAGCGAGTGGGATCGGAACCACAGCCATCCAGATCGCCCGGGCGTTAGGGTCGAGGGTATTTGCCACCGCAGGCTCACCCGAAAAGTGCCGGCGCGTCGAACAACTCGGCGCAGTCCGAGGGATCGACTATAAGCAGGAAGACTTCGTAGCGGTGATCGAACAAGAGACCGCCGGCGCGGGTGTGGACGTGATTCTGGACATGGTGGGCGGATCTTATTTGCAACGTGATCTTACCGCGCTAGCGCCCGGCGGGCGATTGGTGATGCTTGCCCACAAGCAGGGGAGCAAAGTTGAGCTCGACTGCGGGCTTATCCAGCGGAAGCATCTTACGGTGACCGGATCAGGACTGCGCTGGCGGCCGGTAGCGGACAAGGGCCGGCTGGCGGCTGCGGTGCGCAAGGCCGTCTGGCCGCTCATCGAAGAAGGACGCGTCCAGCCGGTGATTGATTCAACTTTTCCGCTGCGTGATGCGCGTAAGGCCCATGAGCGCATGGAATCAGGGCTCCACATCGGTAAAGTGCTGCTGACCACGGGCGCGGATGCTGCCTAACAAGGCAGGTTGACTTACCCGGCCCGTTAGAATGCAAGGTCTCGCGCAAAGGCGCCAAGAGCGCAAAGACGCACGCCGAGACCTAAACAGGGCCGAGGCCTCCGCACCAGCTTTCGAAGGCGCGCCCCCGATTTTCGTCATCCTTGAAGAAAGCAAGGTAAGTCATGATGTCGTAACTAACGAACTCTTCCCTCTCGGGGTGAGAACGAGTCAGTTCGTGGTAGGGCCGCCAAGCGCCGGAGTTGATGTAAATCTGATCCAGAACCGTGCCGTTTACCACTGTGGAAGCCAACGGCACCATTTCAAAATAATGAGTATGGCCGTACACGATGAATTGCGCGCTCCGGTTCCTAAAGGCCGCCTCGTCCAACGCGTGCGGCGCGTAGGAGGCTTGCTGCGATCCGCTCTTCTCAGCGATCAGTGCGAAGAGCCGGGAGAGGTGCACCTTCGGCACCAGACCCTCGATCTTCATGCCCAACTTGAACTCCTGAAGGCTCCCGAAGGGATGAAAACCCGGCTGGTGGCGGACGAAGTCGAGCCCGACGAGCTGGTCCACCAGGGCATCCCAAATCTGTCCGATCTTCCGTTGCACGCCTGGGTCCGGGCAGGTCTTGCGCAGAAGGCCGTCAATCCAGGCCGGAATGATGCTGGCGGGCCGAAGATTGTCGATCTCTTTGAGGCCGGCGGCGCAGACCGGCGGAAGATTATTTCCCAGCTCCGCCTTCACCCCCATCGCAAAGCGGGCAATAAGCTCCACCACCACCGCGTCGCCTACAGAGGACCGGTTGCGATTCCCTGCGAAGTTGTAGGGGTCAAAAATATCGCCGTGCCGCGCAAACACACGGTGCCCTGCGTAAAGCTGACGGATGACGTCTGATTCATCAGGGTCATGCGGAAAGGGAAGGTTGGCCGGCGTCACGCAGCCGATGGCATCGGCAACCATCTGCCGAATCTGATTGTAGTCCGAACCGGGCAGATGAAAAAACCAGTCATGATTGCCCACGAGGTAGTGAATGCGCACGGGCACGGGCAGCCGGTTGTCGGACTCGGGCTCCCAGCCCGTCTGAACGGGCTTGCCCCCTGCCGTCGCCTCCGGCAGCGTGATCGCTTTGCCTGTGGTGAGGCTCTTCAGCACGGCCACGGACGCGCCATTACTCTGCAGCACGGCGGCCGTGATGCGCTGCACCGTATCAATGAACGGCCGACTTTGCGAATCGTTCCAGGGTCTGGCCGTGTTTTGTACACCGTCCTGGACCAGCCAGTTTGTGGAGCGGATGATATCAAGGAAATCGCCCAGCAGGACGAGGTCGAATTGCTCGACGGGCTTGTAGGAGCCATCCGCGCGCCAGGACGCGTCATAGGCCAAATCACGCAAGCGTTGGCGAAACCCGCGGAATGCCTCCAAACGTACGCTGTCGCCGGTGGTGCCGTCGCTCAGATGGGTGTCGCTGATAATCACCAGCATTGCGGCCTTCTCCCGAACCTTCCAGTTCTCGCGACGACAACGGCTGTGGCGCCGCCCGAGAGGTGAAGCCCCACTCAGTTACGCCACTTCCGGTGCTAGAGAGTGCGAATGACCACACACTCTGCTGCGAGTCGACAGCGGCAGTGTAAACCCGGCGCGGCTTGGGAGGCAATCAAACTGAAGCCCTCGGTGACTTCCTGCGCCGACAAAATCGTTCAATCTGGCGCGGCTCGGGCCGCAACCCAAAGAAGAATTCGGATGGCCTGGCCGATGTGACTTCTCACCTCTTACGGCGCTCATGTATGCTAAGCAATCGGTGGAACCGTGACCCACAGCGCGCCGTGGCAACTTGGTTCGAGGCCGTGGCGACTCCACGCCACTCTTGAGATGGCGGGATAGCCCAGGTGGGCTGCCCCAATCTTACGCAGTGCGGGCACGCGAATCGCAGACGAGGCAACTGATGATGAACAAGCGCTGCAATGTTCCACTGGCCGTCGTGCTTTTGATGTCCGTCGTGCTTTTGATGTCCGTCATGGCTTCCGCTGCCTCTCAGTCCCACGCGAGACAACACGCGCAGGCAGCAGGCGGGAGGTCTTACATGGTCTACGTTGGCACTTATACCGTTCGTGAGAGTAAGGGCATTTACGCTTACCGATTCAAGTCGGGGCGATTGACACCCGTGGGCGCCACCGGCTTGGTGGCCGAAACTCCGAATCCATCGTTCCTGGCCGTCGATCCCAGCCACCATTTTCTTTACGCCGTCAACGAGTCGGTGCCCGGCGAGAAGAACGGGATGGTGAGCGCCTTTGCCATGGATCGTAAGACGGGCAAACTTACCCTTCTGAACCAGGTTTCGAGCGGCGGCGAGGCGCCGTGCGCCATCTCGCTTGACCGAACCGGGAAGTACGTCCTGATTGCGAATTACGATAGCGGCAGCGTGGCCGTGTTTCCGGTGTTGCGCGGCGGCCGCCTGGGTGAGGCTTCGGCTTTTGTCCAGCACAGCGGCCACAGCCTGAACCCGGAACGGCAGACGGGTCCGCATGCTCACGATATTTTGACCTCCCCCGATAATCGCTTCGCTCTGGCCGCCGATTTAGGCCTGGATCAACTATTAGTCTACCGGTTTGACGCCACAAAAGGATCGCTGACTCCCAATGTGCCGCCTGCGGCGAGCGTGCCCCCGGGCTCCGGGCCGCGACATTTCGTCTTTGATCGATCGGGCAAGTTCGTTTACGTGGTAAACGAGATTCACTCTACAGTCACGGTCTTCTCGTATGATCCGCAACACGGAAAGTTGAAGGAGTTGCAGACGGTATCAGCGCTGCGCGAGAACACGAATCCCGAAAGCACGACCGCAGCCGAAATCGCCCTGGGCGCCTCCGGCCGGTATTTGTACACGTCCAATCGCGGCGAAGACACCATCACCGTGTTTGCAATCGATCCCGCCAAGCACACGCTGACGCCCGTCCAGCACGCGCCTACTCTCGGCAAGACACCTCGCGGGTTCGCGATTGATCCCGCCGGCTCATACCTCGTGGCGGGGAATCAAGACACCGACAATGTCTTCGTGTTTCGCATCAATCCGAAAACGGGACAGTTGACGGCCACGGGTAAGGTTCTGGAAGTGCCCTCGCCGGTTTGCGTGATTTTTGTGCCGACGGAGTGAGGAATGTCAGGGCTTCTCGGTAAGCTCCGGTGAGGTGGAGAGCGTCGTAGACTATATCGAGCAGCACCCGGCGTACCACCGGGCGACGAGCTTCGAGGAGGAATATCGCCGGTTTTTTGGAAGCTTGGATCGCCCTTTCAGGGCTCGCCGTATGGCGTGGCATCCGGTTTCCCTGGGCGTTGCCCAGGGCTTTGTTAGTGCGGCCCTTCGGGCCTCAAATGAATACCGCGAGCGAAATTCACTCTGACCTTGTCCTGCGAAACGCGCACGTCGTTGATCCCTCGCAGGACATCAGCGGAGTGCTGGACGTCGCGGTCCTCAACGGGACGGTTGCGGCGCTGGGGCCGTCGTTAGAGGTACCTGCGGGAACGGCTGAACGGGACTTGAGTGGCTCTTACGTTTGTCCGGGACTCATTGACCTGCATGGTCACTGGTACGAATCCAGCGCTTGGGGCATTGATCCGGAGTTTTGCCTGCATCGCGGCAGCACGACGGTGATCGACGCCGGAACGGCAGGGTGCATCAACTTTGCCGACTTTCGTCGCCAGGTCATCGAACGCAGCCGCATTCGAGTGCTGGCCTTTGTCAACATCGCAGCCAGCGGCATTCCGACCTCTTTCATCGGAGAGCTGGAGGACTTGCGGTATTCACGGCCTCGCGAAACCATCGCCGTGCTGGAAGAACACCGCGGTGTGGCTCTGGGCGTGAAAGTGCGAATGAAGGCCGGCCACGGCCCGAAAGCGTTCGATGACGCGCTAGAGGCCGCTGGCGCCGCTGCGTTGCCCGTGATGGTGCACATCGGCAAGGGCGCCAACACACCAGACATTCTCCGGCGCCTCAGGCCGCACGACATCGTCACCCACTGTTTTGAGGGACGCGGCGACGGGATTGTGGAGCAGGGCCGCCTGATCCCGGAGGCTGTTCAAGCCCGCAAAGAAGGTGTGGTGTTTGACGTCGGTCACGGATGCGGCAGTTTCAGTTGGGAGGTGGCGCGCCGGGCCTTTGAACACTCCTTCTATCCCGATACTATCAGCACTGACCTCCATCGCTACTCCGTCGAGCGCTGGGCCTTCGACATGCCCACCACCATGAGCAAATTTCTGCACCTCGGCATGTCGCTTGAAGATGTGATTCTGAAATCCACCCTTACGCCGGCGAAGGCGATCGGACGCGATGGCGAACTGGGCTCGTTGCGTGTAGGAACCGTCGCGGACTTCTTTGCCTTCGCCTTGGAAGAGGGCGAGTTTCCGCTCGAAGACACTCACCTGAAGGTGGAAGTGGCTAAGCAACGGATTAAGCCGCTGTTTGCGATGAAGGCCGGAGCCGTCATTGAGGCGACCAGCGGCGGGCAGAGACTACGCAAGCTTTACGATTTTGACTGCGAGCAACTTCGATCGATCGAGGAGACTGCGTGACGCTCAAGGGGCAGTGTGTCCGCAACCAAAGGGAACTCTCACCACCGAGATCACGGAGGGCACAGACACTCTTCTCCGTGAACTCCGGGGCCTCTGTGGTGAACACTGTCCTAATCTGGGCGTAGCGCCATCTTGGCTGCTGCGGTGCCGGCTGGAAGCCGGCGTTACGGCCCAAATTAGGACAGTTGTTCACTCGATTTTTGGCCCTCTCCCCCGGGAGAGGGTGGCTCGCTGCCGGCGCCTTCCTCAGCCGGAGCGAGCCGGGTGAGGGGATAAGGATGGAAAACGCTCTCGGCAATCGGATGTGCACAATATTGTGCGAACCTCAATAAGATCAAAGCCCGCGTCTAGCGCGTTGGGCGCGCATGGTGAAAGGGCAGCCGCATTCCCCTTAGCGCGTCGACGGGAACCGGAGTCCACGATGATCCGAAGAATGGGAACGTACTTTCTCGCGGCGGTTTTGACTCTCGCTGGCTCCGCGGCGGTCTCGGGCGAGCCCATGCCGGCACCCTGCGCCGCGGCCATCGCAGCCGCCAGTCCCGGACCATCGCCTGAGGTCGGCCGCATGGAGCAGGTGATTCAATCATTCGTGGCGGGCAAGCAGTTTATGGGGTCGGTGCTGGTCGCTCGGGGAAACGATAAGTTGCTCGACAAGGGCTACGGTTACGCGGACCTGGAGTGGAACATACCAGACTCACCGAACACGAAGTACCGGCTGGGTTCGGTGACGAAGCAGTTCACGGCGGCATCTGTTCTGCTGCTTCAGGAGCGCGGGAAGCTGAACGTCCAGGACCTGGTGAAAAAATATATGCCCGAAGCACCCGCGGGGTGGGACAAGATCACCATCTTTAACCTCCTGACACACACCTCGGGCATCCCCAACTTCACAGACTTCCCTGACTACGAGTCGTTTGCCCTGGCCCCCACGACGCCGGAGCAGTTGGTGAAGCGATTTCGCGATAAGCCGCTTGACTTTCAACCGGGCGAGAAGTGGAAGTACAGTAATTCGGGATACGCCCTGCTGGGATACTTGATCGAAAAAATCAGCGGCCAGAGCTATCAGACTTTTCTGCAGGAGAATATCTTCAAGCCCCTGGGCATGACGGAGTCGGGGTATGACTCAAACTTCACCGTCATTCCGGACCGCGCGTCGGGCTACACGCGCTTTGGGGATGGCTTCAACAACGCGGGCTACGTGAACATGACGGTCCCGTTCGCGGCCGGAGGGCTTTTTTCCACTACCGATGATCTGCTGCGTTGGGAGGAGGCCCTCTTCGGGAGAAAGCTGCTTTCGGCCGCGTCGCTGAAGGAGATGACGACGCCCTTTAAGAACGACTACGCCTTCGGCCTGGACGTGCACACGGTCAACGGGCACAAGGTGATTGAGCACGCGGGTGGCATCGACGGCTTCAACACGGTGTTGGCGTATTATCCCGAAGATAGGTTGACCGTGGTCGTGCTCGCGAACCTGGACGGCTCGGCTGCCGGCGAGGTCGCTCAGGATCTGGCTACTCTCGCCGAAGGCGGCAAGGTGGTCCTGACTTCGGAGCGGAAAGTGGTTCACATCGACCCGAAGATCTTTGACGGCTACGTCGGCAGCTATCAACTGGCGCCGAATTTCATACTGAAGGTGACGCGCAACGGCGATCGTTTTATGACACAGGCCACCGGACAGGGAGCGGTAGAAATATTCCCTGAGAGCGACCATTAGTTCTTTGCCAAGGTCGTCAACGCGCAAATCACCTTCGTCAGCGATAAGCAGGGCCGCGCTACCGAACTGATTCTCCACCAGGGCGGCCGCGACCAGCACGCTAAGCGCGTCGAGTAGAGACAACTTGGGGGCATCGGCTGTGAGGTTCCGCTCGATACATCGCTATTCGACCGTCACCGACTTCGCGAGGTTGCGGGGCTGGTCGACATCGCAGCCACGAAGTACGGCGAGATGATAGGCGAGCAATTGCAGAGGCGCGGCTTCAAGCACAGTGGAGAGCAGCTCGTTGGTGGGCGGCAGGCTGATGACGTGGTCGGCCATGTCGGTGGCTTCTTGGTCGCCCTCGGTAACCAGCGCGATAATGCTGGCCCCGCGCGCTTTGGCCTCCTTGATGTTGAACAGCGTGCGCTCGTAGCGTAGCTTCGAGTCCGGCAAACGCAAATCGAGGGTGGCGATGACCACCACCGGGAGGCCCTCGGTAATCAGCGCCAACGGGCCGTGCTTCATCTCGCCCGCCGGATAGCCTTCGGAGTGGATGTAGGAGACTTTCTTGGTTTTCAGAGCCGCTTCGCGGGCGATCGGAAAATGCACGCCGCGCCCTAGGAATAGGAAGTCAGTGGCGCGATGGAACTCGCGCGCCAAATCTTCGATTTCTTCGTCCCGCTGCAAGACCGATTCGAGTTGGCGCGGCAAGGCCACCAGGTCAGCAAGAAGCTGGCGCGCAGCGTCGGCGCTGAGTTGATTGCGAATTTGGCCCAGGTAAATGGCGAACAGATAGAGGGCCACCAATTCAGCGGTAAAAGTCTTAGTGGCGCTCACGGCCATTTCCGGCCCGGCGTGGGTGTAAATCACGCCGTTGGCTTCGCGCGACACCATGCTGCCCAGCGAGTTGCACACGGCGAGTGTTTTCGAGCCCTTCGCTCGGGCTTCACGGAGGCCTGCGAGCGTGTCTGCGGTTTCGCCCGACTGGGTGACAAGCACCGTGAGTGTAGAAGCATTCACCAGCGGATCGCGGTAGCGGAATTCGGAAGCGTAGTCCACACCCGCCTTCACGCGCGCCAGCCGCTCGATCATGATGCTGCCCGCCAAACCGGCGTTGCGCGAGCTGCCCGCAGCCACGATCGTGATTCCGGCAAAGGCGCGGAACTCCTCCTCGCCAATCTCCATTTCGTCGAGAAACACCTGGCCGGTTTCGGGAGAGATGCGGCCGAGGCAAGTATCCCGCACCGCACGAGGCTGCTCAAAAATCTCTTTGTGCATGAAGTGGCGGAAGCCGCCTTTTTCCGCCAGTACGGGCTCCCAAGTGATGTGCTGCACGCGCCGCGTCACGGGCCGGCCCTCGAAGTCGGAGAGCTTCACCCCGTTCGGAGTAAGCACGGCCATGTCGCCGTCGGACAAGAAAAACAGATCGCGAGTGTGGTAGAGGATGGCCGGAACGTCGCTGGCCACGAGATACTCATCGCGGCCGAGGCCAATCACGGCAGGCGGCCCCTGGCGCACAGCGACAATTTCCTTCGGAGCACGTGTGGAGACAATGGCCAAAGCGAAAACGCCGCGCAAGCGGCGCACTGCCGCCCGGACCGCTTCCTCCAGCGGCACGGCCTTTGCACCGGCGTCGCTGGCGTCGCCGAGATACTTTTCGATCAGGTGCGCGATCACTTCCGTGTCCGTCTCGGTTACGAACCTGTGGCCCTCGGCCTCGAGTTCCAGCTTCAATTCCCGGTCATTCTCGATGATGCCGTTGTGGACCACCGCCACCGTGCCGTGGCAGTCGCGATGCGGATGGGCGTTTTCTTCGGTGGGAGCGCCATGCGTGGCCCAGCGGGTGTGGCCGATGCCGTAGGTGCCGTCGAGGGGGTTCAGACGAATGGCGTCGCGCAGATTACGCAGCTTGCCAGAGGCACGCCGCACTTCGAGCGCTCCGTCCTTCAAGACGGCCAAGCCTGCGGAATCGTAGCCGCGATACTGCAGCCGCTCCAGGCCCTCCAGGAGCACGGGAACCACCCGCTTGTTGCCGATGTATCCGATGATTCCAGACATCTCGTGGGTGACCCTCGCCGCGCCAATCTCGTTTGAAAGGCTCAGGTTCTCTTATAGCACATCAGGAAAGGTAGAAAACTGCGCGCCGCAGTAAAACAGGGGTTGCGTCTATTGGGAGGATTAAACTTCACTCAGCGCGTGGCGGGCGCCACGAACTCGACGCCTCGATCGGCATTCAGCTTCTGAGTCACGTCGAGGTCGAGATCGTTTAGAGGAATCTTCCGGGTTGTTTGGTCACCTAACACCCAAACCGTGTCGCCCATGAGGGCGTAGTTTTGCACTTCCAACTGGTGACCGTCCCGATAAACCAGGACGGTGGAAAGGGGCTTTTCTACACTCGCTGTGTGCCGCGTCTCGGCGGCCGGCGGACGCAGATAATCACGTGTTGCCTGCTCCTCCTGCAGTATCTGCACCTGGTTGGTAAGCTCGGCTACTTGGTCCGAGAGCCCGCTGTCCTGCTCGGGTGCTGACGCTGCTGGAGCTTGCTGGTAGGAGCTGGAATCATCTCCGCTAAAAAGCGGTGTGTAATAGGGGTACAACGGATATGAAAAATAGCTGACGGAATTGCCGTACCACCATGGCCATCCGTAATAGGTGTGATTGGGAAAAACTGGCCGATGCCCGCCGAAGCCACCATTAGGGCCGTGATTAGGGCCGTGCCGCCAGAAAGAAGAATTCCCGGAAGAAGTTGGCCTGGAGACCGGCATTCTGATCGGTCCCGGCGCTGCGCGAAAGGACGAAAAACCGCCTCTCACCGGTGCCGCGCCCATGGAGTGTCCGGCCGCCGCCGGGCGTGCGCCGCCGCGGAATTGAGCATAAAGAGGCAGAGCCAGGAAAAAGCCTGCCAGCACGGCCGCAGTAATAAGCAGCCTTTTCATAGCTTCAGCTTACCACAACTCGGCCCGATTGGTGTCAAGTGAAACCGCACGCTTCGATACTGTGCGGAGCGCCTTTAAGAGCGGCACTGCCCTGATTCTGCGATGCGGCCCCGATCAGCGGCGTCAAGCCGCCGCAATCCAGGCCCCTACTGCGTGCTGCCCTCAGACTGAAACAGCAGCGGCGCGAAGTTGGCGAGATTGCGCCGCCATACCATCCAGGTGTGCATGCCTGGCGTTTCGATGTCGATGTGTTTCACGCCCTTCGAGGTCAGCCACTCCCGGAACTTGCGGTTGGGTTCAATGAGATGATCCTCCGTCCCGCAAGCAATCCAGAGCACGTGGAGTTGGTCGTTGGCTTTCGAATCGAGCGACGCGAATTCCACGTTGTAATCCTCAGCGAGGCCACCGGCGCTGAAGGAGCCTACCCATGCGAAGTGGTCAAGATGATTCAACCCTACATAAAGGGACTCGGCTCCGCCCATTGAGAGCCCGACAATCGCGCGCGCGTTGCGGTCGCTGATCACGTGATAAGCCTGCTCCACTTGCGGAGTGACCTCAGTCAACAGCGCCTCGCCAAACTTGTCCATGTTGCGCCGCACCAGGCCGGCATCACGAAATGAACCAGAGCCTCTGTGAAGGATCTCGGGCGCGCCGTAGCCGAGCGGCATCACCACAATCATGGGCTTTGCTTTGCCTTGGGCGATGAGATTGTCGAGGATGAAGTTGGCGCGGCCCACGGCCGTCCAGCCGTCGGCGCCGTCGCTGTAGCCGTGCAGCAGATAAAGCACAGGGTAACGCTTGTCGGACGTGGGATCGTAGCCCGGCGGCGTATAGACGAAATAATCCCGATCATCGCCCACCACGGCCGAATGGTAGAAGTGATGGTGGACCAAGCCGTGTGGCACGTCGGTGGTGTCCCACACCTCCGGCGGCGCACCGGGAACGTGCACCATGTTGGATTGGAAGAGCAGGTTTGTCTTCATCAGAGAATTCGAAGGGTCCACCAGGTTCACGCCGTCGGCCACAAATGAGTAGCCGTAATAGTCAGGGTCGAGCGGCGCGGTGGTGATGCTCCATACGCCCTGATCATCCTTCTGCATGGGCTGAGGCTTGGTGCCTTCGAGGGCAAGCATCACTTCTTTCGCGTTGGGATCGCGAAAGCGAAACGTGACGGTGCGATCTGCGTGCACCTCGGGCGAAACGATGGGCGGAGGTGGCTGCGGCTGGGGCGGACGAGCCGCAGGCGCCGCGGCTGGGGGCGACTGCGCCCACCCGGAGACAGCCATCACAGCGATGAAAATCGGAAGAAGCCAGGGACGGCGTTTCATGGCGGTGAACTCCTTTTTTTCGAGAACGAGAGGCTATCACGCATGGAGCGAAGGGTCAAAGACAGAGCAGGCTTGACAGGCTTGACCTCCCGAAGTTCTCGAGAATCGCCGGGATGAAATTCCATTACATAGTTGATTACCGATTGTCACAATCCTTGTCAGTACCGTCTATCCTCCGGCTTTTCATCTAACTGATTCTGAATGACATTCCAAGTTTGTTCGTACTTCTGCCCCCACGTCGGACTCAAAAGCGCTTTCCTGGGCCAGGCTGCGGGCGGGTTCCTTCTTCGTCTCGCCCGCAATCTCGATACGCGCCGCCTTCACCTCTCCGGTTTCGCTCAAGTCGCCTGCAAGGTGCACGGTCGCGCCCACCTTAAGGTCCTGGGCGGAGCCGGCTGTTCCGTCCGCCCGCACGATGGCGGTCTTGTCGTCATAAACCACGTGAAAGAAGATTCCCTGCCCCGAGTCTACGGTGAACTTCCCCTTGGAGGCATCGTGGATGGTGCCGTTGAGGTCGAAAGGAGAATCTTGCGGAGCGCCCAATACCAGGGTCACAAGCACTGACGAGAACAGAGCCGCTGCAGCAACGCGAATCGGGATTGGGAGAGTCCTAAGCAAGTATCGCATGGCCCATTCTACCTCACCGGACGGGCGTCAAGGCACACGTCAAACCCGAATCAGCAGCCAATCCTGTCACCCTTCCAGCAGCAAGCTTGCCGGTTCTTCCACCAACTGCTTCACCCGCACCAGGAACTGCACCGCTTCCATGCCGTCCACAATGCGATGGTCGTAGCTCAGTGCGATGTACATCATCGGCCTGCTTACGACTTGACCGCTAAGGCTCACCGGCCGTTCCTGAACCTTGTGTAGACCCAAAATGCCCACTTGCGGCGGGTTCAAAATGGGCGTGCTCATCAGCGATCCGAACACGCCGCCGTTGGTGATGGTAAACGTGCCGCCGCGCAAGTCATCAAGCGCAAGCGTGCGGTCTCGCGCCTGCTGCGCGAATCGCTTGATCCCCTTTTCGATTTCGGCGAACGTCAGGCGGTCGGCGTCGCGCAAGACCGGTACTACGAGTCCTTCAGCCGCGCCCACCGCGCTGCCGATGTCGTAATAGTGCTTCAGAACAATGTCATCGCCGTCGATCTCGGCGTTGAGCCGCGGGAACGCGCGCAGCGCCGCAACCGCCGCCTTGACAAAGAACGACGAGATGCCCAGGCCCACGCCGTAGCGCTCCTGAAATGACTCCTTGTGGCGCTTGCGCATTTCCATCACGGCGCTCATATCCACTTCGTTGAAGGTGGTGAGCATCGCCGCCTCGCGCTGCGCCTCCACCAGGCGGCGTGCAATGGTCTGCCGCCGCCGTGACATGCGAACCCGCTCTTCAAGTCTTGCGCCGGGAACAGTCGGCGAGGGTGTGGCCGCCAGCGACGCGCCAGAGGCAGGTTGCGGTTGGGGCACCGCTGGCGGAGTCGTGGGACGCGCCGCGGCCTTAGGTTGAGGCTTGGAGGATCCAGCCAAGTGCCGTTCCACATCCGCCTTCGTCAGCCGCTCGCCGTCCGAGGGCACGAGCGTCTCCAGATCAACTCCCCGCTCGCGCGCCAAACGCCGGGCGGAAGGCGTGGCAGGAGGTTCTGAGGCCGCAGCAGTTTCGGGCGCTCCTGCGGGGGAAATCGCCTGTAGGGGCACATGGCCATGTGCCCCTACGACGCGATCTACCCTCGGCTGAGCGACCAGAGGCGCCGTCGACGCTGCCATTTTCTCCCCCTCTTTGAAACTTGCACCCGCTCCGTTTGTCTGTGCCGCCCCTGCCCCGTCCTCGATCACGCCCAGCACGTCACCGATCTTTACGTCCTCGCCTTCGTGCCTCTCAATCCTAGCCAGCACGCCGCCCCGCTCCGCGCCCACTTCGAGGTCCACCTTGTCCGTCTCGAGCGACACCAGCACCTCGCCGACGTTTACACGGTCTCCTTCGTTCTTCAGCCAATGTCCGACCGTAGCTTCCAGCACCGACTCGCCGAGCTCAGGAACTACGATTTTCGCCGGCATGTTTCCTGACCTCCTCACCCTGGGAGCGCGGGCGTCCCCGCCCGCCCGTATAAATTGCCGATTGTCGATTGATGATTGACGATTGGCGGTGCCTGAGACTCGGCGGCCCTCAATCGGCAATAGACAATCGTAAATCGTCAATGAGGAGCGGGCGGGACGCCCGCGCTCCCGGGACTCACCTGCTCTTGAGCAACAAACTCTCCTCAATCGGCGCTTCTGCCAAATCGAACGCTTGGTGGATCAACGCCGCCTGATTCACGCTGTGCCAGGCCGAGGAGCCTTCCGCTGGGCTCGACCGGCGCGGCCTTCCGATATAGTGCAGCGGCCAGCGGCCGGCGATGAGCCGGTCAATCTGGAGCTTGATGAACTCCCAAGCTCCCATGTTGCGCGGCTCTTCCTGCATCCATACCACCTCTTCGAGATGCGGATACGCTTCCAAGACGGGCAGTAGATCGTCCTCCGCCAGCGGGTAAAGCTGTTCCACCCGGCAAACCGCCACGGCCGCGCCCCGCGCACGCTCAGGGCTGGCCAAAAGCTCCACCGCGATCTTGCCGCTGGCCAGGATCAGTCGCCGCACACGCTCCGGCTCACGCCGCGCCTCGGCATCGTCAATCACGCGTCGAAAGCGGCCCTCGGCCAGCTCCTGCAGTGAAGAAGCCACCAGAGGATGTCTTAGCAGGCTCTTCGGAGTAAAGATGATGAGCGGCAGCGGGTCAGTCTTCAGCAACGTCGCTTGCAGGCGCAGCACGTGAAAGTATTGCGCCGCCGATGTGCAATTCACGATGCGCACGTTGACGAAAGCCGCGAGTTGCAGGAAGCGCTCCGGACGGCCGCTCGCGTGGTCAGGTCCTTGCCCTTCCAGGCCGTGTGGCAGCAGCATGACGAGCGACGGCGTGAGCCCCCACTTCGACCGAGCGGAGAGGATGAACTCATCGATCATCGTCTGGGCTCCGTTCACGAAGTCGCCGTATTGCGCCTCCCAAATCACCAGGCGGCCGGGTTCCTGCACGTTGTAGCCGTATTCGAAGGCCAGCGCTGCGTTCTCGCTCAAGGGGCTGTTGCGCACCTCGAATGACGCCTTGGCCTGAGGCAGCGCCTGAAGCGGAACATAGCGCTGGCCCGTGTTAGCGTCATGCAAGACGGCGTGCCGCTGGTTAAAGGTGCCGCGCTCCGTGTCCTGCCCCGTCAGACGGATTGGGATGGCATCAGCCAGGATGGAAGCGAAGGCGAGTTCCTCGGCCATCGCCCAGTCAATGGTGCGATCTTCAAAGCCATTGAGAGCCTCGCGCCGCCGCGCGCGGGCGCGTTCAATCTTGCGGTTAGCACTGAACCCCTCGGGAACCTCCAGCAACGACTGGTTGAGTTCCCGCAAGCGCTCGGCCGGGAAGGCGGTGGCCGCGTGGCGTGCGGCGCCCGGGGGTGGCTCCTCCGGGCGCGGTTCCACCAGCTCACGCTCCGGTTCGAATGACGCCATGACCGTCTCAAGGCGGCTGAAGTGCTTCTTCACCAGGCTCTCGGCGAACCCGGGCTGAATCACGCCTCGTTCCAGCAGCGTCTTGGCCCAGAGTTGGCGCACAGTCGGGTGTTGGGCGATCTTGGCGTACAGCAAGGGTTGGGTCACGCTCGGCTCGTCACCCTCGTTGTGCCCGTAACGGCGATAGCCCACGAGGTCAATCACAAAGTCCTTCTGGAAGCGTAACAGGTAAGCGAGCGCCATGCGGGCGGCCTCAAGGCAAGCCTCTGGATGATCAGCGTTGACGCGCGCAATCGGGATGCGGAATCCCCGCGCCAGGTCGCTCGCGTAGATCGTGCTGCGGCCGTCTTTCGGTTCGGTGGTGAATCCCAGTTGATTATTGGCGATGATGTGCAGCGTGCCGCCGGTTGTGTATCCCGGCAGCCGGTAAAGGTTCAGCGTCTCCGCCACCACACCCTGAGCCGGGAAGGCGGCGTCGCCGTGAATCAGCAGCGGCAGGGTGAGGGTGGGATCAAACTGCGGCGCCCCCGGACGGCCCGCGGCGGTTCCTGAAGCCCGAGCCATACCCTCCACAACAGGATTCACCGCCTCCAGGTGCGAGGGATTCGGCGCCAGCGCGACCACCAGCGGGGCTCGCTCGTTCTCGCTCAGCTCGCGCACCGCGCCTGAGTGGTACTTCACGTCGCCGGTCCAACCCAAGTCTGAGCGAAAGCGGCTGGCTCCGGCCGGGTCCTTGAATTCCGCCAGAATCTGCTCGTAGGGCTTGTTGAGGACGTGCGCCAGCACGTTCAGCCGCCCGCGATGGGCCATGCCGATCAGAATCTTCCGGAATTTCGCCTGACCCGCGCGCCGAATCACCTCGTCAATGATCGGAATCAGGATACCCAGGCCCTCGATGGAAAAGCGGGTCTTGCCCGGGAACGTTCGATGGATGAAAAGCTCGAAAGCGCCCTCCTGGGTGATGCGGTCGAGCAGCGCAATCTCGTCGATAGGGTCGGCGGGTGGGCGGAATCGGCGCGACTCGATGGCGTTGATCAGCCACTGGCGCTCTTCGGGGTCGCGCAAATGGCCATAGTCAAAGCCGCTCGCTGACGAGTAGACGGCCCTCAACGCCTCGATCACTTCCCAGGCGTTTCGCTTGCCTTCGGCAGGAGGACCCAGGATCAACGAAGCCGGCAGGCTGCGCAGATCCTGTTCCGTGACACGATGGAATTCAGGCTGGAGTGACGGATCACCCGGCGGCGGACTACCCAGCGGGTCTACCTGGGCGGCGAGGTGTCCGAACTTGCGGATTGACTCCGCCAGGTTAACGGCGCCGACGATCTTGGCAATCGGTGCGCCCGGAACTGCGCCTATAGAAGCCTCGGTGATTTCGAATCCAGGAGGGGCTCCATGCTGTTCGAAGAACGCGCGCGTGGCCGCGTCAACTGACGCTGGATCGCGCCGGTAGTCTTCGTAAAGTTCGGCGACGTAAGGGGCGTTGACGTCTTGAAAGCCGTACCTAACTTCCATAAAAAGAGCGATGTACCTAGGCCAGGATCCCCGGGGGAATAGCAACTGTCGCTCAAGAGCGGTACCCGGGTTTAGCCCGTCTAGCAATCTCAATTCGCTTACGCCGCCGGAACGGTGTGCTACCTGCGTCGCATTGCACCCACAAGCCCCGATACCAGCGCAGGAGTTGCCTCGCTGTCAGACAGTCCGGTGGCGGATTGGCGTCTGTTTCGCACGATGGAATCAGCCCCGCCCGAGCTCTCGTGATAGGCCCTAAGAGCCGGACCCGCGGTCTGTTGAGCGGCTTCCTCATCGCATTTGACCTCACCGGCAGTGGAATGCTCGTTGCTGGCTTTCTATTCGCCCTCACAGTCTGCCTGACTTGGCCCGAATGGCAGCCCTGGCAGTTCGAGGCGGATGTGTCGGCCCCCGTGAAACAAGTCCGCAGTTGAGATCTCACGGTGATTCCTTCGCAAGGCGAGCCAAGTAGTTCTTCGAAGCGGGTACGGCGACTACTCTCGCGCCGATGAATCCCCTTTCGCGTAAAGCTGCAGCCTGCGATACCAGTCCGGTTTTCGGCCCCTCAACGCGGGGGTTCCACGAAGCATCGTCAGTGCCCTCCCGATGTCCTCTGCCAAGGCCTGCGCCCACACCACTTCGCAGCTTTCAGCGGACGGGTCAAAGGCCACTACCTGAAAATCACAATCCCCCGGCCACTCCGGAGCTTTCAATCTGGCTCCGTGGTTGGTTTCGACAATCACCGTATTTCTCGAGTCAGCATCGATCGAAATAGCCAAATCAAGCATGGGCCCTCCCGGTCATTCGCGCTATACCGTGGCCACCCACGAGACGTGAACCAGCACGCGTTCGTTCTTCTTGAACTGCAGTGTGCCCGACAGCGGGTTCCGGAAAATTTCGTGAAATGGTGACTCCCTGAAGTTCTTTACCACGAAGAGAAAGAAGCGGTCTTTCAAAGCCGACGCCACGTCGTGTTCCTTTGGAGTTAACGACAAGTTCCCCCCCTGTTCCTGTAAACCCTTCACTTCAAGGACCACAAAATCCTCGTCTGCATCCATCCGCAGGCGGAAGTCGTATCCACACCCTAAATGTGTCGTGTTTTCGACGGTATAGTCTTTGAATTCGGCAAGGCTCGGCTGAACCGCCTCGAAATAGCGTTCTGCGGCGAGACCGGTCATGAGTCTCTTGGCGAATCCAGTGCCGTCGTACTGCCTCTCGTTTGTCTGGACCTCGCTTCGGACATTGTCGTCATATCCGAAAAAGGACTTTATTAGACCGGTAAACGATTCGAGGTCTAAGCTCTTATACTCCTCGAACACCTTGAGACAGTAATGACGGATCTGACGCTTGTGCCACCCTTGTCGGCTGTTCGGAAACAAGGGATCAAACTCGTCGCGGTAGTTCTTTACCGACGCAGGACGTGATCCCATGGCGTACCCTATCACGTTAAATGCTTCCACATAGCTTTCGAATCCGAGTTCTTTCAGACCGCGCGAATCGTATTTTGAAAGGTATAGCCCGGCCAATATCAGCTTTTCTCTGGTTGGAATCCGCTCTGGGTCAAGGAGCATGTTTGTGAACGTCGTCCTCAGCTCAGAGTGCTAACTCCGAACAATGGGCTCCCCCACGTAGCAGTCGGGCACTCTGCCTTTCGAATCGTCCAAGCCGAGACCGGTTCGCGAACCACGAGTTCCGGCGGCGTGTCCGTGAACGTACCCTTCGCATTATCTCACTACGCTGCGCTGGTGAAAAACCGTCCATCGATCTGAGGTGCAAAGCTGACTTCGCGCCAGAGGAAATGCTATCATCGGCTGGGGTATCTGCAAAGTACTCATCGCGGCGTTGGGAGGGTTGTTGCGCATGCAGGCATCCTACTGATTGAACCCACGGTCCAACCATGGGGCGGAATAAAGACCTTCGCACCAGAATCAGCGGGCTGAAGGTCAATCTCATCTTGCACGAACGGACGACTCGTCAGGAACATACAAGATCGTCCGCGACTGGGTTAACCCTGATGGGAATCACCAGCTTTAAGGCGGTGGTCAGTGACAACGGCAAGTCGGTCCCGGTCGACTTCCTGGTGGACAGCGGAGCGCACTTGACTCTGCTGCCTCTGGAGACTTGGCAGACGCTCGGCCTGGAGCCAAGGGAGTCAATGGAGTTCACCTTGGCCGATGGAACACACATCTCACGCAAGGTGTCCTGGTGCGGAATCACCTTGATGGAAAGAACCGGCTATACGCCTGTGATCCTGGGGGAGCCGGGTGACGAGGCTCTGCTCGGGGTGGTTACTCTGGAAGAGTTTGGGTTGATGTTGAACCCGCTCAACCGCACGCTGGTGCCAATGCGGATGCTGCTGAAATAAACGTGACAGGCAGGAGGAATAAATGCCTGACGACGAGGGCACGAGCGGGATCGAATTTGTTGGACCTTTCCAGGCGTTCTCGGGCCTCGCCGATACGGGAATCTGGACACGAATCGAACCCGTTGGCGACAAAACCTTTTGGCTAGAGTAGCTTACGCTGTGCAAAACGGGTTCAATTCCGGAACTTTCGAGGGGGTCGAACCCAATTTGGTAAGTCACTGTGCAACGGTCAGTTACGGCCAAATCAGATACTTTTTTAACTTTTTTCGCGGACGTGGTTTCGCTGCCACTGGCCGTGGCAAGCCCCAGACCTCCGCGAGTTCAGCAACGAAAGGAAGCACGATATGAGTCCCACGGAACCGGCGGTCGCCGACATTGAAAGGAGGAGTGGATCGAGTCGTTCGATTACGTCATCCACAAAGACGGCGGACCCGAGCGAGCCACCGAACTGCTGCAGACGCTCCGCCTGCACGCCGCCGAAGCCGACTTAACCTCGTATCCAGACAAGTCTATGCTTATTGACATTGCTTCACCGCGCCGATGTGTTGGCTGGGTCGTAAGTAAAGCCAGAGAATCAAGCAATGGGAATGAAGAGGTTCGCACAGACTGCGCTAGGCGCCAGCCGCCCGTTATGGGCTCCGGTTTTCGAACAATACCGGCTGATTCCCAAGGATAATGGCGCTGCCGCCAAGTTGCGTGGTGTTGCCGGCGAGGTTTCGGTACTGCTTGTAGGTGCTTGCCGGGCTGTAACCATAGTTCCCATTTTCGTTCCAAACGATCAGCCCTTGATAGCCGCCCGACCGAGTAATAGAACAAGTCCACGTGAAGTTCGAGTCACTCCGGCACTGGGAGCTAAAGGACGCGCCCACCAACCAGCTATAAATCTGACCATAGGCCACACCCGCCTGGTTGGGTGTGCCAGCGGCGGACTCCAGTTCTCCCGAACGCGCCGGGTAGCCCCAGATGTACCAGGCTGCCTGCGTGATGTTCGGGTAGTAGGCGGCCTGCAGAATGTACCATTGCGCCACCCAGGCTGTCTCCTGATCCGAGTCCGGTAGGTTGTCGTTCTTTCCCCAGCTTCCCTCCGTATCGAGCATCGGCTTGCCGCTGAGGCCATTTTGGTCAAACACGCCACGGAATCCCGTCATTTTCGTGATGATTGAGCCGAAGCATCCCGCGCCCGCCGCGCAGCCGGTGGTGGAATTCTGCGATGGAAACGGAAAGAGCGTGACCTCCCTGCCGTTGCTGCGAGCCACATACCCGTGAAAGCTGCCCCCGTCTGCGTATCGGCTCCCACCCGACTGAAGGTACGAAGTCATCCAGGTGAGGCCGTTTGGGAGGGGACGGGGTCGGAAGGCGCCTTGGGCTGGTCCACTCACTGATGGAGTGAGCAAGATCGAGTAAGGATCCGTGTGAATAATGGGGTAGGTGGCAGCCGCCAAGTTCACCATGTCTTGCAACGTTCCGGTCCAAAAATTCGGAGAGCTGAACTCGTTCCAGAGCTCGTAGTATTTTACATGGGGAGCTGTCTTCCCATTGTAATGGTTGACGACCGCCGTGACGAAATCGGTCCAATTGCGGACGTCGGCAGGCGGCGATGGGCAGACATCCTGCTGGCCAACACGCTTGCACCTGGAGGTATCGGCCGCGGCCCACAGTGGTGTGTAGCCGCCCAGTGTGATGGTGACTTCGGCGGCGCCGTTGCTATCCACCAGGCCGTGCTGCACAGCCTCATTCACGTAAGCGTCGTATCCCTTGAAGCTGAATCTGTCCTTACTCTTCTCGATGAAACCCCACGCGAAGTCCGCAGGGTGGCCGAGAGCACCGATTCTCACTGCTGGGTAATCCGCCCCGCCATTTGGAATTGTCATCGCAAAAAAGCTCGCTGGGATTGGCTGGCCACCACCGCCCACGCCGGCGCCAAAGCTGTTGCTTGTGGCGGCAGCGGTCGCACTGCTACGTCCGCCAGTTCCGGCGGCGCGAAACGAGAGCGCAATCGGGAGGACCGCGAGCAATACCAGGACACGCGAATGGGATGTTCGCAACTCAGCTATCCTAGTCACCGGATACCCTCCTCCACCGCCCTCTTCCAGAACGGCGGTGGTTATGTATCGCCAATAGTTAGGAACACGGACCCACCTAGTCAGCTTCGGTGAGTCGGTCACAGGTCATATATTTACGCAAAATGTTATGAGAAGTTGGGAACGATTGCATTTGACTTGGTCAAGCGTTAGACTCTTCGCCCGGCGGAAAGTCGCGTCGTAGATTCCGAGCCAACTGGGAAAAGGGGAATCCAAAACGTGAACCATTCAAATTCTAGCACCCATGGCATCTTCTTCCGAATCTTTGTTGCTTTCAGTCTGCTGTTATCCTTCACCCGCGCTCTTCGCGGCCAGGGCGCTGCCTTCAACGCATCCCACTTTCGCGGTTCAATCATCTTGAACGGCAACCAGTGGCAATCGGTCGGCAACAACCCCCCGCAGAGCTCCTTCGGATTCAGCGATTGGACTCAGATGGTGACTAACCCGCTTATTCCTTCGACGGGCTGGACGAGCGGTCGCGTGCCGACGCTCCCCATCACCGATGGCGTCACGACCAGTGTCTGGTATCAAACGCCGTTCTTCCTGCCCGCCTCTGCCGAGGTCTCTGGCCGGCGATGGTTCATCGACATCGGTGAGATCGGCCACTACGCTGGGATTTACATCAACGGCGCTTATGCTGGAGAGAACTACGGGCAGTATGTGCCGATTGAAGTCGAAGTTACGGGTCTGTTGAACTTCAACAGTTCGAACACCCTGCAGATCTATGTTCACAATGCAGACGCCAATTACGCGCGGCCGGGTGGGATCACAGAGCCGGATTGCTCCGCATCGGTTCGCAATTGTGGCGGCAACTCCTACCGGCCAGGCACTGAGGTGACCTCTGCGCGAAATTGGGTTGGGATCACAGGCGACATCGAGCTGGTCTGGCGGCCGTCGACCTATGCCACGGTGTACACCTTCGCGTCCTGGAGGAATCAAACCGTCAGTGCCCTCGTCTCGGCCAATGGAAGCGAGGCCGTCGGTGCCTCGGCGATGGTGATCAACAGCAGCGGAAAGAAGGTTCTTACCTTACCTTATGAACCCCTCAGCGGCGGGTCTGTCACACTCACTGCCAATTGGCCGTCCAGCTCTCCCTGGTGGAACATAGGCCACCCAACCCTTTACTGGATGAAGGTTTCCCTTTTGAATTCTTCCAGGCAGACGGTGGACGTTGCGGGCGTGCGGTTCGGACCGCGGGAGGCCTATGTCGAAAGTGGCACTTATTACATCAACGGCCAAGTGCCATTCCTGGTTGGCGACTTTTGGAAGAAGGCAGACCAAAACAACATCGATATGCCAAACAGGCCTGACGAGCTGGCGTTTTATTTCGGTCAGATCCTCGAAAACTCCGGAGTGAACACGGTCGTGAGCCACTGGAACCCGTATTCGGAAACAGCCTTGGCGCTGGCGGACGAATTAGGCTTTGCAGTTATCGAAGAGATGTACTGCGACGGTGCGACCGCGGGGCAGGACGTAGTCGACAGCGTCTCTGGGTGGCAAAGCTGGATGGAGGGGCAGGCACAGAGCCGGATGCTCGCGCTACAGAACCACCCGTCCGTGGTCATGATGCGGCCCATTGACGTGTCACCCGACGGCATCCCGCGAATCACCTTCCTGGCGGCCGTTAAGTCGGCGGCGGAGGCGCTAGACCCACAGCAGTTGCCCTGGGGGGACGGTAGCGACATCGCCTGGTATGGGACAGGCTTTGATGATCCTGTGTCTGACTACAATCCCACTTGGATCAGCGAACCCCCGCAGAACTCCATGCCTCAATTTATCAAGGAAATCCACGGCCAAGTCAACGGCAGCGGTGCCTTGCCGCAGTGGGCCCTGTGGTGGACGGCTGTGCTGACGAGCGGGGGCGTGGGCATGGTGCCCACCGAGGTAACGATGTGGACCACCAGCACCTGGACCCCGAGCTGGAATTTCGGGGGCAGCGGCTCGGGCGTTCAGATCGCATCCGGCAGCGGTGCTCCTAACTTCCAAACGCGAGTGTGGACGCCATCAGTTGTTTCCTCTGCCTGGCAGGCTTACGGATTCGGGTTCAACGGGGAAACGGTTCCGGTTCAAGGGAGTTACTTCGCCTCCGGGATGTCTCAGACACCGAATTCCGCGGCCTTCCTTTTGTTCCCCGGCGGAGACCCGGTTGGCGTGCTAGCCGATTCCGCTGGAGCAAATTTCAACCCTTTACTGACTGGCACCGCGACGTTGGATTGGGGGAATTCTGCAGGTGACCAACGGTCGACAGTCACGGTTACAGCGTTGCCGTAAGCAGGTAGCCAAAGTCGCGCTTCCCAGAGCGAGGCAGTGCGGCGGGAGGGGCTCCATGCTGCTCGAAGAAGGCGCGCGTGGCGGCATCAACCGAGGCCGGGTCGCGCCGGTATTCCTCGTACAGTTCGGCGGCGTAAGCGGCGTTGAGTCCTCGAAATTCGTGCCAGACGTCCATAACAGAGTGGCTAGTGGTTGGTGGTTAGTGGTAAGCAAGGCGTAGCGTGGACCCCGCATTTGGGTCCGCGGGCTTTGAGCCTTACGAGAGGAAAGGCCGCAGACTGAGGAACATGGTCTGGGCTACTCTTCCTTCAATTCCTACGCGATGGCCTAGCCTTCCGGTTTGCGGATGAGCACCAAGACCCGATGTCCTTCATCAACCGCTGCCAGTCGCCTGTGGATTCATAATCATCGAGTTTCTTTGGCGACCCCTTATGAAAAAACAGGGTGTAGGCTGGGAAACCGAGATTTTCCTTACTGACTGCCCATCTGTAGTTTGCACGCTCTGCCACTGCGACATACGCGCAGCGGGTCTGTGGATTCTGCTTGGAAATCAGCTGAAACGCGCAACCCGTGTGTTTGTGGGTTGCGTCGCCGTACGCGCCGGATGCTTTGATCTCAAGCGCCACGAGGACATCCCGAGCTGAATAGACGATTCCGTGTTCGGGAGCGGCCTCCGCTCTCGGGATGATGAGGTCAATTTCAACCGGAACCTTGCTGATGAACACGTCGCGTGACGACGTGCTGATCCCATGCTCTCCGAAAGCCCGCCTGATGCACTCTACCGCGACGGCCCCATAGTACTTCGAGCATTTGACGCCGAAGGCATCCTTCGCTCTGATGACCATGTCAAGCAGTTGCCTGTCATCCATAGGATTTCCGGGCGCATCACACCGCTCCTTCACACGGGTGCGCGACATAAAAGTGGAAGTCAGGCTGCCCGGCGGCTCTCCCAGTAATCCTCGAAGCGGCCGTTGAGACAACAGCAGCGCAGGGCCACGATGGCGTTCGCTCCTCGGACGGTCCAGAACA
>Ga0335085_10000752_pt1 | contig 82898 bp, 78 predicted proteins | sample Lox_Sample_45_FD_206712 | JGI IMG/M metagenome (GOLD analysis project Ga0335085, IMG submission 206712) | Soil microbial communities from Loxahatchee National Wildlife Refuge, Florida, United States - Lox_Sample_4.5 | ecosystem: Environmental > Terrestrial > Soil > Wetlands | place: USA... | reverse complement strand
CTGGACCTGTTTTCCCTTCAAGCTTTGGCGTTCGGTATATATCTGTTCCACGGTCTTAGTCCCGTTCGAACCGGCTTGTGTTTGATGGACCGGAGGTTTTGGTGATTCGGCTTTATCTGCGGAAGCGTTTTTTCCAACCACCTTGACCGATGAAGTAAAAAGGATCGAGTCGAAAGTGCGTTTGAGCGTCGGACTGAAGAAATCTTTCATCTCCGAGCCGGGCGCGACATCCACCTGATCGCCGACCGCCAGTTCCAATTGCGGGGCGGCCGCCCAGTACCGGCCGCTTTTTGTCTCGACTTCAAGATAGGTATATGACCCCGCGTTCATGGTGGTGACCACGACGCCGGTTCTTTCGATGGCGAACCCCGCTCCCGGCCCGAGCACCAGGACCGCGCATAGGGCCGCCAAGGAGATCAAGATCGATTTCATGGAGTCCTCCGTCGGGATGATTGGGGGGCGACTTACATCCCCATGATATGATAGCCGGCGTCGACATAGATTACCTCGCCTGTGACGCCGCTGGCCAGATCGCTGGCGAGGTAGAGGGCCGTGCCGGCCACTTCTTCAGCCGAAATGTTTCGCCGCAATGGCGCCTTGGCCTCCACGTGATGGAGCATGTCCAGAAACCCGGAAATGCCGGCGGAGGCGAGGGTACGGATCGGGCCGGCCGAGATCGCGTTCACGCGAATTCCCTTTGGACCCAGATCGGCCGCGAGATAGCGGACGCTGGCCTCCAGGGCGGCTTTGGCGACGCCCATCACGTTGTAACGTGGGACGACTTTTTCGGCGCCGTAATAGCTGAGCGTGAGGATGCTGCCCGGCCGGCCTTCCATCAAAGGCGCGGCATGGCGGGCCAGGACGGTGAGCGAATAGGCGCTGACATCCTGGGCGAGCCGAAAACCGTCTCGGGTGGTGCTCAGGAAGTCGGCCTTGAGGTCTTCTTTGTTGGCGTACGCGATCGCATGCACGAGTATGTCCAGATGGCCGAAGGTGGACCGGACCTGTTCGAAGACGGCCTGGATCTGATCGTCCTTCGTGACGTCGCAGGGAAGAATCAACTTGGCCCCGACGCTCTCCGCCAGCGGGCGGACCCGTTTTTCAAGCGCCTCGCCCGCGTAGGTGAAGGCCAGCTCGGCCCCTTCCTGGTTCATCCTCCGGGCAATCGACCAGGCGATGCTCTTCTCATTCGCGACGCCGAAAATAATACCTTTCCGGCCATTCAGCAATCCCATGCCAGCTCCTTATGCGATATTCGACAAGACCAATCAGGAAATTAAAAAAGGTATCATACTCTAAAACCAATCGCTTTTCAACCGATTCGGCTCCGCGCATCGGTCCTCACCACCACCGTTCCCGCGATCATATCATGCAGCGCGCGTTTTGCGGGCGGGACGGCGGCGAGGAGAAAGCCGATGCCCAGGGTGAAAATGTCCAAGTTATAACAGAGGGTCCGCCCAATGGCACGAAGCCACGAGAGGGACTGGCCGGCGGCCGTCACGACGCGGATGCCGAGCGCCATCTTGCCGGGCGTTTGGCCTCCGTACCACGTGAAAAATGAAAAGTAAACCAAGAAGAGCATGGACCAAATCCGGGTGTGCAACTCGGCCCAGTCCATCAGCGATTCTGAGAGACCGTCTGGCAGGTTCAGGGACTGGGCCATGGCCAGATCTTCGGCCGTGGCGCCGAGCCAGAGGAAGATGAGCGTGATCCATTGCAGCAGGATAAGATCGATGAGGAAGGCGGCGGTCCGTCGCCAGAATCCGGCTGTATACTTTACCGGAATCGCCTCCAACTCGGCGGCGGTCGGTTCCTGGATCGGCCGTTCCGGAAACAGCGGCCAGGGGTTTTCCGTGCCTTGCGCGGACGGCTGCGGCGGGCCAGGTTCCATCCATCACCTCCGGGTTTCCAATTCGTATTGGATAATCGCCAGAACGGCCAGGCCGGCCGTTTCGGCTCGAAGAATCCGCGGCCCCAACGAGACGGTGACCCATCCCGCTTCGCGGGCCTCTTCGACCTCCGTTGCGGCCAGGCCCCCTTCGGGCCCGATTAGAATCACGACGGAATCCTCCTCGCTCAGATCGTGTAGCACGGTCCGGAGCGACGGCTCTCGCGCCTGCTCCCAGGGCACCAGTTTCAACGAGGCCTCCGGTGGATGTCTCAGCAACGCGTCCAGCGAAACCGCGGTGCGGACCATCGGAATGTCCGATCGGCCGCACTGCTGTGAAGCCTCTTTCGCGATCTTCTGCCAGCGGTCTGTTTGATGAGCCTGCCGTTCGGGGCGAGGCCGGGCAATCGTCCGGTCCGTCACGACCGGGAGGAGGGTGTTCACTCCCAGTTCGGTCGCCTTTTGAACGACCCAGTCCATCTTATCGCTTTTCAGGACGGCCTGGGCCAGCGTGAGGGAAGCCGCGGGTCGGGTCGGGGGACCGTTTTTTTGAAGGATTTTCGCGATAACCTCCGATTTCGTGACGCGACCGATCGCGGCGCGGTATCGGACCTTTTTTTCATCCACAAGATTCACGATCTCGCCGGGACGGCAGCGGAGGACATCTCTTAAATGATGGGCCGGATCGCCTTTCAATACAATCGCGTCGTTTTGTATCGATTCCGACTGGATGAAGTAGACGGGCATTAAAGGGTCCATTAAAAAGGAGGGGCGGTTCGCGAACCGCCCCTACGGAATTATGGACGAGGGGTTCATTCAAATATGTTCTTGACCTTCTCGAGGAGTCCTTCTTCGGCTGCAACGGGATCTCCGCTCAGCTTGGAGAACTCTTCGAGGAGCTCGCGCTGCCGGGCGGTGAGCTTTGAAGGGATCGTGACACGGATCGTCACCAGCTCATCGCCTATTCCATGACCCTTAACGTTCGCGACGCCGAGGCCTTTAAGACGGAAGACGCGGCCGCTCTGTGTGCCGGCCGGGATTTTAAGTTGGGTCTTGCCCTTGAGCGTGGGAACTTCGATCTTGGCGCCCAGCGCGGCCTGGCCGATGCTTATCGAAACCTCGCAGAGCAGGTCGTCCTCTTCCCGGGCAAACAGGGGATGATCTTGCACGGTCAGGACGACATACAAGTCCCCCGGCGGCCCGCCATGGGAACCCGGCTCGCCCTCGCCGCTCAAGCGCAGACGGGTTCCGGTCTCAACCCCGGCCGGGATTTTGACCGTAAGCGTCTTGTCATGATGCACCTGTTTCTTCCCGTGGCATATCGGGCAAGGGTCCGAGATGATCCGGCCTTCCCCGTTGCAATGGCCGCAGGAGCGGCTGATGGTGAAGAATCCTTGTTGAAAGCGGATCGAGCCGGCGCCGTTGCAGGTCGGGCAGGTCCGGATCCCGCCGGACGATTTCGCGCCGGTCCCGCGGCACTCGGTACAGGTTTCCCATTTTGGGATCCGGATCTTGGCCTCTTTTCCAAAGACGGCCTCCTCGAATTCGATCTGAAGATTGTACCGAAGATCGGCGCCGCGTTCCGCCCGAGCTCGCGTTCGACCGGTCGCGCCGCCGAAAAAGTCCTCGAAGATGTCGCCAAAGATGTCGCCGAAGCCGCCTCGGTTGAAGTCAAACCCGCCCCTTCCTTCGGTTCCGACCCCCGCATGGCCGAAGGCATCGTACCGGTGTCGCTTCTGAGAATCGCTCAAGACTTCATAGGCCTCGTTGACCTCCTTGAACTTCTCTTCGGCCGATTTGTTGCCCGGATTCCGGTCCGGATGGTACTTCAGCGCCATCTGGCGGTAGGCCTTCTTCAGTTCCTGATCCGAGGCGTCGCGTTTGATGCCGAGGATTTCATAATAGTCGCGTTTGGCCAACGATCGGTTCTCCTAAATGACCCGGGTCCAAAGGAATGAGGGGCGCGGTATTTCTTTAATAGGGTTACGTTCCCTCTTTGTTGTCTTTTTTTGTCTCTTCAAATTCGGCGTCCACCGATCCCTCTTCCCCCGCCTTGGACGACGGCCCTCCGGTCGCGCCCGAAGGTCCTTCTCCTTGCGAACCCGGGCCGGCCTGCGCTCCTCCCGCCTGTGCGGAGGAATGTTTGTACATCTCCTCCGCCACCTTGTGAGAAGCCTTGGTGAGTTCCTGCAAGGCATTCCGGATGGTGGTGGTATCGTTGGCTTCGATCGCCTTCTTTGTCGCCGCGATCTTTTCGCGGATGTCGTTCCGTTCGGCCATGGCGACCTTGTCACCCAGCTCGGTGAGCGTTTTCTCAACGGTATAGATCATGCTGTCCGCTTCGTTCTTCACCTCGGCCAATTCCCGCTTCTTCTTGTCCTCTTCGCTTCGGGCGTGGGCTTCCTTCACCATCCGGTCGATCTCTTCTTTGGACAACCCGCTGGAGGCCGTGATGCGAATGGACTGCTCTTTTCCCGTCGCCATATCCTTGGCCGACACGTGGACGATGCCGTTGGCATCGATGTCGAAGGTCACCTCGATTTGCGGGACGCCGCGGGGCGCCGGCGGAATTCCGACCAGATCGAAGCGTCCGAGCGTCTTATTATCCCCCGCCATTTCCCGCTCGCCTTGCAACACGTGAATGCTGACCGCGGTCTGGCTGTCCGATGCCGTTGAGAAAATCTGGCTCTTGCGGGTCGGAATGGTCGTGTTCCGCTCGATCAGCTTGGTAAAAACGCTTCCCAGCGTTTCGATTCCCAAGGAGAGCGGCGTGACGTCCAACAGCAGGACGTCCTTCACCTCGCCCTTGAGCACCGCGCCTTGAATTGCGGCCCCGATGGCCACGACTTCATCCGGATTCACGCCCTTGTGGGGTTCTTTTCCATAGAACGATTGGACGACCTGCTGGACCTTGGGCACCCGCGTCATACCGCCGACCAGGACCACTTCTTGGATGTCCTGGGCCGTCAGGCCGGCATCGGTCATCGCCTTTCGGCAGGGTTCGATCGTCTTTTGGATCAGCGCATCCACCAGTTGTTCCAGTTTCGAGCGGGTCAGCTTGGTGACCAGGTGCTTGGGACCGCTGGCGTCCGCGGTGATGAACGGGAGGTTGATCTCGGTCTCCTGGGATGAGGACAGTTCGATCTTGGCCTTCTCGGAGGCCTCTTTCAATCGCTGGAGAGCCATCTTGTCTTTTCGAAGGTCGATTCCCTGATCTTTTTTAAATTCTTCGATCAGCCAGTCCATGATACGAAGATCGAAATCGTCGCCCCCCAGATAGGTGTCCCCGTTGGTGGCCTTGACCTCGAACACCCCTTCGCCGATCTCCAGGATCGATATATCGAAGGTCCCGCCACCCAGATCATACACCGCGATCCGCTCGTCCTTTTTCTTGTCAAGGCCGTAGGCCAGCGACGCCGCCGTCGGTTCGTTGATAATTCGAAGGACGTTCAGACCCGCAATAGCGCCGGCGTCCTTCGTCGCCTGCCGCTGACTGTCGTCGAAATAGGCCGGGACCGTGACGACCGCATCGGTGACTTTTTCACCCAGATAATCCTCGGCCGTTTGCTTCATCTTCTGGAGGATCATCGCGGAGATCTCGGCCGGGCTGTATTTCTTTCCGCGAACCTCCACATGGGCGTCTCCGTTGGCGGCCTCCACAATTTTGTAGGGGAGGCGTTTCATCGCAGCCTGGACTTCGGGAGAACGGTGCTTGCGCCCGATCAAGCGTTTGATCGAGAAGATGGTGTTCTCCGGATTCGTAATGGCCTGCCGACGCGCGATCTGGCCGACCAACTGCTCGCCCTTGTCCGTGAAAGCCACGACGGACGGCGTGATCCGGCTTCCTTCCGAATTGGGAATGACCACGGGGTCTCCGCCGGACATGACGGCCACGCAGGAAAACGTCGTTCCCAGATCGATACCAATCACCTTGCTCATTTGAAAACCTCCTCGCTAATAATCAGTGCGTATCAAAGCCTTCACGACATCCCTAAATCAAAAGATTACGGGTTCTGGCTGTCTTCTTCGGGGGCCTTTTTTTCCGGCGCTTCCGTGACCGGTGAATGCGACGGTCTCCGGGCCACGGCCACCATGGACGGCCTAAGGACGCGCTCATGATATAAATAGCCTTTTTGAAGTTCCTCCGCGACATGATTCTCGGGTTGCTCGGTCGTGTCGAGATAGGTTACGGCCTGATGGCGGCCCGGGTCGAAAATCTCCCCGACGCTTGTGATCGGCGTCACCCCGAATTTCTTCAAGACGTCCAGAAATTGCCGATAGGTTAACTCCACCCCTTCAATCCAAGGCGAACGTTCCGAGGCGTCTTTGACATGGCTTAAGGCGCGTTCCAGATTGTCCAAGACCGGCAAGAGCTCCTTGAGGAGCTTTTCATTCGCGTATCGGAGCTGCTCCATTTGGTCTCGCGCCGCCCGTTTCTTGTAGTTTTCCATCTCGGCCAAGACGCGGAGTTGTTTCTCCTGGGCCGCCGCGAGCTCCTTGCTCTTAAAGTCCAGTTCGGTTTTTAAAGATTGAATTTCCTGTTCGAGCTATGCCGGCTCCGCCGCTTTCGATCCCGACGAGACCTCGGTCGGTTCGGAGGATTCCGTATCGGATTTGCGATTCGGGGTCTGATCTTCCATGCGAGGCTCCACGATCCACTCAATCCTGATCTAAGAGGCGACCGAGCAATTTGGCGGTATGGTCGACCAAGGGAATAACACGGGCGTATTCCATCCGCGTGGGCCCGATCACGCCCAGCGTTCCCCCAACATCGTCGCCGCCCCGATAGCTTGAAACGACCAGGCTGAAATCTTCGATTCCGGGCAGGCTGCTCTCTGAACCGATGAAGATCTGAACCCCGTCCGTTTCCAGACAATCGTTTAAGAGTTTCAGGATAACGGCCTTTTCCTCGAAGGTCTTAAAAAGCGACTTCATCTTCTCCAAGTTCTCGGTAAACTCGGGAAGACTCAGAATGTTTGACGTTCCCACCACATAGAGTTCTTCTTCCGGTTGTTCCGCCAGGGCCTTCTGGCCGAGTTCGGAGGCCTTCTGAAGCAAGCGGCTGTACAGTTCCTTCTCGGCCTCCATTTCCTTGAGGAGCCGCCGTCGGATTTCATCCAGACTCAGGCCGCTGAACTTTTCGTTGAGGAAGGCACTGATTCGCGTAAGATCCTTCTGGGTCAATTCCGGATCGACATCGATCATCCGGTGCTGAACCAGGCCGTCTTTGGATAATTGGACAATCAACGCGTGCCCCTTCCGTACCAGAATAAATTCCAGGCGATCCAACCGCGCCTTGGAAACTTTCGGGGCCAGAACGATACCTGCGTAGTGAGACAGAAGCGAAAGCATCCGGGTCGTCTCCTGAAGAAGCGCGTGAGGATCTTCTCGTTTCATGCCCAGATAGGTTTCTTCAAGAAATTCTTCATTAAAAATGGAGGGCTGATCTTCCACTAAGAGTGCGTCTACGTACAGACGGTAGCCTTTGGAGGTGGGGATACGTCCGGCCGATGTATGAGGTTGCAGCAGATAGCCCATCTCCTCCAGCTCAGCCATAATATTTCGGATCGTAGCCGGACTCAACCCAAAAGAAAAATTCTTAGTCACGGTATGCGATCCGACCGGTGAGGCCCGCTCAATATAAGATAAAATAATGGCATTTAAAACCTTGCGACTTCTTTCGTTAAGCTCCATGCCTGCACCCTGTTTAGCACTCAGTCAATTAGAGTGCTAACAGCTTATCAAGTTTTAACCGTGTTGTCAATGGCCCTTCGGGTCTTTTTCTTGTTTCTTTCATACAGGATTCGAAGTCCTTCCAGCGTTAAGAAGGGTCGAACCTCATTAATCGTATTTGTCTCAGAAAGGATCAGCCGGGCCTGCCCGCCGGTCGCGATGACTTTCGCGCGGGACCCCAGCTCCTTTTTCATCCTCGTGACCATCGAATCCACAAGTCCCGCGTAACCATAGAGCATGCCGGACTGTATGCTGCTGATGGTGTCCTGACCGATGACCGATCTGGGTCTGGCCAATTCAACCTTGGGGAGTTTGGAGGCTCCCTGGAAAAGGGCCTCGGCCGAGATGGTGATTCCGGGTGTGATCGCACCGCCCAGATATTCGCCTCTTTTACTGACGGCGCAAAAAGTGGTGGCGGTTCCGAAGTCCACAATAATAACCGGTCCGCCGTATCGTCGGTACGCCGCGACGGCGTTGACGATCCGGTCGGCCCCCACATCCCGGGGCGGCTCGTATCGATTGATCAAGCCGGTGTCCATGGCTCCATCCACGATCAAGGGCTCGGAATGAAAATATCGAAGGCTCATCTCGGTGATGATCGGGGTCAGGGGCGGGACCACACTGGACAAAATCACCCCGCGGATCCGATCGGACCGAATCCCGTTGGCCCGAAAAAGATCCAAGGTCAAGATTCCGTACTCGTCGGAGGTTTTCGCCAGCCGAGTGGCGATTCTCCAATTTCCCTTGAGGCGTCTTTCCTGGAAGACGCCCAGAACGATGTTGGAGTTTCCAATGTCAATCGCAAGCAGCATCGGATGGCCTCACGTGAACGATGTCCTCGGACCGGAGGATGACTTCCTCCCGATCGTTCCTCGACAGGATCAACGCGCCCTCGGGTGTCAGCCCCTTGGCGATCCCGGTCCATTCGTGGACTTGATCCCGGACCCGCACGGACCGTCCCATGGTGTCGGAGCGGGTGGTGAAAGCGTTCAGAATCATTTCGGGCGGCTCGGTCTGAAAAGACCGATATTGTATTTCGATGGTTTCCAAAATCCGTTGCAGCAGCCGGACCCGATCTATCACGCGACCCGATTCTTGCCGCAGCGAACTGACGGAGTCGCGAAGTGTTATAGGAAGGGCGTCGCAAAGAAGGTTGACATTGACCCCGATTCCCAAAACCAGGTACCGGATACGCCCTTTTTGAACGACGCTTTCCAAAAGAAGACCGGCAACCTTTTTATGATGAATTAGAAGATCATTCGGCCACTTCAGGCGAGTCGAAAGACCCACGGTTTGTTCAATGGCCTGGGCAACGGCATTAGCAGCGGCCAGTGTCCATAAGCCCGCGCGCCGGGGATCGCCGCCGGGTCGGAGGATGATCGAGAAGTACAAGTTGACGTCCGGGGGGGAGATCCAGCGACGGCCCATTCGGCCCCTTCCCCGAGTTTGAGCATCGGCCAAAACGACGGTCCCTTCAGGAGCACCCCTTTTCGCCAAAGGGTGAGCGGCGGTATTCGTCGACTCGATCCTGTCAAAGATATGCAGGGTTTGTCCAAACCGCGCCGTCTTCAGCCCGGATCGAATGGCATCCTGAGTCAGCGGCTGCGACCTGAAAGCCCTTGAGGAGGGCTGAGAAGTCATGGGGCATCCTTTGAAGGAGTGATGTCCATGCTCAGGTCCACGGCCGGAGCCGAATGGGTCAGGGCCCCGATGGAGATAAAATCAACGCCGGCCCCGGCGAACTCGCGCACGTTGTTCAAGTGAATACCGCCGGATGCCTCGGTTAAGGCGCGCCCATTTATTAACAAGAGGGCCTCTTTCAGGTGAGGAATTGTCATATTGTCAAGGAGGATCCTGTCGGCCTTGGCCGATAGTGCGTCTTCGACCTCGTTTAGGTTCCTCGCTTCCACTTCAACCTTAAGACCGCGAGGCGCCTTCCGGCGGGCCTCTTCGACCGCGCGCTTTAGACTTCCGGCCAGTGCGATATGGTTGTCCTTGATCAGGATGCCGTCGCTTAAATTCATCCGGTGGTTTCGGCCCCCGCCCATCCGAACGGCGTATTTTTCCAGCCCTCGTAGTCCGGGCGTGGTTTTTCGGGTGTCCAGGATCGCGGCTTTTGTGCCCCGGATCGTCTCGACAAACCGCGCCGTGAGCGTGGCGATGCCCGAGAGGCGCTGGAGAAAATTGAGTGCCACCCGCTCTCCTTTTAATAGAGAACGCCCGTCACCCACAATGCGTGCGATCTGCGTTCCGGGTTGGACTCGGTCCCCGTCCTGCGCAAGGGGTTTGAACTTGAGTTTCGGATCCACCTTTTTAAAAACGGCCTCGGCCAGGGGCAGGCCGGCCAGGGTCGCTTCCTCCTTGGCCCGAATCACGGCCTCGGCCTTTACGACTTGCGCAAAAAGCAGACGGGTGGTCAAATCGCCGGAGCCGAGGTCTTCGGCAAGGGCGCGGGTAACAAGGTCCAGGATGCGAACGGCGGACAAGAGAGGGGGCGGATTCATGCCTTTCCTCCCGTCGTTTCGCGCAAGTCCTTGAGGGCCTCGGACAATTTCTCATGCTCAAGACGGAGCTCTTGATAACGCGACTTCGTTTTTTCTGTGACCTCCGGAGGAGCCTTCGAAGCAAAATCAGGGTTAGACAGCTTCTTTTTCTCTTGGTCCATCTGGGCGGCCAGGTCCTTCAACCGCTTTTCCTTTTTCGTAATCTCTTTGGCGATGTCTATTGTATCCGGCGTCAGGGGGATGAATATCTCGCCGGCCTGGCCGCCCGGGAAGATGAGGGGACCCATGAGAGCATTCGCGGGTTGCTGGACGTTCCGTCCGATTGTTAGACCGCTGAGGCCAGCGAGCGCGCTGATCGTCGAGAGGTTGTTTTGAATGTAACGCTCGATGTCTTGGTTCGACAAGCGGATCGCCGCTTGCAATTTCTTTGAAAATGGGATGCCATGCAGCCCGCGCATTTCCCGAATTCCCTCGATGACTTTCTGAAAGCTCTCGCATTCCTGTTCGGTCGATTCATTAATCAGGGTGGCGTTCGCGATCGGAAATGCCGCGATCGCAATGCTGCCGTCCGTTTGCGTAAAGGTCTGTCGGATCTCTTCGGTAATAAAGGGCATGAACGGGTGGAGGAGTCGGAGCACCGCTTCAAAAGCCTGGATGGCGACGGTCCGGGTTCGATCCGCGGCTACGGTGTCCGTTCCGTACAAAGTTGGCTTAATCAGTTCAAGGTACCAGTCGCAGAATTCGTGCCAGAGAAACTGATACAGGTCTCGGGAAGCTTCATCGAAGCGGTAATCTCCAAGCTGACGATTAACGGATTGGATCACGCGTTGGAGCCGGCTTAATATCCAGCGGTCGGCGAGGGAAAGCGTCATCGGATCCGCGAGGGGGGAATCAAGATAAGCTCTCGGCCCCTTCGGACAGTTCATCAGGATGAACCGCGCGGCATTCCAGATTTTGTTCGCAAAATTCCGGTAGCCTCCGATTCGCTCCTCGGAAAGTTTGATATCCCGTCCCGGTGAGGCCATGGAGGCCAGGGTGAAACGCAGGGCGTCCGTTCCGTACTTCTCCATGATCTCGAGTGGGTCGATGACGTTTCCCTTGGACTTGCTCATCTTCTGTCCCTCGGCGTCGCGGACCAGCGCATGGATGTAAACTTCCCGGAAGGGGACATCCTTCATGAAATGCAGCCCCATCATGATCATCCGGGCCACCCAGAAGAAGAGAATGTCGAAGCTCGTGACCAGGGCCGACGTAGGGTAAAAGAGTTCAAGCGCCTTCGTTTTTTGCGGCCAGCCCAGGGTGGAGAACGGCCAGAGGGCCGAGGAGAACCACGTGTCCAGAACATCCGGGTCCTGGACGAAATCGGCCGAACCGCAATGCGGGCAGCGCTCCGGCGCCGTCGCGGCGACGATCGGTTCCTTGCATTCGGGCCGGCATTGGCCGACGTCCGTTCCGCGGCAGTACCACGCAGGGATCTGATGCCCCCACCAGATCTGTCGCGAGATACACCAATCCTGGATGTTCTCCATCCAGCCAAAGTAGTTGTTCTTCCAACTTTCGGGAATTATACGGATCCGGCCGCTTCGCACCGCGTCGATCGCCGGCGCTGCAAGAGAGTGCTCCGGGTTGTTCACGCGGACAAACCATTGCGGCGAGAGACGAGGCTCGATCACGGTTTTGCAGCGATAGCATTTGCCGATGGCGTGACCATGGTCTTCAACTTTGATCAAGAAGCCATCGGCTTCAAGGCGGCTCACGACCCGGTCCCGAGCCTTTGGGACTTTGGCGCCCGCGATTTCGTGCAAAAGATCCTTGTCCGTTTTGGCCTCTTCCTCGAGAACGACAGGGTCCATGTCGCCTAGGCCGGTCAGCAATGAGATTCGGGGAAGGCGGTGGCGCTGGCCGGCCTTTTCATCATTAAAGTCATGGCCCGGCGTGATCTTGACGGCGCCGGTTCCAAATTCCCGATCGACCAAGATCGAGTCCCCGACAATCGGGATACGACGGCTTGTCAGAGGAAGGAGCACGGCTTTGCCGATCAACCCGTTGTATCGGGGGTCGTCTGGATGCACCGCGACGGCGGTATCGCCCAGCATCGTCTCGGGGCGGGTCGTGGCGACCGTGAGAAACGCCTCAGGATCGTCAGCCAGAGGGTATTTGATATAGTACAACTTGCCCTTGACTTCCTCGTGCTCCACCTCGATGTCCGACAGGGCCGTCCCGCACCTCGGGCACCAATTGATCAATCGCTCTCCTCGGTAGATCAGCCCTTCCTGGTGCAAGCGGACAAAGACGTCTCGAACCGCGGCCGAGAGGCCTTCATCCAGGGTAAACCGCTCCCGTTTCCAGTCGCAGGAAGCGCCGAGCCGTTTCAATTGAGCGATGATGGTCCGCCCCGACTGCTCCCGCCACTGCCAGACTCGTTTGATGAATTCCGTGCGCCCCAACTTTTCCCGCGAGGTGCCTTCGGCCATGAGCTGGCGCTCGACGACATTTTGGGTTGCAATCCCGGCGTGGTCCGTTCCGGGCAGCCATAGGGTATTCGATCCCAGCATACGCTTCCAGCGGACGAGGACATCCTGCAGCGTGTTGTTCAGGGCGTGGCCTAAGTGCAGCGAACCGGTGATATTGGGCGGCGGGATCACGATCGAAAACCGCTGGGGCTGCGTCGAATGCTCGTCCGCGGAAAAATAGCCACGATCGATCCAGTGCCGATACCAGCGGTCCTCAACCTCTCGGGGATTGTAGGGCTTGTCGAAGCGGGTTGGATCGGTTTGTGCGGTGGTTTCAGTCATGGGGCGTAAATCTTAACACGAAGATTGGAGAGAGGGCAAGCGGCCCCCTGCCAAGATCTCTTGACAATTTTGAAGAGCAACGGTTAAATAGGCGGTCGAAATGAATCAACCGGATAGGAGAACAGTCCATGCCACGAGGGCGCGAAGTTGATCGTGAACTGAGAAGGAAGTACCGAAAAAAAGAACGGAAGCAGAAAGCCAAACGACAGGCCCAGATGAAAGCGGCAAGGGGAAAAGGGAAAAAGTAGAAAATCAGGCCGGTTTTTCCGTCTTGAGTTTCTCGAGTTCCTCTTTGATGAGCGTCTCGGCTAAGGACGGAACAACGTCCCACGCGACCTTTTCGAGGATCTCTTTGGCCATTTTGGAGACAAGCCTCTCGATCATCTCCTGAGGGACGGCGTCGTTGGGTGGTGCTTGAGCTTGGTTACCGGTCGGTGGAATGGCGGGCGAAGGCTCGGCGGAGGTCTCCGGGCTTCCGGGCGGCTGAGGGGGAGCCGTCTCTGGAATGGGAGGGACCAAGGCCGGCAAAGACGCCGCGTGTGGTTCGACCAAGGGGGCCGGTGGGACGGGATCTGCCGGACCGGATGGGGCCGGCGGCACGAAAGGCGAAGGCCGCGTTCGCAGTCCGATCACGGTTTGTGAATCCTCCAGAGCGGGCATGAGTTCGGCCATGGAGGGCTCGGACGGCTCTTTCAGCGGCTCCGGTGGAACCGGTGGGGTGACCGTAGCGTCGGCCCGGCTCTGAATCACCGTAGTTTCATAATCCGGTTCGGGAGTACCCGTATCAGTTTTTTGCGTCTCCTCCGTGGATTTTTCTCCCGGCAGCGACCAGCCCAGCAATTCCTCGATCTTCATGACCTCAGCCTGATCCTTCGATGGCGGCAAAGGTGCCGTGGTAGGCGTCGGGGATGGAGGGGGTGGAGGCGGAGGATCGACGGTGGCCGGGACAACGGGCCGGGGCGCTCGGTCGATGATGGTGGCGCTATCTTGGGAAAGGTCCTTGAGTTTTTCGATCAGCTCCTTCGGCTCCAGAGGCTTCTTGACGAAATCGACGACGCCGAGCGTAACAAGGGTGCTGGGGTCGTAGCTGTCGGTGCCGCTTACCAGGACGAGGATCGCCCGTTCCTTGGAGGTCTGTTTCTGTTTGACCTTTTCGCAAAAACGGACAAAACTTATTCCTTCAAGATGGAAATCGGCCAAGATTAAATCGGGATCGATCTGGGTCAGCAAGTCCAATGCGGACAGGCCGTCGTTCAGGCAGGTGACTTCGAATTTTTCACGGGAAAGATTGTATTCAACCAATTTCTGGATGGCAAGGTTGCTATCAACGACGAGCAGCTTTTTCGCCATGCGCAGATGCCTTTCGGAGCATGTGAGGTGAATAATTTCACGGTAGCATAAGAAAAAAAGACTGTCAAGGCGCCGGGGAAATGGATGAATAGCTCACAACGCGATTCCGCCCCGATTTTTTAGCCGCCCCCAAAGCCGCCTCGGCCTTTTTGATTAGGTCTTTCGAATCCTTTCCGTCGACCGGGTATACCGCGAGCCCCCCGCTGAGGGTCACACGCTTGAGCGAGAAGGGGTGGGCCTCGGTGGATTGCCGAATCCGTTCCGCCACGAATCGCCCTTTTTCCTGATCGGTCTCCGGAAGCACCACGGCCATTTCTTCCCCCCCGTAACGGCATGGAATATCCACCGTTCGGAGGCGGTCCCTGATGATGTTCGCCACAACCCGAAGTGCCTGATCCCCTTCCAGTCGGCCGAACATTTGATTGTACGATTCAAATTGATCCAGGTCGAAGATCACCACGGTCAACGGCCGACCGTACCGGTGGGCCTTCTGAAGTTCGCGGTCGAGGTACTTATAGAAGTAAGTTACATTATAGAGCGTGGTCAGACTGTCCAGGTCGGCTTGCTTCTGATTTTCGTTGAGCAAAAGAACATTTTCCAGTGCGATCACGCCTAGGTGGGAGATCATGTGGATCAACCTTCGGCCGTTCTCCGGGATGGCACCGAGCCCCCCCACGTTGATCACGCCGTAGAAACGATCCCAATGAATCAGGGGGGCACAGAGATCGGTTTGAATGTTCTTGAACCGATCCTGAAGGAAGGAGGTTTTCACGAGGTTGCTCTCTTTTTCAAAATCGTCGGCGGTCATGATCACCCGCTTCTTGGCCGTCCAGCCGATACGCCCCTCGCCGATCTTGATTCGTTTAATCGCATCTGCCCTGTCGGGTGAAAAGCCCGACTGGGTCTTCAGGACCAGCTCATCCTTCTCCACGGCGAAAAGAGAAACTTCTCTCGCATCCAGGAGCTTCTGGGTAAGTTGGACGATGTTCTCTTCCAACTCCCGGGTTGTGTGGGCGGCGGACAACTGTTTGGCTAGGTCGGGGAGCAGGAGAAGAATCCTCGAAAGATTGGCGGTCTCTTGCTTAATTTGAAGGAGGGATTGCCGCTGTTGGGTCAGGGTCAGTTCTTTGAAATCCATCTGGGACCGGAGATGGTGCAATTCGGTTTCCAAATCCTTCGTTGTGTTGGCCAGACGCCGCAACGGAACAAGTCCGGCGATGGCCAGGAGCCCTACGACAACGGCAACGATCGATAGGAGAAGGATATTTTCCGTGACGATTCGTCCTAAGTTAAACAATCAGGAGTCCCGCGTATCCCACGACCCGGTCATAATCACCGCTGGTCTCTCCCGAGGTCATATACTTCACGAGTTTGGCCCGCCTGGCCCCCAAGCGGAGTGCGGCGAATAGCGTCGCAACCGTTGGGGCAAAACCGCACATCGAAATCCGTTTTTCCCGCGTGACGCGGTGAAGTCCAGCCGGATTCAGGGCCAGAATTTCATCGATGGCCCATTGATCTTTCCTTCGCGCGACGGCGTCGGGTTCATAATGACTCATGTCCGTGCTGGCGATAATCAAGATCGGCCGGGGGGCTTCCAGCACAGCGGCGGCCATGGCCTCTCCCAAAGCCCGACAAACGGCCAGTTCCGTGCTCATCATAATTACCGGAACAATGGCGACCGCCGGTCGAAGTTGTTGAAGAAAAGGGAGCTGAACCTCGAGGCAGTGTTCGGATTGGTGCGCTTCTGTATCCGACTCGGCCTGAGGGCATCGCGCCAGCAGGTCGGCGGCCAGGCGGCGGTCGATCGCGACCCTTCCGTTCGGCATGTTCCAACTGCCCTCCGCATAGATCGAGAGGGGCGGTCCAAGACCGGTATGATTCGGGCCCACCAGGAGGAGGGTGTCAGGAATCTGGACGCGGGAGTAAACGGCACCCGCAACCGGACCGGAATACATCAGGCCGGCATGGGGACAGACGATGGCCCGTGCGGATTCCCGAACTTGATCTTTCTCAAGGTATTGGTCCACCTGGCTTCGGAGCCGTTCAGGCATCGCAGCATAGAATTGTCCGGCGACGGCAGGACTACGGACCATAGAAACCTCATGGCGGTGACAGTCTCTGAGGATACAAAAAAGCCGGGACAAAATGCAAGGGGCCGAGCCTGAAAGTTCAACAGTACTGGACATGTGTACAGGTCAAGACCTGTTGGTCCCGGCTTCCGCTTCGGTAGATCGTAACGCCCTTGCAGCCGGACCGGTAGGCCAGGAGAAACGCTTGACGGACTTGGTCCGGCGTGGCCTGCCTGGGAAAGTTTACGGTTTTAGAAACAGCATTGTCGGTGTATTTTTGAAACGCGGCCTGCATCCGAACGTGGTATTCGGGCGAAATGTCATGGGCCGTGACAAAGTGCCTTCGAATCTCTTTGGGGATGGTCTTATCCTTTTGGATCGAGCCCTGCCGAAGGATGCGGTTCAGAAGCGCTTTGCTGTAAATGCCGGCCTCCCGAGCGGCCCGAAGGAAAAGGGGATGAACCTCCACCAGTTTTAAGTCCTCCATCGCGATGCGTGACGTGGCGATCCCGTAGAGGGGTTCGATTCCGCTCGAGCATCCGGCGATCAGGGCGAGGGTGCCGGTGGGCGCGATCGTGGTGGTGGTCGCGTTGCGGAGCCGCGGTCCGTGCGGGGCGTAGATGCTTTTCGAGAAGTTCGGAAAGACCCCCCGTTCCTTGGCCAAGAGAATCGAGGACTGGCGGGCTTCATGGCGGATGAAGGCCATGAGGCTCTCCGAAAAGGCGACGGCCTGTTCGGAGTTATAGGGAATCCCCTGAAGAATCAGAAGATCCGCAAGACCCATGACGCCCAATCCGATCTTTCGATTTCCCTGCTGGGTGATCGCCTTGATCTCGGGTAAAGGATAACGATTCTGATCGATCACATTGTCGAGAAGACGAACGGCCAGGCGGATGGTCCGGCGGAGTTTTTCCTTGTCCAGTTCCGGCCCCGCGGAGCCCTGTCGGACCATTTTCGTCAAGTTGATGGAACCCAGATTGCAGGATTCAAACGGCAACAAGGGTTGTTCACCGCAGGGATTCGTGGCCTCGATCCGTCCCAACAGGGGAGTCGGATTATCCCGATTGATTCGATCCAAAAACAGGATCCCGGGTTCGCCCGTCGCCCACGCGGCCCGGACGATTCGATCGAGGACGTCCCCCGCCGAAAGACGCCCGACCCGCCGCCGGGTATTGGGATGAATCAGATCATAAGGCTTGCGTTTAAGCGCGGCTTCCATGAATTGATCGGTGACGCTGACTGAAAGATTAAAATTGGTCAGCTCCCGAGGGTTTTCCTTGACGGTGATAAAATCGAGAATGTCGGGATGGTCGACCCGGAGGATGCCCATATTCGCCCCGCGACGCGTCCCGCCTTGTTTGATCACCTCCGTGGCCGTGTTGAACACTTTCATAAACGAGACCGGGCCGCTCGCGATCCCGCTGGTCGACTGGACCGGATCATCTTTGGGCCGCAGATGGCTGAACGAAAACCCGGTACCGCCGCCGCTTTGATGAATGAGGGCGGTGTTCTTCACGGCCTCAAAGATCGACCGAAGCGAGTCTTCGACCGGCAAGACAAAACAGGCCGAGAGCTGTTGCAGTTCTCGGCCGGCGTTCATCAAGGTCGGAGAATTCGGCAGAAATTCCAGATCGGCCATCAACCGGTAGAAATCATCGGCCGTTTTTTTGATGTCGGCTTTGGGGTTGTATGTTTTCTCGGCCTCGGCGAGATTGACCGCGACGCGCCGGAACATTTGGCCCGGGGTTTCGCCCACACGCCCCGAGGGATCCCGTCGCAGATAGCGCCGTCTGAGAACCGCGAGGGCGTTGGGCGAAATGGAGACCGATCCGGTGCGTTTCATGGTTTAAGACCGGGGGAGAGGAAACGTGGGCGATTAAGGGTTGGAAAGGGTCCGGATGTACGCCAAAACATTCCACCGGTCTTGTTCCGTGAGAATCTTATTCCAAGCCGGCATCCCCGTCCCTTTCCCTCCGTTGGAGATCTTGTCAAAAAGCTCCTGATCGGTCTTGGCCGCCATGATTTTGGCATCGCCGAAGTTGGGAAAATGGGGACGGAAGCTAAGCCCGTCGCCCTTTTGACCGTGACAAGAGACGCAGTTTTTGACATAGATCATTTTGCCAAGGTTGGCATCCCCGCGGAGTTCCGAACGGCCGGTCTGGGCCAGAAGCAGGAGAGCGAGGGCCGATCCCGCCAACAAACCGACAGGCCCGTGCCTGAAATTCCATGTTGTGCGCTGGGAAAATTTTTCAGGGGGACGTGAGCACACGCACTGAGTATAGTCTCCCCGAAACGGACTGTCAAGCCAACGCCGCTCGCCGCGTTGCGTTGACAGCGAGGGGTGATTTTGATAGAGTGCGATCCTGATGCGACTCAAAAAAGAACGGATCGCCGCGCTGGCTCAGACCCTCGTCCATCAATTGACCGAAAAACAGGCGATCCGGCTGGAGGCATCGAAGGCCGAATTGATCTCCTCCCTGGAGCAGATCATCACCGGAGAGCTGTTGATCGAAGACCGCTTGGATGCCGAGGTCCGGCAGATCCTCGAAACCTACCGGGTTCAGATCGAGAAGGGTCAGGCGGACGAGCGAAAAATGTTTCTGATGATCAAGAAGCAACTCGCCAAAGAACGCGGGATCATTTTATAAGGATATCGAAAAGATTGATGGTGCTCAGCGAAGACAAAATCAGTCACCTTTCTCATCTGATCCTGAACGAATTGGCCCGGGGACGCCGGGCGATCCTTCTTGTGGAGGAGGCGAAGGTCCTTCGCGAGATCAAGCGGGTCATTGTCCACGAACTTCGGACGGAAGAAGAGATCGATCAGGCGGTTCGGGCCAAGCTGGCCTCCTATTCGCGGCCTATCTCGGAAGGCAGCCCGGAATGGGAAACCCTCTACCACAAATTCTTCGCGGAAGAGCGCCAAAAACGGAAGCGATAAACGCTCGGGCAAACCGTCCTCCGCCACGATTCTTATCGGAACACCAGCGCGCATCGGCTCGAATCCAGACCACAGACATTGATGGAAACGGGGCGGCCACCCTTCGGCCGCACGGTCGCTTGTCGGAAGGCGGGGCTTGACAGCCGCCCGGCCGATCGTATAGTGTTACCAACCCTCACGGATACGATCGTGTATAATAGATATCAACCGAAGGCTGGGGATGGGGAGGCAGGCGATGCTGGATCGTGATGAACGATATGCATGGCTGGCCTTGAAAGCCGTCCCGGGAATCGGAGACGTTCTGTGCAAACGGGTGATCGAGCGGTTCGGCTCGCCGGTCGCCGCGTTGAGGGCCGATCCCAACGAATGGACGACGATTGAGGGGATTGGGTCCAAGGCGGCTCAATGGCTTCGATCCTATCGCCCGGACGACGCGGCCATCTCACGGGAGCTGGATCGTATCGACGAAATGGAGGTTGACCTGATCGGACTGACCGATCCGCGCTACCCTGTCCGACTGAGAATGATTCCGGATCCCCCGCCCATCCTTTATCTCAAGGGGGGCTTGCGACCGGAGGACCACCGCGCCGTTGCGATTGTCGGCGCACGCCGCGCCAGCGGATACGGCCGCGCCGTCACCGAGCAATTGAGCCGGGATCTGGCCACGAGAGGATTCACGATTGTAAGCGGGATGGCCCGTGGAATCGACGCATGGGCGCATCAGGCGGCCCTGGAAGTTCCGGCCCGTACCATCGCGGTCCTCGGGTGCGGGCTGGATATCCTTTATCCGCCCGAGCATCATGACCTCCGGGACTTGATCGGCCGTCATGGCGCCGTTGTCTCCGAGTTCCCGCTGGGAACGCAGCCCGACCCCGTGAATTTTCCCAAGCGCAATCGGGTGATCAGCGGTCTGAGTTTGGGGGTGGTTGTGGTCGAAGCGGCCGAGCAGAGTGGATCGCTGATCACGGCGCGGCTGGCGCTGGATCAGGGACGGGAAGTGTTCGCCGTTCCGGGTCCGATCGGGACGAAGACCAGCGTTGGTACTCACGCCTTGATCAAACAAGGGGCCAAGCTGGTGGACGGGGTCGAGGATATCCTCGATGAAATTCGGCCGCAGCTGGAGAGCCCCGCCGACGGCGCACTCCCGGGGGGCTTTTCGGGGCAAGCGCGCCCGCCGGCCCTGTTGCCGGAGGAGCGCACCGTCTATGAATGTCTGTCGGCCGAGCCGCGGCATATCGACGAGCTGACGGCCGCGCTGCGCTTGCCTCCAGCGAAAACGGCCGGGGTGCTGCTTCAACTGGAGTTAAAAGGAGCCATCCGTCAACTTGCGGGCAACTTGTTTATACGGATCGATTAAGATATGGCCAAAAAGGCGAAGAAAAAATCCAAAGGGCATCCGGTCATAGAAACGGAGGCCAAGATGCAGGGACTCGGCGCTCGCCGAGGCACGGCTCGCCCAGCCCAGACCGCCCGCCGCACGGATCAACGAGATTCGGCGGGCGAAGCGGATCAAACGCGCCCGGCGGCGTCCAAAGGACGATCCTTGATTGTGGTCGAGTCCCCTTCCAAGGCCAAGACCATTACCAAGTACCTGGGTCGAGGCTATTCGGTGGTGGCCTCGGTCGGCCATGTGAAGGATCTCCCCAAGAGTAAATTTGGGATTGATGTGGAAAAGGGATTCCGGCCCCAGTATACCGTGATCAAGGGCAAGAAGACGATTTTGGATGAAATCAAGGAGGCCGCCCGAAAAGCCGAGCGGATTTATCTGGCCCCGGACCCGGACCGCGAAGGGGAGGCGATCGCTTGGCACATTGCGGAAGAACTCAATGGGAAGTCGAACAAAACCTATCGGGTGTTGTTCAACGAAATCACGGAGCAGGCGATTAAGCGGGCCTTGGAGCACCCTGGAAAAGTAGACCGGAACAAGGTCAACGCCCAGCAGGCCCGCCGGATATTGGACCGGATTGTTGGGTACAAGATCAGTCCCTTGCTGTGGGAAAAGGTCCGGCGGGGGCTATCGGCCGGCCGTGTCCAGTCGGTTGCGGTCCGTTTGGTGTGCGAGCGCGAAAAGGAACGGGAGGTGTTTGTCTCGGAGGAGTACTGGTCGATTACGGCAAAACTGGAAGGCCGGAATCCGCCACCCTTTGAGGCCCGCTTGGTTCAAATCGAAGGACAGGAGGCCACACTTTCGACCGGGGAACAGGCGCATTCCCTGGCGGAGCAAATCAAGGCCCGGCCGTTTATCGTCAAGCAGATCGAGAAAAAAGACCGGCTCCGCAACCCGCTTCCGCCGTTTATTACCAGCCGGCTTCAACAGGATGCCGCACGCAAGCTCCGATTCTCGCCCAAGCGGACGATGATGCTGGCGCAGCAACTCTATGAAGGGACCGAGATCGGGGCGGAGGGTCCGGTGGGGCTCATTACCTATATGAGAACCGACTCCACCCGGGTGGCACAGGAGGCCCTGGAGGAAGCGCGCGGTTTCATCCAGAATGGGTATGGTTCGGATTATCTGCCGGCGCATCCGAATGTCTACAAGACGAAGAAGGACGCGCAGGACGCGCACGAGGCGATCCGACCGACCTCCGTCCACCGAACGCCGGAATCGATGAAGGCCCATCTCACCAAAGACCATTACCAACTCTACAAGCTGATCTGGGACCGGTTCGTGGCCAGCCAGATGAACCCGGCGCGATTGGAGATGACCCGTGTGGACATCACCAACGGGGACGCGCTTTTCCGAGCCAACGGCCAGGTGGTGAAGTTTCCCGGTTTCACGGTTCTGTACACCGAATCGCAGGAGGAGAAACCTCTTGAGAAGAAGGTCTCGGGCGGTTTGGCCAAGGCGGACGAAGCGGAAGCGGACGAGGAGCGGACGCTTCCGTCTCTGGAGGTCGGCGAGCGGTTGAAGCTTTTGGGGCTTGACCCCAAGCAGCATTTTACCCAGCCGCCCCCCCGCTACACGGAAGCACTCCTGATCAAGGATCTTGAGGAAAAAGGGATCGGCCGGCCCAGTACGTATCACACCATCCTGTCCACGATCGTGGATCGAAAGTATGTCGAAAAAGAGGAGGGCCGGCTGAAGCCGACCGATCTGGGCCGGGTGGTGAACGAGTTGTTGGTCGAGCATTTTCCGGACATCTTGAATGTTCAGTTCACGGCCCGGATGGAGACGGAGCTCGACGAAATCGAAGCCGGTGAGAAACCCTGGGTTGAAACGGTACGGGAGTTCTACGAACCGTTCGCCAAGCATCTGACGACGGCACAAAAACAGATGCGTGACGTGAAACGCGAAGAGATTCCGACCGAGATCGTGTGCGAGAAGTGCGGTCGCCATATGGTCATCAAGTGGGGACGGCACGGACGGTTCTTGGCCTGTCCCGGATATCCCGATTGCAAAAACACCAAAGAGTTCGTCGAAGAAAACGGCGGGATCCGCGTGGTCGAAAAAGTCGAGGAGACCAAAGAATCCTGCCCGAAGTGTGGAAATCCCCTGGTCGTCAAACGCGGCCGGTTCGGGCGTTTCCTGGCCTGTTCGACCTACCCCAACTGCAATTTTACCAAAGCGATCGGGACCGGCGTGAAATGTCCTCAGCCCGATTGCGGCGGGGATCTGGTCGAAAAGAGAACCCGGCGCGGCAAAACTTTTTTTGCCTGCAATCACTATCCCAAATGCACGTACGCCTTGTGGAATCGACCCATACCGAGGGCCTGCCCTGAATGTAAGGCACCCTTCCTGGTCGAAAAATTCGACAAGCGCTCCGGCCCCAAAGTCGTCTGCCTCAATAAAGACTGCGGCTACGAGGAGGGGGAAAAACCCCCGATGGAACCCGCCGTCGGTCACACCACACGAAACTGAGCTCCAAACCCGTTTATAAAATTTATCCGTCACCAACCCTTCCGGGGTTCCCTTGTATTTCGCCCTCGAATCTTTTACAATGGAAACGGTTGGAGGTGATCATGGACCCACAGGAATTGATGATCATCGGGGGGGGCTTGGCCGGCTGCGAGGCGGCCTGGCAGGCGGCCCGACGCGGCGTCAAGGTCCGGCTTTTCGAGATGCGGCCGCAGGTCCACACGCCCGCGCACAAGACGGAAGGACTGGCCGAACTGGTCTGCAGCAATTCGCTCGGTTCCAATGATCCCCTGAACGCCTCCGGAATATTAAAGGAAGAAATGCGGCTGTTGGACTCGCTCGTCATTCGCACGGCGGATGGAACGACCGTCCCGGCCGGCTCGGCCTTGGCCGTGGAGCGCCAGGAGTTCTCCCGGCGGATCACCAAAGAGATCGAGAACCATCCCAACATTCGGGTCGTCCGGGAGGAGATAACCGAGGTGCCGTCGGACCGGGTCGCCCTGATCAGCACCGGGCCCTTGACCTCCGACAAATTGGCCGAATCGCTCCGGTATCTCACCCGCGCCGATCACCTTTATTTCTATGACTCCATTGCACCGATCGTCGATGGCGAGAGCATCGAAATGGACAAGGTATTTCGGGCCTCGCGATACGATAAGGGGGGTGCGGATTATATAAACTGTCCCATGACCCGGGAGGAATATGATCAGTTCTACCAGGCGCTTCTTGCCGCCGAGAAGGTCCCCTCCAAACCCTTCGAGAAGATCCCCTATTTTGAAGGATGCGTTCCGATCGAGGTCATGGCCGAGCGTGGCCGCGAGACCTTGGTGTTCGGGCCGATGAAACCCGTGGGTCTCGTCAATCCGCGCACCGGGAAAAGACCGTATGCCGTTGTGCAGCTTCGGCAGGAGGACGTGTTCGGTTCCTGTTACAATATCGTGGGCTTTCAGACCAAACTTACCTGGCCCGAACAACGTCGGGTATTTCGGCTGATCCCGGGTTTGGCCCAGGCCGAGTTTCTTCGCCTCGGAAGCCTCCACCGGAATACCTTTATCAACGCGCCCTTTGTGTTGAAAGAGTCGTTGCAGGTTCGAAGAAAGCCGACCCTCTTGTTGGCGGGGCAACTGGTGGGGGTCGAGGGATATGTCGAATCGGCCGCGATGGGCTTGATCGCGGGGATCAATGGAGCCAGATTATTAAAGGGTCTGGAGCCGGTTTCCCCGCCTCCGACGACGGCTCACGGGAGCTTGCTGGCGTACCTCACGCGGAGCAGCCCGCGACACTTCCAGCCAATGAACATCAACTTCGGACTTTTCCCGCACATCCCGGAAACGATCCGAGACAAGCAGTTACGGCGGAAGACGGTCGGGCATCGGGCGGTTGAGGATCTGAAACAATGGTGTCGGCAAAACAATCCTTTATAGAATACCTTCAGGTCGAGCGCGGGAGTTCGGCGCATACCCTCCGAAACTATCGGTCCGACCTGGAGCAGTTCGAGCGGTTTTTATTCTCCGCGCCCGATCCTGCCGCATCGCTCCATCGATCGGAAAAAAGCGCTTCCAGCAGGCCGACCCAAACATCGGGGAAGGAACCCGATTGGGCCGAGGTTGGACCGTTGAAAATACGGACCTACCTGGCCCATTTGAGGCAGACGGGGGTTCAAAAATCCTCCATGGCCCGCAAACTGGCCGTGATCCGGACCTTTTTCAAGTTTCTTCAGCGGGAAGGTCAATTAAAGAATAATCCCGCCCGCTTGGTGGCGACACCGAAACAGGAGCATCGGCTTCCGGCCTTTCTTGCCGTGGACGATGCCTCGGCCTTGATGGAGGCTTTTTCCGTCGATGAAAAGACCGGCGCGAGGAATCGGGCCATTCTGGAAACCTTTTATTCGACCGGTATCCGGTTGAGCGAACTGGTCGCCCTGAACGTCAATGACCTGTATCCGCTCGAAGGGCTGATTCGAGTCCAGGGCAAGGGCCGCAAAGAGCGGATCGTGCCGATCGGCTCCAAGGCCTTGGTCGCGGTCGAGTCGTATCTGGCGGTGGTTCCTTTTCGGCAATATCATGAAGAACGCCGTCCGCTTTTCCTGAACCGATTCGGAAAACGCCTGACGACCCGGACCGTGGCCCGGATCGTGGGTCGCGCGGGTTCACGGCTTCCCAAGGCCCCGCGGGTCACGCCGCATGCCCTTCGTCATAGCTTTGCAACGCATCTTTTGGACGGCGGCGCGGACCTTCGGGCGATCCAGGAATTACTGGGGCATGCGCGGCTCTCGACAACGCAACGGTATACCCATGTCACGACGGATAAATTGATCGAGGTCTACGACCGGGCACACCCTCGGGCCAAAAAAGATAGAGGGTAACCAACGACGGAATCCATGGCGCTCACGATTCATAGCACGACGATTCTATGCGTCCGCCACCGGGGCCGGGTGGCCATCGCGGCCGACGGCCAAGTGACGATGGGCACGACGGTGATGAAGCACAACGCCCGAAAGATCCGGAGGATGTATAACGACCAGATCCTGTCCGGATTCGCCGGGGCGACGGCCGATGCCCTGACGCTGTTCGAGAAGTTCGAGTCCAAGCTCGCCGAATACCGGGGCAATCTCACACGCTCCGCGGTGGAGCTGGCCAAGGACTGGCGAACGGACCGTGTCTTAAGACGGCTGGAGGCCCTCATGATCGTGGCCGACGCCGAACAGTCGCTGTTGATTTCCGGGACGGGGGACGTGATCGAGCCGGAAGACGGAATATTGGCCATCGGCTCCGGAGGGCCGTACGCCCTGGCAGCGGCCCGCGCGATGATCGATCGGCCGGATTTAACGGCGAAGGAGATCGTGGAGCGGGCGATGAAAATTGCCGGCGGTATCGATATCTATACCAATCAGGAAATTGTTGTGGAGGAGTTGAAGGATTGAGATGACCGGACCGGATGATCGAATGAACGCCCTTACACCCCGGGAGATCGTGAAGGAGTTGGACCGGTATATCATCGGCCAGGGCCAGGCCAAGCGGATGGTGGCGATCGCCCTGCGAAACCGGTGGCGGCGGCAGCAGCTTTCACCGGAGTTGCGGGAAGAAGTGTTGCCCAAGAATATCATCATGATCGGGCCGACGGGGGTGGGGAAGACCGAGATCTCCCGCCGGCTGGCCAAACTGGTGAATGCGCCCTTCATCAAGGTGGAGGCGTCCAAGTTTACGGAGGTGGGCTATGTGGGTCGCGATGTTGAATCCATGATCCGGGATCTGACCGAACTGGCGGTCAACATGGTCAAGATGCAGCATGCCGAGAAGGTCCAGGATCGCGCGGCGAAGCAGGCCGAGGAGCGGTTGTTGGACCTTCTCTTGCCGCCGCCCGCCCCCAAACCCCCGCCGGGAATTTTTGACGAGGGACGCCTTGAACCGACCCGGACGGAGCTCCCGGAATCCTACGAGCAGACCCGCGAGAAGCTGCGACAGCAGCTCCATGAAGGCAAACTGGACCACCGTCCGGTTGAGATCGACGTCAAAGAGAAGGCCCTGCCGGTCGGGGTTATTTCCAATGTCGGGATGGAAGATCTGGAGATCAATCTTCGGGAAATGTTCGGAGGGCTGTTTCCAGGGAAAAAGAAGAAACGGCGGGTGAAGGTTCCGGAGGCGCTTAAGCTGTTGACCCAGGAAGAGGGCCAAAAGCTGATCGATATGGACGAAGTCCTGCGCGAGGCGATCATGAAGGTGGAGCAGTCCGGGATCGTTTTCGTCGATGAGCTGGACAAGATTGCCGGCCGGGAAAAGGGGTTCGGTCCGGATGTATCCCGCGAAGGTGTTCAACGGGACCTTCTCCCGATCGTGGAAGGTTCCACGGTCAATACCAAGCACGGCATGGTTCGAACCGACCATATCCTTTTCATTGCGGCCGGCGCGTTTCATGTCGCGAAGCCGTCGGATCTTATCCCCGAACTCCAGGGTCGCTTTCCCATCCGCGTCGAGCTGGGCCCATTAACCAAAGAGGATTTCGTCCGCATCCTGACCGAGCCGAGGAACGCGCTGATCAAACAATACATCGCCTTGATGGAAACGGAAGGCATCACGCTCGAATTTAAGGCGGACGCCATCGAGGAAATCGCCTCGATCGCGGTGTTGGTAAACGAGCGGACGGAGAATATCGGCGCGCGACGGCTGTTCACCATTCTAGAGAGGCTGCTGGACGACGTGGCCTTCGACGCGCCGGATCGAACCGAGAAGAAGATGACGATCGACGCGAAATATGTCCGAGAACGGCTGAACGACATTATTAAAAGCGAGGACCTGAGTCGGTATATTTTGTGAGCCCTGGCCTTGACAGGAATGTGGAAACGACGGACGGGATCCGGATCCATTACCTTCTGAGTGAGCCGACCGAACAGCGAGCCCCGACGTTTCTTTTTATCCATGGTTTGGGAAGCAACTGGACGCGGTGGAAACGCCTTGCGGAGGAGCCGTTTTTCAAATCGCACCGCCTGATCATTCCGGATCTCCGGGGTCACGGCGGCTCGATCGCAAGGCGGGGAATCGATGCGGACGGATTTGCAGCGGATCTCGAAGTGATTTTAAAAAAAGAAGGCGTCGAACAGCCGGTGGTGATCGGGCACTGCCTGGGCGCGAACATCGCGGTACGGGTTTGGGAACGCAGTCCCCGGAGCCTGCGGGCACTGGTCCTTATTGAGCCGTTCGTCACCGAAGATCTGCAGCCCGCCTGGAAGATTCTTCATGCGGTCTTAAGCCCGATCCTCGGCCTGGTTGGGTGGATGGCCAGGAGGCTCAATGGCCTCGGTCTGAAACGAGCGCGATACCGGTTCATCGATTATTCCACGTACGACGATTGGGTGAGGCCCCGGCTGACAAGCTTCTTCAACGTCGTCCGCTTTATGGGCCCCTGGCTGGATCTTCAATGCATGCCGATAGCCAGTTATATCGCGTCATTTCGCGTTTTGTTCCGTTATCGGCCCCCTTGGGGGACCATCGATATTCCCACGCTGGCCTTGGTCGCACGGCAGGGTGGGGTCATGTCGCCGGACCCCGGGGCGGGGCCCTTCGACCGGACGGAGGTTCAGACGGTCGGGATCGAGGCGAGCCATTTTGTGCTGACCGACAATCGTAAAGATGTGGTTCACCAGATCCAGTTGTTTGTCGAGGGTTTCACCCAGGGATGACCGTGGAAAAGTTGATCGAGAAAGCGAAGATACTTATCGAGGCGCTGCCGTATATCCGGGCTTTTTCCGGAAAGACGGTTGTCATCAAGTACGGCGGCAAGGCGATGACCGAGGAAGCACTGAAAAATGCCTTCGCCCAAGATGTGGTCCTGATGAAATACATCGGTCTCAATCCGGTGGTGGTTCACGGCGGCGGGCCGCAGATCAATCTCATGATGAAACGGCTGGGGCTGGAACCGAAGTTCGTCAGAGGGGTCCGCGTGACGGATTCCCAGACGATGGAAATCGTCGAGATGGTCTTGGGGGGAATGATCAACAAAGAGATCGTGTCCTTGATCAACCAGCATGGGGGACGTGCGGTCGGCCTGACCGGCAAGGACGGCCGGCTGATTCGGGCCAAAAAAATGAGGGGCGGGAACGGCTCCTCCGGGAGCGACGAGCCGATTGATATGGGCCTGGTCGGGGAAGTGGAAAAGGTCGATCCGCAGGTGATTCGGAATCTCGATCAGGATCGATTCATTCCGGTCATCGCGCCGATCGGGGCGGATGCGGAAGGACGGACCTATAACATCAACGCCGACTGGGTCGCGGGGGCCGTGGCGTCGTCGCTCAAAGCCGAAAAACTCCTGCTCCTGACCGATGTCAAAGGCATTCTGGATGAACAGGGAAAACTGCTTCCGACGATTTCGAAAAAGGACGCGGCCCGTCTGATCAAGCAGGACATCATCAAAGAGGGGATGCTTCCGAAAGTAAAGGCGGCCCTCTCGGCCGTCGAAGGAGGAGTGACCAAGGCCCATATCATCGACGGCCGTGTGCCCCACGCCCTGCTGCTGGAGATCTTCACGGACAAAGGGATCGGCACCGAAATCACGGCGTAGCCACGGCAGGGGATGGGGAGCAATCCGGCCATGAAATATGCCATAATCACTGCGGCGTATTTAGCGGTCGTGGGTCTCATCGCGGTTCCGTTGCATTTCTACGGGTTCAGGCGGACGCTGCGGACCTTCGATTTGACCTTTTTCGGGGTCGCCTTCATTTTAAGCGCCTTCGGCGAGCTGGCCAATATTATGTCGACAAACTGGCGGTATCACCCGAAGTTTTTCGGAATGACGACGACCGGGGCCGTGGCCGTCGGCATCCTGGCGGCCCAACCGGTTCTCCACCTCGCCATCGGATACGGATTTCTTACGCTGCGTCGGTGGGCCTTCTACTTGGCCATATTCTACGCCGGCGATGTCTTGACCAGTACCGTACTGGGATTCGTTCAGGAAGGGTTCGGACGCATCCGCACCATTTTTTTGGTTTTCTTGACGCCGTTCTTGATTTATATCATCGCTCGACGGGCACAATTTAAAAGGTGACCGATCATGGCGAAGAGCCCAAAACCCCCTTCTCCCGAAAAGAGGAAATATCCGCGCGCCCCGATCTCGATTCGGATTCAGTATCAACAACCCCAGAAGGGAATCAAGGAAGGGTTTACGGCCATCATGGGCGGCGGGGGGCTGTTCATCGATACCGTTTCCCCTCTACCGATCGGAACGCCCGTCAGCCTGGAGTTTGGTCTTCCGGGCCAAGTGGGTTCGGTCAGAGTGGACGGCCAAGTGGCCTGGGTCCGTTCCGACTTTGATCCGAAAGGGTTTTCCCCCGGGATGGCTATTCAATTTCGGAAGATCAACGAAACCGACCGCGAAAAAATCAAACAGTTTGTCATGCGCGTCCTTCTGGGTCAATCGGAAAGCCATCCATGAAAAACCCCCGCGCAGCCGCCGTACTCTCCGCAATCTTTCCGGGTCTCGGACAGTTTTATAACCGGCAATGGTTCAAGGGCATCGGTTTTTTTATCGCATCCGGAGTGTTGAGCGGGATGGTGACTGAACGATTTCCGGCTGAGGAGCTGATGGCCGGAGACACGTCGCACGCGGGAAAGGCCCTGGGTCTTTTGTTGGTCTTGCTGGCCCTTCTGGTCTGGAGCATGGTGGATGCCTATCGTTCGGCCAGGATGGTTCCGCCCAGGAAATAGCCTGGAAGGGATCATTCAAAATCGGGTCGCTCAAATCACCGAGGCCCGATTGAAGGAACATCTCAAACGGATCGTTGGCATCCGGCATCATCGGTCGGCCCCCGCGGCGCTGGAGGCGGCGGGCGATTATATCACGGATCAATTCCGAGCCGCTGGCCTCTCGGTTCGTCACCACGGGTTCGAAGCCTTTGGCCATCAAAACCGGAATGTCGTCGGATCAATTCGTGATCGAGCCGGAAATGTTACGGGCCGGCCCCTCTTGATTCTGGCGGCTCATTATGATACGGTGGCTCAAAGCCCGGGCGCGGATGATAACGCCAGCGGCGTGGCCGTTATGCTCGAGACGGCCCGAACGTTGGCCGATTTGGATCGGCCGGGTCGGGTCCTTTTTATCGGGTTCGCCCAAGAAGAACAGCAATGCCTGGGAAGCACGCATTACGCCCTCAAAGCCCGACGGTCGGGTCTCAACATTCGGGGGATGATCGCCCTGGAATGCGTCGGCTACGCCAGCCATGAAACCGGTTCACAGCAGCGCCTGACAGAGCTTCCGATCCCCGTTCCGGATGTGGGAAATTTTTTGGGTGTGGTGGGGAATCCGGAGGCGGCGGCGTTGAAGCAGCGATTTGAGAGTGCGGCCGGTCGTTTTGTGCCGGATCTGCCCGTCGTGGGTCTTGTCGTCCCGAACGCGGGGCGAGATTTTCCGGACACCCGCCGGAGCGACCATGCTCCGTTCTGGGATGTCGGCTATCCGGCCCTGATGCTGACCGACACCGCGAACTTTCGAAACCCTTGGTATCATCAACCCGGGGATCGGTTGGAGACCTTGGATCTTCCCTACATGGCCAAGGTGACAAGAGCCATCGTGGCTTTTCTGGTCGAAGCGGCATTGACGGAGGAGTGATCATGCGGATACGGTTTAACGCCCCTGGCTTTTCACATTATCTTCGGGTTGGGAGAGGAAGCGGTTCGAGAGCGCAAACGGGATTTCTGATTTGGGTCGCCGGCATCCTCTTTTTCTGCGCGACCGGAGTGGCTCTGGCGGATCAGGTCGAGGATCTTTTGAAAATGCTCCAGTCCAAAACCCCAATGGACCGCCGGGAAGCCGCACACGAGTTGGGCAGGCTCAAAGATCCGCGTGCCGTTTCGCCGTTGATTGCAGCGCTCAAAGATGAGGAGCCCATGGTCCGGCTGGATGTCTCCGGCGCCTTGATCGAGATCGGCAAGCCGGTGGTCGATCCTCTCATCGAGGCCGTGAAACACGACAACGACCCCATTTTTTTATGGAATGCCATCCGGGTCTTGGAAGAAGTGGGAGATCCCAAGGCGATCGAACCGCTCAAAGAGATTGAGCAGAAGCATCCGGATCCATCGATCCAACAGATCGCGAAGTATGGATTGGAAAAGCTTCAGCGCGCCCAAAAGCCTTGACCCACGGTTCGCCGGAGTGGCGGAATGGCAGACGCAGCGGACTCAAAATCCGCCGAGGGCAACCTCATGAGAGTTCAACCCTCTCCTCCGGCACCAGATTCTTTGCGGAACATAAATTCTTTACCTTCGAGCCTTGGATCCCTGGAGCCATAGAAACGGGTTAAGTCGGTAAATCTTCATTGAGCACGATTCTCCAAAGCGATCCTTCCCTCACCGCAAGAGACCGACTGATTTTTGCCCTCGATTATTCGAACCTGGACGAAGCAAAAAAGGCCGTGGTCTCTTTAAATGGGCACGTCGGTTTGTTCAAGGTGGGGCTGGAGCTTTTCGTAGGTTCGGGGCCCGCCATCTTCAAGGTTATTTCGGAACACAGTGATTGCGGCGTTTTCCTTGACCTGAAATTTCACGATATCCCGGAAACGGTTCAGGCCGCCGCGAGGGCCGCCGCGGCCTATAAGGTCCGATTTGTAACGGTACATGCCTCGGAAGGGAAGAGGCTGCTCAAAACGGTTGTCGATCAAATACACAGCGACACCAAGGTGCTTGCCGTTACGGTCTTGACCAGTTTTGGGCCGGAAGATATGCGGGATTCAGGATTGAATACCCGCCTCGACATCCCCGAACTGGTTCTCCGGAGGGCCCAATGGGCGCATGAGGCGGGTTGCGCCGGCGTGGTCTGCTCCGGATCGGAGGTCCGGCAGGTCAAAGAGAGAATCGGTCAGGACTTGATCGTTGTTGTCCCGGGGGTTCGTCCGGAATGGACCGCGGTGCCTAACGATGATCAAGTTCGGGTCACGATCCCGCGCCAGGCCATACTGGACGGCGCGGACTACGTTGTCGTGGGCCGTCCGATCCGAAAGGCAAAGGACCCCGTACAAGCGGCAGACCGGATCGTTGATGAGATCAAAACGGCTCTCGGTCATCTTTCCATCCAGTCCTGATTGCCCGTTTGGGAACCTTCTTATTGTGTGGGATCCCACACGCGATGACTTGACTTCTCGTGGGAAACAATATGATAATATAAAATAAAGTGAGCGACGCGATGACTGAAATCACCGAGACCACAACCCCTGCAGAGTTAGATCTTCGGGGGGTAATGTGTCCATATAACTATGTGAAAACAAAATTAAAATTGGAATCGATGGAGGTTGGGCAGATTCTGTCGGTGATTGTGGATGATGGCGAGCCGATTCGTAACGTCCCCCGTAGCATCGCTGAAGACGGGCACACGATTCTCAAAAAAGAAAAGGTTGGTAACTCCTTTCGAGTGTTGATTCGAAAACAAGGCTGATCACAAACCGCCGTTAATATCAAAGTATTATACGTTATACAGGGTCTAACGACTGGCCTGTCCCACCCCTCAAAGAATTCTTATGTCGTCCTCCCGTCTTTTATTTATCATCTATAATTAAGGTGATGTCACCCTGTTCTCATCAGGCGGTTTTTGATCGACGAGTTCTTTCGAAGATTCCGAACACCGCCATCCGAGGCGGCCTGCGGGCTTGGGTAGAGAAATCCTCCCTATGCGATTGACGCTCATTAATAAAATGCTGCTCGGTTTTTCGATCATGGTCCTGCTGACCTTGTTGACCGGGTTGTACGCCGTCGTGAGTCTGCGGGACATTCGCCGGATGAGCGACGCCGTTGTTCAAAGAGACCTTCCCATAATTGAAACCGCCGGTCAGATGACGGAAAACCTATTGGCCCAAGATCTCTATGAGAAGCGCTCCGTCATACTTCGGGATCCGGCGGTCCGGACCCTGTTCTTCAACCGAAGTGACGAATTTCGCCTCAAACTGGCCCAGCTGAATTTTTCATCTCCGGAGGACGAAGACCTCAAAGGACGAATCCACAGCCTCCATCAAGAGTACGACCAGTTTTTTAAGGAAGAACAAGACTATCTCGACCGCAAGCAGGAGTCGATGGCGAAGGCGGTTTCGGAAGGTCCGATGCAGTCCCGTTTAAATGAAATGGTGAAGCTGCTTCGAGAGTTCGAACGCCGTGGCCGCGAGGATCAAAACTCGAAGACCCTACAGGCCAATCAATCGAGTCTCCAAGCGTTTAACATCACGGTGGTATTGGTGACGATCAGTTTTTTCTTCGGCGTCGGGTTTGCCGTGTTCATCAATTCCAGTCTGACCTATTCGATCAAGCAGCTTCAGGAGGCGGCGCATTACATCGGCCAGGGGCTGTTTGACCGGGCCCTGAATGTCAAAGCTACGGAAGAAGTTCAGGAATTGGCGGAGTCTTTTCGTTGGATGTCGAAGCGGTTGAAGGAATTGGGCGAGATGAATCTGGACGCCAATCCCCTTACGCGCCTTCCGGGAAACTTGGCCATTGAAAAGGCCCTGTTGACCCGGCTCCAGGAGAAGGTACCCTTTGCTTTTTGCCTGGTCGATCTGGACAACTTCAAGGCGTTCGGCGATCGATATGGATATATCCGGGGCAGCGAGGTCTTGAAAAAAGTGGCCGGTATTTTGACCGAGGCCGTCAAGGCGCTCGGGTCGGTACCGGATTTCCTCGGGCATATCGGCGGAGACGACTATGTCATCATTACGGACCCTCTGCGCATGGAAAAATTGTGTGAAAAAGTCATTCATGATTTTGATGAGACCATTCCCGGTTTTTACGACGAGGAGGACCGTCAAAGGGGTTACATAATTTCCCGCGACCGCAAGGATGTTGAACAACAGTTTCCGTTCATGACCGTTTCGATCGCAGTGGTCACCAACCAGAAGCGCGCGATCACCAGTCCCATGCAGGTTGCGGAAATCGCCGCGCAACTCAAGCAGTACGCAAAGACCTTTCCCCGCAGCGTTTATGTCGTGGACCAACGGAGGACCGCTTGAGCGTCGGGGAAAGGGTTTGTCGGATGGGCGCATCGTTTCACGGGACGCTTCGACGCCGGGGGGCCGGGTTTTTCGTCCTCCTTCAACTTTTATCGAGCTGTTCGGGCTTTGCGGCCCCGGTGAAGGAACCCACCGCGGCCGCCGAGCATTTCAAGACGGCCAACGCGTATTTTGAAGCGGGTCGGTATCCCGAGGCCATTAAGGAATACCGGTACGTGGCGGATCAATTTCCAAACGATGAACTCGCGGCCGAAGCGCAATACCGGGCGGGCTATACCGGGATTTATTTTAGGAATACGGATTCCGACTACGGGATGGCCGTGAAAGATTTTCAAAAATTGATTCAGAAGTACCCGAACAGCTCTTGGAAAGATCCCGCCGAAAATTGGTTGAATGTTTTGACCCAGTGGGAGGTTATTAAGACGGAAAAAGAGAAACTCAAGAGCGACCTTCAGCGTTTGCTGGACCTCGACATGCAATCCGAGAAGAAGCGACGGGAATTGAAATAAATCACCACATCGATGATAGAGGGCGACAACCCTCGATGATCAGCGTAATTTCTCCCCGGATGGATCCTCCCTCCATCTTTGCGATGACCTGAGAAAGTCTACCCCGGATGATTTCTTCAAACAGCTTGGTCAATTCACGGGCCACCACGGCCCGGCGGTCGCCCCAAATCTCGTGCAGATCGTGAAGACAACGAACCAGGCGATGGGGGGATTCGTAGAGAATGATCGTGCGGGGTTCGTCTTTCAGGGTCCGGAGGTGTTTGATTCGTCCGGCGTGCTTCTTCGGAAGGAAGCCCTCGAATAGGAAAGCATCCGTGGGGAGACCGGATACAGTCAACGCGGCAAGGAAGGCGGATGGTCCGGGAACGGGAGAAACAGGTATCCCGGCTTGAATGCAACGGTTGATCAGATAGTATCCTGGATCCGAAATCCCCGGTGTGCCGGCATCCGTAACGAGGGCGATCGAACGGCCTTCTTTGAGTCGCTGAACCAGGACCGCGGTTTTTTCCTCTTTATTGTGATCATGGTAGCTCGTCAGGGGCGTGTGTATTTCATAGTGGTTGAACAGTTTTTGGGTATGGCGGGTGTCCTCCGCCGCGACAAGATGGACTTCCTTGAGAGTTCGGAGCGCCCGCAATGTGATGTCTTCCAGATGACCGATCGGGGTGCTGACAACGTAAAGACAGCCGGATTTTGTGTCGTCCATAAATGGGAACCGATATTATTTAATACATTGGCACGATTGAGGCGATAGTATAGGCGTTTATAGATATCAAAGCAAGAGAGCTTGATATCGGTCGGGTGATCTGATATATTATAATGATTTTATACGTAAGTAAAATCGAGGTGTTATGCATATCGCCGTTGTTGGGACAGGATATGTCGGTCTTGTGACCGGCGCTTGTTTTGCCGAGTTTGGTGTCCATGTCACCTGTGTGGATAAAGATGTGGAAAAAATTGAGGCCCTCCGAAAAGGCCAGATCCCTATTTACGAACCGGGCTTGGCTGAAATGGTCGCCAAAAATAGGGCCGGTGGCCGTCTCGATTTTACCACCGATATCGCCGGGGCGGTTCGAGGGGCGCTGGCCGTCTTCATTGCGGTTGGGACGCCTCCCCGGGGAGACGGGTCGGCCAATCTGGCCTATGTGGAGAGCGTGGCCGAAACGATCGCCCGACATCTCGATAGCTATAAACTGATCATTACCAAAAGCACGGTACCGGTGGGAACGGGAGAGCGGCTTCGTAAGATCATCGGGAAAAATCTCAAAGAGCATTTAGACTTTGACATTGTTTCCAATCCCGAGTTTTTACGAGAAGGTTCGGCCATTGAGGATTTTTTAAGGCCCAATCGCGTGGTGATCGGAACAAACAGTCCGCAGGCGGAAGCGATCATGAAAAACCTCTATCGACCGCTCTACCTGATCGAGACTCCGTTCATTGTAACGGATGTGGCAACGGCGGAGATGATTAAATACGCCTCCAATGCCTTTCTGGCCACAAAGATATCCTTTATCAATGAAATGGCAAATCTTTGCGAAAAGGTCGGAGCGGATGTGCATCAAGTGGCGAAGGGGATGGGTTTGGACGGTCGAATCGGCCCCAAATTTCTCCATCCGGGTCCCGGCTTCGGTGGGTCCTGCCTGCCCAAGGACACGCTGGCCCTGGTTCAGATGGCCAGGCAGAATGAGTGTGAATTAGAACTCCTCAATGCGGTGATCCGTGTCAATGCGAAACAGAAGGCCGTGATGGTTCAGAAAATTCTTCAGGCCTTGGGAGGTGCGGACGGAAAAAATTTGGCCGTTCTTGGACTGGCCTTTAAACCGAACACGGACGATATTCGGGAGGCCCCGGCGATCGAGATCATCCAAACCCTGGTGAAAGCAGGGGTGAAGATCCGCGCATATGACCCGGCGGCCATGCATGAAGCCCGGAAGATCTTAAAAGAGATACGCTATTGCGAGGATCCCTATGATACGGCGGAGGATGCGGACGCCGTAGTTTTGATAACAGAGTGGAACGAATTTCGCAACCTCGATTTGAGCCGACTTCGCCAATCGGTACGCAACCCCATCTTCATTGATCTCCGCAACGTCTACGACGAACAGCGCATGAAACAGGCCGGTTTTCGGTATGTCGGTGTAGGAAGGGGAAGAGAAGCCATCTGATTAACCGGCCCCCAAGGGGAGAGGAGAACCCCGCCTGCTTTTCCCCGGCCTGTTTATGTTTCCTTTAATACCGATGGAGAGCACCTTCAAAAAACCCGAGCGTCGGATGAACACCCGGATTCCTTTTTTTGAGTTCGGTTCATCCAGCCGCGGTATTATTGGTCGGGGCCTCGGCGTGCTTATGGTGATGGTTTCAGCCGTCTCTCCCGGTCGGGCCGAGACGTCCGCCGCCCCTTTTCAGCAACAGCTTGATCAGGTCCGGGTCAAATTCGCCCTCATTAAGACGGACCTGATTCGCCGGTATCAAGCCGACGAAACCCCTTTGGAGGGGGCGAATCATTCCTCCCGACCTCCCACATCTCGGGACTCCGCGGGACTCGCCGCGGGAGGGTCCGCTCCGGGGGACGTAACCTCGCAAGGAATCGAGACCCGTCTACGGGAAATTGCCGTCTTGACGAATCGACTTCAAGGGAGGGGCGAGCGGCCGGTCTCATCCGACGACGCCGGCCCACCTTCGGCCGAGGAGATGCGGCTCCAGCTGGCGAACCGATTGTCGGAGGCGAACCTGAGTTCACAGGCAGAGCCGATATTGAAGGATTTGGCGATCCAGAGCCGTCGCCCCCCGATCGCGGCCGAGGCGTGGTTTCGATTGGAAAGATTGTACTATCGGCAGGGTGATTATCCGCAGGCGCTCGGGGCCTTCTTTAAGATTCCGATGAATAAAACATGGCCGTTTCGGGAGGAAGCCACCTACCTGGCCGGGAACAGCTATCTTTATCTTAAGGACAATCTTAAAGCGATCGATCTTTTGAGCAAGATCGGGGAAGGAAGCGATTATTACCCCTTTGCAGTATATTCAAGCGGCTTGGCCTATCTGAATCTGGGAGATGCGTGGTCTTCGACTCAGCTCCAGTTTCAGAAACTCGTCGGCCTGAACCCCAAGGAGGATCCCGTTCTTCAGGAATTGATTAACAAGACGCGCGTGACCCTGGGGTTTTTCTTTATGGATCAGAAACGCTATCCGGAAGCCGTGGCGGTCTTTGAAGCGATACCTCCTCAGAGCCGCTACCGTGCACAGGCCCGATTCGGGCTTGGCAAGGCCTTTATGGGAATGGAGGACTGTGTGAAGGCCATCGTGGTATTTAAGGATCTAATCGTGCAGGCGGCCTCCCAATCGGATGCCCTGGAGGCCCATCTTCAGATCGGGAGCTGTTATTCGAAGCTGAGCGCCTATCATCGGGCCGTGGACAGTTATCAAGATGCGCTCAAGGCCTATTCCGAGCGTGCGGGGAGTTTAAAAAAACTTGTTCAGGAAATTAAGACGAGGAATCTGGAAGACTGGATGATTAAATCGGGAACGGAAAAATCCGCTGACGGGGCCCCGTTCGTTTTTCTAACTCCGAGCCTGGCGAGGGAACCCGGGTTTACGGAGTTGGTGAATGTGTATGCCGAGTGGTTCCGACTCTACGAGGAGATGGCGGAGGATGTTCGGCGGGACGGAAACCTTGCCGGGCGTAAGATGGAGCAGGGCACGGGTCCGGATCTCGGGCCCCTTCATATGAAGATGCAGGAACTTGGACAGGATTTGGACAAACTCCTCCGGGCTTCCGCCACCCACCAGATCTCATCTCAACTGGCCCAGATTGACGAACTGGCCCTCCGTGCGAACTTGGGAATCGCCAAAAACATGACGTTTATGCAGGACCATGAAACGGTGCCCTAGAAAAAATCGATGGATTCAAAACCGCCCCGCGAAGATGGGGATGATTCTCGCTGTTACGGCGTTGTGGAGCGAATTGGGCGGTTGCTCCGCTTACCGCAATCCGGACGACTTGTCCCCGCATGAGATCAAAACCGTCGTGACGGAAGTGATGGAAGACCAGGCGGCCCCCAGCTCCAAAGACTATACATTAAAATCTTTGGACCAATACGAAGACAGCCTCTTCAACGATTCCGGACAAAGGAGCGAGCTCAGGGCCAGAACCATGCACCGTTTGGCCGATCTGTACCTGAAGCTGGAAGAGTTGGCCTATCGCCGTCAGCTTGAACGATATAATCAGCTGCTTCGGCAATCACAACAAGGTCGGAAGAGCGGGCGCCCGGTTCTACCCAAGATCGATCACATGCGTTCCCGAAGGATCTACGAAAAACTGCTGGCCGAGTATCCCGATCGCCCCGACAACGATCGGGTGCTCTACCAGTTGGCGCACATTTATGACGATGAAGGGCAGATCCAGCCCGCGATGGCTTCGATGCAACGACTCGTGGAGCGGTACCCCTCCAGCCCGTTGCGACAGGAGGCGGTCTTCCGCATGGCCGAGGCGTATTACGACTCGAACCGCTACCGACAGGCCCGGGCCGCTTATGAACAGGCGGTCAGCGCGAAGGATCCCACTCTGGCGGAGCAGGCGATGTACAAGTTGGGCTGGACTTATCTTTCGCTTCAAGAATACGAGAGCGCGGCGGGGATGTTTGTGCGGCTGGTCGATCGGAAACGGGTCGTGAAGTCCGGCGGTCAACCGCAGCTTGATCCGACGGGAATGACGGCCGCCGAGTGGGATGAAGTGCTGGAGTATATCCGGGGCATGGCGTTCGCCTTTTCCTATATGGGACCGCCGACAAAGATCCAAGATTATTTCGAGAAAACAGGACACCGGGACTACGAGTCGCTGATCTATCGAAAGCTGGGGGATCTGTACATGGCCCAGAAGCGGGTCCAGGATGCGGTCGGAACCTACGAAGCCTTCATCAAAACCTATCCCCTCCATCCCGACGCTCCCGCCGTGCAAATGCAGATCGTCGAGGCCTACCAGCAATTAAAATTGGTGGATTTGGCCAATCGCGCGCGCATAAATTTCGTGGAACGCTTCGGCGAAGAAAGCCTGTGGTACCAAAAAGCCTCGGTCGATTCCCGGGAAAAAGTTCGACCGTTTTACCGCCAACTCACCAGTCAACTGGCCCTGTTCTATCACTCGGAAGCGCAGCAAACAAAGCGGCCTGCGGATTATGAAAGGGCCCTGATGTGGTACCGACGCTACCTGAAGGCGTTTCCGAGAGAGCCGGACGCGCCCCGGATGAATTTTCTTTTGGCGGAGGGCCTTTTCGAACTGCAACGCTACCCGGAGGCCGCGGATGAATATGAGCACACCGCTTACGGTTATTTCCTTCACCATGACAGCGCGGAAGCGGGATATGCCGCCGTCACGACGCTGGATAAGATCATGAACCGGGAGGGTCCAGCCTCCCCGTCGGATCCGTGGGGGAGGCGGCTCGCTCAGGATTGTAAGCGTTTCGCGGAGAGCTTTCCCAACGATCCCCGAGCCGCGGCGATCCTTTGGAAAGGGGCCGAGACCTATTACCGTGCCGGGAATCTTGCGGCGGCCCGTTCCATGGCCGAAACGATCGTAAAGACCTCCCTCCCGATAGATCCCACGGCGGTAAAGGCCCAACGACTGATCGCCCGAACGTATTTCGAGGCCGGAGCGTATGAGCAGGCCGCGGCGGCCTATCGGCGCCTGGCGCGAAGCGGGGGAGAGGCTGGAGACGACAAGGAAGTGAGACAGTTATGGGCATCGTCGTTATACAAGCAGGGGGAAGTTTTTAAAAATGCCGGAAAGTTGCGGGAAGCGCAGACTGAATTCATGCGGGTTCAGGCCGAAGTGCCGGGAAGCGACGTGGCCCCGGTGGCCCTGTACGATGCGGCCAGCGTGGCCCTGCTCCGAAATCAGAGAGACGAGGCGCTGCAACTGTTTCAGATCCAGATGCAGCGCTATCCAACTCATGCCTTGAGTCAAAAAGTACCGGAGGTATTGCTGCAGGTGGAGCGCAATCTCCTGGAAACCGGGAAAATACAGGAAGCCCGGTCCTTCTCGGAAAAGATTAAATCGATCCAGGTTTCATCGCAAGAGGATCTGGCCTACCGCTCCGAACGGCTGCTGGCGGACCGCTATTTTGAGGAAAAGGCCTATGACCAGGCGGCGACCGCCTACCGAAAACTTGCCCAGGAGGAGGCCTCGGCCAAAAATCAAGAACGGGAAGAGCTGAAACGGCTATGGGCCTCCGCTTTATACAAGCAGGCCGAGGGTCTCCGCAAGGCCGGAAAACTGCAGGAGGCGCAGGCCGGTTTCATGAGAGTTCAGAGCGAAATGGCTGGAAGCGAGGTCGCACCGATTGCCTTGTTTGATGCCGGAAACATCGCCCTGGCTCGGAGAGATCTCGACGGAGCGGTCCAGGCCTTTACGACCTTGACGCGGGAATATCCGTCGTCCGAATACAGTCCTCGCGCGACGATACAAGTGGCCAGGATCCATGAGCAAACCGGCCGCTTGGAGGATGCAGCCCGGGAGTATGCATCTGTGGTAAACTTGAACCTGGATCGTAAAACCGCGGGCGAAATGCTGTTATCAGCCGGTCGGCTCTACGAGCAACTCGGAGACTGGGCCAAAGCGGATGAGGTTTACGGTACCTATCTGGCCCAATACTCCGGCGAGTACCAACAGGTGGTAGAGACCACATATAAATTGGCCTGGGCCAAACTCCAGCAAGGCCGCCGCCAGGACGCCCTGCCTATTCTTCAGACCTTGATCGATCGGTACGGACAGGGTGAGACGGCCGGATCGCCGGTGGCTTACTACATCGCCAAGGCACATTTATTGAGGGCGGATGATCTCGCGAACCAGTTTGACGAGGTGAAGCTTATTTCCCCCCTCGAACAAAACCTGGACCGAAAGAAAAAATTGCTGAAAGATGTTTTGGAGGAATATGCCCAGGCGGCCGACTTTAACGTGTCCGAGGTCACGACGGCCGCCACCCAGAAAATAGGGACGGTGTTCGAAAAATTCCGGACCGCGCTCTTGGAATCCGAGCGCCCGCAGAATTTAACGCCTCAACAACTGGAGCAATACAATTATCTTCTCGAAGAGCAGGCCTATCCGTTCGAAGAAAAGGCGATCGCGGCCTACGAAAGCAATGTCCATCGGGCGCAACAGTTGGGTTTGTACGATTCCTGGGTCAAGCAAAGCTACGAAGATCTGGCGCGGCTGATCCCGGCCCGTTATCATAAGCCGGAACTGGATGAAATCATCCACAGGGAAGCGGCCATCAACCCATGAAAAGCGTCGGACGATCCGGAATATTTTCGGGCCTCCCGGTTCTCCGGGCGACGGTAGGAGGGCTGGTTTTTTTGGCGGCGATCGGGTGCGCTTCGGTGAATGCGCCGAGGGATTCGGCGCCGCCGGGTTCCACGGAGAAAGGAAGGTCCCGTGCGGATAACGCCTCACCGGCGAACGGAGAGCTCCGTTCCGAATACGGGCAGGGCCTCTTCTATCTGGAACAAGGGCAGCTTGATAACGCCCAACGGATCTTTGAGTCTTTGGCCCAATCCCATCCGGACGGGATTGAGGTTCATAATACACTGGGTGTTCTTTATCGTCGAAGGGGCATGCTGGACAAATCGATTGCGGAGTACAGGAAGGCGATCGTTTTATCCGAGTCGTTGACGTCCACTGTTTCGGGGCGGACGGTGTCCGCCGAGGTGTACAACAATCTGGCCATTGCGCATCGTGAGCACGGAGATTTTCGAAAGGCGGAGGAGGCGTATCAAAAATCCATAAAGCTGAATCCTAATTTGGCGGCCGCCTATTACAACCTGGGGGTGCTTTACGACCTTTATCTCAACCAGCCTACGGATGCCGTGCGGTGCTACCGGGAGTACGAGCGACTGGCGGGTCAGAATCAAACCGTGGAGGTCTGGATCGCGGACCTGGAACAGAGAACAACTCGCAAGACGGGAAATGTCGTTGGGCAACCCTAGCCGAAGGTTCATGATGATAACGATGGTCGGAATCGCTTTGACGGTGGGATCCGGCGGCCGCGGAGGGAGCTATGCCCAGGAAGCCCCAAAGACGCCGCCAAAGAGCCAGGGATCGGTTCAATTGAAGGAAATCGAGATCACCGGGAAATTAAAAGACGTCTTGGGGTCACTCAAGCTCTTGGAAACCGAGGTCGTCGGATCGGTCGAACGCCCTCGGCTGAGCTATTCGCTGCCCTGGAAAGATCCCGATCCGTCATTATTGGAGGAGGGAGACAGTCGGGGGGTATTTCTTGAGGAGATTTACACCCCGCTGGATAAGGACACGTACAGTCAAGAAATACGGTCGGAGAGGGCGCGCCAGGTTCCATAAACGGAAAGGAGACCCAATGGAAATTTTAAATGTGATCGGGAATTTTTTTATCGAGGGCGGGTTTTTCATGTACCCCGTTCTCTTCGTTGCCGCGCTTGGAACGGCCATAGTCATCGAACGGATGCTCTACATCACCCGGGCCTCGGCCAATGCGGACTCCCTTTGGCAGAAGGTGCGGTCCGCCCTGGCGGATCAGCGGATTGATGAGGCCATCAAGCTCTGCCAATCGAGTACGCGTCCGATTTATCGCGTGCTCGCGGCGGGCCTTAAGGCGGCCAAGCCCACGGGCGCGCGGGAACCCATCCAGCGATCGATGGAAGAGACGATGCTGGAAGTCCTTCCCCCCCTGGAGCGACGGACGCCCTACCTTCCCATCCTGGCCAATGTGGCCACGTTGTTGGGACTGCTGGGGACGATCATCGGCGTGATCGAGGCCTTTTCGGCCGTCTCCGCCGCCGACCCGTCCCAAAAGGCGGTGCTCCTGGCCCGCGGTATCTCGGTCGCCCTCAATATGACGGCCTTCGGGTTGATGGTCGCCGTTCCCTTGATTCTGTTCTACGCGTTTCTTCAGTCCAGAACCACAAAGATTGTCGATTCCCTGGACCAATATTCGACGAAGCTGGTCAACTTTTTCGCGAATCGCCAGCCAACGGGCGCGAGCCTGGAAAGGAGTCAAGGACATGTTGCCGCGGTCCCGAAGACGAGTTAGGCGGATGGAATCCACCGAAATCGATCTGACCCCGTACATGAATCTGCTGGTGGTTCTGGCCCCGTTTCTCCTCATCACGGCAGTCTTCACCCGCCTGGCGGTTCTGGAGATCTATCTTCCGCCTCCGGCATCGGCCGAATTGATGAGCCAGTTGCCTTCCCCCGACGAACCGCTCGTCCTGACGATTTCGATCACTGAAAAAGGGCTGGTGGTGGCCAACGGGAATAAGATCATCAGCTTCGTCCAGCCGACCTCACAGGGGCAGGACCTGCAAACGCTCTCGACCGTGCTCCAGCAGATCAAAGCCCGGTTTCCGACGGTGGACAACGCGATCATCCTCAGCAAGCCGGATATTGCGTATGACGAACTGGTTAAGGTGATGGACGCGACGAGAGTCGCCTTTGTGGTCACCGAAGGCCGGAAAACCAGTTATTCGTTGTTTCCGAATATCTCACTGGGGGAGATCCAATGAGAAAAAGTCATATGCGGGCCCGGTCTCGATTCTCGGAACGCCGGAAGGGAGCCACGACGGTCTCCACGGTTTTAACCCTCACGTCCCTTGTGGACCTGTTCACAAACCTGGTGCTTTTTCTTCTCTATAACTTTTCGGGTGAGGCCTCGGCCATCCCGGCCGCGGAGCATATGAAGCTGCCGGAATCCCTGGCCCAGCTCACGCCCCAGACGACCCTGACCGTTATGATCACCCGATCCGACATTCTTGTGGATGGGACAAAGGTGGCCGAGATCGGTCAGGTCTTGAAGGAAAGTGATCTTTTGATTCCGGCCCTCAAAAAAGAGATGGACTACGCGGCCGAGAGGGGGAAATATTTTTCGAACATCAGCGCCGGAAAACCCTTTGAGGGTCGTGTCACGATCCTGGGCGATAAGAATATTCCGTTTCGATTGCTGGAAAAGGTGATGTACACCTGCAGTCAGGCCGAGTTCGGGCAGATCGATCTCGCCGTGATTCAGAAAGAGTCCGCCGGATGATTTCGATTTGGGGAGGTCAGGACAGCGACCAAAACTTTAAACGGATCGCCTGGACCTGCGTCCTGCTCTATGGTGTGGCCGCCCTCGCGTTCAACCTCCTCACCGTCAAAACGCCATCGCGCTCGGACTATACCCGCATCGATCCTCGGATCGCCCGCCTGATCGTTGAGGCCTCGAAACCCGCGCCGGTTCCTGTCCCGAAGGCCAAGAAGGAGGAGCCCAAGGTCGAGCAGAAACCCACGGAAGAAAAAAAAGCGGAGCCCAAATCGGAACAGCCCCGAAAGCCGGCTCCGGAAGTGGCCAAACAGGAAGGGCCCACCCCCGAAGAAATACGGGCCCAACAAGAGGCTCAGCGAAAGAAGAACATGGAAGTGGCCATGAACAGCGGGCTTCTTAAGCTTTTAAAGCAGTCCGATGCCAAGGGGGGCAGCGTCCCGGATCAGAAACTGAAAAAAGTTTTCACCGAGATCAAAGGCCTTAACGAGGCACCCAAGACGACGGCCGGCGGGACCCCTCAACCCATGCCCACGGCGAGTCAGGGGATTGATGATATCGTGTCCAAGCTGGAAAAATCGATCAAGGAATCGGATGGACCCGGGACCCATTCCGCTCTTAACGGGAGCGGCGGGATCAATCAGATGATCGGGAATCTACAGCCGGACCTGGGCTCATCGTCCCTGGCCGAGCGCAAGACCACGAAGGTGGATAGTCCGTTTCAGATCAAGGGATTTGAAGAGGGGAAAAGTCCCCGAGACTATGAGTCGATCGCGCAGGTGGTGGATTCCTACAAAGGCGGAATCAGCTTCCTTTACAATAGGGCCCTACGGGAAAATCCGACACTCCGGGGCACGGTGACGGTTGAGTTCATCATTGCCGCCAGCGGGGATGTGAGCGACTGCCATGTGGTGTCCAGTTCGGTGAAGAGCCCGCTATTCGAGGAAGAACTGGTCAAACGGGTACTGCAATGGAAATTCCCCCCGGTTCCCGCCGGGGACGTCACGGTATCTTACCCCATCACGTTTTCGGTTTCCGGTTGATTCAGGCCCTCCGTTTGTATTCCGGCCGATGGATCATTATTTCGGACGTGAATGACAGCGCAGACAGTCCACGAACGGAAAGGCCACCACCCCGTGGCACCGGCCGCAGTACTCTCCCTTTATTATCCGGTCCATGCTGACAGGGTTCGCTCCTTGTTTCATGATGAAGATGGAAGGATGGCAGTTATTGCAGCTGAGCCACATCGTGTGCGGCGTATGCGGGAAGACGACGTTGGGTACGGGATAGGCGTCGCCGATGTTAAACACGATATCCAGGTTTAATGGCGGGCTCTCCGGCGGACCGGTCGGATCGAGGGATCCTCTGGGTTTCAGGATTCCTTCTTTAAGCGCGGCTACCCAATCGACGCCTCCCACCTGTGTTTTCGGAAGCACGCTGAAGGCGACCGGATGTCCCTGGGCATCCAGTCCGGATTTTTGAACGATCTCGGCCTTGGTCAGTTTGGGTTGCACGCAGCCGGATAGAAGCCAGGGCAGCAGCGAGGCGAGAACCAGCCAACGTTTATCGGGACGCAAGATGCTTGACGAGGATTTGAGCCAGCCCATTCGGATAAACCTCTTTCCATGCGATATAGATCGCCCCGTTCCATGCGGCCAACGACGGAGCGGATGAGGCCGTGGGCGGGATGGCATTCAGCCTTTGGTCGTCCGATTCCCACCGAGGGCCGCTCCGATGTTTGACATGAAGCTGGGAAATTCCTTTCGCGTCGTATTCCATCCAGGCCAGGTAAACCGTGGGGCCGGATTGGACCAGGGAAGGACTCATGGCATGGCGCCCGGGGTCCATATTGAGGTTTTTTCCATCGACGATCCACCGGCCCTGATCCCAGCGCTTGACGTGAAGCTGAAATATCCCGTTTCCATCCGTCTCGATCCAGGCGACATAGGGCGTATCGCCGAGAACCGCGATCGACGGATTCAGGGCCTGATGCCCCGGATCCATATTAAGACTCTGGCCTAATAAATCCCACTTCGAGCCGTCCCATCGCTTGACATAAACATTGTAATAATTTTCGTCCGACAATTCTGTCCAGGTCAGATAAAGGACCGATCCCTGAAGAGCCATCGCGGGTTTGATCGCATCCCGGGCCGAGGAGATGTTTAAGCTGCCGGGTCCATCCGGATGCCAGCCGTCGGCCGAACGTTGCTTGACATGCAGTTGAAACACTCTTTGGGGGCTGTACTCGCACCAGGCCAGGTATGGAACAGGCCCCCCGGTCGAGAGCGCCGGGTTGGCCGCGCCTTGGGAGGGGTCGAGGTTTAAACTTCCTTCATCGACGATCCAACGACCTCCCGACCGATGTTTAACGTAGAGTTGGGGAATGCTTTTGGCGTTCAGTTCGACCCAGGCCAGATAAGGGATTTTACCGTCCGAGCCCATCGTCAGATCAAAGGCCCGATGGGTTCCATCCATGTTCTGCGCCCTCCGGTCCGTGGTCCATCCGGAACGGTCCCAACGGCCGGAATAGACCTGGGAGATCCCGTGAACATCGAGCTCGATCCATCCCAGCATCGGCACGGCGTCGGAAAAAACCAGGGCGGGATTCAGGGCATGTCTTGAGGCGTCCACGTATGTAAACGTGGACGGGTAGGCCTTCACCGGTTGTCCGAACGGAAGCCACTCCGACCCGGTCGCCGAGGCCAGATCCAAAGCGGCGACCGGGTCCGGAACGGCCCAGCAGGAAACCATCACCAAGAACACGATGCAGGTTGTCCGGAGGGTAGTCCCCGGGCTTTCGATCCGGATCAACTTTGTCATAGGAAAACCACGGTCTCCGCTTGAAGGATCCCCATCGGAAAAGAAAGATGCTGTGTGATTATTTGGGTCTTGAATGGCAACGAAAGCAGTCCGAGATTGGAAAAGCGACAATCCCATGACAGCGACCGCAGTACTCCCCCTTTAGTATTTTCTCCATCGTGACGGGATTGGCGCCAGCCCGCATCAAAAATATGCCGGGATGGCAGTTCCGACAGTCAAGCCATAACGTATGAGGATAATGGGGATACACCACATCGGGAAGGCCGCTGACATTGACCTTAAAAATAATATTAAAGTCGAGTGCCTTCATCGTGACCGCATTCGGATCCAAGGAGTCTCTTGGATGGATCACGCCTTGTTTGATTGCGGCGACCCAGTCAACGTAGCCCATCTTGGTCTTGGGCAGATAATCAAAGGCCAAGGGATGTTCTTCCTCTTCGGCGGCCGGTGGAGTTTGGACGGGCGGGGGAGGCTGGGAGGGTTGAGGTTCGGTCGGCGCCGGGGTTACGACGGGCGATGGAGGGGGGGCGGCCGGCGGAGTTTGGGCGGGCGGGGTCTCGATCGGGGCGGGGGTTACGACCGGGGCTTGAGCCGGAGCGGTTGCAGGTTGATCCTGTGTCGTCTGGGCCTCGATCCGGTTTTGCCCGTAGGAATAAAGGATGACGAGCATGAGGCCCGCGCAAATGGCCCCGATCCGTCCACCCCTACTCACGCGCCTCATCGCAGGTAGCCGTACCTATTTTTCGACCGTGATCTTTCCGGTCATTTGATTGTGGATGAAACAGAAATAAGGATACTCACCGGGAACTTTAAACGTATGAGAATAGACCGCACCCGGTTCCATGACCGCGAAGATCTCCAGTTCGTCGCCCGGACCGGACCCCGGTATGCTGGCCAGGTTATGTTTGCGCTCATCGGTATTCGTCCACTTGACGGTGTCCCCGACCTTGATCGTGAGGTTTTGCGGATTGAGTTTAAAGGTGTTTCGGATGACCGTCACCTCGTACACGGTTCCTTCTTCTCCCGTGGCGGACGCAAGCGGCAAAAAGGTCAAGACGGCCTGCAGGGCAAGGATGGCCCCAAAAACCTTTTTCATGAGCCGAACTCCTTCTAAAACGAGATATTATAAAAAGTATATCGAACGGATTTTGTCTTGTCAATCGCCGCGCGGCGCCGGTAGAACGGGAAACGGGCCTTACAGCGCCGATGGTCGGGCAACGGTCAGACAGGCACAAGGTCTCATGGACGGTGACCTGATCGGAACGACCGGCGGTAGAATACCTGACCGGGCTTTCCCTCAGGAAATGTCTTCAGGGGAACGGCGACAACTCCGTCGATACGCCGGGACCGGAGCGGTTAATACGGCCGTATTTTAGCTAGGGCGAAGCCTGCCGAAACGGGTTCTCGCCCGCGCGAAACTTTTCGAGCATCGGATCCACCGGCGGGGTGTCTTTGGGTTTGACATGACACCGCTGGCAATCGCTCAAAGGAAAAGCGATCCGATTGTGACAGCGCCCGCAGAATTCTCCCGCGGCAATCTTGGGCATCGTCTGCATCTTGTTGGCCTCTTTCGCATTCATCGGAAAGATGGCCGGATGACAGTTGGTGCAGGTCAACCAGAGCGTATGGACGAAATGCGGGAAAATGACATCGTCCACGAATTGACTTTTCGTGAAGATCGCGATATCCAGGTCAAAGGGAGGCATGGGCTTGTCATTGGGATCCAAAGAATCCCGGGGTTTAACCTTGCCTTCTTTAATCGAGGTGGCCCAGTCGATCAGTCCGTAGCGGTCCTTCGGAAGGTCCGAAAGTTCCAGGGCGAGCGGGTGTTCGGCCAATCCCGCTTTTTCAGCGTCTCCCGCGAAGCTCGTCGGGTCGCCGGTGCCGGTGCATTCACCCGTTATGCCGCTGATGTAAATAGGATCGCAGGGAAGCTTTTTGGCTGCGGGCGGGGGCGCGGAAGGCTTCTCGGCGGGTTCGGCCGCATTCGAACGGGGTATGCTAATCCCGAACGAGGCGATAAGGACGTACAGGGCGGCCGTGCCCAGGAAAAACAACACGACGGGTTTCAGGAGACGTTGGAGCTTCATGAAAGCGACCCTCTCTTCTGGATGATGGTGAGGTTGGGTTGGCTGTCCCGCCTATTTTATAAACCCTCTGGCCTTTGGGATTGTAATATCGCTTTTTCCGGAATGACACCGGTCGCAGTAAATGGGAGGCCAAGCGATGCGACCGTTATGGCATTTGCCGCAGAAATCACCCTTAATGATCTTAATCATGTTGATATCGTTTGCTCCCTGACGCATTTCAAAGATCGCGGGGTGGCAAACTTTGCATTTAAACCGGATTCGATGGAACCAGTGCGGAAAAACAACGGGGGGCATCCCCGCTTTTTCAGCGTAATGATTCAGGGTAATGTCACCGTACTCGGCTTTTGAAACCTTCGGAATATCGAAAGTGAGGATAAGCCCTACAACCAGAATCGGTAAAAGGAAACCACCGACCAACCATCGCTTTTTCATCTCCCACTCCCTTCTCCGAGGAAAAGTTGGCTTGTGACCGCTGCCGGAATCAGGTAGCGATCATTATCATATTTTTTTTTCTTTGTCAATACAGTTCCCATCCGAAAGGGTCGAACCCCTTATGAAAAAATGGCTTCGGCCGTAAACATCGCAAGCGGACGCGCCTTAACGAATTTTGGCCAGATCGAACTGAAATTTTGCAACCTCTTTTCCGTCCTTATCCTGTACCATCAGCGTAATCAAGGAGTTTGGATCAATCCCTTCCGCCGGAAAATAGAAGTCGCTGTCCGTCACGAAGGCCGGTTTTGTTTTTCCATCCCCGTACGATTCGCCGGGCGGGATGTCCGAATACGTGGCTGGAAAGGTCTTGCCCCCCGCCTGAATGACGGCCGTGTAGTCCTTTGCAAACGTGTCCGTACTTCCGAACAAGGTTACCCGAAACACCAGCTTGCCGGCGCTTTTGGCCAGATTGTCCTCGATATCAAAATTATTCAACTCTGCGGATTTCAGGGCGGCCTGCTGCGCGGCGAAGGCGAGGGCCAGAAATTCCGTAACGATGAAGGCAAAACCCTTGTCGCCGTTGTTGACGGACCATTCTTTGATGAAATCCGTCACGTCCATTCGAACGCCCTTTTTTCCGTACTTGACGGCGGCTTCTCTTTGCTCCGGGGTCAGTTTCTGCATCATCGCGGAGGTGTCGGCCGGAATGGTTAATAACTCGACAAGGCAAACTACAACGAGCAGTGTCAATAAAGGTTTCTGCATCCGGACCCTCCCGAGAACAAAAAAACTTTTTTCCAGGAAACATATTTTTGTAACGCCGTCGCATCGTACTAAGGAGTCCCTTATGATGTCAAGCGAAAAACCCCGACGCTTTCCCCGGTTTAAATCGGAATAAAATACGGTTAATGCACCGGCGGCCCTTCGCCCAGGCTTTTCCAACTCTGGCCATCGAAACGAAGAAAAATACCGTCTTCCCCGATCGCGAAAACATCGGTCGGTCCGGATCCCCAAAGGCCTCGAAGCGGTTCCACCATCGGGACACGCTGCTTTTGCCAGGAGCGACCGTTATAATGAAGAATCAGGCCGCTTTCACCGGCAACGAAAACATCCTGGCCGGAGCTGCCCCAGACCGCCCGGAACACGTCCTGTACCCCGCTATTGACCGGAATCCAGCTCCGGCCGTCAAAGTGCACGATGGCGCCTTCGTCACCGACTAGAAAAATGTCCCGGGGCGAACTTCCCCAGATCCCGACCAGGTGGGTCTGCAGGGGCACGGGCACGGGCTTCCATGCTTGACCGTCGAAGTGAAGCACCGTGCTCCGCCCCCCGGCGGCGTAAATGTCCTGAGGGGAGCTACCCCAGATGCTGAATAGCAGGTTTTGGGTGCCGCTGGGGACTTTTTTCCAGCGGCTTCCGTCGTAGTGGATGATCGTTCCTCGGTCGCCCACGGCATAAACGTCGGTCGGGGAGCTGCACCAGATTCCGTTTAAATCGTTGGTGACCGTGCTGTCCATCCGATTCCACCGGTGACCATCGTAATGAAGGATCAGGCCGTTGTAGCCCGCGGCATAAAGGGAGGTGGGTGTCGTACCGGTAACGGCCGACAGCCAGATCACCGTCCCGCTTTCCATCGGAGCCACGTTCCTTCCGTCGTAATGACCGATGGCGCCGTACTCGCCCACCATGAAAATGTCGGTGGGAGAACTTCCCCAGATTCCGGTCCAGGTCGAAGTTTGAGGAGACGGGATTTGAGCGGTGGCTGCGGTGAAGAAGGTGAGGGTCAGCAGGAGGCCGGCCATCATCGCGCGACGCCGGGTGAGATCACTGAGGACTGGAACGAACGGGCTCATGGAGATTCCGGGTCGTAAAGGGTAGAACGCTCGCCGTGTGTGAGTGACAACGGGATGGACGAAGCGTATCGAAAAGGCCGATGTCTGTCAAGGTCGGGAGACCTCTGCAGAAATCGCCTGGTTTTACGCTTTTTTTAGGACTTGAAATATGAAATAATTTATTGTACAACACCTCAGAATCAGCAATCGATGATCCCTGTCGCAACCCGCATCCCGATGGATCCTGACCTCGGGATTGGCTAAAGGCGTAGTCGATGTTTAGGATAGTCTGGGCAATTGCTCTTCATCTGATTCTCTTCCTTCCCGCGTACGTCCAAGCTGCAACCGCAACCTATCATCTTCATAAAGAAGCTTCTACAACAACCGGTCTAGATCAGCTCAGAAGAGCCGATTTTAAACTCTCAAACGGTCTAGTTCCGGGGGGCAGGTCAGCGCCAGCCCTTAGCGGAGAGGCGATGGTCGCCGGTTTGGGTGCTGAATTAGGCACGGTTGGAGAGGGTATTCTTGTGTTTAAAAGCGGTGTGTTTGGCGTACTCGGTTCCGTTCATGACAATACATTCAGTGGTTGCAATAAATAGAACGGGTTTAAGCAAATAAGAACTTTTCATTGTTGGCAAAATCTCCAAATGCTATATAATAAGCCTTGAATAAGGAATTGATGGACAGGACATTTTCGTATTCAAAAGTTTATGTAATCTGTGGTTTACTTAGTGTTCTAGTGTTATTAATAATGGTTATTTCTTTTGTGAAAGAAGGAGACAATTTATTGGCACTATTATTTTTTTTATGCTTTTGCCTTTTTCTTTGGGGTTCTTATCGGACTGCTTTGAAAATTATTATAAATGATGATGGTATTCGGCAAGCATTTTATAACCATGATAGGGTATCAATTGACTGGAACAAGATCAATGGAATTTTTGTTAAAAAATTGCCGAATTATTTTGACCTTAAATCGAGATATTATAATAGTTATTTGGTAGAGGGAATAAAGAACAATCAAATCAAAAAAATCAGGTTTCACGAGAAAATAAATGGTGCAAAGGAATTGCTGGATTTAATAAATAAGTATGCGAAGATTAACAATATTAAGTTGGTTGCTGTTGATAAAGATGTAGAAACACCCCTTAACCAAATTACATTATATGATAATGATTGACCTCAGACCGATACTCCCGTCGTAGAGGTTGAAAGCCAGGGTCAGGTCTTGAATTATCAGTTTTACTGTGGTAGTCTTCCCGCCCATGACGAGGCCGCTGCGACTTGAATATCCAGGGGGTGTTTACCACGTAACGAGTCGGGGGAATGCCCGTCAGCGGATTTATGCTTCGGATGCCGATCGGCAGGCCTTTCTTGGAATCCTTTCCTCCGTTGTAAACCGGTCCCATTGGCTTTGCCATGCCTACTGCCTCATGGATAATCACTACCATCTTCTGATCGAGACGCCGGAAGCCAATCTTTCAAGAGGGATGCGCCAACTCAACGGGGTCTATACCCAGTGGTTTAATCGAACCCATCATCGCGTGGGACATCTGTTTCAAGGGCGATATAAAGCGATTGTGGTGGACAAGGAGAGTCATTTACTGGAGCTGTGCCGCTACGTGGTTTTGAATCCGGTTCGGGTAAAGATGACGAAGCAAGCGGGCCAATGGCCGTGGAGCAGTTATCGGGCAACGGCTGGAAAGGGTGAGACACCCGACTATTTAACGGTGGATTGGGTCTTGGGACAATTTTCGGAAAAGAAGCGAGAGGCCCAGGAGCGCTATCAAGCGTTTGTTTCCGATGGAATGGCAGGTCAGTCACCCTGGGATGCAATGAAAGGGCAAATTCTATTAGGGCGGGAAACGTTTGTCGAGCGTCACCGGAGCCGTTTGAAAGAGGCGGTGAAGGTCAAGGAGATCCCGAGGCATCAGCGGCATGCAGCCCGGCCGCGGCTGGAGGAAATCATCAAAGGGAGTTCAAGGGATCGGTCGATGTATCAGGCGCATGTGGAGTACGGTTACACCTTGCGTGAAATTTCGGACCAACTGGATTTGCATTACACGACGGTGAGTAAAATCATTAAAAATGTTGAATCCAAAATCTAAAACTGATAATTCAAGACCTGACCCTGTTGTTCAGTATACGTATGATATGGGCGACCTTGCGACCGTGACCGATCCGTTGGGCCATTCCTCGACTCGAATTATGGACAGCGTGGGTCGATTGCGTTCCGTGACAAATTCGCTCGGCTTCCTGACAATCTATGACTACGATCCGGTCAATCAACTGACGAGAGTGACAGATTCACTTGGCGGAATGACCTCATTTTCATACGATCCCAACGGCAATTTATTAAGTGTGACGGATGCGCGAAATGGAGTGACCGGCTATACTTATAACAATATGGATCGGCTCGCAACACGGACCGATCCGCTGCAAGCTTCCGAGAGTTACGGGTATGATGCCGAGGGGAACTTGACGACATTTACGGATCGTAAAACTCAGGCGACGGGCTTCACGTATGACGCCCTGAACCGGAGGACCCAGGCGACGTACGCCGATTCATCCACGGTCACGTACACCTACGACGCCGGGAATCGGCTGACGGAGATCGCGGACTCTGTGTCAGGTATGATTACTCGGAGCTATGATAATCTAGACCGGCTCACTTCCGAGACCACACCACAAGGTAGCGTCAGCTACACGTACGATGCAGTAGGGCGAAGGACAAGCATGACGGTAGCCGGTCAGACAGCCGTGACTTACACTTATAACAATGCCAATCGACTAACGCAGATTACGCAGGGAACATCCACCGTGACGTTTACGTATGACGCAGCCGGTCGTCGAACCAGCGTTACCATGCCGAACGGCGTGGCGCAGGATTATACTTATGACGCTGCATCTCATCTGACAGAAATTGATTATTGGAACGGGACAACCTTATTGGGTAATCTGACGTACACCTACGATGCGGCAGGAAATCGCACCCAGATCGGGGGAAGCTGGGCCAGGACGGGCTTACCGCAGGCAGCAACCTCTGCAACCTATAACGCTGCTAATCAGATGACCGCCTTCGGTAATCAAACTCTTACATACGATGCCAACGGAAATCTAACAAACGACGGGACCAACACTTATACCTGGGATGCACGGAATCGTTTGGTCTCGATGACGGGGGCCAGTTTTGTTTATGATCCGTTAGGTCGGCGTGTGACCAAAACTATCAGCGGTACTTCTACCAGCTTCCTTTACGACGGGCAGAATCCCGTGCAGGAACTCTCCGGAGCCACGCCGACGGCAAATCTCTTGACTGGTCTTGGGACTGACCAATTCTTCACTCGAATGGATTCATCCGGGACCACTGCGTTGCTCACAGACGCCTTGGGTTCTACGTTGGCCCTGACAGATCCCACCAGTACTGTACAGACCGAGTACACATATGAACCGTTTGGACGAACCACCACCACCGGGTCAGCTGCTACCAATTCCTTCCAATACACTGACAGGGAAAATGATGGTACTGGGCTGTATTACTACCGAGCCCGCTACTACAGCCCCGCCTTGCAAAGGTTTATTAGCGAGGATCCGATCCTATCACTTGGTTACAAACAAATAACTCAACTTTCTGCTGATCTCCCAACGTGTTTAAAAACTGCAAACCGACATCTTTTTACCGATCCACCGAATCCTTACATTTACGTCAATAACCAACCATTAAACTTTATAGACCCTACAGGATTAGAAAAATGTTCCGGCAAAACAAGAACGGTTTATTCAAAGTGTGATCAGTGGTCCTGTGCTCCATTAGTTCCTCCATTTCCTTTGCCTCAAATGTGTATTAGAACCTGCATTTGTTATGATGAGACTTGCGGACAGAAGAGCAACTTCCGACCTTGTTGGCAATGGGGGGCAATTTTAGGCCCTCCACCACCTGGGCCTACATAATCTTGTGAGTTCCGTATTGACCTATTTCTCTGAAAGGCAGTGACGAGTGTTTAAAAAGCAGGCAATTATAAACTTGTTAATTGTTATTATACCAATACTAGTGTTATTTGTAGTCTTGATTGTGAAGCTGATAAGGAGATTCCTATATTGAGCACAGTTTGCACTGCTGGAGTCAAGGAATGGGTGCCGGTTGGAAGCCAGGGTCAGGAAGCCAGGGTCAGGTCTTGAATTATCAGTTTGATTGTGGTAATCTTCCCGACCATGACGAGGCCGCTGCGACTTGAATATCCAGGGGGTGTGTACCACGTGACCAGTAGGGGCAATGCCCGTCAGCGGATTTATGCTTCGGACACAGATCGTCAGGCCTTTCTTGGAATCCTTTCCTCCGTTGTAAACCGGTCACACTGGTTTTGCCATGCATACTGTCTGATGGATAATCACTACCATCTCCTGATCGAGACGCCGGAAGCCAATCTATCAAAAGGGATGCGCCAGCTCAACGGGATCTATACCCAGTGGTTTAATCGAACCCATCATCGCGTGGGACATCTGTTTCAAGGGAGATATAAAGCGATTGTGGTGGACAAGGAGAGTCATTTACTGGAGCTGTGCCGCTACGTGGTTTTGAATCCGGTTCGAGCGAAGATGACGAAGCAGGCGGGCCAATGGCCGTGGAGCAGCTACCGGGCGACGGCTGGAAAGGGTGAGACACCCGACTGTTTAACAGTGGATTGGGTCTTGGGACAGTTTTCAGAAAAGAAGCGAGAGGCTCGGCAGCGGTATCAAGCGTTCGTTTCCGATGGAATGGCAAGCGAGTCACCCTGGGATGCCCTGAAGGGACAGATTCTATTAGGGCGGGAGACGTTTGTCGAGCGTCATCGGAGGCGTTTGAAAGAGGCGGTGAAGATCAAGGAGATCCCGAGGCGTCAACGGCATGCGGCCCGGCCACGGCTGGAGGAAATCATCAAAGGGAGTTCAAGGGATCGGTCGATGTATCAGGCGCATGTGGAGTACGGTTACACCTTGCGTGAAATTTCGGACCAACTGGATTTGCATTACACGACAGTGAGTAAAATCATTAAAAATGTGGAATCAAAGATCCAAAACTGATAATTCAAGACCTGACCCCAATCTTTTTATGCGATCCAGGCATTAACGTAGTGAAGCGCTTTTTTCATAAGCCTGATCGGGAAGTATTTCAACATCTCTGGGATCGCGTCCGGCAAATTCTCATATCTAACAGTGCCATTAGGATTATTGAGACGGAAAGTTAGTTCCAAGTCTTGCATTAACACATCCACTCTGAATTGGAAAATGCTTGAATGCAAGACATTCCACTTTTTTTGTCACAAAAGATAGGGTCAGGTTGAGGTAGCCCTGATTTCACGGACAGGGAGTTAAGTGCCATCCCACGATCTTCAATGCGACTATGCTGCGGCAGTCTGACCTGCTCCCGAAATTTCGGGGCATTTTAAACAAGGGAATTTTAGGATTAAATTTTTGAAGCCTGGTTTGACTTGACACGGACAAGGGTCTGTTGTATAAATGCGCACATCATGCCCCCCATCCCTTTTCGAAGTTTCGGGATCCTCTTCACGGCCGCTTTCCTGTTTTTCGGAGGGTCGCCTTCAATTGCAGCCGATCCGCTCCGAGTTGCATTCGACCCCAAAAATCTGCCGCCGGATCTTCATTCAGTGTCGGTACAAAATATCCCGATCGTGTACAGCGATCAAGGCAAGGGCGATCCGCTGATCATCCTGCCTTCCTATCCGTTCGGCCCCGGGTTCTGGACGGATATGGCGGCCCGCCTCGGCCCGTCTTTGCGCGTGATCGTGGTGGAGCCTCCCGGGATCCGGGCCCCATCGTCCATGGGCGGGGATTACTCATCGCAGCATCTGCTTTACATTTACCGGGACTTCATCAAAGCCCTGGGCTTGAACACCGTTCACGTCATGGGCGAGGGCGAGGGGGGCGGGCTTGCGGTGGCCCTGGGGCACCATTTCCCGGAGATGATCGGGGCCGTCGTGAGCATCAATGGGTTTGAGTCGGTCAATTGGTCCGAAGGATTTGGGGGGATGTTGAACCTCTTCGAAAAGGCGGGGAGCGGGGGGTTCGGCATGCTCCTGTCGAGCGGATCGATGAAGTATCGGGAACAGGCGCCGTCCCGAGAGGCCGCGGAGAAATGGCTCGTCCCGATTCAGGAAGAGGACCAGAAAAAGGCGGTTCACGACCGATTTAAGGCCTTTACCTCCGATGTTCAGGAGAGTTATATCCTGGCGATGCTTCCCAATTTCAACCGCCCCTTTCTTCTAATCCGGGGCGATAGCGATCAGTTGCTTCCCGACAACGAAAAGTTTGCCCAGCGGACGCGCAGCCAGGTCCGAAAAGTGACGGTGGATTATCAGGTCATCCCCAAGGCCGGCCACTTTGCCATTCTGGATCAGCCCGACAAGGTGGCCGACCTGATACGAGCCTTTATATCGAAGAACGCCCTTTCGAAGCCCGCACCCCGCCCCAATTAATTTCCCTGAACCTGTTTGCGCCTGATCGAGTTCGCCCGTCCTTCCAGTTCCGCGGCCTCGGCTTCCCGATGCGTCTGCCGGAGAAGGACGGCATAGTTCTCTAGACTCATGACTGAATCGGGATAGTCGGCACCGTAGGCCTTCTCCCAGGTCCTCAGCGATTGCCGAAAAAGGGGCTCGGCTTCGGAGTACCGACCCTCGGTGCTATAGAGGGTCGCCAGGTTATTGAGGATCTTGGCCAGATCGGAGGGATCCGGGGAGGGGGTTTTCTCCCAGATCGAGATGGCCCGCCGGTAGAAGGCCTCCGCCGCGGCATACTGCTTCTGGGCGTGATAGATCAAGGCGAGGTTGTTCAGACTCTTCGCCACCTCCCAGTGGTCGGGTCCAAGCGTTCTCTCGCGGATCGCCAGGATCCGCCGATGGATGGGTTCGGCTTCCGTTTCCCGGTTCTCGCTGCGATACAGTTCCGCCAGGTTGTTGAGACCTTTTGCAAGGTCCGGATGCATCGGTCCCACGGTCCTTTCAAGAATGGAAATCGATTTTTTAAATAGCGCTTCCGCCTCGGCGCCCCGGCCCGATCTGGCGTATTGAATACCCAACTCACTGTAGGGAAGAGCGGCCCGGGGCGACGCCGCCACGGCCGCTTCCCAAAAGGTGAGCGGGCTTCCCCAGACGGCGTTTCGTGTCCAGGTCTCCCGGCCCCCTGTTCCGATTACGGCCAGTAACAGAAGCGCCGCACCGATCGTCGTTTGGCGCTGAACCCGCATGGAGTCCGTCCGGAGGAGCCGGAGGCTTTTTAAAATCAACCAGGCCGCCACAATTACGAAACCCACCGAGGGGGCATAAACGTAGCGTTCGGCCGCCGATACCGCCGCCAACGGCTGGAAGGCAACCGCCGCCGCCGGAATTAAGAACAGCGCCGTCCACCCCAGGCCGATCCCGATGATTCGATCTCGGCGCATCACGGCAAGAAGGAACCCCCCCGTGGCCGCGGTCAAGATTAGACCCGACGCGATTAAAAACGGCCGGGAGTCCGGCAGCGTTGCGATGAAAGGGGAATGGGGGAACGGAAAGATCAGCATCTTCAGGTAGAGACCATAAATGGCAAGGATCATTTCGACCGCCTTCCCTCCGGAAGCGGTCAGGGGTTGGCCCGGACCGTAGGGAGCGGCGAGGTTGGCCGCGCGCATCCGGAAGTAGGCGCCCAGGATAGCCAGCGGAAGCGCGAAGCGGAGGGCGAGGCGTTTCCAGGGAAGCGCTTGTCCCCTCTCCGTCGCGAGGAATTCCACCAACGGGAACAGGACGATCAAACCGACGGCGATTTCTTTGGTCAGCAGCGCGAAAAAGAAGGCGAGCATCGAAAGAATGAATAGGAGTCGGCGGCCGGTGCGATGAAAGCGCAGATAGAGCAGGAGGGAGGCGAGAAGGAAAGAGGTGCAGAAGACGTCGTTGCGTCCGGCAATCCAGGCCACCGCCTCGGCATGGGCCGGGTGGACCGCAAAGAGCGAGGCGGAGAGCCAAGGCAAGGCGCCTTGGGGCATGAGCGGTGCCGCGTCCGGAGCCACAGGGTGCCGGGAAGTTTGCGTGAAGCGGATCAGGCTTCGGGCCAGAAAGAATACGAGGGCCGTGTTCAGGATGTGGGCCAACCAGACCGAGAGATGATATCCGAAGGGCCGATTTCCCCAGAGTCCGTAATCCAGAAGATAAGAGACCGACACGAGGGGACGATAATAAGCGGAGGTCTGTTTGGGCAGGCCGGGATCGGGCAGGAACAAGGACCCCCATGAGTCGGGCGGTCTGAGGTTCGAGATAATCGCTTCATCATCCCAGCCGAAGCCGTTTTGAAGCACGTTGAAGTTGACCACCAAGGCCAGCAGGACCGGGATCGCCCAAAGCCATGGCTGAAGCCGGTCGAAGCGAGTGAGGGATCTTGGGGCCGACGCTTGGTTATCCTGCATACGCCTTCTTTCAATCGGGGGGTTGATGGGCGAGGATTTCCCGGGCCCGCGACTCCAGTCCAAGGGCCTCATCGTCACGCCGCATCGACCGGAGTAAACGAGCGTAGTCTTCCAACAACACTCCCAGCCTTGGGTCGTTCGGCTTTAAGGCTCTTTCCGAAATCCCCAGCGCCTTCCGATAAAGGGGCTCGGCCTCGGCGTACCGGCCCTGCGCCTGATAGAGCAGCGCCAGATTTTGCAAGGCGGTGGCCACATCGGGATGATCCGGTCCCAGCACTTGCTTCCAGGTTGTGATCACCCGGAGATAAAGGGGCTCGGCTTCACCATATTTTCCCTGATCATTGTAGACATTGGCGAGGCTGAACAGGCTGTCCGCGACGGCAAGGTGCCGGGGTCCGAGTGTCTTCTGAAAGTTGGCAATCGCCTGCCGAAATTGCTCCTCCGCCTCGGAATACCGCCCCGCTGAGACATATTGGATTCCGAGCAATCGGTGAGGGAACCCGGCTTCGGGTGCGGCCGACACCGCCGCTTCCCAAAAGGTCAAGGGACTCCGCCATACCGTATTGCGGTGCCAGCTTTGCCAGCCCCACAGACCAACAATACAGGTCGTAAATGCGATCACCAGGAGGTGACTCGGAGCGAGAGGAAGCCGGTGCAAATTTTTTATGGACGGGAGAGCGAGTTTTTCTGACCCCTTCAGGAGCAACCATGCGCTCACGACCAAAAATCCGGCCGAGGGAGCGTAGACGTAGCGTTCGGCCCCCGGAGTAGCGGCCAGATGGAAAGCGCTCACGCCGGCCGCCGGCAAGATAAAAATAACCGTCCAGCCCAGTCCCATCCCTAAAAGGGCTTGGCGACGAACCACGGCCAGGAGGAGACCCGCCATTAACAGAGCCAGGGTGAAGGCGGACCAGAGCCAAAAAAGATCGGATGCGGGCAACCCGGTGATGAAGGGCTTGTGAGGATAGGGAACCAGCATCCGGTCAAGGTAGAATCCATAGGCCCGGACGATGTCCGGAAGGACGGAAATAGAAAGGGTCTCGGAAGACGACGAACCTCCGGGCAAAAACTGCAACGTGGCGCTTCGCATCCAGAAGTAGGCGACCAGGATCGCCAGCGGAAGCGCGGAGCGAAGGGCGAGCCGTCTCCAATGAACCGGTTGGCCCCGGTCCGTCTCAAGGAATTCGACCAACGGGAACAGGACGATCAAGCCCACCGCGATCTCTTTAATGAGGAGGGCGCCGAAGAAAGCGAGCATCGAAAGAAGGAGGAGGACTCGGCGTTCTGTGCGATGAAAGCGCAGATAGAGGAGGAGGGAGGCGAGAAGAAAAGAGGTGCAAAACACGTCGTTGCGGCCGGCGATCCAGGCGACCGCCTCGGCGTGGACGGGGTGGACCGCGAACAGGGAGGCGGCCAGCGGGGGGATATAGGCATCCATCGGCGCGGACCTGTTCGACAGGTCTCTCGCGAGAAAGAATACGAGGGCCGAGTTTAGAATGTGGGCCAACCAGACCGAGAGATGAAAACCAAAAGGCCGGTCGCCCCAGAATTCATGGTCCAGAAGATATGAAATCGTGGTCAGGGGACGAAAATGCAAATAGGCCGATTTCGGGGAATGAGGGGGAGGTTTGTCCGGCAGAAAAAGATCCATCCAGTCATCGGGTGATTTCAGGTGGGGGATAATCCATTCATCATCCCAACCGAAGCCATTCTGAAGGACGTTGAGGTTGAACGCCAGGGCCAGCAGGAGGGGGATCAACCAGGACCACCGATGGAAATTCATTCCGGACACTTTCTCCATGGTTTTTTCAGCCGCCCGGAGCCTTCGCCGGGCAAACGGGCAGGATTTCGCGGGCCGTCGCGAGCACCTCTTCGACCGAAATCCGCTTCAAGCAGTCGACCTCGTACGGGCAGGGAGGGATGTAACCGAATCGGGAACAGGGACTGCACGGCGGGGGATGGTGGAGGGTCCGATGTCCTTTCCCGCGCGGCGCCCACTGGGACGGCGCCGTCGGCCCGAACAACGCGATGGAGGGTGTCCCGAAGGCCGCGGCCAGGTGCAAGGCCACGCTGTCCCCGCCGATCACCAATTCGGCCGCCGCGATCAAGCGGGCCGTCTCCTGAAGCGAAGTCCGTCCCACAAAATTGCGGATCGGCAGCCCTCTCACGATATCCCCGGCGAGGGGGATATCGGCCGTTCCCCCGATCAGCCCGACCGGGCGACCGTCGGCCGCGAGCCCTTCGGTCAGTTCCCGGAATTTTCCGAGTCCCCATTGTTTTTCGGGATAACTGGCCCCCGGGGAGATCAAGACGAATCCCGAAGCGTCGGAGACCGGGGTCGAGTTCGTCAGGAAAGGCCGGGTCGGATCAAAATGAACGGGTTCCCCGGTAAGGGCGGCCAGCCCGGCGAGAAAATTTTCGGCCTCGTAACGTCCCGGATCATAGCCGACCGGGATGTCGAACAACCGTGAGCGTTCGTTGGTCGCAAACCCGCAGCGTATCGGAGCCCGGATCAGCCGGGCCGCCACGGCCGAGAGACGGTACCATTGTTCGGTGTCGATCACCGCATCGTATCGCCGCGCCAGCACGCGGAGGAACTCCCCGAGGCGGTCATAACGGAAAACGACCGAAACGAGATCCTCGACCAGCCCGAAGATCTCCGCGTTGCGCCGTTCGGCCAGGATCTCGATGGTCGCCGCCGGGAAGCGCTCTTTGAGGGCGCGCAGCAGTGGAATGAGCAAGATCGCATCGCCCATTCCCCCGGGCCGAAGGATCAGAAACCTCCGGAGTTCCGGAACGGGGCTCGGCGGCGAAGGACGCGGCCGCAGACCCAGCAAACGGACAAGGGCCCGGCCGAAGAGACGATCGAGGGGCAAGAGGATTTCCCGTTGGCGGATCATCGGGGAAGGCCTCCGGGGGCGTGTGCCGATTGGTAGATATCCGAGAATCGTTCGGCCACGGCGGTCCAAGTGAAGGTTCCCGCCAAGCGGCGGCTGTTTTCGGCCATTTCCTCCTTCCGGGATTGAGGCAGGGATACAAACCGTTCGATGCCTTCTTTCAGGGAGTCGGCGTCTTCGGGATCGACGGCGATTCCGATCGGAGACATCCCGAGGTATTCGGAAAGCTCTCTGACCTTCGTGGCGATGACGGGTTTTCCGAACCCGAGGGCCGTCTTCAACGGACCGGCTGCGCCCATGTAATGTTTCATGTACGGGAGGACCAGTCCGTCCGCCGCGGCGAAATAGTCCGGAATCGCCTCTTCCGGGATATACCCGAGTGTGGTAAGGACCCGGTCCTCACAGTGATACTTCCGGATCATCCGGTGGATGTCTTCCGTGTCCCAATCAAACGGCAGGCCGGCGATCAGGATTTTGCATTCCCCCCGAACGTGGCCGGCCGCCTGAAGGAGAAATTCGATTCCCTTGTCTTTCCGAAGCATGCCGAAGAAAAGGAGCAAGGTCGCGGCATAATGGATGCCCAGGGCTTTCCTCGCTTCATTCCGGCCGGGCATGTGGTTTCGAAGCCGGGCGCCGTAGGGAACCGTCAGGACGGCGCGTCCGGACGGCCGGATCCCCAGCAACCCTTCGAGCTCGCCCGGGGGCCAGGAGCCGTGGGCCGTGACGGCCGTTGCGTAAGTCGAAAGGAGGCGCCTTAACATGGGACGCGACAGCTTCCCGTAAAGATGGTACAGGGTGTTCGCATGGCCCTGAAAGGAGGGGTCCGGCGCGTGAACGACCACGAAAAGCCTCCGGAGGCGCCGTCGGAAGAGCCATGAATAAACGGTCAACAGGACGACCGTCGAAACGGGTTCAAAGTCAAAAAAATGGACGACGTCGAAATCGCTTTTCCGAAAGACGCGGAGGAGCCTGAAAAGGACCCGGACATTGTCCAGGATCAGACCGACTCCCCGAAAGGCGCTCTTCACCGCCCCAGAGCGTCCTGCCGGGAGCCCGCCGGCGGTCCGGAGGCTCTCGATCACTTCAAACCGGGGCCCGGAAGAAAGGTAACGCGAGGCCTTCAAGCGGGTCGTGACCACGGTCACGGCGTGTCCGAGCCGTGCGAGCTCCTGGGACACCTGGGAAGTGTATTCCCCAAAATGTCCTTCGCGGTGGCCATAGGGTTGGAACACGAGAACCTTCAAGGCGTTACCTTCTTAATAACATCGTTGAGCGGAGCCTTTTCACCGGAAACGTATTTTCAAAACCCCTTGATTTTTTCCAATCGATGAAGCCATTGGTGTTTGATCCCTCGAAGGGCAGGGATAACGGGAATCCTCAAATAGCATTCGAGCATGAGCGGGAGGGTCAGCTCATGGAACAGCAGCCGGGGGTTGAGCTTCAAGGCGTTGAGGAGATATCCTTTCGACCGTTGTCGCTCTCCGGAAAGACAACCCCAGAAGGCGGCCATCAAATAGGATCCCGCATAGGCCTTATTTTTTAAGGCATGGACCCGCTGGGACTTCAGAGGATCGGAAAAGGTCCGGTCCAGGATGGCGATCGCTTCCTGTCCAAAACGGGCGCCCAGACTGGCGTTTTTCGATCGGGGATGCTCTCGACCGCAGGCGAGAAATTCGGAGATGTGATGGAAAGGGAACCGGAACGCCGCGCGGATCCAGAGGTCGTGATCCATCAGTCCCTCCAATCGGGTGTCGAGCAGCCCTACGCAATCCGTGACGGCTCTGCGCAGGAAAACCGCGGGCTGGTGAAGGATCGTAAAGCCAAGGAGATCCGGCAGTCCGATCTCCCCGAGGCGCAAGCGCCGGATGATGCGGCCTTCGGGATCCATCCCGTAACAGTCTCCATAGACGATCCCGGCTTCCGGATGGAGATGGAATCCCTCGACCGCCTTTCGCACGGTCCCCGGGCAATACGTGTCGTCCGAGTTTAAATAAGCCAGAATTTCACCCTTCGATCGCCGCCAGCCTTTGTTGATCGCATCGGCCTGCCCCGTGTCCGGCTCCGACGTATAGAACAAGCGTCCTTTGTATCTATCTAGAATGTCCAGCGTTCCGTCCGTGGAACCCCCGTCGATGACGATATACTCGATATGGGGATAATCCTGCCCCAGAACGCTCCGGATCGTCTGCTCAATATACGGTCCCTGATTCAGCGAGGGGGTCACGATCGAGACGAGCGGTTGGGCCTTCATACGCTTTGGGATCAAGAGGCGACGCTATAGGGTTGTGATTCGTTCATCGCAAAGAAAGCTGACGACCCGGGATGTCTCCTTGATCCAGGTCTTTAAATACCCCTGATATGGATTGGGCGCCCTTTCAATCCCCCGGTAGAGAACGTAATAAAACGCGACGACCCAATATTGCCAGGCGGTTTTTCCCAGGTACCGTTTTGTGACCTCCCGAAGTTCTCCGACGCGTGCGGCCCCGCCGGTCACTGTTTTGTTATAGCCCCCAACGCGATAGCCCGCCCAAATTTCATTAACGGCCAGGAGGTTGTACTGCTTCGATAACCGGATGAAGAAATCCCAATCAAATGCGTAGCGGAGGGAAACATCGATCGGGACTCTTTCAAGAACCGACCGCTTAAAAAAAGTCGCCGGTTGCAGGATCGCGTCCATGCAACGCAGATAACGGAAGCTGGACCGTTTTTGGGACGCCTCGATCAACTGTGTCCAATGACCTTCTTCGGTGATGTAGACCCCTCCCCCCGTAACGACATCCACCGATGGATATTCGTGGAAAAAACCCGCCGCCCGGCTGGCGGTTTTTCGGGAAACATAAACATCGTCCGCATTCAACCAACACAGGAGTTCGCCTTTCGCCAGCCGGAATCCCTTGCGAATGGCGTCCGCCTGTCCCCCGTCCGGCTCCGAAACCCAGCGCATGTTGTAACGGCCCTCGAATCGTCTCAGGAGGTCGACGCTGCCGTCGGTGGAGCCCCCGTCTATAATGATGTGTTCGATAGGGGCATAATCCTGATTCTGGATCGAAAGGATCGTTTCCTCAAGGAACCTCCCCTGATTGAGCGAGGGAGTGATGATGGAAAGAACCGGTCTATCGCTCATGCTTCGTTTGATCCCGCGACTTCGCTATTTCACAAATAGCGCATCCAGATAGATGACATGCCCGTCCTCCGCGCAAATTTGTTCCGTATTTCCGGCATACCGGTATCCCAGGTTGTCGAGGAGAAGGACGATGCCTTTGAAAGCGGCCTGTTTTTCATACAAGACATCCAGGGAGACCTCCACGAGGCACGCCCTGGCGTTCCGGAAGGTTTGGGGGCCGCCTGAAATTACCCGGTCTTCGAATCCCTGCACATCCAGCTTGATCAGTGTATCGGGCCTAAGCGGAGGCGGATGACCGAAGATACGGTCCAAGGTCGTCATCGAGACCGACACCGTCGCCTGATTTCTCGTGAACGGGTAGAGAGTTTCACAGGCGGCGGTTGACCGCAACAGGGAGGATGAAGGACTGTGCTCCGCGTGGAAAAACATATCAGCCGCTCCTTCCCGATCCCCCAAAGCCACATTAAAAACCGTCACCGCGCCTCGCCGGCGGTCCGACCAGTGCCTTAACTTGTCAAAAGGTTCCGGCAGGGGCTCAAAACAGTAGATTTGCGCTTCCGGAAACACGGACGATATTTTCCGGGCAAACTGACCTTGGTTGGCCCCCACATCAATGACGGACCGGATCGGTAAACGTTTCAGACCCAAGAAATCATCGCATCGATGCCGGGCGAAACCCATGCGGTTCGACACCGCTTCCGTAAATTGTTTTAACCGGCCCGTCATTTATTCATTGCAGATAACAGATTTTCTCTTTATGGACGCCGTTTCGACTCAGATCCTTGAAGACCTCTTCGGCCGTTTCTTCCGTCGTGACCAGGACCCGGTCATAGTTCAGATCGCTCAACGTCTTGACCGGCTCAAGCACGTATCCCAAAAACTTTTTACCGGCCCGGGCATCGTCCACGATCGCGAGAAGTTGAATCGGACAATCTTGAAGGACCAATGCCGCGATTTCGGCGATTACGGTGGCCTTGTAAAGCACGATAGAACGGACGCCGGCTTTCTCCAGGTCAAGAAAAAACGTCTCCAGTTTCCCTCGCGCAACGGTAAAAAATTGATAGGATCTTTTAATATAACGATAGGTCAGCGCGCTTTTCTCGGCGATCCCTTTCGGCGTCAGAAGATAATGAAGTCGTTTTCGTTCGGCCTGAATGATCTGGATGTGGCCTTCCCGGGCCAGGCGTTTAAGGTAATTGTTGGTCATTCCCAGGGCGATCCCGAGTTTGTCACTCAGGTCCCGCTGGGTCAGGGGTTTTCCGGTCGCGACTTCGTCCAGGATTTGAAGCGTGTGCAAGGACTCCCGGTTTAACACTTCCCTGTCCATCTCCGGAGATTCTGTAGACGAAGGAGGTATGTTCATAGGATGAACATATTAAGCCAAAAAAAATAATTGTCAAGAGGCCCAACGAATCTATCCGGCGAGCAAGGCGGGCGAGCGGGGGAGGATAATGGCGACGCTAGCCCCTGAGATAGATATCCCATAACATAAACAGGGTCCATCCCAGCACGGTGGCCAGAAGGGGTCGATCGGTCAAAAAGGATTCCGCCGCGCGACCTCCATGGCCTCGGTGATGGATCAAGTACAGGTAGCGAAACATCCCGTACAGCACAAAGAAAACCGAATAGATTTGGAGCGGACCATTATTGATCGTATACAGGGCGTAGGACACGACCGTCGCGGCCAGGACGGCGCCGATCATCTGATCGAGAAAGGCCAGGGAGTACTGCTCAAGCACTTTCCGATGGGCCTTCGCCTGCCCGCCCAGGAGGACCAATTCGTGTCGTCGCTTGGAGAACCCTAAAAACACGGAGAGCAGCATGGTGCACAAAATGATCCAGGCCGAGGGGAGGACTGCGACGAGCGCCGATCCGGCCAAAACCCTCAGGACAAACCCGGCCGCGATCAGGAGGACGTCCACGATCACCCAGTCTTTAAGCCCGATGGAGTAGGCGAGGTGCAGCAGGCTGAAAACAAAGGCGACCATTCCGAAGCGAAGGTCGAGCGCGGAGGCTCCGATCAAGCCGACCAGGATCAGTCCGAAGGAAATCCCGCCGGCCATGGAAGGAGGAAGAAGGCCGGACGCGATGGGACGAAGGGCCTTGGCGGGATGGCGCCGGTCCTCCTCTCGATCCATGAGGTCGTTAAACAGATAGGCCCCGCTGGACAGAATGCAGAACAGGAGAAAGCCCAACAGGGACTTGGCCGCCAGCGGATAATCTATGAGACGACCCGAGAATAAAAGGGGGGCGAGGACAAAGAGGTTTTTGAGCCAATCGAGGGGCCGCAATGCCGTAAGCCCTGCGGCGGCCCCGGAAGTCCGGTTTTTCGTGGATGGGAAAACCTGCTCGGATGAATGGACGGCCATCAGCAAAACCCCAAAAAACGCCGGCTTTAATCTTAGGTAAGACAAGGAAGTTTGTCAAGAAACGGCCTTGACTCGTTCGCTTCGGGCGCGTAGAATCATCACGCCCCAGTAAGGAGCAACATGATTCGTTGTCGTCTCTTCCCCTCGATCATCTTTATCGGATCCCTCAGTTTCTTTGCCGTAACGAACTGCACTTCTTCGCGAGCCCCGGTCTCGCCGCATCCCGTCTGGACCAATTACGAGATGAACGTCAGCGTCTTCAGCCTGGCGTTTGAAAAAAACGATGTCTGGGTCGGGACCGAACAGGGACTGATCGAATACGATCTGACTCAGGATAGGATCGTCGCCCGGTATGACAGCAAGAAGGGTCTTGTGTCGGACATCGTGACCACGATCAAAGTGGATTCGAAGGGAAACAAATGGATCGGGACGCACGGGGGAGGGCTGGCCCGGTTTGATGGAAAGATCTGGCAGAATTTCAACGTTCCGGATCTGGCGGATCCCTATGTTTACGACATCCTGTTCGATCGGGCGGGACGGATGTGGGTGGCGAACTGGAAAGGGGTCAGCATCTTTGACGGGACCCGTTGGAAGAGCTACACCAAAAAAGACGGAATTGTGGATGACTGGGTCTATGCCCTGGCCATGGATCAGGACGGAGTGATCTGGTTGGGAACGGAGGGCGGCGTGACGCGCTACGACGGCCGTGGATTTGTAAGCTATACGCATAAGGACGGCGTCGGGGCGGACCTCAAGACCATCGGATCGTATGAAAAAATCGCCAATCCCAGCTTTCACCATCGCACGACGCCGGGAAAAGAAGCCGAGGGATACAACCCCAATTACATCCTGGCCGCCGCGGTCGATTCTCAAAACAACAAGTGGTTCGGGACCTGGGGCGCGGGGCTCAGCCGCTTCGACGGCAAACGTTGGACGACCTACACGACGCGGGATGGCCTGTCGGGCAACTTCATCTCGGACATCCTGATCGATTCGAGCGACAACCTTTATGCCGCGACGGAGGGGGGGGTGAGCGTGTTCAGCCGGGGCCGTTGGAGCCGCTTCACAACCAAGGACGGTTTGGTCGACGATGGCGTCTTCGCCGCGGTCATGGATCCTTTCGGGTCCAAATGGTTCGGGACGCTCAAAGGGATCAGCAAGCTGGAAGGTTTTTCCGCACCGGAATAGTCCCCTCGGGGCCTTCGTCTTCCGGCCCACGGAGACCCTGCGTGAAATGACGGAAATACAAGACATTCAACAGATTTGTGACAGTTTTTTGCTTGACACCACTGATGAAATTTTGTAGCCTAGGACACCTGTGGTGTCAGGTTTTTGTCGTCACGGGATAACGTGTTGGTAAATGAACGAGGCGTCTCCCTACCGGACTCCGTTTCCCAGGCCTTGCCCGGGAGCGAAGCGGGGAGTCGAAGAAGCGCCTTTTTGACTCACCACGAAGAGGGGGCATGAAGACCTCTCGCTATGTTGTTGCGGGTGTTCTCGTCGGCGGAGGGCTGATCGTCCTCGCGATGTCCGCACTGGGCGGAACGATCGTGGGATCGAGGCATGACCTTTCGGCCCTGAACCGAAGGGGCTACGGCAGCCCGACCGGCCCGATGACCGGCGGGTCATTCAACGATTACGGAGAGACCTGTATTTACTGCCACACGCCCCATAACGCCGGAACCACGGCGCCCCTCTGGAACCGCCAGCTTCCTACTCCGCTCGGTTATGAAATGTATTCCAGTCCCAATTTCGATTCGAGCGCGTCCGCTCCCGACGGCATATCACTCGGATGCCTCTCCTGTCACGACGGATCCGTGGCGGTGGACGCCGTACTCAACAAACCGAAGTTTCACGACTGGTACGATTCCGGGGTCCATTACCGCATGAGTCCGGAAGGAAATGTGGGTTCGGACAGCTGCGGGAAATGTCATAACCGTCAGCGGGGAGCCTACGGCGCGTTGAGCGGGGCCCATGACGCGACCATCCGTTACCTGACCCGGAACCTGCGGGACGACCACCCGATTTCGATTCCCTACCCGACCTTCAGCCAGGATTCGGCCTTCAACCAGCCGCTCATTGCCAAGGAAGACGGGGGGCGCAGCTTCCCGAACGGGGTTCAGACCTTCGAGGGCGACAAAGTTCAATGCGCCTCGTGTCATGATCCGCATAATCCGGACGAGAAGAATATCGAGGGACGAGACCCGTTTCTCCGGACATCGAACCGGTTCAGCGCCTTGTGCCTGACCTGTCATCAAAAATAACGGATGGAACCATGGGGATAAAAATTCAACGGAACCCTCCCATCTGGCCGATGATCCTTGTCCTGATCGCGACGGGCTGTGCCACGGCCCCGAAGCCCGTGGACGTCATCTGGCCCTTGCCGCCCGAGGAACCGAGAATCAAATACGTCAAGAGCATCCGAAGTTCGAACGACGTCGAACGGAAAAGTTTTTGGAAATCACTCGAAGAATTCATCACCGGATCCCAATCGGCCGCGCGCATCGCCAAGCCTTATGCCGTCCACATGGACGGAGAAGGGCGCTTGTTTGTGACGGACAGCGGGTGGCCTACCGTTTTGGTGTTCGACACCAAAAAACAGGAATTCACGATCATCGGTCTGGAAGGACCGGGCGTGCTGGCCAAGCCGATGGGGGTCACGACCGATTCGGCCGGCCGGATCTACGTGACCGACACGCTGGAGAATCGGGCCGTGGTGTACGATCACGACGGAAACTTTTTGTTCGGAATCGGCGAGAAGGGCCGGTTTGATCAACCGGTCGGCATCGTGGTCAACGAGGCGCTCAATCGCGTCTACATCGTCGATACCAAAAAACACAAGGTCTCCGTCTTCGACTCCAAAGAGGGGAAATTTCTATTCGAATTTGGGACTCGCGGCGTCGAGGACGGCCAGTTCAATTTTCCCACCAACATCGCGATCGACAAAGACGGCAAGCTGTATATCATGGATACGTTTAATTTTCGCGTCCAGATTTTCGACCCGGACGGGAAGTTTTTGTCCAAGTTCGGAAGCGTCGGCACGGGGCTGGGCCAATTTGCGAAGCCCAAGGGAATCGCGGTCGATTCCGAAGGGCACATCTATGTGGTGGACGCCGCGTTCAACAATGTCCAGATATTCGACCCGAAGGGCCAGCTGCTTCTGTTCTTCGGCGGGTTCGGAAACCGGGATGGACAGTTTTGGCTTCCTGCCGGGATGTACATTGACCAGGACGACCTGATTTACGTCGCCGATCAATACAACCATCGGATTAATGTTTATCAGTACCTGAGCGAGAATTACAAGGCCAGGCAGGCGGCCGCCCTAAAGAAATGAGTCGGGCCGTACAGGGAGTCGCATGCGATTTTCCACGGGTCAGGATCGGTCGGGAGACAAACGGATCGGGCGGCATTCGACCCTTGGCCGATTCCGCCTGGAGCGAGGAATCCTCGGCGTGTTCCTGGGGGTGCTTTTGATGGTCGCCCTGGAGCCGCCGGCGCAGGCCACACACGATGTGAGGCTGTCGGAAGACGTGAGCCGGACCAAGCACAATCTCTCCTCCAATCCCGATATCAACGCCACCGGCACGACCGAGATCTGTGTCTTCTGCCACACACCGCACGGGGCCAATATGGCCGCCTCGAGCAACGCCCCCCTCTGGAACCGCCTCCTGCCGGACGATACCAGTTACGAGGTTTACGGCTCCCCGAACTTCGACGCGCAGGACGTCACCGGGACGCGCCGGCCCAAGGGGGTGTCCCTCGCCTGCCTGTCTTGCCACGACGGAAGCATCGCCTTTGATGCGCTGGTCAACGGGCCGGGATCGGGGGGATTCAATCCGACCAATCTCGGCTTTGGCCGCGGTCCGGGGACCAGCACCAACTCGATCAATTTTTTCGGGGGCGGGATCGTGGACGGCGACAAGACCTTTAACGAGGGACTGCGGGATACCACGGAGGTGGAGAAGACCGGCGAGAGTCCTTTTTCCGGGGGCCTTCACGATCTGGTGCACGGCGGCGGCGGGGGCGAGGGAGCGCAGCCTTTCCCGAACCTGGGTCTGGATCTCCGGGATGATCACCCGATCGGAATCGAGATCCCCTGCCTCACCGATGCCCAGTTCAATCAAATCTGCCAGGACCTGACGACGTCCAAACTGGACGGCGGGACGGACGGGACCAGCGTCGCTTATATCAGCCGATCGCTGCCGCCCCCCGGACTGGCGGTCTGGCCGTTGGAAAAACGGGACCGCCTCCGCGCCTATCCGTCGACGGAGCAGCCCGGGCGGTATTATATCGAGTGCGCCTCCTGTCACAACCCCCATACCCCCCGGGTGTCGTTTCTGAGGCTGCCGAGCGGCGTTCCGGGCTTGGTCCAGAAGGACCTTTCTCCGTCGGATACTGCCGGAAACCCCGCCGGGAAAATGTGGGGTCAAATGCCCAATGCGGGCAGTGCGATCTGTTTGTCCTGTCATGCAAAGTAATTTGAGGATAAGATCAAGGATGGTTGCGGTAAACATGTCACCGGAAAGGAGGATAGGGCGATGCCATTGAAACGCAAAATTTTCATGCTGATTGCCGGCGCGCTGGTGCTGGCCGCCCCGATCGTGGGCTGGGCGATGCACTTGGGGACCACGACGCTCGGCCACCCCGAGGGTGCCGCGGGACCTCGCGCGGCGGAGGACGTTAGGAACACGCTGCACAATCTAAGCACGTCCAACATCATGGCCGGGATCAACATCAACGGGACGGCGACCTCGACGGCCGAGGTCTGCGTCTTCTGTCACACGCCGCACGGCGCGAATCCCAACACGATCGGGACGCCGGGTGCGCCGCCGTTGTGGAACCGGACGGTCGGGGCGTCGGGAAGCTACACGATTTACACAAGCCCCAATTTCGACGGGACCAATTCCGGCCAGCCCCAGGGCGTTTCCCTCGCCTGTCTGTCCTGTCACGACGGAACGATCGCGCTCGATTCCTTGATCAACATGCCCGGATCCGGCGGATTCCGGGTGGCCAACGAAACCCCTCCGGGAGGCACCACGAATTTGATCCAACCGGCGGGGGGGTCGGCCTTCCTGAGCGCGGGCACCAATACCATGAACAATGCGCAGAGGACGGATACCGGTCCAAATTATGAGCAGATCCTGGGAGGCGCCGCGCCGTTTCCGAACCTGACAACGGACCTGAGCGATGATCACCCGATCAGCATGGAGATCCCCTCCACCGGCGCCGGTCCCGATCCCCAGTTTGACCAGTTGATCAATAATTCGGGCGCGCCCGATCCAAGCGGGTTGACGCTTTTGACACGGACGGGAACGGTCAATCAGGATAAGCGGGATACCCTCCGTGCCTATCCGGCCGCGGGGGGCGGCCGGCCTGCGGGCGGTAAATATATCGAGTGCGCCTCTTGCCACAATCCGCATGCGCCACGGCCGATGTTCCTCCGGCTCCCCAGCCGCTATGATTCGGCGTTGGCGCTTCCATCCGGCGGCGGGGCGACGACTGTGAACGACCTATTGGGTAATGGGGATGCCACCTTGCTCGCGGATAATCCAAACGCGGGAAGTTTGATCTGCATCTCCTGCCATCAGAAATAAGGGAAAAAGGGCGCAGGGCCCTGCGATAGGATCTTGAGGGGATAAACCAACGGCATTGCGGGGGCGGGGTGAACCCGTCCCCGCAGGCCGAAATATCGCGGTTCATTTCCTGGATGCTTCCCGCTGTTCCGAGGTGAGGCATCCTGTTTTTTATATATGGATAAATAAAATCAAATGGGCTCAGCGAGCAAGGGGAGCGAGAGGGGGAGGACTTCGGAGAGCTCAGTCGAGCCGCTCCGTCCCGACTTCGGCGAGCTCAGTCGAGCCCCTTTACATAGACAAGCCCGCGGCGGGAATGGAGGGGGCCGGATCCAAGCGATCTTATTGTTCGCGCTGCTCTCTGTTTCGGGCGGCGGCGTCCAGGCCGGCGGGCCGGAAACGCATGCCGGCGGCGACAACGTAGGGACCGCGTTATCCAAACCGGTCGCTTCGGTGAACGGCGTCGATATCCGGGCGGCCGATCTTCAGAAGGCCATGGAGGAACGCATCCCGGAGACCGGTCATCGCACGATTTCCCAGAAGCGACTGGCCGAGATCCAAAGCGAAGAGCTGGATAAACTCATCGGCCAGGAGATCCTGTATCAAGAGGCCCGGCGCTTGAAGATCAATGTGAAGGCGGAGGCCGTCGAGGCCGAGATCCGGAAGATCCAGGGCCGGTTTCCGTCGGAGGAAAAATACCGGCGGGCGCTGGAGGTTCAAGGGCTGACCCCGGAGGATATCCGAACCGGGGTCGAGAGACATCTGGCCATTCAGCAGTTGACCGATCGGGAGGTTCGTTCAAAAATCAGCATCAGCGATGATCAGATGAAAGTATATTATGACCGTCATCCGGAACAGTTCATGCGGCCGCAGCAAATCCGGTTGCGGATTTTATTGATCCGGGTGGATCCCTCCGGGCGTGCGGCGGATTGGGAAAAGGGCCGTCAGAGGGCGCAGGAATTGGCCGACCGCGCCAAAAAGGGGGAGGATTTTGAAAAACTGGTGCGGGAGTTTTCGGAGGATGAAGACCTGAAAGCGACGGGAGGCGATACGGGTCTTCTTCATCAAGGGCGTTTGCCCTATGCCGAGCTTGAAGGGGTGGCGTATGACCGGGACGTGGGTTCCATCAACGATCCGGTTCAGACGCTTTACGGATACGTGGTGTTCAAGGTGGAGGAGAAACAACCGGCCCGGCAGATGGCCTTTGAGGATCTCAACAAGGACCTGTTGCGGAATGAAATGCGGAAGTCCGCGACAAACGCGAGGTTGAAAGAATGGATGGACGGCCTTCGTGCGAAGGCTGAAATCAAAATCTATTGATGCGTATCACTCGTTGATTCAATCTGAGGGTCGATATTTTAAGATAGATCTTTCATCGGGGCGCGGGGCCGTTGATGCAAAGGGGAGTCGAGGGGTCTTTTAACCGGTGGATCCGTTCCGCGTTTTCAGGGAAGTGTCGTCAATGGAGAGAGACAGGGAGGGCCGGATGGCCGTGGCCAAGGCCCAACGGCCGCTGGCTGTGGATGATGGCGGTCTTATCGATCCTTGTGGAATGCTCCGAGGCCCGGGCGCGCCTTCTCAATATCGGGGGCAACTTAGACATCAATTACAACACGTCCACGACTTTTTCGGACACCAACGTGAGTAACACGACCAGCACCATTCGTTCGCTCAATCAGCAATACGGCCTGTATGTATTTGGGGACGCCAATCGCCTCGGCGGGTATCGCGCCGATGTCTCGTGGCTGGACCAGGACGTGAAGCTTCACCAGACGGATCAGGAAAACCGTTTTAATGTGATGGATTACCGGCTCACCATGAATTTGTTTCCGGTATGGTCTCCCCTGAACCTGAGCGCTCAACGGGTGGACCGGAAGAACGACCTGAGCATGAACGGCACAAGTTTGTCTACCACCGATCATATTAATTCGCTGGGTGCGAACTGGGTCGTCAACCTCCAGAAAATACCGCGATTGGTCCTGAACTTCCAGCAGACCCATCTCGACTCGAATACCGGAACTCAGTATCTCACCCGGACATTCACCGCCCTCACCGATACGACCATCGGGGCGAGCCATCTGTCGGGCGGCTACCAATACAGTGAAGCGGACACCAACACCTCCTCCGCCTCCACCTCGAACGGCTTCAATCTCGACCTCAATTCCGAATTGACGACCAGCCTCACCCTCACCGCGTACGGACGCTACGCCCAACGGCATATCCCCGAAGCGGTGACGGCGATTCCCCTGGTTCCGGGAGGACCGACCGCCGGGGTGTCCTTCTTTCAGGAGCGGAGTCTCGGCACCGCGCTGATTTATCGCCCCCTCCTGTACTGGTGGGATGGCATGGCCAGTTATAACTACAGCGAGACGCCCTTCTTTAATGATTTTAAGACCGAGACCGTTCAGGGATTGGCGAACCTGCGCTACAACGAAAAAACGGACTCGTCCTTCGACGGTCGATACCTGCACATTTCCGTCACCGACTCGACCATCAACTCCGAATCGGCCGATGCGACCTTGAACTACCGTCCGATCTTCGGCCTGACGACCGGCCTGGCCGGCAGCGCCGGGCTGACCTCCACGATCAACACGGGGACGCCGGACACCAATAATCTCTTCCAGCAATACCGTTATAACATCATGTATTTCCGGCCCTGGCAGAATCTTCAGTACCGGACCTCTTATCAGATCAGCTACGGTGATTCGACCACGAATCCGATCGGGGTCGATTCCACCGACCTGAGCAACAATATCACGCTGGGGGTGGATAACACCAATACCCAGATCCTCCATGTCGGTTTGAACGGGACCTACAGCAACATCCAGCGCAAGACCGATTCCGTCCGGACGGATCAAAACACCTATCTCCTTCAACTTTTTGGCGACAGCTCGTATTACAGGAATTTGATCATCAACTCCGATAGCCTCCTGCTCCGGGGCACGGCCAGTTACTCCGATACCACGGGATTCGGCGTGGCCGGAAGAGAGACTTCGGGCGACCTGGAGGGCAACTACTCCACCCCGGTCGGGCTGGTGGCGAACGCGACCTACCGGATTGAGAAATATCCGATCGAGCTCCTTCTGGATCGGCAGATATTTACCGGCCAGATCCAGTACACCACCTATTTGATGCTGAACACGAACCTGCTCGCCTCGGTTAAGGATACGGAGGAGGACAACCGCTTCCGTCCCGATGTCAATGTATTGGAGGGCGACGCCACCTTAACTTATCAGGTCGGCAAGTTGATCCTGGGAATACAGTTCCAGGAGATTGAAACCCGGACGTCCGGCGACCGGTACGGGACCCGCTCCATCATGGCGCGGGCCAGCAGGCCGTTTTGATGAAGGGGGGCGCCAAGATCACCGTCGGACTTTTTAGGCTCTTGGGGCTGGGCTTGATTCTGACATCCTGCGCGACGACCGGGCTTGAGAAGGCCGACAAGGTGGAACGCTACTGGCCGTTGCCGCCCGATCCGCCGGTGATTTCGTATCTTAATAGTTTTTCCGAGCCCAAGGACCTGGGTGTTAAACGGAGTTGGTTCAGAATGACCGTGGAATTTCTGTTTGGAAAGGGCGCGGCTCCGCACATGCTTCGTCCCTATGCCGTGGCCACGGACGGAAAGGGGCGGGTCTACGTCACGGATACCGGCCTCCAGGCCGTCCATATTTACGATTTTGCGGACAAGTCCTATCACCAGATATTTTGGATCGAGCGGGGCCGATCCCGCCTGATGTCCCCCGTGGGGGTCGCCCTGGATGAAAACGGCCTCATTTATGTGTCCGATTCGGAGCTGAACCGGATCTTTGTTTACGAACCTAAAAAATGGAGACTGGTCCGGACGATCGGGGCGCCGGGGGAGTTTCATCGTGTGACCGGAATCGCCTATGATCCGAAATCGCGGAGGCTTTATGCGGTGGACACCGGGGCCCACAATGTATCGGCCTTTGATCTCTCGGGTAAAAAGCTGATGACGTTCGGACAACGGGGGGAAAAGGAGGGCGAGCTCAATTTTCCGACCCACATCACGATCGATGCCGAGGGAACTTTGTACATCACAGACTCGATGAACTTCAGGGTCCAGATTTTCGATGAGGAGGGAAAGTTTTTAGGAAAGCTGGGTCAGTTGGGAAACACCCTGGGCAGCTTTTCGAAGCCCAAGGGCGTCGCGGTGGACTCTTCCGGACATATTTATGTGGTGGACGGCATCTACGACACGATCCAGATCTTTGACCGGAAAGGCGAGCTGCTTCTGAACTTCGGCCATGCCGGCGAGAAGGAAGGGGATTTCTGGTTGCCGGCCGGAATCGCCGTCGACAAAAAGGACCGGATTTATGTGGCGGACACCTACAACCAGCGGGTGGAGGTCTTCCAGTTCCTGGGGGAACCTAAACCGTGACAAGGCCGTCCGTTCACCCTCGAAGACAGGGGGCGGAAGGAGAGAAAGGGAACAAGATGGGTCCAAATTGTACCGCAGTGAGTCTTGCCGTTAATAAACATGGGGCATGGGCCTTGATTATTTTTATGATCCTTCTGCACGGCTTCGGCCCGGCGGATGCCGTATTTGCCCAGCCCATACCGCCGGGGACCGTTCCCATCGAAGAGGACATCAAGATCACGAAACACAACCTTTCCAGCTCCGGGCTTGGTACCGTCAAATCCACCGAAACGTCCGAGATCTGCGTCTTCTGCCACACCCCCCATGGTTCCAGTGCCACGGCCTCCGGAATAAAAGCGCCGATCTGGAATCGCAACATCGACTATCAGAACACGCAGTCCTATACCCTCTACGATAATACCTGGAGCTTTTCGTTTGAAGGGACGTTGAACGATCCGAACAAACCCACGGGGTATTCCCGGCTCTGCCTGTCCTGCCACGACGGCACGATCGCGATCGGAACCGTGGTTAACAAGCCCGAATCGGGCGGCTATTTGAGCACGACCATCGGCATGACCGGCGTGCAGCCGGGCGGTCAAATGCCCCTGGGATCCGGGGGGTTCACCGGCGACACGCGAAACCTGGGCCGTAACCTTCAGAACGATCATCCGATCTCCTTTCGATTCGACTCCGCGCTGGCCACGGTGACGGACACCGAGCTGGTGGATCCCGGACCGCCGCCGGCGGGGATCAACGATGCGACCCCGCTGGCCCCGGCCGGCGGGTACAAGACCGGCGTGAAGCGATACGGAAGCACGGTAACGCCGATGACCTTTGAAAACGTTCAATGCACCTCCTGCCACAATCCCCATGCCGTGACCTATCCCAAATTCCTTCGGGCCTCGCGCTTCCAGGACGCGAGCGAGTCGGGGTTTCTGCCCTGCAGTCCGACGCCCTGTATCGGGGGTGGCGGACCGACGCCGGCGACGGGGCAGATCATCTGTCTTTATTGCCACAGCAAGCCGGGTTGGAGTCCCAGCACGCATTCCGTGAGCACGGCGATCCACGCGGCCTATCCGCTCGCCGATGACACCGCCACCCCCGACCCCGAGAACTACGATTTCGACGGGATCCATACGGTGGGGGCCTACGCCTGCCGCAACTGTCATGATCCGCACACGGCCCAGGGCGCGAAGAGGATCCATAAGGAAGGGGTCACGACCTTCGGTGGAAGCGACGCGGTCGAAAACACCTGCTTCCTTTGCCATGCGCCCAACGAGAAAAGCGTGAACGATGATTACATCGCGAATTTATTGCCGGCCGGAGATAAGACCTCCAGTACCAACCCTAGGTTTTTACCCAACGCGACCGCACGAAACGCCCCCGACATCTTTTCCGAATTCAACAAGGACAACTCGACCTGCGCGGGGGGCAGCGGCACGGGGAGCGCCATGTGTCTTCAACTCCCGACCTTGGTCCGCGGCCACGACCCGGTCTTCATCTCCCGTTCCCAGGAGGGGGTGCAGCTGAAGAGCGAAGGGCTGGCGATGGTCCCCGTCCTCAATGAGGAGCCGCCCGGGAGCAACACGCCGGACGAGGCGCATATCGAATGCGTGGACTGCCACAACCCGCATCAGGTGAACAGCCCGAATTTACTCGCCCTGTCCTACAACGGCGCGCCGAATGTCGCCCCGCCCGGTTTGCCCAACGCGAACGGGGAGGGGGGACGGCTCAAGGGAATGAAGGGGATCGGAATCGACGTCACGGGGACCCGTCCCATCGTGGTGGGTCGTTGCGAGCCGGGGTTCGTCATCTGCGGAACCGACATCACCATCAATGCGAAACACCCGTTGCTGGCCACCAAGAGCAGCGCGGACCGGGATCCCTACGTGTACGAGGTCTGTTTCCGCTGCCACGGCAACAGCTATACGAATCTCTTCGGGCCGATTTCAGCCAGACAATACCGGAATCCCGACGATGTCATCGCCTTAAATGTGCCGCAGAATTATGCCAGCTATGTATCCATTCCCTTCTCGCCCCGGACGGATCCGACCAACGGTCCGACGGGCGATCAATTCAGCTATATGGGCTTCAGCAACAAATGGCGCGAGTTCAACCCGCTGTCCCATGATCTGGATACCCCCCCGATGATCAGCGTGGACCTGGCCCGGTTCGGAACGGCCGTCTTTTCGCACACACAGCAGCCGAACCCGGCCTACCATCCCGTCGTGGTTCCGGGCCGCAACGGCTCCCCCCAGCTGTGCAAGCAACTGGCCGCCGCATTTGGAATAAGCAACTGTCAGACGCCGGCCGATACGCTTCCTTCCGCCGGCGCAGCGACCAGCGCGCTGTCCAACTTAACCATTCAATGCACGGATTGTCATAACAACAATAAATACGATGCCTATAACAATTTATTAAGCATTACTCCGGTTACGGGTTTCTCAAGCAATTCCGATCGAGGTTTCCTGGGTCCGTTGACCGAGTCCAACCTCCGACCAACGGATGTTTGGCCCGGTCTCAATTTTCGTGTGGATTATATTACGGGCCGGCCGAGCCAACCCATCGGACCGCACGGCTCTATCCATCGGCGCCTCCTGCGGGCCAATTACGATACCAACATCCTCGCGCCCGGCCGCTGCTTCGAGCAGCAAGATCCCCCGGGTTGCGCCAGCGGGGACGGGTACAGCGGGAGCGGGGTCACTCACGGCATTGCGGGCGGAGGGGCCGGATCGAACCCCAGCCATTTTCAAAAGTTCCTGCTCTGTTTTCAGTGTCATGATCGCGCGGCCTTCGATCCGGCCGTGACGACGACCTATTACGGGCAGACGACCCTGGGGGATAAGGACCGCAGCCTTACACGGTTCTTCGGCCTGGCGCCTTCTTCCGCCGGGGTGGACTCGTGGTGGAACGGAAACCTTCATATGTACCATCTCCGGTGGAGCGGCGCGATGTGCCATGAATGCCACTACAACGTCCACTCGAACATCGAAGCGCTCAACACCATTTACGGCGACGGTCACGGCGGGGGGCTGGCGGACGACGGCGTGGACGGCATGCCGGACGGCGTCCGGGGGACGCACCTGATCAATTTCGGCCCCCTGGTCGAAGGGACCACGAACCATAAGCCGATGTGGTTCTACGACGGCTCCGCGTTCCGGTGTTACTTGCGCTGCCACAACGAGGTGATGGACTCCTGCGCCTACCAGGCCACCAGCACGGGCACGCCGAACGCACGGTGGTGCGCCGGAGGCCGGAATCCGGGAACAAGCGGGTGAGCTTGCAGGTGCGAAGGTGAAAAGGCGAAAGAGATTAAATGGGTTATTCCCCTTTCTAACCGTTCTGGCCCTGCAGCCTTTTAACCCTTTAACGACCTGGGCGGGCACACCGGCGGACATGGTCCTGATCCCGGCCGGGAAGTTTTTAATGGGCAGCTCCCCGAAAGACGGGCGGGTCGGTTTTACCGTGGGGGTGGACGAGTTGCCGCAGCACACCGTCGATCTGGGGGCGTATTTTATCGACCGGTACGAGGTGACGGCGAAGCAGTACGGCCCGTTCATTGAGGCGACGGGAAGAAAGCCTCCCGGCGACCCGCGGTTCCCGGAAATTTATCCGTGGGCCCGGGAGGGCGGGGTTCCGAAAGAGTTTGAAAACCACCCGATTATTTATGTATCATGGGACGACGCCGAGGCGTATTGCCGGTGGGCGGGCAAAAGGCTTCCGACCGAGGAGGAATGGGAGAAGGCCGCGCGGGGAACGGATGGGCGGATCTGGCCCTGGGGAAACATCTTTGATCC
>Ga0335085_10000751_pt1 | contig 82928 bp, 66 predicted proteins | sample Lox_Sample_45_FD_206712 | JGI IMG/M metagenome (GOLD analysis project Ga0335085, IMG submission 206712) | Soil microbial communities from Loxahatchee National Wildlife Refuge, Florida, United States - Lox_Sample_4.5 | ecosystem: Environmental > Terrestrial > Soil > Wetlands | place: USA... | reverse complement strand
GAGTTTTGGGCATTTAGAGATAAGTTGGCTATAAGAAGTGCGGCCTTGGATCTGTCATCAGAACTGATTGTTGCGGATACCATCAATGGAAAACGAATTGCCGGAGATGACACTTTCTATTTTGTGGACAAGACTCCAGCAGGAGATGTCACAGTGATTAAGAAGATTGCTTACATCAGGTTCGTCAAAGCGCAGTAGAGTGATTCTGATCGTGGAGGGGTGACGTGCTCGAGAGGGCGAGAGTTTTACCTGCTTGAGCTAGACCGGAAAGCTGTAGTCGCTCATCACGCCCGCCTTGAGGCTTGAACGGGAACGGGTCTTTTGCTGTGCGGCGCATGACGGTCCGCAGGCGTATGCGACGGAAGCTGCAGGAAATCAAGCAGCAACTACGGATGCGCATGCATGACCCCGTGCCGTAGACAGGCGCGTGGCTCAGATCAGTTGTGCAGGGTTACTTCAACTACTACGCCGTGCCGAGAAATCTCGATAGCCTCGGGCTGTTCCGGGAACGCGTGCTTCGCTACTGGGGGCAAGCGCTCAAGCGCCGTAGTCAACTCCGCCGCTAAGCCTGGGCTCGGCGTCTGCAACCGGCAGCGCACTGGCTTTCCACACCTCGCGTGCTCCATCCGTGGCCCTTTGATCGTTTCGCCGCCACACATCCGAGATAAGAGCCGTATGCGCTAATCAGCGCTCGTACGGATCTGTGCGGGGGGCGATCAGTAATAATCGTCCCTACCGCGACCTCGTCCACTGAAGCGCAGGCTCGGTACCTGTCATCGGCGGTGCTAACCTCGAAAGGCCTTCGCCATTGCCCGGTTGGATCAGCTGGGTCGCCGCGCTCGATTTCACCAAAAGCCTGGTACGCAGTTTTTCTTCTTTTGAAAGACCGCATAGACCCGGCTGGTCCCCAAATCGCCATCCGTTTTTCAACAAAAGCCTGGTATGCAGCTTTTCTTCTTTCGAAAGACTCCATGACCGGCCCGGATTTTCTCAAGCGGTCCGCTGTTTTTCAACAAAAGCCTGGTACGCAGCTTTTCTTCATTCGAAAGACCTGATCATCGGCTCGGGCATGATCAGGAACCTCTACTGGTTGTGGTCAGACTCTGCAGTCGATCTAACGCGGTCTGGCAGCTCAGGATTCCCGATTGAGAATGTCAAGGTAACTGCCGTAGAGAAACAGGCGTCCTCTTCGCTTCCCGCTGGACTCTCGCAGGATGCCGGCCTCAATCATGCGATCCACCGCCGCAGACGCGGTTGGAAAGCTCACCTTCATCTCGCGGGCCGCATGCCTGATCGAGAAAAGCGGGTTGGCTTGGGCATACCTGTAGACCAGGAGCGCAGAAGCTGCACCGCGGCCGAAGCGCTCAATCTTTTCCTTGTCTGCATTGAAGAGTTTGTCGATGTTGCCGGCCGTCCGCGCCGCCTGATTGGCGGTGTCGCGGACACCTTGCAGGAAGAAGTCGAGCCAGGCTCTCCAACCTTCGCTTTCTCGTGTTTCATTGAGCCGGTCATAGTAAAGGCGCCGATGCTTTTTGAAGAAAAGGCTGAGATAGAGAACGGGCTCGCGCAGCACTTCCTCGGCACAAAGCATGAAGGTGATGAGAAGCCTGCCGACTCTGCCATTGCCGTCGAGGAAAGGATGGATCGATTCGAACTGTGCGTGTACGAGGCCCGCCTTTATTAGCAGGGGTAGCGATGAGCCCTCTTGATGGATGAAGGTCTCCAGTTGTCCCATGCAGTCGGAGACATATTCAGGCGGAGGTGGGACGTACGCCGCGTTGCCGGGCCGGCTTCCGCCGATCCAGTTCTGGCTCCTTCTGAATTGCCCTGGCTGTGCGTGACTGCCACGCCCCTTTGCCAAGAGCACCTCGTGAATTTCGCGGATGAGACGAAGCGAGAGAGGAAAGCCGTCCCGCATGCGTTTCAGGCCATGATTCAGGGCTGCCACATAGTTGGAGACTTCTTGCACGTCGTCCAGAGGAACGCCAGGTGTTTCTGCGTTCTCATAAAGCAAGAGATCGGAGAGAGAAGATTGCGTCCCCTCGATCTGAGACGAGAGAACCGCCTCCTTACGAACGTAAGAGTAGAGGAAGAGCTTAAGGTCAGGGAGAGAAGAGGTTGTGCCATCCAGCCGGCCGATGGCCTGGTTCGCTTCGGCAAGGATGGCTTGAAGTGATGCCAAATCGAGTACCCGCGGATTTGGAGGCAGGGGCGGGGGAAGGAACGCGCGAACTCTCTCACCGGAAAGAGTTGAAATCACGTACCGGTTTCGGGGCGCCGTCCTGGGGTGCCTGACCATAGCTTTAACTGGTTCATCTACTATTAAAGCATATTGCGCTTTCATTTAATAACGAAATCCGCTATTTAAAGTTGTCTCCTCATCGGTCCTGGTGGTCTCAAGCGGTCCCGCCTGTTTTTCAACAAAAGCCTAGTATGCAGCTTTTCTTCTTTCGAAAGACATCACCATCGCCCGGTTGTCTCCCAAGCCGCCCTGTCTGTCTTTCAACAAAAGCCAGGTATGCAGCTTTTCTTCTTTCGAAAGACATTATCTGAATGGTTGGGTTCATCACTCCGTCACGGTTGTTCTGCACTCGCAGACTGGCTGAGACCTATACCCACGTGCGGAATTTGAATCATCTTGTCAGAACCCTGGGAGTTCGCAGCTGCCGACTTCTCAAACACGACGTAGACTTCCGTTCCGGCTGGAACGCTGACGACAATATGTTCCATTGTCAGCATCTGCATGATTTGTTCGTCGCCGGCGTTCCCGATGTTGTTCGCAACCTGCATTCTCATCAAATCGTCTTCGCTAAATGCGCTATTGGCGCTTGGTGCTCCAACCATCATCGCCGCTGTCTCGCCGATTCCAGAGAGCGACCTGACGAGCATGCTTTTGCCCCTCTGCCTTCCCGTGACCTGTCCCTTAATCGCCTGGAGATTCATGTCGGCTCCGACAGCATCAATGGGAACGCTTGACCCATCCGGAAACTCGATGGACGAGAAGGTGATGTTCATTAGACCCGAGGGGTCGGCCTGAGTGATCTTCCCGACTACGCGCGCCCCAGCTGGAATAATTACTTCGCCGTCACGCTCATAGTTGTACTCGACGGCAGCAACGACGGGAGCGTGCACAGCGGTTGAAGCCATCGATTCCAGCCGCGCCGCCACACGGTAGCCGGGCGCAAGACCGAGATTATTCGGCCCTGTTGTCAGGCTTACCGATCCTGAACGAGGAGCTGATTGCTCATGTGCAGTAAAGACAAGGGAAGGCTGGCTAAGTGCGTCCTCAGCCTTTTTCTCCGCCTGTTGATTCTGTGCAGTCTCACTTCCGTAGGGCGGAGGTGTCCACTTCCCCTGCCGATTTGGATTGGTGTCGGGTTCCTCAAACTTTCCAATCCCGCCGAGACTCTTCGGCGACTGCACCGACTTGCCCAAAGATTGGGGTTGTGCGAGATGCGGCGATTTTGTCCGTTCAATGTCGGACGCATTCACGGCTCCGGATTCAGATGCGCCGTTGGGCGTAGGTTTCACTTTATTGTTCGGAACAAGATCCCCAGATGTTGTTCCTGTGTGCGCCTGACCGAGATTCGGGGTTCCGGCCTCTTCCATTGTTCTCTTTCGGTTCTTGCCCGTGGTTGAAAGCAGGGCAACCATTGCGATCGCGAATATTGCCAGTGCCCCTGCGACAATCAGCATTGTCGCCAGGTGCCCGCCTCGTGGACCGGGTGCCTTCTTGAGCACGAAAGGGCGTTTTGAGATGCGCCCTGGCGAGACTCCCTCACTGCCTTCCGCGGCAGCGTCGATAGCACCGATCTTCTCCGGCTGATCTGTATTCTGGACTACGTCTGTTGAAGCCATACTTCACCTCACCCTTGTTGAAGTCCTCGTGATCTCACTCACCGGGCGCAACGAACGGCAATTGCAGTAAGAGTGGATGATCTACTGCGCTTGCTGTCGCTATTTCTAATACGAGCCGGTCCGCACTCTGCTTGAAGCCCGGCCGGGAGAATTCGACTGCGCCATCCGCCCGCTGCCCCGGAGCCAGCCGCCGTGCGCTCAGCCGGAACTCTGCAACTGGCACTTGGTCGGCCAGTGTCTGCTTCCGCTTTTTCTTCTTGCCGGCATCGTGATCAGGACTTCGCAACTCAACCTGCGGAGGCAGCACTTCTATCCAGTGACCGCTGGTGTTCACGACCGAGTACGCCACGAGCATTCTTTCTCCGCGGTTCTGCACATTGCCGAGAGCGGCCAGAATCGCCTCAGTCGATACTCCACCGCTAGCATTTCCGGCTCGCTTTTCCATTCCATTTGCCCACCCCGGACTAGCAAGGTCTTCTTGTTCCCGCAGTGCCATGTCGATGGGCGTTGCTTGCGCGGGTGGATCCTTGGGTACGGGGGCATTTCCGGCCAGCGCGTCGGTTGAGCCGATTAGAAAGCTCTGCCTCGGTTCGTAATTCACCACGAAATCCACCGGCGCTGTCGAAGCCTGACCGTTGGATAGCAATCGGATGCTGATTTCCTGACCTGACTTGAGAGCAATGATCAGATTGCTGACGGCCGCATCGGCCGAGGTAGGTTTGATGAAAACCAGCCGCGGATCATCGGTGGAGTGTTCCACCTTGAACAAAGTCGGCGCTCCTACCGCAACCGAGGTCACGGGCTCAGGCAGTCGAATCGTCGTTGTGAAGAGAGGCCGAAGGTGAATGTCGCTAACTGTACTACCCGTGATCGGAAGATCAAGGACTGTTGGGTCCACTTGCGGGCTGGAGACGTTGGGGATGTTCGCTTCCTGGGCGAAGACCCCGCCCACTCCCAGTACACTGACAATAAGGATCGCAGCGATCAGTCGAAAATGGTTCACCTCAGTTTCCTCCTGCCAGCGGCGCATTTCCGCGGCCAGCTTCGTCGGATACTTCGCGGCGGTAGCGAGCGCGGACCGCTTCCACATAGGCCAAGACATCGGGATTGCGATAGGCCAAACCTTTTTGGAGAATGTGACTCGGACCGCAATAGTAAGCCGCGACGGCAAGGCGCATATCGCCCTGAAATGCGACCAACAGTTCCGAAAGATACCGAACGCCTCCTCCGAGGTTCTCGATTACGGAGAACCGATTCCCTACGCCGTACATCGCCGCTGTTGCCGGCATCAGTTGCATGAGTCCCTCGGCATTCTTCTTTGAAATCGCGAGGGGATTCCAGGCCGATTCCTGCGCGATGATGGCGTGAACAAGTGCGCGCGGCACGCCGTAGTGGTCTGCGTAGGCATCGGCGTAATAGACGGTCTCTGGGGCCTGCGCACCTGCGCCAGCACATTCGACCGAGAACACAAGCATGGCGGATGCGGCAAACATCAGAATGAGCTTTTTCACTTTTGGATCTCCCTTCCGGTGACAACCACGCCAGACTCACAGACATCCTCCTTCGCGATATGTTCAGCGTGCTTCCCAGCCATGCGGACGATCGACTCAAACGCTTCTTTCATCAAAAGGCGCTTGCGATCACCTTCCGTCTTTGCGATCAACGGCAACATGATTTCCTTGTGCTGGGGAAGTATCCGGTCGATTCGCAATAGCTCCATGGCCATCGCGACGTCGTTCATTTCCGAGATTGAAGGCGGCTTCTCAAGGGTGTAAGCGCGAAGACTCTTGGCCAATCCCGCGATGAATCGGTGCGTTCCCACGCTCGCCTTCGGGGTGCGCTCGGCCACAATGGCCGCTTCGCGTTCGGCGTTCGGATGCTCGACCACGAGGTAGAAGCTGCGCCGGCGAAGGGGATCGCCCAGCCGGCGCTCCTGATTAGAAGTGAGGAACACGTGTGGGATGGAGGAGGCGTGTACGGTACCGAGTTTTGGAATCGATAACGTCCATATAGAAAGCAATTCCAACAGCATTGCTTCGAAGGCATAGTCAACCTTGTCAATCTCGTCGATAAGAAGAACGCAGCGCTTCTCCTGCTCGATCGCTTCGAGCAGGGGACCAGCCATAAAGAACGACCGGCCGGTGATTTCGCGCTTGATCTGCGCCCAGTCCGGGGCCTGGCCGCTCCTGCTCATAAGGAGCACGTAGAGTTCCTGGAGCGCCCGATCAAACTGTCCGATGGCTTTTTCTTCGTTAATGCCCTGATAGCACTGCAAGCGGAGGAGGGACACGCCATAAGCGCGCGCGACAGCTTGAGCGAGTTCCGTTTTACCCGCGCCAGCCGGTCCCTCGAGCAGGACTGGGCGATTGATCCGGCCCGCTAGGTAAACCGCGGTCGCCGTCTTGATATCGGTAAAGTAGCCTGCGCTCTCCAGCGCGGCGAGTGTCTCTGATGGTGACGCAAACATCCGGTCCACACTCCCGAACGGCTCTGACGTGGGGAGAGCGTAGGATGCATTTGGAATTCGGTCAAACGGGCGTCAGCGAAAGGACAACTGTCAGTGAACTGGATAGACTTGGTTGTCCGGACCCAGCCACCCCTTTTCAGTCCACCGAAACCCATAGTTGCTCTGGTAGGTCTCAATTGTCCCGGGGGCTCTATTTCCCAACTGGACCAAGTCCTTCACTTTTGCTTCGTAATAGAGCGTATAGACTTGACCGCCGTCAACCTGCTGCATTTGCCCGTTGGTTTTCGACAGGCTCAGCAGTTCCTGTGTATGTAGATTCCGGTGAATATAGTTCCAGACTGCGGTTGCATCTTTGTCATCCGGTGGCGGAGGCGTCCCTTTGCAGCCCGTAAACTCTCCGACTGCAATGCCGAATGCTGCGAGCAGGAAAAGCGAGTGAATGAGTCTCTTCATTGCGGGAGAGGTCCTTTGCGAGATTTCATTCTTTCGAGCATCGGTTTCATCTGTTCCAACGTGCTTTCGAAAGCGTCCCGTGCCTCGGACATCCCTCGTTCCGGTCCGTAGCGGATGACCAGGTGCACGATTAGAGTGCGAGCCAAGGCAAGATCCGTCAACAGAGGCAGAAAGGGTTCAGGCGCCGATTTCTCGAGCTCCTGAACGAAGGCAAGGATTTTCTCCGTATATTCGTCGCTGCGCGCCTTTCCCAGCTCGGTGATCCAGTCGGATTGCATGTCGAACTCGTTGCTCATCACCGTAGCCCCGCAGCTCATTGACTGATCCCTTTGTACCACCGTTCTCTGGACAGAGAACAGAAGCCTCCGGGGAATCCCTCGAAACTCTTCCTTTCCAAAGCTCAGGGTCGAGGAGGTTTGTTTGAGCACGAAGAAAAGGATCGGGAGAATGGAGTCCGAATGAACCATTCCTGACGCGCTCAATCTTTCCGTCAGGCAACACGACGTGGGCATCGTTGCTCGCAGTCTCTGGTGGAAAACCACTGAGCAAGGGGATCTGGTTTGAACGCATTTTTTCAGAATGGCTGCGGACGAATGGAGGCGCACCGCTATACGCCCCTTTTCGCAATTGGCTTCAGTGGCGAAAGCCTCACGTGAGTCCTTGCAATCGGCGATGAACCCGCTCGGCTATCCGTTCAGGAATCCGGATAGACGTATATCCCCTTTTTGTTCGTGTCTGGGGACGCGCTATCCTCACTACGCCCGGCTCTCGATTGAAGAGGCGTCGAATGGTGTTCTGACTGAAAAACCACCGCCTGGACAATTCGGCGACAGTGAAATGACGTTCCACATCCGGAACAGCGGCATGGGTGGTTCGCTCGCTTGCGACGGGCGCGTTTGAAGCCAGCTCGTGTTGAAGTTCCATAGCAATTCCTTTGTCTAGGTTGAAAATGGGTTCGGTTTGGGTCCTCTGAGTCGCAGTTGCCGAATTCGCACGAGCTATTAATAGCCCGTGTGCAAAACTCGGTCAAAAATGCTCTGAAAAATGAATCACGGATGTTCGCCGGCCTAAAGGAAACATGATGGAGGAGACGGTGACGAAGCAGGCCCACCAGTGGCACGCTTACTAAAACAGAGGTACTGCTTATGAAGCAGAATTTTGCCGCAATTGTTCTCGGTGGTACCGGCCAAGTTGGTGGTGCGGCTGTCACGGAGCTGCTGGCAATTCCGGAATGCCGGGAAGTGGTGATGGTCACCAGAAAGCCTATTACGGCGCGACCGCGGGTGCGCAACGTCGTTCTTGATACCGGCACAGCTGATTTTGGCGAGCGCATCGCCGCCCTTGCGCGCGAAGTTTTGAGACAAGGTCACGCCAGCGCCGTGAGCTGTGTGGGTGTGGGTTCTGGATCGAGGCGTTGGAGCGAGGAAGAACTGAAGCGGCTTGAACTCTTCGTCGTGGGTGCCTTTGCGCGTGGCTGCCACGACGCCGGAATCGGGCAGTTTTGCCTGCTTTCTGCGGTGGGAAGCACAGCCCGCAGCCGGTTGCGCTATGTCCGAGTAATGGGCATGAAGGAAGACAACGTGCGCAGCATCGGTTTTACTCGCCTCGCCATCTTTCGCCCAGGGATCATTGTCGGCAACGCTCATACCCCGGCTTGGGTCGGTTGGTTGGGAAGCCTCGTGCCTGGTCGCTTTGGCAATATCGATCAGCGAATTCTCGGTCGCTCAATCGCTGCTGAGATTGCTTTGCACAATCGAGAGGTTGGTGAAGTTATTCGCGAAAATGCTGCAATGAAAAAACTCGCTGCGCAGTTGATTCGCTGACCTTTGGATTGTCTGAGGTAACCGAGATCTTCACGCGGTTGCCTTTATCTTCTTGCCTGATTGAATCACCTGCCATCCGGCACGCTTGTTCACTGAAGCAGATGACGGCGGTGTATTCTTCGGCCCGTTGCCAGAGGCCGCCTGCCAAGCATTACGGACACTTTCCTGCAGCTGAACCTGCCGTGCCTTTACAAAAGGAGAGTAGCTCTTCTCGGTGATCTTCACCGATGCATGGCCGAGCAGCAGCGAGACCTGGTCGATAGGTACGCCGGCCAGCAGCATCTCGACGGCAAATGTGTCCCGGAACATGTGAGGATGGCAGCGTTTTGGCTCGCCATCCGCAGTTCTGATGTCAGCCGATTTGAACAAGCGGCGATAGCTTCGCTGCCAATCGGCGACGGCACTTTTCGGTTCGCCATTGCCGCTCCAGAAAAAGTAACGGGGATTGGGTTTGGGGCCGGGCGGAACGTCTTCCAGCAATTCCACAACGTGTGGTGGAAGTGGGACATATACCGGAGTTCCGGTCTTTGCCTGATAGAGCAGCAGGCTGTCGCCATGGAGGCGATGCCGTTCCAGAGTTACCGCATCGCGAATGCGGAGCCCACTCCAACGCATCAGCAGGGTCATGGTGCGAAGCCTCGCTTGATTCGCCTTCACGTCTCCGCCACCGCGCTCGCCCCGGCGGATGTAGGTTGCGGCCATAATCCTCTCGAACTCATCGGGAGGGAAGTAGTCTGTCGGCACCTGCACGACTTTGATTTTCCCAAGGCCAATGGCGGGGTTTTCGGTGAGGTAGCGACGGCGCACACAGGCCCAGAAGAACCCGATCACACGGCTCTGTTTTTTCTGCTTGGCGAGGGGACCGTCTTCCCAGGTGTTGCGGAAATTCAAAAGCGCATCGAGATCGAGCTCGTCCAGATACTCAAAGCCCTCGACGCGGGTCCAGGCAAGGAACTGCTTGCGGAAGATGGTTTCGAGCTTCTTGAGCGTGGAAGCTTCGACGCTTCGGCTCACGGCGTCGGCTAGGTAGGCGTCGACCGCCTGGGCTACCGTCACCCTGGGTCTGGGCTTGGGCCGGATCTCATGGGAAGGCGCTGCTGGCGTCTCAGGGGAGGTCGTTGGCGAAGTTGGTGGCGCTAACGTCGCTTGTAAGGTTGATTCGGCTGCGGCGACGGCGGGCCCGAACGGAGGCAGGCCTTTGGCCAGAGCTTCTTCGAGTTGCTGGCGAACGGCTTCGGCCTCGGCCCACTGGCGCGTCTTGGCGCTCTGGCGGAAGTAGTATCCGTTGATCTGGCCGCCGACCCATTTGGGACAGTTGCACCGGCGGCAGGCGCGATCCCTCGAGAATTTGCAGCCAGTCGAGTGGCGGGTAAAGACGGAAAGCAGCATCGGGCTCCCACTTCTTCAGGTGAGATTGCCCGCTGTTTCGGACTCGGTCAAAAGGGCGCAACGTACAAATCACGTACAAAATTGCGCGTCCATTTCGCCGTTGGAAGGTAAGCTGCTGAAAACAAGCAACTTGAAGTTGGTGGAGGCGGCGGGAGTCGAACCCGCGTCCGAAATCGCTGTCAGCCGGGAGAGTCCATGCTGTGTCCGATTCGATTGGGTTCGCTCACGGCGCTTAAGAACGGACAAGATGCGCCGCAAGCTAGTCCGATGATCTTATGGTTGCAACACGGACCGAGCGGCAACCACCAGCCTACTGTATGACGCCCGCTCACAGCCCATAGGCGAAGCCGTGGAGGGCGGCTGCTTAATTAATTAAGCAGCAAGTGCCAGATTATCGTTGGCAACTTTAGTTTTGCAGGCGATTTCGGGTGCCCACCCCCCGACATGTCTCCCTTGCCGCAATCGATCCCGTCGAAACCGTGACGCCCCCATCTTTTGCAGCTGTTCCTTAGATGGTTGGGGAACAGCGGCGGGTGCGAGTACGGGCCGAATGGCTCGTGCTGCGTTGTTCTATTTTACGCCGAAATGCACGGCGGAGTGCGCGCCGGAAACGCGCGGCGTGGCTAGAAATGGTAAGCGACCCCCACGCCAAAACGATAGTGCGCAGGAGAGGCACTGCCGGCGCCGGGCGCTTTACTGTTGCCCAAGTAGTCGCCCGTGACGCGGAGCTTGAACCCGAGAAGCAACGGCACATCCGCGCCTGCGCCGAGGGCGTAACTCGCAGCATCGTAGCCAACTCCGGGGAAAGTAGTGAGTTTCGCGCTGTCATGCGCGATGCCTGCGAGGCCGTGGGCAAAGACGCTGAAACCTGCAGCGTGTACCGTGACGCGGGGGCCAAACATCACGAGAGTTACGTGCTGTGTGAATCCATTGACGGTCTGGCCGTAATGCGAAACGTCGCCTTCGATGCCGACGAAGGGAACGGGTTTGATGTGCATCGCAAACTGCCAGCCGTTCATGGCCGGGGTGTTGGGTTGGTAGAGGTTCGCGCCCGCACGGCTGTAACCGAAGTATGCGTCTGCGGTGACTTTTTTCGCGTAGGCCGCAGGGGCAAACGGAAACAGCAGTACTGCCAGGAAGAGTGTAAGATCGCGAAGTCTCACGTTACCCTCCGTAAGTGCTCTATTGCTTGTCGAGGTCGATGGACTCGTATTCGTGGCGGGCAATGCCAGCGCGGATCTGCGCGGGAGTCCAACCTGCCCTGGTCTTGAAATACGCGTAAAAGCCTTCCTGGGCGCAAGTGGAGCACTCAGTGCCGTGATTGGTTTCGAAGCAGCTGCGTAAGCTCGTATGTCCCAGCGCGCGATCACAACGGCAATTGCAGGGCAGCTGATAGACGACGCTGCCGACCTGAATCACTTTCTGGTAGACGTGCACCTGCCAGGGGTAGCGGAAATCCGGGCCCGAGAGCTGCGCGCCGTGGAGGATGGGCGGCAGAGCATGAATATTGAGGGGCGCCGAGGAGTGGTAGGCGGGGACATCGTCGGCCGGGTTGGACCACTGGGCGTAGCTTGCGGCGGTAAGCGCGAAAACGGCGAGGCCGAGCAGGCAGCGGTGGATAGCAGAATGCTTCATGAGGCTCCTCAATGCTTATGTTAAACGTGGGCGGTGGTCAGGGAGTCGCCAATGGCCGGGGGTGTAGCCAGTCGCTTGAGGCCGGTGGCTGACAGCGAACACCCATCTCCGGGCGGCCGGACCCTATTTACTGTTTAGTAATCCCCACCCCCTCCCCCCCATATGATTTGCCTAAATATTCTTGAATCAGCGGGTTAGAGGGACGGAGCAGGTGTAACTCGTTGATTCTAAAGACTAGCTGTTTTACGGTTTATGACATGATTTGCCTTATTTTCGGTGCAATTGGTTGAGTGAATCCCATATTGAGGTGCGGTCGACCGCAATGCGGTTGTTTGGTGCGGGCCGATCTTTCGCCCGCGCTGCGGGCCGCCGATGCGAACTTCGCGCATTCCCCAGTCTCACGACTGGGGCTACCGTCTTTCGCCCGCTTAAGCGGGCTGGGCGGCGAGTCAGTTCGCCGTTTTGAAAAAGAAATCAGCAGCACTGCAGTCATCTATGGCGCCTGGCGCCACCCCGGATTATGAAAATCTGTCCCTGTCGATGTGCGGGTCTGGAGACCCGCACGACAGCCGGTCAGGAGACCGGCGCTACTTCGGCAACGCTATTTTCAGGGCAGATCCTTTCGCAACCCCTTCATACGAATTCAGGGGATGCGTCTGGATGACACGGTTCAAAGACGAATCGCAGGGACTGGAAGAGGTCGCGGAAAATTCCGCAGAGTGGGGGCAAGAGCAATCGCAGCAGGGGCTGGAAACCCGCCTTATTCTGTCTGTTCATCGATTGGCCCTGCTCAACAGCTTTTCGGAAAAACCAAATTCGGGACGACTGCGAATCGAGACAGTCCCTCAGCGGCTAAAGCTGGGACATGTCATTGGACTTATCGGCACGGATAAACACGTGCCCCTTCAAAACTGCGTCAGCACTCAGTTCATCCGCAGGCTGTTCAAGCCACGCCCATGTTACAACGCGCCCTGGAATGATTGTGCGCCGGAGGATGGATTTTTTCTGCAAATGGAAGCCATAGAGGATCAAGGAGTTGGCGGCGGGGGATCTTGACGAGAGCAGGGAGCGAGGCAGCAAAGGAGCAGGGAATAGAAAAGCAGGGACGCAGACACTGAGGGAAGAGATACGGAATGGGAAGGGAGTACGGGATGAGAGATGATTTGGGGGTAGAAAAAAAGACGGCACGAACGTTTAGCTGTTCGTGCCGGGAGGCCAGTGACGCAAACTACTTCCGGCCTGGAGACGCTCTCCATAACCGGAATAAATACACGATAGCATAGATTCGAAAAAATGCAATACAAAATTTCAAAGTAATTTTGGCAGTATTTTCGGCTGGACGCCTCATCGAGAATGAATTTCTGCAGCGAATCCAGGGCAGAGCCATGAGGAGATTGGGCGTAGCGAGGGCTGGGCGACGGACCTCTCTCGACCTCTTTCTTCAATATGTAGGCCATTCAAAGCAAGCAAGTTATGAGATCGAGCGGAAGCCTCCATCCGAGAAGCGAGACAGCCGGTTAGCCAAGCGCAGGCTTGGCGCAGGTGGGTGGGCGGAACGTGGCGCGGACCCGAGTTGCGAACCGTTAACTGTCCCAGAAGACGGTATAGCAACGAGAAAGAGACCAAAAATCCATTTTTCCGGAGACAAGGCTGCGGCGCTTGCGGGGGGTACTGTCCTAAATCTGCGTTGACGCTAGTTTTCCTCATTTGATGATCCGTTCCGCAAGACGCTGATTAGCGTGTATAGGCGTAATGTTAGTCTGTGGGCGAGTCGATTCTGAATGCTCACGGAAAGGGGACAACATGGAAGGTTTTTGGCTAGTCCAATTCCAAGGTGTGCAAGGCTTTGGCGGAGGGGCGGTTACGCTCATTCATGGCAAAGTCTTTGGAGGGGATAGCGGCTTTCTTTATACCGGCAGTTATACCGATCAAGGCGGCACTCTGACTGCCAAAATTCACGTAAAACGGGCTTTTCCCGGCGCACCAAGCGTTATGGGAAGGGATCAGTTTGACTTGGAACTTTCAGGAACATTACAAGGGAACGCAATCGCAGCGAAGGGGACAATTCCCGGAACGCCGCTAGCATTCAAAGCAAACCTCACAAAACAAAGTGACATTTAACATCGGGACTCCGGTTTGGCGATGTATTCGCTTTTTGGTGAGTTCATCGCCAGTTTTCCTAAACTATGAAACAGCAACCGCTTGCTTTTCTTATTCCACACGCCTATTCTGCGTGCATTGCAACAGAACGCGCCCAGTTAGCGACATTGAAACGGCTCATTGGGGAAGCCGATCTTATCTTGGAAACGGCCCCGGCGCTGCCGGAGAACCGCACCGCGCGGTGCCGGGAGATTCTTCATTCCGCACAAGCGTTAGCAGACGACCTATTCAAGCAGACCAAGATGCCCGCTGCGGCGAAATTAGGCCAGCGTGGTGGTTCTCAGACCGCCAAGCGGGGGAGTTACTACTTTCGCCAGCTTGCAGGCAAGCGAAAGACGAAGGCAGGCAGTAGGCCAAGAAAAGGATTCCCCCGCACGCAGCAATAGTGGTTACTCGGCTTTCTCAAATCCTATGTCAACGGCTCTGGCGTAGCAAAGAGAGGTAGCCACGCGCCAAGGTCTAGTTTTATCCTGCCGAATTTGAATCCAAAGGCGATCCTTGCCGCTACGCTTCGCCTTTTGAAAGTTGCCGTAAATACTCAAGCCGTGGAATTTTCGGATGAGCACGGCGTGTACCTTTGGATGCTGCGCGTTTTTCGTCGCCATTGTTAGTCGTCGCTTTCTTAGCAGAATTGGGAACGGCGGAATTATACTGCGGAAAATGAAAAGCCCGGCGCGAGGCCGGGGCATTTCGATGTTGCGGCTGGTTACCCACATCGTAGCGCCCTTGTCGTGCTGAGGCAAGGGGGCGTGTTTGTCGTCTGTTCCCGATCTTCCACCCAAGTCGCAGGGAACATTGCGCACATTGACAATCAAGAGAAATGCTCTTGTGGGAGAGCTAAGCAATTGGTGTATTCAAAACTTCTCGTGCTATGACCTGCAGCGCGCAAAGGATTTCATGCGTACTTATGCCTGTGACTTTTTCGACATTCTGAAGGATGCATATGGTGGACTCGCGTGGAACCGAGAGTACGAAGTAGCGGTAGAGGCTATCGACATCACGATCAAATGCTGGGATAACTTTAACGTCGTCCCATCAGGAGAATCTTGGAGAGAAACTCTGATGGAGACTATTCCCCAGTATTTGGGACACCCCTTGAGGGGAGAACCGCAGGATAAAGAAACCGCGTCTACACCGTCTCCATTGCTTGTTATATACCAAGCGCACGCCAATCGGGCCAGCGAGCAGAAAGCCCCGATGCCAATCACATCCAGACAACCTGAGCCGCAGCGTGAGGTTGCGCGCCGGACAGCGCTGTTATCGGCTTATAAAGCGGCAACCGGAGCATCAAACAAAAAAATCTACGAGGCGCAAAACTCTGGCATCTACAAACCTCAGTTCTACCAGTGGCTAGACGGTAGGCTCTCCGCCAACTCCGTGACAGCAAAGAATTTTGAAGCATTCCTAAAGGCGAGGAAACGCCCAATTCCGCGAAGACCTACCATCTAGCTCATGCTTTCTACCATGGTAGAGTGTTAGTGTCTACCATGGTAGGTTGATGTAAGATATTTAATTTCTTCCACTTGCGAAGCTACCATGGAAGTCGGCGAGACTCTGTTCATGAAGAGCAGAGTTCGAATCAGAAGCCCACCAAACCCCTGCAGAGACACAAAAGGGGAGCATTTTGGGATGCTCCCCGCATGGTGCGGGCGTGGTGGAACTGGTATACACAGCGGTCTTTAAAACCGCCGTCCTGTGACGGGAATTGTGGGTTCGAGCCCCACCGTCCGCACTCCAGACCCTAACATACTCTTGCTTTTGATAAATAGCGAGTGCTTGCTGGATTCATAACGCATGATGAACGACGCACAATCTGCGCAAACACTGACATGCGAGGGCTGCTGCATAGCGTGCCAGCGCTTCGGAATAACATCGCAATGGCCTTCGCCGTTATCACTGCCCGAAGTACAAGCGGACATTCGCGGAGCAGCACCGTCGCGTCTGCGACACGATGTCTATCTCGCAGGATCGTGCGGTCATGGCGCTGCAATTCTTGGTTGCCGCGTGCATTCAAGTTTGAGAGTGACGCTGTGCATGGAAGCCAAAATTGAGGATCACGTTTGGGCTCTCGCGTAACTGATCGCTCAATAGTCTGCTGCTGGCTAGTTGACTACAATTCCTCCAAAGCATGTGCCCGCCTGAAGAGAAAATAAGGGAACCAATCTGACTGATTGATCATCGATGATCAATTCTTCAGTTCCGGTCCGCGAGTGCAAGTCTCCAGATATTCTTATGCTCGTCTTGTTCAGATATTCAACGTCGAGAACCTTATTGTCGCTCCGTCCGTATACCGTAAGCCTGCTAGGAGATTTTTCAATATGAGATGCAGCGTATGTAGCTTGGAAATGATTGTGGTCTATTTTTGTAACCAAGTCTCCATGATCATCAAAGATATCGGCGGAGACTTGAAGATGCCCCTTCTTGTCCATATCAATGGAGAATAAAGTGGCTCCGCCTAACGTGATCACGCTATGCGGAAAAGACGACGCGAAGACGCCGACTCCGCCGAGATAGAGGTAAACGGGAGCAGGATGTGACGAGCACGGATTAGGAGGCGTCGGAAGATTTTCGGGGATCAGCGCCCCTTCTTTTTCTCTCAACTTGTTAAGGCTCTCCGCAGAAATCTGAACTGCATCCTGAGTAGTTCCCATAACTTTGCTAAGGCCATTGATCGCCTCGGACAGGTCCTTGGTTGTGCTATCGAAGTTCAGGTTCGCTTGCGTCGCGATGCCATTGAAGCCGGCTTGTTGTGTTTGGAAAAACTGTCTCTGCTTCTTCTCGTTGTCAGCCCTTTCATTATCGATAGCTCTTATCTCGATGAAAACAAGGACAAATAGAACAAGCGTCAGAAACGTCTTTTCAATTCCCGTCAATTCTCCTCTGAATGTCATCACGGTTGCCACCACAGCCAGTGCAGCAACCGCTTTCCCTGGAGAAGGAGTATGAAACGCCCAGTAGCCAGCCAGCCCCCAAAAGATTGCCAGCAGCACGGCCCCGGTCCACGGAGAGCGCCATAGCGCATCCAGCCAATCTCTGATTGGCCGCGTTTTATCCATCCCGCGCTCCAGGACTTCCCAGAAATTTGCCATGCCCGCAATGTTTTCACCGGGGACCGCCTTGCGGGAAAGATTTTTTCAATGGCGAAGAATGGGAGAATGGAGAAATCAACGCACATTTCAGACACTGCCTGCGGGCGCAGTTCTGTGGATATGCTGTGGAAATCTCAAGGGTCGAAGGAAAGGCAAGGGTATTCCCGAATATCTTTCGTACTGTAAGCCTGTTACGATTCTCCTACTCGTAATCCGAGACGCCCATTCAGTCGGGGCCCTGTAGAAAAGAGGGCTATGACATTTCCCGTGGAGCGCAAATTTGCGCATCGCCAGAACCGGGACGGAACGATTGATTCGATTTGCACGAAATGCTTTGAGACAGTTGCCACCGCGTTGGAAGAGTCAGATTTGCAAGCGGGTGAAGATGGCCATGAGTGTAATCGATCGAGGCTAGATTATCTCGCGCAGTTCGCGCGGCACCCGGACGATAAGCGAGGGAATTGTTGAAAGCACGGGTGGCGGGAGCGGTGTGCCGTTATGTGCCGGGCGGACGCTTTGGGGGAAACAGATTTTCCAGATGTAATGAGGCAATCATTTGACGAGCGAAGGCTGCCGTCAAGCGTTGATCGTTTTCCTTACAAGTGCCGGGCGGTTGGCAGAGACGGGATACGGGCCGAACTTAGGGTCAGTTTGATTCGGCGGGCGAGTCGGGAAATATCTCAGTCGCAGCAGCGGGGGATTCCTCGGCGCCCTCAATTTCGATGGCGGCGATGCGCAGGAGGACGACGCGCTTCAAGGCGATCAGCGCTGGGTCATCCGGGCTGATGTCGGCGATCTGTTCGACTCGGCGAAGGGTTTCGCGCAGGATTTCAACGAGTTGGGCGGAAGTATACATAAGCCAGCATGGCCGGCGAACACGAGCACTCTAGCAAAGCACGAACTTTTTGCAATAGGGGCCCTGAGCAAGATAGATGCGGGGTGCGGCCGGGACGCTGCATCGGGATGCAGATTTTAAGCGATATGCAAGCGAGCACAGGGAGGCCGTTGGCGGCAATTGCGCCGAACCTGTCGCCGGACAGCCGCTCAATGCGAAGGCAGCGCGCAGTCGCCGGCGATGATCCTGTCGGTCTGCCGGATGGCTGGCCATCTTGCGGCCGGACCGACGCGATGCCGCGACTATTCCGTTGGGGGGAAGACCATAGCGGAAGTCGCTGGCGCTGATTCAAGGAAGCGATCGCCTGATTGCGCGCTGGCATGGCGGGGAGCACACGACGGTGCCCCGCTGATGGGTGCAGGCGACGGCGAGGCAATGTGCGATCAGCCCGCGAGGGACTGGGTCTCGGCAGCGAGGTCGAAGTCTTTGGTGGTGAGCCCGCCGGCGTCGTGGGTGACGAGGGCGAGGCGGACTTTGTTGTAGCGGATGTCGATGTCGGGGTGATGGCCGGCGTCTTCAGCGGCTTTGCCGACCTGGTTGACGAAGTCGAGCGCGGCCAGGAAGTTTTTGAACTGGAAGGTCCGGACGAGCTCTCCATTTTCAATCTGCCAGCCCGAGAGTCCGGCCAGGTGCGAGCGTGCGTCAGCGGGAGAAAGTGCCTGCATGGTTTGCTCCTGGAGGTGAGATGCGCGGGGAGGACCAGGGGCCTGTCAGCAGGCCCTAGTTCAAATCATACGGCTCGGGGGAGCCGTTGGCCTGATTCACGTCGAAAGTAGAGTAACGCTTGTTCTGGCCGCTGATCTCAGAGCGCAGCTCCTGCCAGATCTCATTGGGGATCTTGAGAAAGACTTCGACGACGGCGGGATCGAACTGGGTGCCGGAACAGCGAAGGATCTCTTCGCGGGCAGCATCGAAGCCGCGGGCACGGCGATAGGGGCGATCGCTGGTGATGGCGTCGAGGGTGTCGGCGACGGCGAAGATGCGGGCGCCGACAGGAATCTCGCGGCCGCGCAGGCCGTTGGGGTAGCCGCCACCGTCGTAGTGTTCCTGGTGGCAGAGAACGATTTCAGCGGCACCGGCGAGGAAGGGAATCTTGCGGAGCATGTGGTAGCCGCGCGTGCAGTGCTCGCGCATCAGGTCCTGCTCTTCGGGGGCCAGCTTGCCGGGCTTGCGCAGAATGTCGTCGGGGATGGCCATCTTGCCGATGTCGTGCAAGAAGGCGCCGCGCGCAATGATCTTGATTTCGTCGGGGGGGATTTCCATGGCGCGCGCGAGAGTGATGGCATAGGCGGTGACGCGCTTGGAGTGGCCTTCAGTCTCAGAGTCCTTGAGGTCGAGAGCGTCGCCAAGCGCTTCGAGCGTGACGTCGTAGGAGTGCTCGAGGTCTTGCATGGCGTGGCGCAGCATTTCAGTGCGGGCGCGCACCATTTCTTCAAGGCTCTGGTGGTAGTTTTGCGTTTCTTCGAGAGCCTGGCGATGAGTGAGCGCGCGTTCGACAGTGGACAGAAGCTGTTCGCGCTCGAAGGGCTTGAGAAGGTAGTCGTAGGCGCCACGGCGCATGGAGTCAATGGCGATGCTGATGTCGTGGACGGCGGTGACCATAACGACGGGGAGATTGGGCTGGAGGGCGTGAATGCGTTCGAGAAGAGCGATGCCGTTGACGTCGTTCATTACGATGTCAGTAAGCACGAGGTCGAAGGCGTCAAGCTCAAGAGCTTCGAGAGCCTCGCGACCGCCGCTGGCCTGGTGGACCATGTAGCCCTGGCGGTCAAGAGCCGCGGAGATCATGGTGCGCACGGGCATTTCATCGTCGACGACGAGGACACGGGCAGCTTTACGCGCGCGGGGATCGACATCGCGACTCAGATTACGCGTGGGATCGGGAAGCTTCGTGTCTGCCACTCTCAACGCCAAGCGGCGTCTCCCCCTGACTTCAGGCCCAGGCTCATCGGTTGCCAGGATGGACGAATCCTCGAATCCTGTACCCCTTTGACGCCATGCGCGGTAAGACGATGCAAGTCCTGCTGCTATAGCTGTTGATAAAAAGGCCACTGCTCTCATCTTCGTGGATTTGAGTTACGCGCCAGTCAGTTTTTAAGTTCCCTGATTTCTGGTTGTTATGTACAAAAGGCCAAGCAAACTGAGCAGCTACGGAAATTTTGTCCCGGTCACCTCACCGCTCAAGCTTTTCGTTCGCTGTTGCTCAGTCGGACTATAACGAGGTGAATGCCTTTACACGATTTCCTAAACTGCTGTAAGCCCGGCCGCGAATCCAATACTTGTTTATTCAGGGCACAGTTTCCGGAGAAATTGACCACATTCGAGACAACAAGGATGCAAGCAAACGATAGCAGTCGCATCAGGACCCAGGCCCGTGTTTCATTCCGGAGGTTATCACCTGAGTAACCTCCTCTCAATCACCCGAATGTTGCAGCATCCACGAACGTTACGGTACAACCCGGTCGCGCGGGAGGGTCACTTCCACGGGTGGGGAAGCGCTCCTGCAGGCTGATGTTGCGTGATCTCGGCGTAGGCGATGGCGAAGTCCTGAGAGAGGTCACGGGGAATCCAATTGCGGTCGCGCCCGGGGAGCGTGGCGGTGATCTGCGCGAGGGTTTTGCCGGCAGCGATCTCTTGCTGGACGGTTGCGTACAGGTCCTGAAGAAACTGCTGCTGGCCGGTGAGGATCTCGGGGCCGCCGGCGTCGCCATGGCCGGGCAGGACGTGAAGCGGATTTAGGGCGAGCGCCTGCGCCAGGACGCGCGGCCAGTTGGCGAGATTGGCGTCCCAGAGCTTGTTGCGCGGGCCGTTGACGGCCGCGTCACCGGTGCAGAGGATACGTTCCTTGGGCAGCCAGACGAAACCGTCGCCCTGGGTGTGCGCCCATCCGAAGAAGAGGAAGTCGACTTCGCGGGTGGAATCCTTGAGGACGAAGGGGCTGTGGCGGAAGACGAGCTGGGGGCGAGGCGCGTCATTGAGGCCGAGCGATCGGACATCGTCGCGCACGGCGGCTGTGGCGCGCCAGCGCTCGGGCTCGTAGCGGTCCATTTCATCGTCGACGCCCTGGTAGGCGAATGTGGTTGCGCCGGCGCGGGTCCAGACGATGCTGCCGTAAGAGTGATCGCGGTGCGCGTGCGTGAGGAAGACGAAGCGAACGGGTTTGGGCGAGAGCTGGTGGATTTCAGCGACGAGCTCGCGGGCGCGGCCGGGGTAGTTGGCATCGACGACGATGAGGTAGTCATGCATCTCGATGACGATGTTGTTGCAGTAGGCCTTGGATGCGTCGCCGGGAAGGAACCAGACGCCGGGAGCGATGGTTTGGGGGTTGAGATGCAGGGGTTGGGCCGAAGCGGGTCCAGCGAGAAACAGCAAGAAGAGCGTCAGAAGAATTGCAGTTGCGGCAGGCTGCTTCTGCGTGGTTTTGGAGCAACAACGAACGTTGCGTGTTCGCCTTGCGACTAAAAGGCAACCGCAGATCGTTCGGTTCGGTCGCAAACGGCGACCTCTCGCAGGATGACAGCGATTTGAGAGATGGGAATTCATTCCAGGCGCCCACGATCTGGTAGCCGTCATGACTTCGTTTCGCGCTTGGCGCGGCGCGCTGCGGCCCAGCCTTCTTTCGTGACCTGGCGGCCGCGGCCGACGGCGAGGGCGTCGGGGGGAACATCTTTGGTGATGCAGGAGCCGGCGCCGATGTAGGAGCCGTCGCCGAGAGTGATGGGAGCCACGAGCGTGGTGTCGCTGCCGACAAAGACGCGCTTGCCGATTTGCGTTTTGTATTTGCCCACGCCGTCGTAGTTGCAGGTGATGGTGCCGGCGCCGATGTTGGTGCCTTCACCGACCTCCGTGTCGCCCAGGTAGGAGAGGTGGTTGGCTTTTGCGCCTTTGCCCATGCGGACTTTTTTGCCTTCAACGAAGTTGCCCATGTGGGCGTTCTCACCGATTTCACAGCCGGGGCGCAGGTGCACGAAGGGGCCGAGCTCGGCGCCGCCGGCGATGGTGGAGTCTTCAAGGATGCAGCTTTGGCGGACAAGAACGCGATCGCCGAGGGTGCAATTCTCGATCACGGAAAAGGAGCGGATGCGGCAGTTGGAGCCGACCTTCGTTTTGCCGAGAAGTTGGACGTAGGGCTCGAGGATGGTGCCTTCGCCGACTTCGACGTCGGGGTCGATGACGAGGGTTTCGGGGCGATCGATTGTGACGCCTGCTGAGATGAGCAAGGAGGCGGCGTGCGCCCGTGCGGCTTCGTTTATTGATGAGTTCTTGTGATTCTCTTTCATGTCTATCGCGTCCCTCGTGGGCTGAAGCCCCGTCATTGATGCGTTATTGACGGCAGTCAGGGCTGATGCCCTGACTTACCAGTCATGCTCATTCAAAATGGCATTAACGCAACCAATTCTATCGCTTCGGCTATTGTGCAGCCGCGCCGGCGGGGGCGTGCGGGACGCCGGGGATCGTGATGTCGATGGGCGTGGCAGCGCCCATATTGAGCCCGCTCAATGGAGGGTCGATTTCGGGTTTGTTGCCGACGACGAGGACGGCAAGCTTGTCGGGGTGAATGTATTTCTTCGCTACGGCGGTGACATCGGCGAGCGTCACTTTTTCGAGCGCATCGTGGTAGGTCTCGAGGTAGTCGGCGGGATAGCCGTAGAAGTCAAGCTTCTCGCGCTCGTTGAGGACCTTCTCCGGCGTGTCGTAGCGGAAGAGGAAAGTGTTGAGGATGTCGTCTTTGGCGCGCTTCAACTCGTCGCCGGTAAAGGGGTGCGAGTTGAGGCCCGCGATTTCGTTCTCGGCTGCCTTGGTGGCGTCGACCGTTGAGGCGCTCTTGGTGAGCACCTCGACATCGAAGGTGCCGGGGTGGTCGTAGGCAAGACCGAAGCCGCCGCCGACGGCGTAGGCGAGGCCGAGTTTGGTGCGCACGGTCTGGAAGAGGCGGCTGCCGAAGCCGCCGCCGAGAATTTCATTCATGACGGCGATGGCGGGCACGTCGGGGTTGTGGCGATCGACGCCGATGCCGACGATCTGCACGTTGGATTGATTCACATCTTCCTTATCGATGAAGTAGAGCCCTGGCTTGGGACCGGGAAACTGGTCGTGGCGCGGCGGCTCGAGCGTGACCTGCGGAAGCTTTTCGAAGACGCTGCGAATTTTGGATTCCATGGCTGCCGAGTCGAAGTCGCCGAAGATGCCGACGATGAGTCTGCCTTTGAGGGTACGATCGTGCCAGGCCTGCAGATCGGCTGTGGTAACGGCGCCGATGGTGGCCAGCTCAGGCTGACGTGTATAGGGGCTGTCGGCGCCATAGATGAGCTTGGCGGATTCGCGGGCGGCGATGCCGTCTTCGTCGTCGTTGCGGCGCACGATGCCGGTGGCTACCTGCTGCTGCGCGAGGCGGAGCTTCTGCTCGTCGAATTTGGGATGGAAAAGCAGATCCATGGCGAGGGAGAAGACCTGGTCGGAGTCACCCTTGAGCGAGTCCCAGGACAGGGCGGTGGAGTCATCGTCGCCGGCTGTTTCAATGTGGGCGGCCTTGGATTCAAGCAAGTTATCCATGGCGTCGCCATCCATGGCGGCGGTGCCGCTGGTACGCCAGGTCTGACCGTAGAGACCGATCAAGCCAGCCTTGGATGCGTCTACGTCGCGCGAACCGCCGGGAATGAGCACGGAGCCGTAGATGAAGGGGAGTTCGTGGTCTTCCTGCAGGAAGATAACGATGCCGTTGGGCAGCTCGATGCGCTTGGGCTGCTGCGGATGGAAAGCATGGAGCGGAGGGATGGGGATTTGCTCCCAGGGTTTGGATTGCTGGGCCGGAGCCGGTGAAGGCGCGGCGGCGCACGCGACCACAAGAAGGACAAACAGGAAGGAGCGATGGCGGATCCTTCGAGATAGCTTCAATGCGCACCGGGGAAAGGCAACCGCAGATCCTTCGCTTCGCTCAGGATGACAGGCGTGGGATGAAGGCTGCGAATTACTAGCCTGCGGAGAGAACTGATCACGGATCACAGACCACTGAGCACTGTTCTTCATTGGGCGCCTCCGTTCTTGCCGGCATCAGCGGCGGGTGGTTCGGTATCGATCTCCGCGCTCGTGCGGTTGGAGGCGACGAAGACCTGGTTGGCGACGCGGCGGATATCGGCCTTGGTGACTTTGTCGACGCGATCAAGCTGCAGGAAGAGCTGGCGCCAATCGCCGTACCGCGTCTGGTACTCGGCCAGCGAACTAGCGAGATCCTGGTTGTCGGCGAGGCCGCGCAGCAGGTCGGCGCGGGCGCGGGTCTTATACATCTCGAGTTCCTCGTCCGTTACGTCGGCGGCCTTCAGCTTGTCAATCTCTTTGTGGATGGCGTCGCGCATCTCGGCCGGTGTGTGGCCAGGCAGCGGAATGGCGTAGAAGGCGAACAGGCTGGGATATTTTTCGCCGGGGAAGGGGCTGAAGCCGGCGGCCTCGGCGGCGATTTGCTGCTTTTCGACGAGGCTGCGATATAGGCGCGAGACGCGGCCATTGGACATGATGTCGCTTATGGCGTCATAGACCGCATCGTCAGGATCGCGGTAGCTGGGCCGGTGATAGCCCTCGATATAGAAGGGCTGGGTCTGCTCGCGGATCACAACCGATTTTTCGGCGAATTGCTTGGGCTCGACGGTGGTCATGTCTTCAGGCTTGGGCCCGCCGGGAACGCGACCGAAGTACTTTTCGAGGATGGGCAGGTCGGTTTTGGCATCGATGTCGCCCACGATGGCGATCACGATATTGCCCCCGATGTAGTACTTGCGGTGGAAAGCCATGGCCTCAGTGGCATTGATCTGGCTGACTTCGCTGGGCCAGCCGATGCCGCTGCGTCCGTAGTTGTGCGCCACGTAGGCTGTGGCCAGAAACTGCTCGACCATGCGGCCGATGGGATTTGAATCCGTGCGCATGCGGCGTTCTTCGAGCACCACATCGCGCTCTTTGTAGAACTCACGCGCTACGGCGTCGGCGAGGCGGCCAGATTCCATCCATGCCCAGAGCTCGAGACGATTCTCGGGCATCGACCAGTAATACTGGGTCTCGTCGAGGGTGGTCTCAGCATTGAGGCCTTCTGCACCGTTGGCCTGGGCAACCTCAGTGAACTGGTTGGGAATGACGTACTTTTCGGCTTCGGCCTGGGCGGCGAGGAAGGCCTTGTGAAGCTCTTCGAGTTTCTGGGGGTCGCGGCCGACGGGCTTGAGATATTCGGCCTCGTAAGCGTCGTTGGCTTTCTCGACTTTCTCGAGAGCCACTTTTTCAGCGGCGTAGTCGGTGGTGCCGATCTGGCTGGTGCCCTTGAAGGCGAGATGCTCAAACATGTGGGCCAGGCCGCTCTCGCCAGAGGGATCGTCAACGTCGCCGGCATCAATGAACGTGGTGTAGCTGAAGACCGGGGCGTCGTGGCGTTCGCAAAGGATCAGCGTCAGCCCGTTGGGCAGCACCTTGACGGTGATCTTTTTTTCAAACCCCTGCAGATAGCTGCTCAGATCGCCTTGTGCCTGGACGGCGCTGCAGCAGGCAAATGCGAGCAAGGCGCAAATGATGCCGGGCAGAAAACGGCGCGCAATTCGATAAAGCATCCGACCTCCTTGTTCGAGGAAAGGGAGATGATCTCATTTCGCTCTCTTCAAAGCTATTGGTCCACGGGCGGAAGCGTCAATCGCGGCTACGGTTTCGAGGGACGAATTGCGGCTGCAGCGGGGCGAAACGCGAAGGCCGGGCAGATTGGGTAGCGCGGGGGAGATTTCGCGCAGTGGCTATAATGGGTCGGCGAAAGGTCTGCAACCAGAGCGAGGGAGGGGGCCATGACGAAAACCGCAGTCCTGGTGCTTCTTGCCGCGCTCACGCCGGGCACGCTGGCGGCGGCGCCGGAGCCCGCCCATGCATTGACGGTGGATCAGCTCGGCAAGCTGCTGGCGACTGTGCAGAAAGAGAGCGATGCGAAGGCGGCCAAACAACTGGCGGGCTTGCGGCTTAACGAGCGCGCGAGCGCGGACGATTTGAAGCGGTGGGAGGCGGAATTCCCGGGGAGCCGTGCGCGCGAAGCACTGATGGCATTGGTGGATGCGTCGGCGATGCTGCGGCCGCCAGCAACGGAGATTCTTGCGGCGGCGCGGCGGAGCATAAAAACTATAAACGGTATAATCGGAGGCATGGTGGCGGGCGCACAGCCGACCCATTCTGACGCTGCGGCGGCCAATATTGGAGCCGAAACGGCGGTTAAATTGCGCGCGCTGGAGGAGCGGCTGGCGCAGGCAGAGAGCCTGATGGTCGCGTATTCCGGCGGCGTGGACTCGGCATTTCTGGCGGCTACGGCGCATCGGGTGCTGGGCGAGCGGATGCTGGCGGTGCTGGCGGATTCGCCTTCGCTGGCGCGGCGCGACATGGAGCAGGCATGCGAATTTGCGCGGTCGCTGGGGATGCCGCTGCAGGTGGTGGCGACCGAAGAGCTGGACCGGCCCGAGTATGCGCGCAACGATGCCGATCGGTGCTTCCATTGCAAAGACGAGCTGTTTGCGGTGATGGGAAAGCTGGGTGCCAAGCTTGGATTCGCGCAGATCGCCTACGGGATGAATGCGGATGACCGGCGCGACTACAGGCCGGGACAGCGCGCGGCCGAGCAACATGAGGTGCTGGCTCCGCTGGCGGAGGCGGGACTGACAAAGCTGGAGGTGCGGACCCTGGCGAAGGCGGCGGGATACCCGCTATGGGATCGTCCGGCAGCGCCGTGTTTGAGCTCGCGGGTGGAGTATGGCCGCACCGTAACGCGCGAGGTGCTGGAGCAGGTGGAGCGCGGCGAAGAGAGTTTGCGGCAACTGGGCTTTCGCGAGCTGCGTGTGCGGCACCACGGCGAACTGGCACGCGTGGAGATTGCGCGCAACGAGCTGCAGCGCGCCCTGACGATGGAAATGCTGGACGCGATTACGTCGGCGCTGAAGCAGGCCGGCTTCAAATATGTGACGCTGGACTGCGCCGGATTTCGCTCGGGGTCAATGAACGTGGTGCTACCGGCAGATGTGCTGGCGCGGCGCGGGGCGTAGGTGGTCACCCACCCCAGCCGCAAGAACAAAGGCGCGGCGAAGATGGGCGCCCACACGCGGCCGGTTTACCGGTGCGGATGAGGGCGAAGTGGCGGCGTGATGGAATCAACCGGGAGTATCAATATTCAGTTCATTGCGGGTTTTGGGCCGATTGTGCGCGACGTGGCCGCGGGCCGCAAGCTCTATGGCCAGGCTCTGGGGATCCAATTCAGGGAAGAGGCTGGCGGCTACCTCCATACAGAGAAGGTGGTGGGCGCCAAGACTTTTGCGCTGTGGCCCCTCGCGCAGGCGGCGGAGTCGTGCTTTGGGAAGGATACTTGGCCTGACGAGATTCCAGCGCCGCAGGCCTGGCTTGAATTCGATGTGGCGGATGTGGAACAGGCGACGGCAGAGCTCGAAGCGCAGGGATATCGCATGCTGGTGAAGAATAAGAAAGAGCCGTGGGGGCAGACGGTGAGCCGGTTACTGTCGCCGGAAGGAATTCTGGTGGGGATTACGTTCACTCCCGCGTTGCGCGAGAAAGAGTAACCCCAGCAACGCTCGTGCCAAGCCGTATAGGGAGAGGCCGGTGCTGAGGCGGCGTTTTTGCGGGCCACCATCCTCCATTTAGAATCACAAAGCGATGCGAATTGGCTACCTGGAGTGTTTTTCGGGCATCAGTGGCGACATGCTGCTGGGCGCGCTGGTGGATGCGGGCGTTGACTTTAACCTGCTCGCAGTGACCGCGGCGGCCCTGAACGTGGGCGCGCGCCTGGAGCAGCGGAAGGTGAACCGCGGCGGATTGGCGGCGGTGAAGGTTGATGTCGTAATTCAGGGATCAGGGGTCAGGGGTCAGGGATCAGAAAACGCCCATGGGCACAGCCAACATGACCATGAGCATCATGCTCATGAACATGGGCATGACCACGAGCACGGGCACGATCATGAGCATGGACATGAGGAGCATCGGTCGCTGTCGACAATTCTAGGGATTATTCAGGCGGCTCCGCTGGCGACTGATGTGAAGCAGCGGTCGGCGCGGGCGTTTCAGCTGCTGGGCGAGGCAGAGGCTGCGATTCATTCGATTCCCATCGAGAAGGTGCACTTTCACGAAGTGGGTGCGGTGGACACTATTGTGGACATTGTGTGCGCGGCGGCAGGATGCGCAGCACTGGGCGTAGACAAGTGGATGGCTTCGCCGCTGAATGTGGGAAGCGGGACGGTGAAGTGCGCGCACGGCACGCTTCCTGTTCCCGCACCGGCGACAGTGGCGCTGCTGGGCGACGCGCCGGTATACGCGGCAGGTCCGCCGATGGAACGCGTGACGCCGACGGGCGCCGCAGTATTGCGCATGCTGGACGTGGCGTATGGGAACTTACCGGCGATGCGCGTGGCAAAGCGCGGGTACGGAGCGGGTGGTCGCGACACGCCGGGCGAGCCGAACCTGTTGCGGATTCTAATGGGCGAAGCGGCGGAGGAAGTTGCCGGCGCAGAGCCGATCGCGGTGATTGAGACGGTGATTGACGATGCGACGCCGCAGCTGCTGGCCTATGTGAGTGAGTTGCTGCTCGAAGCGGGCGCGTGGGACGTGTACCGGGCGCCGGTGCAGATGAAGAAGGGGCGCACGGGCGTGCAGATGACGGTGCTTTCAAGCACGGAAAAGATGCCGGCGCTGCGCGAATTGCTTTTCCGCGAGACGACGACGATCGGTCTGCGCTGGAGGCTTGAGTACAAGATGGCGCTGGCACGCGAATTTGTGGAGGTGCCGACCGAGTGGGGCAAGGTGCGAATGAAGATTGCGCGGTGGCCATCGGGTGATGTGGCGAATGCATCACCGGAGTTTGAGGATTGCCGGAAGATGGCGCGTGAACACAACGTGCCGTTGAAGCGGGTGATGCAAGAGGCGATGCGGATTTGGAGCGAGCAAACGTCGACCGAGAAGAGGCGCTGATGGATCGCAAGCAGATTGAATCGTTGTTGAATGAGGTGCGATCGGGATCGGTGGGCGTAACGGATGCTCTGGAGCGGCTGAAGAATTTGCCGTTTGAGGATTTGGGATTCGCCAAGGTGGATCATCACCGCTCGCTGCGCACGGGGATGCCGGAAGTGATTTTTGCGGAGAGCAAAACGCCGGCACAGGTAGCGGCGATCTTTGAGCGAATGACCAAGGCCGGCGGCAACGTGCTGGCGACGCGCGCTTCACGTGCGGTGTTCGAAGCCGTGCAGAAGGCGGAGCCGCGCGCGGAGTTTCACGAAATGGCGCGGGCGATCACATTGAGGCAGACTGAGCCGGCGGCGGGCAAGGGAACCGTGGGCGTGGTGTGCGCGGGAACCAGCGACCTGCCCGTGGCCGAAGAGGCTGCGGTGACGGCGCAATTGATGGGTAACACAGTTGAGCTGGTGGCGGACGTGGGCGTCGCGGGAATTCATCGTTTGCTGGCGCAGCAGCACACGCTGAAGTCGGCGCGCGTGCTGGTGGTGTGCGCGGGTATGGAAGGAGCGCTGCCGACGGTGGTGGGCGGGCTGGTGCACGCGCCTGTGATTGCGGTGCCGACCAGCGTGGGGTATGGGGCCTCGCTGGGCGGCGTGGCGGCGCTGCTGGGCATGCTGAATACCTGCGCGCCGAACGTGTGCGTGGTGAATATTGATAACGGATTCGGCGCGGCATGTATTGCCTCGCTGATCAACCATCTGTAGTTTCCCGATCAAAAGATGTAAGTTATGCGCGGCGCCAGATGTCGGCGACGATATTGCGTGCAAAAAACGTGACCCCGGTCACTGTTAGAGCCTCCCTTGAATTCCGATCATGGACAGATGGATAAGGGCGCAGCGGAGCGGCGAGAGAAGAGGATCGCGACCGGTTCCCCATGGCCGCGATGGCGAAGGGTTTCGCAGATTTTCTTCCTGCTGCTTTTTCTGGGCCTGCTCGCGTTTACCTCGTTGCGCGGGGTACCGGGTGCGACCAGCGACATCCACCTGCGCGCGCCAGTGCGGTTGTTTTTTGAGTGGGATCCGCTGGTGGCGGTGACGAATGCGCTCGCGAGTCATGCGCTGTATCGCGGCTTGGCTTGGAGTTTGATCGTTCTAGTGCCCACGCTGGTTCTGGGGCGATTCTTCTGCGGCTGGATTTGCCCGCTGGGGACGCTGCAGCACTTTGTGAGCAACATGCCGTCGGAGGCGAAACGCGGCAGACAGCGGATTGAGTCAAACCGGTACAAGCGCTGGCAGACGATCAAATATGTGGTGTTGCTGGCGGGGCTGGTGGCGGCGGCGTTGGGATCGATGGTGATTGGCTGGCTCGACCCGTTCAGCCTGCTGGTGCGCTCGATCGGGCTGTCAATTCTGCCGGCGTTCAATGTTGCGGCGCGCACCGTACTGGAACTGCTGGAGCGAAGCCACGTAAGGCTCATCGAGTCGACGGCCGAAATTGTCCACGCGGTGCTGAGCGCGCTCGTGCTGGACTCACGGCAGGCGCATTTTGCGCAGGGGCTGGTGATTGGGATTTTATTCCTCGCGATCCTGTTTGCGGGTTTACGCGTGACGCGATTCTGGTGCCGCTCCATTTGCCCGCTGGGAGCGCTGCTGGGGGCGGTCTCGCGGTGGTCGGTGCTGGGGCTGCACAAGGACCTTGAGAGATGTAACAACTGCAATAAGTGCCTGCTGCATTGCCAGGGAGGCGACGATCCCATTGGCGGAGCGCGGTGGCGCAAAGCCGAATGCCTCATGTGCATGAATTGCGTGGGCAGCTGTCCTGAGCACGGCCTGAGCTTCAAATTCTTCCGCTCGAAGGCCAGCGTTTCTCAAGAGGTGGCTTCTCCTGATCTGGGGCGGCGGAGAACGATCGCGGGGCTAGCCGCAGGAGCGGTTGCCGTTCCGCTGATGCGTGCGAATACCGGATTGGGGAAGAGCCGGAATGAGCGGTTGCTAAGGCCACCCGGAGCGCTGGATGAGCCGGATTTTCTGTCGCGGTGCATCCGGTGCGGCGAGTGCATGAAAGTGTGTCCGAACAATGCGCTGCACCCGACGCTGGATGAGGCGGGGCTGGAAGGATTGTGGTCGCCCACGCTGGTACCGCGGATTGGATATTGCGAACCGAGCTGCGTGCTGTGCTCGGAGGTATGTCCAACGGGAGCGATCTGGCAGATTACGCCGAAAGAAAAGGGATGGGTGGGAGGCGCGAGCGGCCCTGGCGCAGGGAAACGGCCAGTACGATTGGGAACGGCGTTTTATGACCGCGGGCGCTGCCTGCCGTGGGCGATGGCGACCGAATGCATTGTGTGCGAGGAGTGGTGCCCAGTTTCGCCCAAGGCGATTTATGTAGAAGAGGCGGAGGTAGTGGATGCAGCGGGCATCTCGAAGACACTGAAGCAGCCGAGAGTCGATCCCAGCCGTTGCGTGGGATGCGGCGCGTGCGAGTATGCGTGCCCGCTGCAGGATCGGCCGGCGATTTATGTGACGAGCATCGGCGAGAGCCGCTCGCCTGGGGCCCAGATTTTGTTAACGCGCAAGTGAAGGAGATTGTGTTGAGAATACTCGGGGCAGCGAGGTGGGACAGAGCAGGTTATGTGCTGATAATTGTTGCAACGCTCATGGGGAGTGGATGCAGGAAGAAGGCCGTGGACCCGTTTCCGGCGTCGGGCACAGTAGCAGGGTGGGAAAAGTCAAGCGATACTCGCGTTTTTGAAGCGAAGGATTTGTGGAAGTACATTGATGGCGACTCGGAACAGTATTTGCAGGCCGGAGTGGTTTCGACATCGACTTCGGATTACAAGTACCGCGGCCAATTAGAGGCAGTTGTCGACGTTTACACTATGGGAGATCGGGCGGGAGCGAGCAAGGTTTTTCCAGCCAGCAGGGCGAGCGGAGCGACGAATGTGCAAGTGGGCGACGCCGCAGTTGCGTACGAGCAGAGCGTGACGTTCCGCAAGGGGCCTTACCTGGTGCGCATTGTTGCTTACGAGGCGATTCCAGGCGCGCAGCAGGCGCTGATGACGCTGGCGCATGGTGTGGAGGGAAAGCTTTAAGCGTGGGGCATTTTCCCACCCTTTCGCCCAAAACGCGAAAAGGGTGGGGCAACCACGGAAATCAGGGTGGAAGAACCCGAGTTCCGATGTGAGGCGAGGAGTTGAATGGCGCATTGTCCGATGAAATTCCGGTACGTGCGCAAGCGGCTCACGAAGGCCTCGCCGCGCATTCTCGATATTGGATGCGGCAACGGCTCGCCGACGCTGACCAAGCGCTGGTTTCCGGGCTGTCACTATGCAGGCGCAGATATTCAGCGATACAACCTGAGCGCTGCGGATGATGCGGCGATGGACGAGTTCTTTCAACTTGGAGAAGACGGATCGGGCTACGATGCGATTCCGGAAGCAAGTTACGATTTCGTGATCCTGAATCATGTGGTGGAGCACATGCGGGAGCCGGCGCCAATTGTTGCCAAACTGTGCGGAAAGCTGAAACGGGGAGGATTGATCTGGATCGCGTTTCCTTCGGAGCGCAGCCTGACGCTGCCGCACTCGGTAGACGAGACACTGAATTTTTGCGACGATCCGACGCATGTATATCTGCCAAAGGTGAGTGAGATTGCAGGCATTTTGCGTATGAATGACGTGATGGTGCTCGATGAGGGCCGGTCGCACGAGGGGTTCTGGACGACGGTCGCGGATGTTGTGAAGCTGGGAAAGCGGCTGGCGAAGAAATTGTTCACAGGGAACTTTTCGGGACGTGGCATGTGGTATCTGCTGGGGTTTGAAGATCACGTACTGGGGCAGCGAGAGTTGAATTGAGGCAGTGAAGGTGGAGCGAGGATTACGACCGGATTTCAGATTCGACACCTGGAGCACCCAACTGCAGAAAACGATCGCAATTCTCAAGTTTGAACCGCAGGGCACTTGCAGGACGAAAGGCAAAAAATGAAAGGCCGCGAAGAGATTTCAGGCGATGCAACGACGGGCATCACGCGGCGTGAGGCGATGCTGCAACTGCTGCGCGTGGGCAGCGTCGCTGCCGAGACGGTGGGCGCAGGGTGGTGGCTGAGCGAGCGCAGCCGGCGGCCGGAATCGCAGGGAACCATACAGGCGCGGCGCGACCATCGAGTGGCGACCGACGCGCGCTGGCCGCAGATCACAGTTGCGCAAGATGGCGAGCCGCGGGAATTGGTCCGACAGGCGATCAAGAATCTTGGCGGGATGAGCCGGTTTGTGAGCAATCAGGACGTTGTGGTGCTGAAGCCGAACATCGCGTGGGATCGCACGCCGGAGCAGGCAGCCAACACAAACCCCGAGCTTGTGGCGGAGGTGGTGCGGGAATGCCGGCAGGCCGGCGCGAAGCGGGTGATTGTGACCGACGTGAGCTGCAACGAGCCGAGGAGGTGTTTTCAGCGGTCGGGGATTGAGGCGGCAGCGCGAGCCGAGGGCGCGGAGGTCCTGCTGCCTGATGCCGATCGGTTTCGTGAAGTGGACCTTGGCGGAGTGGTACTGAAGAACTGGCCGGTGTTCGAGCCGTTTCTTGAGGCCGACAAGGTGATCAACTTGCCAATTGCGAAGCATCACATGCTGACCGGCGCGACGCTGGGCATGAAGAACTGGTACGGCATTTTGGGCGGGGAGCGCAACCGGCTGCACCAGCAGATTCACCAGAGCCTGGTAGACCTGGCCAGTTTCATGCTGCCGACGCTCACGCTGATGGACTGCTATCGCGTGCTCTTGCGCAACGGGCCGACGGGAGGGAACCCGGAGGACGCGGAACTGAAGAAGACGATCGTAGCGGGGACCGATCCGGTGGCCATTGATGCGTACGTGGCGAAGGCGTACTGGGATCTTGATCCGGAAAAGATGCCGTACCTTGAAATGGCCGCGGCACGCGGACTGGGAACGACGGATTTTGCGTCGCTGAATGTGACGGTGACCAAGGTTTAAACGTGATGCGCAATCTCTGCCTGAGTTAAGCGATTCTGGTAGTAGAATCTGGCCTCAAAGCAGTGGGCAAAAACAAATCAAAATCCGACGGACCTCGTTCTGCCATGGCGTACCGGATTTTTGGGTGGGCGTGCGTGGTTGCGTGTCTGCCCATGGCGGCATACGGTGTATACGAGCAGACCGTGTTGACGTGGCGGCAAGGGCCGCAAATGCTCGGATTCACGCTTTCGCATGAGCATGTAGGCCTGCTGATTCTCGGGCTGTTCGCAACCATCTGTCTTTATGGGTGGGTGGCGGCGTTCATTCTCCAGATTTTTCTGAAACGGGCGCGAGTGCAGGGGGCTGCAGGGCTCGCAGATTGGGCACAGTTTGCGATTGCAGTGATTGCCCTGGCTGTTTTCTGGATCCCCTACGGCGGGTGGCAATGGGCGGCGATCGAGTTTGCCGGTCCGGGACCGCATGCGGCAGATCAGTTGGTATTGGCGGCAAGCAAAGGACAGAAACACGTGGTAAGCGCGCTGCTTGAACACGGAGTGAAGGCAGATGCGCGCAACAGCGATGCGAAGACAGCGTTAGACAGCGCATGTGGCGCCGGACGAGAAGAGATTGCTGATTGGCTGGTGGCTCATGGGGCGGATGTGAACGCCGCGCCGCAGTGCAGGAAGTTTGCGAAGTTTGCGTCGCGGATGAAGCTGGAAATTCCAGCTGCCGGATCGGAAAGCAGCTCGCCCATGCCCGCGGGAGAATCGGTTCCGGCGGCAGCGGCCCAGTAGGTGATTACTGGAGCACGCGCGAACATTCAATGCCGCACGCGGCGATTCATCCAGCGGGTTGAGCATGCTGAATGGATCGCCGCGGCGTGAAAGTGCTCGTGCAATCCGGCCATCAGAAGCGGAAGGTCGGACCAATCGCGACGCGTAGATTGTTGTAGGTGCCGTTATTCAGATAAATCTCGTCGCCAGCCTCGGCGCGGATTCCGATCGGGCCGGCAAAGCCTTCAATTCCCCCGCCAGGATAGAACGCGAGATGAGTTCCCGAACCTCCGATGCCGCTTACCCCGTTGCTGAATTGAGAGCCTGTGACGTTTCCTGTAGTGGTCGAACTGAAATCGAGGAAGCCGACTTTACCGGTGGCAAATACGCGGAACGGGCCGCCGCCGCCAAATTGGAATTTCGGACCGAAGAGCCCGGTAATCGGGCGCACATGCGAGGTGACGATGGTGCTGCTGGTGCCGTTGTTAAACGTCGTGGTATAGTCGCGCGCAAAGTCGTAGTTCATCTCAGCCTCAAGCGCGACGGCCGGGTTCACGTTGAAGGCCACGCGGCCGCCTACGCCGAGGTAGTTTGCTGCTGAACCCGAAGGAGCAAGCCGGAAGTAGTCGGCGTAGGCTCCGATCTCAGCATGATTCAAAGTGTAGTTTCTTCCTGAGTCCGTAGTCTGGGCACTGATCAAGGAGGGGGAAGCGAGCAACATGCAAGCTAGTATAGATATATATTTCATCTCTAAAACTCCTATAGACTTTCGCCGGTTCGAGCGAACTGCCGATTCGCATCACGGACTCTTCGGCGTCAGGGCCGATCAGCGAACCCACTTGAGCATGTGATGCCGGGGTATGGCACGAGGTTGGACTCGTGGCTTGGTGCGCATTTTTGCAGCGGTGAGCCATGCGGAGTGGCTGCTCGCGCGGCGGGAGGAACTTGCTGCGTGTGACTGCTTTCAGCGTTCACAACGATGACGGAGACTTCGATCATGTGAATGCTTTCATAACAATTCCGCAATCTGCGGTGCCCCGGCGAGCAAAGATGGCCCGCCAGGGAGCCGAAGATGCGGGCGCCGCGCGCTTATGCCTGTGGCGCCTGGTTGGGATTTTGGCGGTTGTGCTGGTGCGAGCGGCGCTGAGCGAGCATCTGCTCGTACTGCTGCTTCTGCGTGTCGTTGAGTAATGCTTCGATCTTGCTGTTCGAGTCCTGCATGATGGCCCGGGCCTTGGTGCGGCGATCCTGCTGGTTCAACGAGGTGTCAGCGCGCAGCGTCTGCATCTGCTGTTGGCGATCAGTAAGGATGGGCGTAATTTGCGATACCTGATCGCTGGTGAGGCCCAGACGCTTGCCAAGATGCGCGGCCTGCCGGCTGGGGTCGAAGTTGCGGTGGAAGTTGCCCGGCTGCGAAGGCGCGGCTTGCGGCGCGTTGGCATCGGGGGACTGGGTAGCGTCAGGCGCCTGCGCGAACAAGATGCTCGCAGAGAGCAGCGCGCCCAAAACGAAGGTGACATTACGTGCGTTCATACGTTGGTTCTCCCTTTTAGCGAGACCAGAGGTATGGCGCCTTGTTCGCCCGGTCCAGGGCCGTAACTTCGGATCGCGATCCTGCTGATCTTGCGATTTCGGCCTTCGTGATTCTAACGGCCGATGGGAGTGCAAACACGCCATGAGCGCGGGAGTTGCGCGAGAAATTTGCGGCCGGCATGCGCGCGATCTATATGGAAAATCAATACGATGACGCGCAGTAGAAATGTGAAACTCGGCACGGGGGAGTCTCGTCTAATGCAGCTGCGCAGGAAATTTTCTAACGCGGTTTGCGCTGAAGATTGAGCGTCACTGCCGCACGGATGAGATCTTTTAAGGCTGCCTCGTCGATCTTCGCGCCTTCGTGGATGTCGATAGCGCGGCGGACATTGCCTTCGAGGCTGGAGTTGAACAAGCGAGAAGGATCGGGCAGCGATGCTCCTTTGGCGAACGTCAGCTTGACATGGTCTTTGTAGGTTTCGCCAGTGCAGACAATGCCGCCATGAGAAAAGACCGGAGTGCCCATCCACTTGACCTCTTCGACGATTTCAGGGTCCGCCTTGTGGATGACGGCGCGGACCTTGGCGAGCGTTTTGCCGCGCCAGTCACCGAGCTCGTTGATCCTGGCGTCGATGAAGGCAGAAGCATCTTGCACAGCGACGGGTTTTTTCATTTTGTCCTCCAATTCTCAGGCTGTTTTTTGCGACTGGCCAGCGCGACCAACCCTACGGCTCAGCCTCGCAACGCATCGCAGGCTTCCCGCAATTATGCAACGTCCAAGTCAGTCTTAAGCTTCAACGGCGAACTGTTTTGCGTACTCTCTTGTCAATTGTTGCCAGCCGGCCAGCTTCATGGCATCGGCGCCAGCGATGCGGGGATGGGGAGTTCCGCTAAGCAGGCGATCAAGAACGTCGTAGCAGATGTGCCATCCAGCTGCGCCCCAGGTGATGAAGCGACGATCGATGCTGTGCCAGAGAGTGAGGCGCGTGCCGCTGGCGAGCGGCTCGAGCTGCCAGCGGATGTCGCCGAACTCAAGCTCGTGGGGAGCGTCAGCGCGCGTGACTCTTGCTTCGGAGGTTCGCCCCGTTCCCACCCAGGTGAGCTTCACTGTGGCGCCGACCGTGGCCAGGGTGCCATCAGCTTCAAAGGGCGCCCAATGGCGCAGATGCTCAGGCTCGGAGATCGCCTGCCATACTTTTTCGGGCGGGTGGCGCAGTTCCCTGGTGAGAATGAGCGTCCACTTTTCTCCGTGCTTTTGCACCTGCGCCTGGATAGCCGGGCCCGGAATGTATGGCTCGAGATGGGGCATGGTTTTCTCCGTGGAAGAAGCTGTGCGAAATGTCAGCCCTGCCAGCGCATGAGCTGCGTGATCTGGATGAGATTACCGCAGGTGTCGTTGACCTTGGCGATTTTCGAGGCCGTGACATCAGTGGGCGGCATGGTGAACTCTGCGCCGCGCGATTTCATGCGCTCGTAGTCGGCCTGCAAATCGTCAGTAAAGAACATGGCGGCGGGCTGGCCTTGCTGCAACAGAGCCTGCTGGAAGGTTTTGGCTGCGGGATTGTTATTGAGGGCGAGCTGGAGCTCAGTGCCTTCCGGCTCCTCGGGCGAAGCGACCGTGAGCCAGCGAAACGGTCCCTGGCTGAAGTCGGCTTTCTTTACGAAGCCCAGCACATCCGTGTAGAAGCGAAGGGCCTTTTCCTGGTCGTCGACGTAGATGGTGGTGAGTTTGATTTTCATGGGTATCCTCGTGGATTCAAATTCGCGGGCGGCGCCGCGGCCGTGCTTCTTTCCTTTCGGTGGAGCTCTTTCGCTTGTTTTGCTTCATTGCTTGTTTTGGCTGGCCCATACGGTCGAGATAGCGCTCGAGCGCGTCAAGGTGCGGCGCCCAGAATTTGTGGTATTGCTCGATCCATCCGGCAGCTTGCTTGAGCGGGGCAGCGTCAAGACGGCAGGGGCGCCACTGCGCTTCGCGGCCGCGCGCGATGAGCCCGGCACGCTCCAGGACCTTGAGATGCTTTGACACGGCGGGCATCGACATCTCAAAGGGCTCGGCGAGCTCGGAGACAGAGGTTTCGCCGAGAGCCAGCCGGGCCAGGATGGCGCGGCGGGTGGGGTCGGCTAAGGCGGCGAAGGTGGAGCTGAGGTGATCGGTCATAGGAGAACCCGTTGGCCTTAGAAAACCGATCGGTTAAATAACCGATGGGTTAAATATAGGCGGGAGCCGGAAAGTTGTCAACTGTTTTTTGGCTGCGGTGTTTGAGAGGGAGGAACGGCCGGACCTGTCTATTCTTTCCGGCCTTTGAAGGTGGCGTAGATGGCCATGGCGTGGCCGTGTCCGAGACCGTGTTCTTGCTTAAGCCAGTTCACGATTTCCATGGCCTTGACTCCCGGCTTGAGCAGGCCTTTCTTTTCCGCGAGCTTGCGAAAGTCGTCGGGCGTTTTGCCGCTTTTCTTGTAGATGTTGTCGATGTAGGCCTGGAAGGTCATGGGGGGATCCGCCCTACAGGGGCGTCGAATTGAATTGTCTCAGAAAGAAGATACGAGATGTGGTCCAACCGCGATAAGCAGTTGGGATTCGTGCCGGCCCTACGGGGCGGCGTGGGACTATTTGCGGGCTGTTCCCAGGGCGTCGTCCGCTGCGGCGGTCTCCGGCCGGGGCTATTTTCGTGCTCTCCCTACGGGAGAGATGAGCGAGTCAGAATGCGGGTGGTCCGATGCTTTTCGCTTTGCGGGTCTCGGTTGTTTCGCGGCGGTTAGCGCATGGCGCGCGAGTGATCGGAATGTTTCGCGCAGCTCGGCGGGTTCGTTGACGACGATGCGCGCTCCGGCGCTGAGGAGCATGGCTGCCATCATTTCGAGGCGGTCGCGGCCGCAGCGCAGCCGTGTGCCGCCGTCTTCTTCCTCGATGGCGACGCGCCACGGGGCGAAGATCTGTTTTGCCTGCTCGAGGGGCATCTCGATCCAGACATCGATTTTGTACTGGGCCTGGAAGAAGACCAGGCTGCGCTTCAGGTAACTGCGCGCGTCGAAATCGATGGGTCGGCGAAAGGTGCCGGTAGCGATTTCCAGATTGGAGACGCGATCGAGCCGGAAGGTGCGCAACGCCTTGCGCGAGAGGCAGTAGCCGATGAGGTACCAGCGCCCGTCGGTGTGCATGACGGCATAGGGCTCGATCTGGCGGCGCGAGCGGGCGCCCTCGTGCGATTCGTAATCGAAGCGGACGCGGCGGCCGGCGCGGATGGCCGAGGCTGCGCGGATCAGGCACTCCACCGACGTGGTGACGACCCAGGGGCCCGGCTCGATGGCAACGACATCATCGACGGTGTTGACGCTCTGGCGCAGCGCCTCGGGCAGCACGCGGCGCAGTTTGGCAAGCGCACCTTCAGTGGCGGGCGCAAAGGCGGCGAGCCCGACCTGGCGAAGCGAGTGCAGCCCCAACGAGAGCGCAAATGCCTCCTCATTGGTGAGCAGGAGCGGCGGCAAGCGGAACCCGGGCTTCAGGCGGTAGGCGCCGCCGACTCCGCGCGACGACTCGACAGGAATACTGAGGTCTTTGAGGCGAACGATGTAGCGCTGCACGGTGCGGAGGTCCACCTCGAGGCGCTTGGCCAGCTCGGCGCCGCTGACGAAGTCGCGCGCCTGGAGGACCTCCAGGACCGTGAGCACGCGCATAACGGGGTCATACATTCGCAATTCTTATCCTGTATCTAATTTACGACAGGTTCTGTCGGGAATTGCCTATACGATGATTTGTACAGCGCCCAAGAGGGCAACATGGAGGTTTGAAATGGTAGCCGAGACATTGGCAACAAGCGCACTAAGCGCCGAGGATGTTCTGAAGCACTGGCAGGGACATCGCAGGCTTACCCGCAGAGTCATCGAGGCGTTCCCCGAAGACAAGCTCTTCACCTTTTCGGTGGGCGGCATGCGCCCCTTCGGTGAGCTGGCCTACGAGTTCATCAAGATGGCGGTGCCCATCGTGGATGGCGTCGCCAGCGGCCATTGGGAGGAGTACGCGGGCACCAAGCCGGCCACGAAGGCGGAATTGCTGGCGGTGTGGGACAGGCAGACCCGGCAGATCGACGAGAGATTCCCGGCCATTCCGCCGCACCGTTTTGCCGAGATCGACAAGGCATTCGGCCAGTGGGAGAATCCTGGGATTGCGACCATCCAGTACGCGATCGACAACGAGATCCATCACCGCGGGCAGGGTTACGTGTACCTGCGCGCGCTGGGGATCGAGCCGCCGCATTTCTGGGAACGCTAGCGAAAACGAGGGCAATGTAAGTGGGAATCGTCGCGCCCAAATGGCACTTTCGCTCTCTCCCCTACGGGAGAAAGGATAGAGTCGATTTGCAGTATTCCAGGTCTGAGGGGCGAGATCTGGCGTACCCGGCTGAAAGTGTGGTTGATAGTCACACTGACGCGATGGGTTAGTCCGAGATGACGGAGGGCTTTATCCCATCCTAGGTCGTGGAGTCGGAGCGCCGGGCGACGGGCGACGCCTTCGATGAATGCGATTGGCGGCTTGTCGTGATAAGGTGTCCTTTCGGCCTTTTACCAGACTAAGCCGCGACTCTACATTGGGGTAACGATGTTGGATTTGGACGTAATCCTGCCCGCAGTGATCGTGCTCCTGGCCTTCGTCCTGAGGCTAGTCGTGGACAGGACCGTCGATCTGGTGGTCTTTCTTGAAGCGTTGTTCGATTTGCCGATCGATATAGTATTGCTGGCTATCAGCTTTGCTGCAGCAGTTTCTATCACTCAGCCGGCTTTTACATCTACCGGAATAATTCTATCTCTTATCTTCATCATCTTTCTTGTTGTGGGCTGCCTGTTGGCTCGGAGGTCAAAAGAGGCGCTTGATCAAGACCATTACTTGAGTTCCGGCGCTTTTTGCCTCGCTAATTTCGTAATCTCTTCATTTTCGTTGTTCGCTTGCGTCAGCTTTGTGACCGGGAGGTGGCACCCATGAATTTGGACCTGATGCTTACTGTTCTTGTCCTTCTTGTTCTTTTGTCGTCCGGTATGGTCGGGTTGCTTCTTCAGGTGAAGGAGTCGCGCCAGAGGAGATACGACGAGGAGAAGCATCGAGCGGAGCTGGACGAGCTTCGCAAGTCACTCGAAGAGAGAACCTACTTGCTGATGGACAGGCTCACCTCTACTGACCAGAGGTGGAAAGAGGTAAATCATCTTCTACTTTCGGGCCAACGCGCGTCGCCTAGAAAAGGCGTAGATTACCCAGTCGAATCGGTTCCTCATCTCGAGTTTCTAGTCCAGGCCGGAATTGATCCTGGCTCCGTGACCGTTGATCGCAAATTGGTGTTTGTCTTGACTCCGTTTCACCCTGATTTTGAGGCCGTTTTCTTGGCAATTCGTGAGAGCTGTTTGAAGATCGGTCTGAGTTGCATGCGCGGAGACGAGGAACATATTCAGGTAGGAAACATACTCAGGCACATACTTAGGCTCGTTGTGCGAGCCCGGTTGATTGTCGCAGTTGTCGACGGTCGGAACCCGAACGTGTTCTACGAGCTCGGTATTGCGCACGCGATTGGGAAGCCAGTGCTCTTGATTGGGAAATCAAAAGAAGATGTGCCTTTTGATATTAATGCGAACCGGGTACTGTTCTATTCCGACATTAGCCAGCTCAAAGAGCGTTTGGATCTGGAGTTGGCGAAGGTCCTCGCCGCGTAGCAAAAAAATCTGGATGGGGGCTGAGGTAGCTTCCGATAAGCGCGAAGGCCACCCCGGATGGGAGTGGCCTTCGTTGAGTAGGGAACCAAGGTGGGGGACTTTTGTGCGGACTAAAGCCCGTACCGTTCATGGCTGAAGCCCGTACCCATCAATCCAATGACTCGCCTGAGAAGCGGCCGTTTTCCAGCCGCGGGTTCCGGTTAAGGAACGCAACTCTGGTCGAGGTCACTTGTCGAGATGAGAATTTGCAGGCCGAACAACGGCAGTCAGTCCATCGCTTCAACAGGACTTCTGTTCTTCAGACGCCGGCGCGCGCAATCGGGAAACTGCCCCGCCCAGGCCGAAGCTGGACGTGGCAGTGCGTTCTAAAAGGTGAGTCTGCCGCCAATCTGAATCTGGCGCATTCCAGACGCGCCGGTAATCTGATTCGTCGTGGGGGCGAGGTTGATCGCTCCGTTCGGGTTATTGAGGTTCACGATGTTGAAGACGTTCGTTGCCTCGCCGCGGAGCTGAAATGCCAGGCTCTCGTGGATTTGGAACTCACGAAGCAGAGCAAGGTCAACAACCTTTGAGCCGGGCCCCCGATATCCGTTGCGCTCCGACGTTCCGTCGGATCCCGCCGGGCCCGTTCCTGCGCACGCTGTGGGATTCGCGACGGAATAGCTGCAGAAGGACGCAGTATCAAACCAGCGGACCCGTGCTTTCGCCCGGCTGCTGTGGTTGATGGCTGAGTCGAACGGATTCGCGGTCTGGTTCGCGCGGTCGCCGCTGACTCCGTCTACGTTGTTATCCGTACCCGTGGTGACGGTAAATGCAGAGCCGCTGGCGATGTTGATAATCGGCGAGATGGTCCAGCCATCCAGGACGTAGTGAAGCGCCTTATTGCCGTGGAAATAGTTGGGCTGCCACACTAAAGAGGTAAGGAACGCGCTGCGCAGGTCGGGGCCGGATGGACCCTTTTCCAGTGCCAGGTCGGCGCCGTCTTCAATCGTTACATTGCTGCTGTCGAGTCCGACGCTCGAAAGCGTCTTTGACCAGATGTAGAACCCGTGGAAGCTGAGGCCTTTGGTCATGCGGCGGGAGAACGTGACCTGCATTGCGTTGTAGTTTGAGTTGGCGCGACCGATTCCGCCACCGGGACCATTCCCCAATTCAACGATGGTGCCGAGAGTCGGGACAGGCCTACGGTTATTGGCGTTCGAGGTAGTGTTCGAGGATGGACTCGCCGCATTGAAGACCGGGTAGTTCAAATCCGGCTCAAACGGCAAAGCGCGCGCGAGAGTTCCGACGTAGGCGATGCTCAACACCGTTGACGGCGTAATCTGCTGCTCCACTGATGCCGACAGTTGATAAGTGAATGGCCACCGGAAGTTCAGACCGACGCCGGATAAGGAAGTACCTGATGGCGCAGCGGCGACTTTGCCGGGAGTGTAGGTGAACGGGAAAGGCGACGGCGTTTTGCTATAGGGGCTGGACAGAGTTCCCGGAACGCCGAAGGTGTAGCGCAGGGTGAACGGATAGAAATTGGATGTTGCATTCCATTCATTGCCGGAGATGCCGCCCCAGAATATGCCGGCTGCTCCACGGAACGAGGTCTTGCCATTACCGAAGACATCCCATGCGAACCCAAGCCGCGGCGAGTAATGCTTCCACGGGTTTCCGACAATGCCCCGCGTGATGCCTGAATCGCCGGGGAAGAGCTGTCCTGCCGGCGCAGCGGGATTGATGGTGGTGGTCCTGCCGGGCACGTAGGTCGACGTTTTGTTCTGCGGATCTGTCGGCGGCGTCTGGATGTCCCAGCGCAGGCCGGCATTGATCGTGAGGTTTCGGCTCGCGTGCCAATCGTCCTGGACGAAGAGAGAGTAGAAGAACGAGTTGTCGAGCGCTTCCACCGGAGCGTCCTGCTTCTCGCTATTGGGCAGACCCAGCACGAAGTCGGAGAGCGAGTTCCCGGTGCGCGCGGTACTGCTTGCCTGAAACGCCCACACGCCATAGTTGTTCAAATCCGTGAGGAGGATGTCTTTGTTCAGCGAGGCTTCGCCACCGAGCGACAAGGAGTGATTTCCCTTGTTCCAGATGAAGAGGTGCCGGAGCGAGTAGAAGTTGGTGCCGGCCGTTGGCCCGTCGATCGCGTCGGCGCCGTGGAAATAGTTGGAGACGCTTATGTCGGGCAGGCTTGCTTTGCCCTGGCCAGCGAACGCCGAACCGAAGTCGCTGAGCCACTTCTCCGGGCCATTCACGCGGCCACCAAAGCTGCGCGTATAAGTCATCCATGTCTGGTCCACCTTGTTCGTGCCGACGGTGATGGTATGGCTCACGTTGATGACGTGCAGCGAATACTCTTGTGCCTGAAGGGACCAGGGGATGTTCGAACTGCCGGCGACGACCGAGTTCTGCCCCTTGAGGAAGAAGTAGGAACCGTTCAGCTTTTGACGCTCGGAGAGCTTATGGTCGATCTTGCCCATATATTCGTTGTATTTTTGCGGCGTCGGAACATAGCCGATCCACATGGGGGCGGTCGACGTACCTGCGTTGGAAGCCGGCAGCGCATTGATGATGTTCACTGCTGTCTTATCGAGGGGATCAGTGATGATGTTTCCCGTGTATGGCTTGCGGCTGGTGGGATTGCAGACGATGAAATCGCCTGCCGCTTTGTCGGCCGCTGAAAGGGACTGGCTGCAACTGGTGATGGGCCCGCTTGTGGCTGGAAGATAGTCGCTGAAGTCTCCCGCCGCCTCCTTGGCGGTGGGCAAAATGGCGCTGTTTTCCAGCGAACTGAATTGGTTGCGAAAACCTCCGTAGTCAAAGAAGAAGAAAGTCCGGTCATGAATGATCGGTCCCCCCAAGACACCCCCGTAGGTGTGCCGGTGAACCGGCTGTCTGCCTTTGGAATTCCACGGATTCGAATTGAAGTTCGTTTCCCGATGAAACTCGTAGACAGTGCCGTGAAATTCGTTGGTTCCCGACTTGGTAATGGCGCTCACAACGCCGCTGGACATGCGGCCGTAACTGGCGCTGTAGTTGTTGGTCTGAACATTGAATTCTGCAATCGCCTCCGGGTTCGGCATCTGGTTTCCCGTCATGCGCACACCCGTCATATCCAGGCCGCCATCCAGGTAATAGCTAACCGAACCTGTATTGTTTTCGACCGTGCTGCCATTGATTTGCACAACTTGTTGCGGATAGCCCAAGGTGTTGCCGAACGAGTTGCTCTGAACGCCAGGCACGAGTTCCAGCAGAGAATAGGCGTTGCGATCAACCAGCGGCAGATTTGTCACTTCGGCGTTTTCAATGGTGCGGCCGATCGTGGCATTTTCAAGTTGGATTTGGGGAGGCTCAGTGGTGACCGTTATGGTTTCCTGAGAACCGCCGAGTTGCAGGACGGCACCCACGTTTGCCTGCTGGTTCACCGACAAAACAATGTTTGCCTGCACGAACTTCTTGAAGCCATTTGCTTCCACCGTCATTGAGTAGGTGCCGATGGGAAGCAGATCGATTCGGTAGGCTCCGCTGGAGTTCGACACGGCTTTGCTCGAGAGGTTAGTGGCAACGTTCACAACTGTTACTGTGGCACCGCGCACCACGGCGCCGGTGGGATCGGTGATGGTGCCAGCCAGAGTTGCGGTGGTAAGCTGGGCAGCCGAGCGGACCGGGAGAAGGAAGAGCGGGGACAATGCGAGAAGAGTGATGATGCAGTACTTCGCAAGGTGTTTCATGATTTGCGTTAGCCTCCAAATCGTTAGTTATCGTCAGCAGGTCAGTGCGATCGCCGACTGCTCGGTTTTGTTGCAACGTTCAAGGAGGGTTCGCCCGCCTGGGAGAGCCGCGAACCAGAAAACGAGCTTGCTTACGTAAAGGGAGCCTGCTTACGGCAATCGTGCGCGGCAGGTGCATGCAGGCGGTGCCTGCGAGCGGGGAATACACTCTGCTGTCCGGGAATTACAGGATCTAAGAACCTAATCCGGATTTGCCGTTGAAATTTCTATATGGACGAAGAAGCAAGAGACAAGTGACTCACGGTTTGCACCAATCCCCTTTGTGTTATTTCCATAAGGATCAATGGGTTATGGTGGACTATCGTCCTGTTACAAACGTCTGGAAGGCGGCGCCGCGGAGCCTAGGCCCAGCACGGACTCAGAGAGGGCGGCGTCCCAGTGGGGCTGAAGTTCACGCTTGAACGGAAGGCTTATCGATGCAACCGAAGTGGTGCACTTCTCACAAAGCTCCCGACTCAGTATCGTGCTTTCCCAGGTCTTCAAGTGCGGGGAATGGGGCAGCCGGCGCGGCCGCAGCCGATGCCGCGGTTTTGTTTCAAGGCCCATTCGACCTGGACATTACGCAGGCTGCGAGATCGCGCCCGGATACAAATGCGCAGGCCGTCCTTGCGGACGGCCTGCGCTATGTAGAGAACCAAGGTGGGGGACTTTTGTACGGGTTAAAGCCCGTACCCTTCAACCCTATTAGTCGCCGGCGACGAGATCGGATTCCTGCTGGCGGTTGCGGTTGATGGGTGAGGCGGCGTTGTTCGATGCCGGCTTAATGTCGCCGAGGCTTACCATTCCACCCTCAGGCGGCTTTTCGCCGAGGACGTGCTGGCGATAGAGCGCAGCCATGCGCGCGTTTTCGGCGTCATGCTTGATTTTTTCGTCGCGCGCGCGGATCTTTTCTTCGCGAGCGTTCTTGGCGATGCCGAGGGTATCGAGCGTGTGGTTGGCTTCCGCGTTGACGTGCTCCATGTTGAGGACCAGCTCGTGGCCGATTTGGTTCATGGCCACCTTCTTGCCGCCGGCGAAGATCTCGTGGCGGCCGTGCTCCTCGTACCACTTGGTGAGGGTGGCTGTCATGTGCATCTTCTCGATGATGTTGCGCCAGCCGATGCCCGTGTTATACGCGCAGAAGCTGATCTCGCCTTCCTGCGTGGCGTAGGGGATGATGCACTGCTCGGTGCGGCGGAAGTCGTAGTTGAACAGATCCTGGAACCACATGCCGGCGATGAAGAGGAAGTTCCAGCGATCCTGGCGGCGCTTCTGGATGTCTTCGATCGTCCGGTCGCCCTTCACACTGCCGTAGTTTTTGCCGGTGGCGTTGAAGGTCTTGTCCATCTTCTTCATCATGTCGGTGATCTTGAAGTGGGTGGGCGCCTGGAAGGGGTCGTAGTTGCGCAGAAGCGAGAGTCCCATTCCGAGGACAGAAAGGAACTTGCCGCGCGCCGCGTCGTTAACCTTCGCGAGATCCTTTGCAACCTGATCCATGTGCAGGAAGGCCGTGACGGGCACAGCTTCTTTGGTGTGCTTGTCGATCATGACGGCCATGCCGATGCCGCAGTTGGGATGGCATCCGCAGGAGAGCTGGCCCCACTCAGCGTTGGGCCCATGAATGAGGTCGGCCCAGTCAGAGAAGGTGCTCATGAAGCTGATGGGGAACCAGTCCCGCGCCGGCTCACCCATGCCGACCTGCGCCTTGACGTCGTGCGCCATGTGCGAGAGTGTGTAGCGCTGGGCGAAGCGGCGCTCGTCGGTGATCTCTTCGTCGCGGCCTGTAAAGCTGACGGGCTGGAACGAGAGGAAGCTGATTTTCTTGGGATTGTCGAGGGCGAACTCGATGATGCGGCCCACCTGTTCATTGTTAATGCCGTTGACGATGGTAGTGACGGGCACGATTTCGACGCCGGCTTCGTGAAGATTGTTGATGGCCTGCAGCTTGACGTCGAAGAGATTGCCGACCTTGCGGTGCGAATTGGCGGCATTGCCGATACCGTCGAACTGGAGGTAGACGTAGCGGAGGCCGGCCTCAGCAGCAGCGCGGCAGAGTTCCTTCGACTTGGCGAACTCGATACCATTTGAAGCAGCCTGCACCGAGTTGTAGCCGACTTTGCGGGCGTAGGCGACTGCGTCAAGGAAGTAGGGCGAGAGCGTTGGCTCGCCGCCAGAGAACTGCACGCTCATCTGACGCCGGGGCTTCATGTTGACGGCATTGTCGAGCATGGTCTTGATTTCGTCCCAGGTGAGCTCGTGGACGAAGCCAACCTGGTTGGCGTCCATGAAGCAGGGATCGCACATCATGTTGCAGCGGTTGGTGAGGTCGATGGTCAGCACCGAGCCGCGGCCGTGGGTGACGGTGGATGTGCCGTGGTTGTGCAGCTTGTCTGAAGCGGCGCCGTGCGCGCGGATGTCGCGGCCCGGGAAGCTCTCTTCAAGGTGCTTGAAGAAGGCCGGGTCGATCGACATGACGTCTTCAAAGCGGCCGTGCTTGGGGCAGTCCTTCACCATCAGGATCTTGCCGTCGCGCTCGATGATCTGCGCCTTGATCTCGCCGACCTTTTCGTTGAGCAACACTTCATGCGGCAGCTTGCCGTCGAGGATCTGCTTGCGGATTTCGGGGACGCACTTGGGGCAGAGCGAGTCGGTAGTGCGGGGCCAGCCGAGCGGGGGCTTCTCCTTCTGCCAGCTCTTCTGCAGCGGCTTCTCGCTCCACTTGGGCGTGAAGGAGGGATTGGGGCTGATACGGTTCAGGCGCTCAAAGACAACCCACGCTCCTTTGGCTGCATAAACGGCGGCTTTCTCGGCGTACTTTACGGCTTTGGACATTGATCACTCCTCTATGGGATTGAAGACGGTAGGCGAATTGTTGTTGCCCGAGAACCTTCTTCGGTTTCCATCTGGTAAACCGAAGAGGCCAAAAAGTCATTACGAGGGTAATTCGGAAGGCCGGTCAACCCAACAAAGGTGCAGCGAATGGGGAAATAGGGGGGTGAACGGGGATTTGGGGGTCCCGAACGGGGCGGAGCGGGCTGTGTTGATCGCGCTGTAAGTGGGCGGAATCAAAAAGGTTAACGGCGGACAATCAGTATGGTGTTTGCGGGGGGAGCCGACTCCCGGCGCTCGCTCATGGCTCTTCGACTGTGACGGCGCTGGCGACCCGCCTGATCACGCGCTTGATTATGAATTTGACTCAGCACCTGGGTGGATTCGGCATAGAATATGGGCGCGAATGGTTCAGCATGTTTTTGCAGGCTGAACGCAGCTGAATTGGGAATCGATCCGCCATCAATCGTACGGACTATTCGCCTTCACGAAGTAGCGCCCGTCAGCCACGCTCCTCAAAACATGCATTTAGATGAGAATCGATATGAATCATTGTTTGCCCTGGTCCAAGAAGGATTCTTCGAAAAGCTCCGGAACGACAACCATGTCATCGAGACGGATCGGCCGGGGGACCGGCCTGCTATTGATCTGCGCGGTTCTATGGGTTACAGGATGCGCGGGCTCGCTGACCACGGTGAATACAAATCAGACAACTGCGACAGATGAATGGACGTGGATGGGCGGCAGCAATGTGATTCCACCGCTCGCGATTGCCGATCCCGGGCCGCCGGGAGTTTATGGAATCGAAGGCACTGCCGATGCCAGGAATGTTCCGGGCGGGCGGTATTATGCCGTGAGCTGGACCGACAAGAGCGGGAACTTCTGGCTGTTTGGCGGGGCCGGCGAAGATGCCAAAGAAAACTTCGGCTCGCTGAACGATCTCTGGGAGTTCAATATCGCCACGAAGCAATGGACCTGGAAGAGTGGGAGTAGCACGCTACCGGGATACAACGGTGGCCAACCTGGAGTCTACGGCCAGATGCTGATTCCCGGAAAGAACAACACCCCAGGCGGGCGCACGGGAGCCTTTGGATGGACTGACCCACAGGGCAATCTGTGGCTCTTTGGCGGCGCAGGGGTCGATGCCGGCGGGGTGAACGGCAACCTGAATGATCTTTGGGAGTACAACGTTGCGAGCGGTGCATGGACGTGGATGGGTGGGAGCAGCACGGCGGTCTCTGTCGCCGGTGTTTACGGGAATCAAGGATCAGCCGGCAGCGGCAGTTACCCCGGCGGCCGTGAATTCGGCGTTGCGTGGACCGATCAGCAGGGAAATTTCTGGATGTTTGGCGGGGATGGCCGGGATGCGCAGGGCCAACTGGGTGAGTTGAACGATTTATGGAAGTTTATCCCTGCGACGCGGCAATGGGTCTGGATCAGCGGAAGCAGCACGGGCGGCGGGATGGGGGTTTACGGTCAGTTGCACGCGCCGGCGAACGGAAATACTCCGAGCGCGCGGAACAGCCCAGCCGGCTGGGTGGATGGGAGCGGAAATCTTTGGCTGTTTGGTGGAATCGGCTACGCGTCGATTCCCGGCTCCTCCGGCTCGACTTCCAACGGTTTTCTGAATGACCTATGGGAGTTCAGTCCAACGAAGAACGAATGGACGTGGATGGGCGGGAGCAATCAAATTACGAACGGCTGTCATGCGACAAACGGATCACCCTGCGGGTCACCTGGTGTCAACGGGACGTTGGGGAAAGCTTCAGCGGCGAACATCCCCGGCGCTCGGTTCGCTCCCGTCGTCTGGGTTGACTCAGCAGGCAACGTGTGGCTGCTGGGCGGAGATGGATTTGGCTCTACAGACACGGCTGGCCTGCTGAACGACTTGTGGGAGTTCAATACCACAACAAATGAATGGACGTGGATGGACGGACCCGACGCAATCAGCAGCAGTGGCGGCAATACCGGCGTGTACGGTTCGTTAGGCGTTGCCGGCGCTGGAAATGCCCCGGGAGGGCGCGAAGGTGGAATTGGATGGACCGGTGCCGACGGCAGCCTGTGGCTGTTCGGTGGCGGCGGTCCGGACGCGAATGGCGGCTTTGGCTACCTGAACGATGTTTGGGAATACGGGAAGCCGCTGTTTCATCCCACATCATATTGAGCTCTCACCAGGCGCATTTGCATTTCCACGAACAGCACTGTCACTATGGCTCTTCGACAGCGTCGGTGCGGGCGACCTGGTTGATGACGCGCTGGATGATGACGATCTGGACGTGGATGCGGCGGGCGACGTCGGGCACGAACTCGGTGATGAAGTTGTCGATGGGCGCTGTGCCCAGTCCGATGGCGTAGCGCGCTACGGTGGAAGACGCGTTGGTGCGCTGGCCGGGCACATAGAGATTCGAAATGGCGCCGTCGATGGCGAAGCCGGCGAGGTCGGCATAGTTGACCATGCCTTTGCCGTTGTCGCCCTGCGTCCAGCCGATCTGCACGATGCAATGAAGGACGCGGCGCGGAATGGAAGCGCCGGGCATGCGGTGGTAGTGCGGATCCTGGTGCGTGAGAGAAGGAATGAGAAAGGTGTCGAAGAATTCTCCGGTCATATCCTGCGTGAAGCTGACGCCGACGTAGCGGCCGTAACCGGGAAGTCCGGGTCCGTAAGGTGAGTGCGAATTGGCGGCAACGGAGATGCCGGCTTCACCGGCGATGGTGATCAGGTTGAACGGATCAAGAAGGTTGTGAACGGCGAGCCGGCCCTTTTCGCGGACGTTCAGCGGCTTGACCTCAGGTCCGGTAACGAAGCGCGCGTACCAGTTGACGAGGGGCATGTGGGGCACGCAGACCATGGTTTCGACAGGCGATGTGCCTGCGTCGACAGGGACACCTCCGAAGCCTGAGACAGCGAGCGCGCGCATGGCGCCGGTTGCCGCCATGGTTGCGCCGGTGTTCCTGACCTGGCACGGCTGTGCCGGTTGCAGCGAAGGATGCGCAGGAATTTGCGGCGAAGGCGCGTCGGGCAAATGCGATTCGCCGGTGGTGTGGGGGCTGGTGGATTGCGCCGGCAGCGCCGCAGATACGCAAAGGCCGAGCGCACAAACTGCAACTTGAAAGAGGGTGAGGGCCCTGCGCACCGGTTGCGAATGCCGAGCGCTGCCGCGGAATGAGAGTGGTTGTGGGTGCAACGGTTTGATCGTCAATCGCCGCCCCTACGCGCGAATACGCTGCATCGCTCACATCGCGAAACAGAGCCCAGCCCATGGCCGGATAGCGGCGCCATGCTAAAATCCGGGGAAAATAAAGCCGGCTGCCGCCATTCAGTTAGGACGCAAGCTTCGCGCAAAAGGTCACTTGCGACGCGTGAAACTGTCGCATCGATCCGGTTTGCTGCGAAGGCAGCGCGAAGGATTGATGAAGCATCCAAACTGAACGTCCCAGAGGCGTAATGCCCATGTTGATGTTCGCGGTTCCCCTGGCCTTTGGGGCATTGACGCTACGCGATGCATCCCGCAGACTTTGGACAGGTTACTTGTCGCCGCATGCAGGCGGCTTTGCTTATGGCGAATGCAAATTATCCACCCGGCTGGAGACCACCCGGCGTCGGCGAGCGCATCGAAGAAGCCATCGAACTGATCGAGATGGAGCTGCGGCATGCCATTGCGTATGTGAATGACGCCGTGATTCCGCAGGTGCGGAAGGAATCGATCGGCGCAATGCGCACGGCAGCCGATACTTTGCGGAGCCTTGCGGACCGGTTTGAGCAGCAGGGCAGGCAGGCTGCTGGACAAAATCAGACAGGATCTCAGGGCCAGGCCGGGGGACCGCAGAAGTGAATCCTGGATCCGCGGAGGCCCGGGGCCCATGGCGCAGCGCGGCCTATGCGGCCGCATTGGCGATCGCGCTGCTGGGCGCGAGCGGATGTCGTCACAAGCAAACTGCGAACCGTGTGCCTCCACAGGCACTGCCGCCGGTAGCTGCGAATTATCCTCCGGTAACGCCGACGCCGGCTCCCGCGCCGCCGCCATCGAATTTGCCGGCTGGACGCATTCCCATGACGCCGGTTCCGCCGGGAGGCGTGAGCGATGCCGATCTGGATTATGTTGCGACGCACACGCCCATCCTGAGCCAGACAGGCTATGCCACGTGGTATACCGCACCGAATAAAGGACGGCACGCAGCCAACGGACAGGTGTTTGACGACCTGGCGATGACGGCAGCGAACCGGACGCTGCCGATGGGATCGCTGGTGGAGGTGACCAATCTGAGAACCGGCCAGTCGGCGGTGATGCGGATCTCTGATCGCGGCCCCTTTGCTGAAGACAGGATGCTGGATTTGACGATTGCGTCGGCAAAAGCGGTGGGCGTGTACCGCGCAGGTTTGGTGCGCGTGCGCATGGATGTCTATGAGACGCCGAAGCCGATCGACATTGGCGGGCGGTGGTGCGTGCAGATCGGCGCATTCCACGACGAGGACGAAGCGCTGAAGCTGAAGGAACAGTTGCTACGGCGTTATCCCGGCTCCAGCGTAATTGAGTTTGCGGGCGAGAGAAGTTACTGGGTGCGCATACGGCCGGCGGGCGACGACCGGGACACGGCGGAGTATATTGCGAGCCACGTGCAGCCGGCGGAGGGAAACGCGTATCTGACGAGGCTGGATTGAGAGAAGCAGGGATTAGGGACTAGAACTGGTTGCATAAATCCTTTGCGATACTCCCCAAAACATTCCCCAGGGGCTAAAGCCCGCAATTCTATTGGTCTTTTTCGGCACGACTAAAGTCGTGCCCCTTCAAAAAACCATTTATGCAACCAGTTTTAGGGACCAGCGAATAGGGAATAGGAAAGCAGGGAACAAGGGAACAAAAGGGCGAGTCGGCGGGTCAGCAAGTCAGAAGCCTAGTTCGCTGACGGCCGCTCGATGTGGTCGACGACGAAGGTGTCGACTGGCTCTTTTGCGGGCTCAAGTTTAAGGCCGAGCTGCTCTTCGAGTGCTTTGAAGAGCGAAGGGCCGGTGCCGCCTGAATCCGCGGGCGCTTCCTGATTCGACGACCACTTCAACTCAAAATCGAACTTCTTTTCGCCCAGGCCAGTTTTATCGAGGATGATTCGCCCCGCGTCATGGGGCAGATAATGCGCCAGGCTTGCAGCCGAAACGGCGCGCGCGGTCATGGTCTTCGTGTATTCGACAGCGCCGCTGGCTGTGTCCGTTGCAGAGTCGGTTTTTACATCGATGATATCTTTCTCTTCCGGCGCTGCTTCTTTCATTTTCAGTCCACTTTTCGCGATCACGAGATCGTAAACGGGTAGATCCTTGACTTCGCGCCGCACTTGAAGATGAAAGCGATCGGCAAGGAGAGCCTGCAACATAAGCTGTTGCTGCTTCCATCGGTCCTGGCTCGAGAGACTCTTCCAGGCTTCGACTGTTTCCTCGTTAGCCCGGGCCGAAACGAAGTAGTGGTCGGTCTTTACCCATTCGGGCAGTCTCGAAATCTGGCTGGACATCGTGACTCCATAGGCCTGATAGATCAGCCAAAAGATCGGCGCATTCGAAAAGTCAAAGCCATTGGGTAGGTTTCTCCACACGCCGTTCGGGTCATTCGGGTTTGCGGGCCTGATGGAGACTACCTCATAGGCAGGAACTTTCGCGGTCGCATCGAGGGGTGTAGGTCCGGCGGGCTGGGCGTAGAGTTGAAGGTTGATACCGCCCGAAATCATCGCGAGAAAGAACAGCGCCGCCGGCAAATATTTGCCGCAGTGAAGTTGCGTAGCCATGGGTTGATCTCTGGCGGGAATTATAGCGCCCGAAGAGCGGAGCTTGCGGTGTTAGCGGAGTTGGCGGAGTTAGGAACGCTCCCCTCCCTAAAGACAAAGAGCATCTAGGATGGCGCACCTGAAACAACCCCACCCACGCAGCGCTTAGATACACCCCAGCGACGAGGGCCATTCACTGGGGGCCCCGGGGATGGGGCATCCAGTTTGATATTCACGAGCGTCGCGCTAGCGAAGCAATGCAGAAGCGGCCCAAAGGACGGGCTCCTGGCCGTGGAAGTCGCCGGTGCGGCGCTTGCGCATGAGGTAGTAGTCCAGGCTGTTGAATTTGTTTGTGCCCTCGCAGATGCTGGTCATGTCGTTGTTCTGATCGATGAAGCCGGTGAGCGCGATCCAGGCTTTGCGCGCAGCGGGTCCGTAGCTCGCGGCATCGAGCCAGCCGTTCTTGACTCCAGTGATGAGCGCAAAGGTGAACATGCCGGAGCTTGAGCTCTCTTCCCACGCCTCGGGATGATCGATGAGCTGGCGCCACATGCCGTCGGAGTCCTGATATTTGAGCAGTGCTGCCATCATGAGCTTATAGCCGGCCAGGATGCGCGCACGCTGCGGATGGTCGGCGGGCAAGGTCATGAGCATCTCGGTCATGCCGGCGGCCACCCAGCCATCGCCGCGGCCCCAGAAGAAAGGCACGTCGGGCGCGTGATAGAAGAGGCCGTTGGGCTGCTGCAGCTTGTCGAGATAGGCCACCATCTCGTTGGCGTCGCGGTCGAGATATTTCTTGTCGCCGGTGGCGCGGTAGGCCTGCAGCTGCAGGATGGTGAGCATGTACATGTCGTCGATCCAGAAGCGCGTCTCGTGCGAGAGGCCGTCGGGCAGGGGGTTTTCCCACTGGCGGTCGGCGTACCCCAAGCCGTAGTCGAGGTACTTCTTGTCCTTGGTCTCCATGTAAATTTGCAGAGGCACGCTGCCGAAGATGGAGTCGTCGACGTGATCGCGTTTGGGAACGAGGTTGGCCTCCGAGCCGCCGGGCATCAGCGGATCGAATTTCTTGATGAGCTCGTCGCGCAGAGCGGTGTCGTGGGTGAGGTCAGCGAACGTAAGCGCGCCGTACCATGTGCCGACTTCGCCGTAGAAGATGGTGCCGGGGCTGTGCTGGTGCGGACTGGTGACGAAGTGCTCGGCGAGCGCCTTGCCAACTTCCTGCGGTGAACGGCCGGCGGGCCAGTTGCTGAAGTAGTCCCCGGATTGCGCGGCGACGGTCACGGCCGCGGTGGGCAAAAGCAAAGCCAGAACTGCAGCCTTCATGAAAGCGTTCATGTGTTCCCTCGGATTCAGGTGATGGGTGGAAGTCAAAATTGCTGCACGTCGATGATAAAGCAGTTGAGGGGACAATGTGCGGTCAATGCGCCGTGCCCACAAGCATGCCGTGATTTGGCAGGAAAGACCGAGGCGGGCGCATTTCAGGACGGTTCGGAGGTTGAAGCGGTGGCAATCCCGCGCTCCAGCATTTTCGACAAAATGATGCCTGCCACGCAGAATCCAATGAACAGGTAGTAGCCCGGCAGGATCGTGGAGCTGTTGGTGGGGATCACCAGTTGTTGAACGGCCGGTTCGGCCCGAATGCCCGCCAAACCGCTTTCGATTACGCCATTGAATGCGACGAACGACATGAAGATTGCCAGAGCCATTACGTCGGCCATCGACCACTTCGACAGGTCGAAGGCCAGCAGACGCACGATGCGGCTCTTGCGCAGCAACGACGGCCTGAACAGCGATGCGCTCACAGCCAGCATCTTCAGCGCCGGGAAGACCACGCTGAACAGCAAGACCAGAACGCCGACGAGCGACATCTCGGGCCGATGCATCTGAAACAGGGTTTGAGACACTTCGAACACGGTCTTGCTGCGGTAGTACATCGATTGGTCGCGAAACTCGATGGGCGTGCCAAGCAAGGTGGCGTCGAGGCGTGTGATGCGCACTTCGACTTCGATCATAGGGCTCAAGATACCGCCCACGAGCATGGTGACCGAGAACAACATCAACACGACAACAGTAGCGCGTGTGAGCGCCGGCCGCTTGACGGTGAGCAGGATGAATCCCAGCGCTGCCGATACAAGCACGATCAGGCAGTCCTTGTTGAGTTGCGCGTCAGCTACCTGGATTCGTTGGCGGAGCGTTTCCTCGCACGCCGGGCCGCTGGAGCATCCGTAGCGGCTGAGAATGGCCGAATAGGTGGTCATATCCACCGGGCTGAACGAGTTCTTGACCGCATCGGTCATCACGCTGCGCACGGATTCCCGGAATGCCTTCTGGTTTTGCGGCTTCGCCAACTCGGCGAGGACAATATTTGTGTACTCCGGCACGTGCGGACGCAGGGAATTGATGATCATGTTCACCAGGAACGCGTTCGGCGAGCCGGACGCGGCTGGAGTCTTGGGGTTGGCGGGCTTGGGGGCGGTCATCTGCTGCTTGATGTTGTCGAGCAGGGAATTGAGGGAACGCTCGACCATCGGCCGCAGATTCGCGGTCTGTCCTTTGAGGTCGATCCTGTCGATTTGCGCGTTCAGCACCTGCGCGATGAAGGCGCGCCACTGGTCTGCGTCCAATATGCCGTAGCGGACGTGCTGGAGCTCCGCCAGGTCGGTGCGGATATCGCGGCGCCTGGCAAGCCCGTCCACGGTCTGCCAGCTAAACCATATCGCGGGCAGCAGCAGGATGATGCCCAAGGCCAACCGAAGATCGAACCAGCGCGAAGATCCGTGCGTGGGTCGTTCCGTTTGTGCGTCGAAGCCGTTCACGGGAGTGACTACGAGTATATTCGGTTCCTCGCTCTACGGCGGCGGTTGAATGAGAGCCGTTTCAAAGAACCTGTGTCCGGCCATGCGATCGCTAAGGTCGCCGTTCCCTGTTGGCCGCGCCGGCTTGAGCGCCTTGAATGCGGATACACCATCTCTGAAGCTGCTGTAGCGTCCCGGTTGACCTGGGGACATTTAGTATTGCGGGCTCACATCCGCGGGATCGATGGCCTGGCGCAGCGCGGTGGCGAATCCATCCCAGGTGCAGGAACCATCGGCACGGCCGCATGCGGGGACGAAAACGGGAGCCACGTCTGGCGGATTGGCGGGCGTGAGCGGTTCGGCTTTGCGCATCTGCTCCAGCGTCTGCGCGCGATACTCGACGCGCACAAAGCGCTGGCCATCGGCACGCGAGCGCCACAGCTCAAAGAGCAGCGCGCCGCCGGGAGGCGTGTCGTCGACACGGCCATCGAGAACCCAATTGATGCCGAGCGACCCGGCAACGGTGACAATGTTGCTGTCGTGTCCGGCAAGGATAACGAGGCGATCTCCGGGATTGCCGATGGCGCCGGGGACGGGCTTGCCGCTCACGTTCTGCTGCATGGTTTTGAGGATGTGATCGAGAAGGTTCGACGCGAAAGCGCGCGCGATGAGGGGAGTGCGGTAGGCGTAATCCCAACGTGCGGTGTCGAGCTGCATGAGGGAGCGCAGGGTGGCCCCGTCGAGGCATCCCCAGCCGGTATCGGCTTCACTCATGCCCTGGGTGTATTCAAGCAGCAGGTTTTCAGCCAGTGTTGAGGCAGTCACAAGAGGACCACGCGCCACGATTGGCGGATCGTTGCCGCCGGGCATGAGGCTGGAGGGAATGTCGAAGATGGAGACACGATTCGGATTGGCCGGCCCGTGGCCGCAACCGGCGAGCACGCGATCGAGGGCAGTCAGTTGCGGGCGGTAGGCCTCGGTGAGGTTATTCGCGTCTCCGCCGATGCGGCCGGAGACTGCGGCGAAGGCGAGTTGCGGATTGACACGGCCGATGCCGGCAACTGTGGCGCGAAACATGGGTTCTCCCGCGCCGCCGGGCCCGGCGTGAACGGGAATCGTGCAGCCGGGAAACATGCCTTCAGCGAGCATTCTGCCGGTTTCGCGCGTGCGCTGATCGGTGTCGGCAAAGATGGTGACGTGCGCGGCGTCGCCGCAGCCGGTGGAAGAGAAGAGGCCTTCGCTCGCAAACAGGCGGCGGTCCCACTCGCCCATGAGCTTGATGAGCTGGTTGCCGTGCTCGGTCTGGATGCCGGGCGGCACTTCCCACTTGGGCCAGGGCGCCGCGGAGTATTTATCGATCTCGGCCTGGTTAGAGAGCGGAGAGCGAACGCCGTGGCGGGTGAGCATGACGACCATTTGCAGGTCGGCGTTCTGGACGGAAGGAGACGAGCCGGCATTTTGCGCAGGCAGGAACGTAGGCAATGGGAAAAAGAGGAGCGCGATGAAAAGGAGCGGCCGAGCGGCGGCGCGGAAAAACATCAATTGGACCTCCATAAAAGAGTGTAGGGGATGCAGGAGAGCAAGGGAATAAGGGAACGAGGAAGCACGTGAGGGAGGGGTTGATTCGGTTGCAAAGAAAAAGGGCGCGCCGCGGAGGCAGCGCGCCCAGCCAAAGTTGAAACGGTTAGAAATTCATCTTCAAAGCGAGCTGAATGATGCGGTAATCCGCGTTTCCGTTGATGGTGCCGCGGATTGTTCCGAAGTTAGCGTTGTTGGCGGTCACGTTGGGATCGGCCACCTGGGGATGGTTGAAGAGGTTGAAGAACTCACCGCGTAACTGGAAGCTGAGGTTCTCATGACTCGGCACCGGAACTATGTTCTTCAGCAGGCCCGTGTCCATATCCCAGAGGTTCGGTCCGCGGTAGGTTCCCTTGCCGATATTGCCGAAGCTTCCGTCGGGTGCAGTCGATGATGGGGAGTAGAAGTCACTCTTGTTAAGCCATGCCTGGCAGTGAATGACGACTCCATTCGATCCAACAGGGCAAGGAGTTGGGTTCGCCCTAGAGCCTAATTTAGCTCCGCTGGCGAGATCCACGCGATCAAGGCTATTTCCGCTCTGAGACCTGTCTACGCCTGCCAGAATAGTCAGCGGATCGCCCGTCTGGAAGGAGTAGATTCCGGTCCACTGCCAGCCGCCGACGACATTGCGCATGAGCCCATTGGAGTTATTGAATTTAGGAAGGCTCCACACAAACGAGGCCACAAGCCGGTTTGCGTGATCGTAGGAGGCCGGTCCGGTCTCGAAGGCCTTCTGCCCCGGATTGCCATACGACATTCCGGACCCCAGGCTGGTTCCAAGGTCGGTGATGCCGCCATTCTCGGCGATTCCATAATCCATTGCCCTGGCATACGAGTAATTGGCGAGCAGGGTGATATTGCTCAGGATCCCTGCTCCGGCCGACGCACGCTTCTCGATATTGAGCTGCATGGCGTTGTAGCCATTGCGGGCGTTCTCTCTCTCCTGATAGATGATTCCAAACGGCTGGTAAGGCCGCCGCGCCTGGTCGCCGAGAGGGCTTCCGGCAATATAGGGAGCCGGGTTCACATTCACGTCCTGCCTCAGGTGCACGCCCGTCGTTCCGACGTAGGAGGCGCGGAAGACAGTATCTGCCCGCAACTGGCGCTCGAAGGTGACGTTGTAGTTGTAGATCTCAGGTGTGATCCACCTTGCGCCCGGCTGCAAGCCGAAGACGGTCGGGTTTTTCACGAAGGGCGGGTTTGAGGGAAGGTTCTTGTAGATAAAGCGCTGCGGGAATCCGTTGGTAAAGCTTGAGTAATCGGCTCCCGAAGCATTAGGTCCAAGCGGACTCGTGAGGTGACCAATCTGTGTCGCTGCAGGGAAGTTATCGGTCAAGTCGATTCTGAGACTGAAGGGGGACGAGATCGACGCGTCGTTCAAGAACAGACCTGTGAGACGGGAGGAGAAGAAGAGGCCGCCGCCGGCGCGGATCGACATTTTTCCGGTACCGGTCGGGTCCCATGCGATGCCGACGCGCGGACCGATGTTGTTGAGATCGCCGGCTTCGCCGCGATCGGGCATCTTGACGCCGCCGTAAGTGTCACCAATAAAGAACAGGCCCGCGGGCGCCCCTGGAACCTTGGACGAATGAACCCCGGCAGTCCAGGCATCCTGGTAGAACTGCTCGATGCGCCCCCAGATTTCCTTCATGACCTGCTCCGGCTCCCAGCGCGCTCCGAAGTCGAGCGTAAGGCGCGGCGATATCTTCCACTTGTCGCTGCCGAAGACACCCATGGGATTTTCACGCGAATCAGAGAAGTCACCCGAGGTCTGGCTGAAGGAATTTTGAAACCCCATCAGAAAGTTCGCCATCGCTATGTGCGTGACGTCTGTGTTAAAGCTGAAGCTGCCGTTCTCGAGGTCGGTGTTGTCGATGTTCGACTGATCCATCTCGAGATCGTAGCCAAAAGCGATTTCGTGCTTCCCCTTGGTCCAGGCGAACACGTCCCGGAGATCATAGGTATTCCGAACGAACTTGGCGTCGGTGAAGTTGCCAATGGTGAAGTCGCCGGAGACCGAGAAGCTGCGGATGCCGCTCTCTGAAGTAGGCAGTTGATAGATTTGTGAACCGAAGGTCTTCATATCCGGCACTGTGCCGCCGGGGCCGCCTTGCTGGCCGCGATCGGAGGCCGAGCGAATGAAGTCGATGGTCAGGTTATTGACCATCCTCGGATTCAGGATCTTTGTGTAAGTTCCTGCCCAGCTCATCGAGTTAACCGTCGAGCCGGGACCTACGGTGAGGATGTTTTTGCCGTCATAGGTGGGCGCGTGCTTGTAGTCGTTGATGTAGAGATGGCCGGAGAGGTGATCCCCGTTGTGGAAGTTCTCATCGAGTCGCGCGATGTACTCGTAATAGTCCTGCCGGAGCGGCGTTCCGTAGGTGACAGACCCGTTCGAGGATTCCGAAGAGATCGGCATCAGCTTGGTCATGGCGAGCGCCACGGAATCGATGTCGCCTTGCGGGACAACGTTGTTCTGGGCAAGGGTTGAGTAATCGAACGGATATTGGGTCATTATCGCGGTCGTGTTCTTGGGTAGCGGGTTATTGGCCGCATTCGCGGTCGCATAGTTGGTGAAATCGCCGGTCAGGTTCTGCGGAATCGGGATGATCGCGTTGGTGGAGTTGTTCACGCTGCGGACAATCGTTCTTTGATAGCCGAAAAAGAAGAAGGTCCGGTCCTTGAAAATAGGGCCGCCGATGACGCCGCCGAACTGGTTGCGCTTGAGCGGGTCTTTTTTATCGGCGAAGTAGTTGCGGGCGTTGAAGGCCCGGTTGCGCACGAACTCGAACAGATCGCCGTGAAACTGGTTCGTGCCCGACTTGGTGACGACGTTGACCACGGCGCCGGCATTACTGCCATTTTGCACATCAAAGCTGTTGGTCTGGACGCTGAACTCCTGGATCGCGTCGGGAAAGGGGAAGGGCATGTTGACGTTGCTCATCAGGTCTTCGTTGTTGGCTCCGTCAAGGTTGTAGCCAATCTGATCGGGCCTGGCGCCGTTGACGGCAATCGCGTCAGCGCTGGGATTCTGCTTGGTATCGCCCTGCAACGCGCCGGAGTTGTTGGCATTGGCCGAATAGGTGCCTGGGACGGTAAGCGTAAGGTCCGCGGCGTTTCTTCCGTTTAACGGAATATCAACCAGGCGCGAGTGTTCAATCACCTGGCTGAGCTCAGGGCTCACAGTGTTGACTGCCACCGCTGATTCTTCCACTGTGACTTGCTGCGTCGTCTCTCCGACCTGCATACGGACGTCGATGTCGCGGATCTGGTCGGCGAGCATCACGACGTCTTGCACATACTTCTTGAACCCGGTCGCCTCGATTGAAACCGTGTAGGTTGACGGGGGAAGCGACGGAATGTTGAATTGGCCGCTGGCATTGGTGAGCGTCGTGTGACTGACGGATGTACTCTTTTCCAATACCGTTACTTTGGCGCCGGCGATCATCGCGCCTGAAGGATCCGCGACCGTCCCTGTAATTGCCACGTTGCCGCCCTGCGCAAAAGCGCCGGCAGCAAAGAGGAAGAGCGGAAGCGCGATTGTTAAGCGCCACATTGAGTTTTTGCCTCCGAAGAAAGCTGTTTGCATCATTGATCTCCTTTTGCATTGGAAAACGCCAGGCGGTTTCCAGTAAGTCGTTCGTAGTCAATGAAACTGAATCTGAGCTACTGGCCCGGTCATTTCTGCCGCAGATTCGCCACTCATACTTCATGGACCGTGAGGATGGGGATGTAATTCCTTAACGGCCCGAAGTATATTGACCTGAAAATAAACTTGTCAAGAGAAGAAATAAGGGGTTGAATCGCTTGCAAATAGCAGTTGATCAGCCCGAAAAGGTCGCGTAAAAGAAGCGCCAGCAAAGGCCCGCTCCCGAGACAGTAAGGTGGGCCTGGCGAGTTAAATCGTCCATTTTCATAGATTAATGAGCGATCCGGCAGGCCGGCGTATGGGGATCCGAATTGATGCCGAAACGCGCAGAACGGGATTCTTGATAAAATTCGAGACTCGCATGATATCGTCTTTTTCGCGCAATCGGCAGGTGACGGATTGGGGTCCGATTTCCGCAAAAGGACTCTAAATCTGCCGGAAGCTGTGTTTGCTTGTGTCAGGAAACGTTTTCTGAAGACATGAACCAAACCTGTTTGTGTCATAGGGGACCTCGCAAATTGAAGTGATTTACCGCGATGCTTCGCCATGGAAATGCGTGCAGGTTTAGGATTTCAGCTATTCGTTGGCCTCTGGCCTGGGGACTCGGGGACTTGGACGAGGCCTATAGTAGAAACAAAAACGAACTCGCGGTTGCCAATTCATTGGCGACCCGAAGTATATGAATTCTGTATGACGAGTGTCAAGGCGCAAACCGATTTACTCGAGCGGGACGGGCGGCTCGAGCTTATCCTGATTTTACGGTTAATCAAGGGTTTAGCGCGTTTGAGGAGATGGCGTATGTTATTTTGTACGACGGCAAAACTATACGGGTTTTTCCGGCCGAGGTCCTGTCACCGGGAGGAGTTTGCTGAAGTATGACAAACGAAAGATCTTCGGGCGGGTTCTGCATTTTTCAGAGAGCCAATCGGAAAACGCTGATCGCGATATGCGGGTTTTCCCTGGCGCTTGCGCCAGTTTCGGGCAACGCGCAGCAAGGGCGCCCCGCCGGTAATGGCCGGCAGGCGCGAAATCCTGGTGTTGAGGCGCCGCATCTAGCGCACGAGCATGGCGCCACACAAATCGTGGTAAACGGCAAGCAGTTCCTGGTGCGCGGGGGCGAACTGGAAAATTCTTCAGCCTCCAGCCTGGCTTATCTCGATACGATCTGGCCCAAGGTAGTGGCCATGCACTTCAATACCGTGCTGGCACCCGTGTATTGGGACCTGATCGAACCGAAAGAAGGGAACTTCGACTTCGCGGCGGTTGATGGGCTCATTCACGGCGCGCGGAAACATGGCGTGAAGCTGGTTCTATTGTGGTTTGGCACCTGGAAAAACAGTATGTCGAGCTACGCACCGGGATGGGTGAAACGGGACGAAGTGCGATTTCCCAGGGCGGAGCGAACTGACGGCGGCGGTATGGAGATTCTTTCTGCGCTGAGCGCAAATACGCTGAAGGCTGATTCGGATGCCTTCGTCGCGCTGATGGAACATTTGAAGGCGATCGACGCAGCAGATCAGACCGTGATCATGATCCAGGTGGAGAACGAAGTGGGAATGATTCCGGAGGCGCGGGATCACAGCGCGGCTGCCGATGCCGCGTATATGAGTCCGGTTCCCGCAGCGCTGACCGGCTACCTGGCGAAAAATCGGGACGCGCTTGCGCCGCAGCTTAAAGCAGCGTGGGAATCGCACGGATCGAAATCAGGCGCGAATTGGCCGGACACTTTTGGAGAGGGAACGGCGACCGAGGAGTTATTTACCGCATGGACGGAGGGCCATTTTACGGGCGAGGTGGCAGCACGCGGCAAGGCCGTGTACCCCCTGCCGATGTATGTGAATGCGGCGCTGGTAAGGCCGGGCAAAACGCCGGGGCAGTATCCAAGCGGCGGGCCGTTACCCCATCTATATGACGTGTGGCGCGCGGCGGCTCCAGCCATCGATTTCTTGTCACCGGACCTGTATTTTCCAAACTTTGTGGAGTGGGCGAAGCAGTACGCGCGGCCGGATAATCCGTTTTTCATTCCCGAGACTGGCCGGGTGAGCGCTGCTGAGATGTCGGCCAACGCGCTGTTCGCATACGGGCAGCTCAACTCGATGGGATTTTCTCCGTATGCGCCGGAGTTTCTGAAGGCCGAAGATCAGCAGGTGCTCGGAGACGCGTATGAGGTAATCCGGCAGCTCACGCCGCTGATTCTCGCCAACCAGGGAACGGGGCGGATGGTTGGGGTTCGGGCGCCATCGCAGTTTGACGGGACTGTGGATTTAGCGCAGCAGGAATTCACGCTGGGCGACTCCATATTTAACGTTCACTTCAGAGAGCCGGCGCCGATTTCCATCGGAGCGAGGACGGAGACCGACATGCCGGGGGCGCACGGCGGCCTGATCGTCCAGCTCGGCCCGCAGGATTTCCTGGTGGCTGGAACGGGAATGCTCATCACTTTCGGGGTGAAAGATGGCGGGAAGGCAAAAGCCGGGATCGAGTCGATTTGGGAGGGAGAGTTTGTGGACGGAAAGTGGGTTCCCGGCAGGGAATTGAACGGGGACGATAGCAACCAGGGGCGGTCTCTTCGGCTGCCGGCCAATCAATTCACCGTGCGGCGGGTGCGATTGTACCGGTATCAGTAGTGAACGGATCGGTACTTGTACCGGCGGAATCCGGTGCGAAGTCAAAAGGCCGGCTCAGTAGTGCGGCTGGTCGGATATAGTGTTTGCGAGACTCATCGCCACCGAGGACTGGGAGCCAATGAAAAGGTCAGCCAGATGTGGCAATGGCGGAAGTTCAGAAAATGCCGGTCAATGACTCAGCTGCTTCGCAGCGCCGTGCCGTTGCTTCGAGCGAGACTGCCCGCGAAATCAACCGCGAGACGCTGCTGCACACCATTCATCTGCACCAGCCGGTAAGCCGGGCCGATCTTGCGCGCCTGACGGGCCTGCAGCCCAGCACGGTGTCGGTGATTATTGGCCAGCTCATCGACGAGGGGTGGGTTCTGCCGGGGACGCTGGGTCGCCTGCCGCGCGGCCGCAGGCCCACATTCGTCACCCTGAACGATCAGCATGTGACGCTGGCCATCGATCTGCGCCCCGGAAAAGCAAACCTCGCAGTGGTCGACATCAACGGCAAGATCCTGGGCCGGGAGACGGCCGCATACGAAATGCAGATCGGATCGAAGGAGGAGGGCAAGGCGGCGATTGGGCTTATCGCGAAAGTGGCGCGCTCTCTGAAAGCGGCGCATGGCGACCGTACTGTGCAGGGATTGGGCGTGAGCGTCTCAGGCCGCGTGGACCAGCGGACGCATCGCGTGCTCTTTTCGCCGAACACCCCATGGACGCAAGTGGACCTGTACGCGGAACTGCAAAAAGTGCTCGAAGTTCCAATTGAGATGGAGAACGCGGCGAATGCATGTCTTTACTCGGAGCGCTGGTTTGGAAATTTCAGCAATGCTTCGAACCTGCTGGCAATTTCAGTATCAGAAGGCATCGGGGCGGGCCTGCTGGTCGACGGGCGAGTGCTGCGCGGCAGAGATGACATGGCCGGCGAATTCGGGCACATGCCTCTGGAAGATTCGGGTCCGGTGTGCGGCTGCGGCAACGTGGGATGCTGGGAGACGTTTGCGTCGAACCGCGCAGGGCTGCGCTTTTATCGCGAGCTTGTCCCCGAGAGCACACTGAATTCGTTCCATGAGCTGCTGGAACTGGCTCTGGCGGGCGATTTGAGCGCGTTGCGCGCGATCGACAAGATGATGACCTACCTGGGACGCGGGCTCACCATGCTGGTTGCCGGATTGTCGCCTGAAGCCATCATCATTGTGGGCGACTGCACGGCGCTGTGGCCGCGCATCTGTCCATTGCTGGAGAGCCAGTTGATCGCCAAGTCGTTCACATCGCGCACGCCGCGCGTTGTGGCAGCCATGGACGGCGATTTAGCGCGACTGCGCGGAGCGGCTGCGCTGGTGTGGACAAGGGTTCTATTTCAGCAGGCCGATTTTGTGCCACGCCACATGCGCAGAAGCCCAGAGCCTTCCGCAGCCGTGCCTGCCTAGGCCGATTTAAGAACTTGACACGCCATTCTCGCATCGGCGCTCGTGAGCGGAGTGTGACTCCATGGGCTGCTCAAAGAAGCCCGTATGATTGTTGAAGTGCGCACTCACAAAGGGAGCGAAGCATCTGATGAAACTTGGAATGATTGGCGCGAGCGGAATCGCGCGCAAGCATGCACAGGCGTACAAGAACATCGGTTATCACGTCGCCGCGGTTACCGATCGGACCGAGGAGAAAGGACGCAAGTTCGCGGAGGAGTGGGGAGCGGAGTATGCAGCCACTCCTGAGCTTCTGGCCCAGCGCGCAGATTTGGACGCCCTGGATGTGTGCACTTTTCCCGGTTACAGGTTGCCGGCAGTAGAGCTTGGCGCAAAGTACGTGAAGCATGTGCTGGTAGAAAAGCCCATGGCCGTGGACCTGCAAACCGCGGCGCGAATGATCCAGGTGGCGCGGGCAGCGGGGATCCAGCTTGGCGTGGTGAGCCAGCATCGCTATGACGACTCGACTTTGTTTTTGCAGCGGGCGATTGCAGCGAAACGGCTGGGCCGGATTCTGCAGGCCGATGCCTACGTGAAGTGGCATCGCAGCGACGAATACTATGCGCGTCCCGTGAAAGGCAGCTGGGCGGGTGAGGGCGGCGGAGCGTTGATCAGCCAGGCAGTCCACCAGGTGGATGTGCTGCTGCATTTGATGGGATCGGTGAATGAAGTATTTGGCTACTGGCATCTGGGCGCGACGCACAAGATCGAGTCAGAGGATCTGCTGTGCGCGGTGATGCGCTACGCCTCGGGCGCGACAGGCGTGATTCAGGCGGCAACGGCGCTGTGGCCCGGCTATCCCGAGCGCATCGAAATTCACGGAACAAAGGGAAGCGCGATCGTGACCGGCGATCAACTGACCACCTGGGATGTGCGGGACGATCAGGGCGAGGCGGCGCCGATTGCCCAGCAGGCAAAGTCGGGAGCCTCCGATCCGATGGCGATTTCACTGACCCCGTTTGAAAGGCAACTGCGCGAATTTGGTGAGGCGTGTAAGGCAAACCGCGCCCCGGAGTCATCGGGAGTGGAGGGATATCGCGCGCTGCAATTGGTGAGGAGCATCTACGATTCGTGCCGTGAAGGCCAAAAGGTCGCGATCCCCGCGATGGAGTTTTAGCCGCCACCGATCGCCAGAGAAACCGCCAAGCGAACGGCTACTGGTTGACGGCGCTGGCCAGAAAGCCGCCGTCGACCACGATCACTTCGCCGGTGACGAACGAAGCGGCTTCGGATGCGAGGAAGATGGCTGTGCCGGCCAGTTCATGCGCCTCGCCGAAACGGTGCATGGGCGTACGCACCAGGAGCTCTTCGCCGCGGGCGGTTCCCTGCACGAGCTTTTGATTGAGCGGCGTGGGGAAGATGCCCGGCGCGATGCCATTGACGTTCACGCCATTTTCGGCCAACTCGATCGCAAGGACCCTGGTGAGCGCGGCCACGCCGGCTTTGCTCGCGGAGTATGCGGCCACGCCGTGAAATCCGACAAACGAACTGAGTGAAGCGAGGTTGATGATGCGGCCATAGCAGGCGCGCGCCATGGTTTCGCCAAAGATCTGGCAGGCGCGCAGCGTCCCGGTGAGATTCGTGTCGAGGATGCGGGTCCAGTCGGCCTCGTCGGCTTTGAGGGTCGGCGTGTTCTTGGTGATGCCGGCCGCGTTAACGAGGATGTCGATCTTGCCGAATGCCGCGAGGACAGCGTTGTGGAGCGACTGGACCGAGGTCCGGTTCAGGACGTCACTGGTCACGCGGAGCGAGCGGCGGCTGAGAGTTTCGATGGCTGCGGCCGCCTTTTCAACTTCGGGCATGCGGCGTGAGCTGGGGACGACGTCGGCCCCGGCCTCAGCGAGACCCATCGCAATGGCGCGTCCCAAGCCCGTAGTTCCACCGGTGACTACGGCCACTCTTCCGGACAAGTCAAACAGCGATTGCGCCATCCAAGAGATCCTCTGCAAGGTGGTTCTCATTCATTATGCTGAATGAGTGGCTGACATGACGAATTCATATAGCGAGAAGAATGACGTAAACAAGGGGTTAGCACCCAGTTTGCCGACGCGCCGCGAGGTGCTGGCGGGAGTAGGAGCGTGGGCCGCAATGCGAATGAGCCCCATGACTGCGTCTGCCCAGACAGCTCAGGCATCCGTACTGCAACTTGCGCGACCTGCGCCGGCCGATCGCAAATTCTCGTCGCCTGCGGTCGAAGAAGCGATTCGCTCCTTGCAGAGCAAGACCGCCGATCCCGCGCTGCGCGTGCTGGTGGAGAATTGCCTGCCCAACACGCTGGATACGACCGTGTATCCCGGATCGTTTGAAGGGAAGCCTGACACGTATGTCGTGACCGGCGACATCGACGCGATGTGGCTGCGCGACTCGTCAGCGCAGGTGTGGCCGTATTTGCAATTCGTCAAGCAGGACGAGCGGCTGCGGGCGCTGATTGAAGGCGTTATCCGGCGCCAGGCACGGATGATCCTGATCGATCCGTACGCGAATGCCTTCACGCGCGATCCGGCAGATCCGCCGCTGTCGTGGGCTGTGCACGACCGCACGGGACATCACGCGGGCGTAGCTGAGCGTAAGTGGGAGATCGATTCGCTTTGCTATCCGCTGCGGTTGGCGCACGGGTATTGGCAGGCAACCGGCGATGCCGCTCCGTTCGGCGGGCAATGGAAGGCTGCGGCTGATGCGATCCTGCGCACGTTGATCGAGCAGCAGCGAAAGGATTCGCCCGGGCCTTACAGCTTTCAACGGCAGGCCGCATCGCCCTACGACACGCTGGCGCTTTCAGGCTTCGGGAATCCCGCGCGGCCAAACGGCATGATCTTCAGCATGTTTCGCCCGTCAGACGATGCGTGCATCTACCCGCTATTTGTGCCGGCGAATCTTTTCGCGGCGCAGGCGCTGGGCTGGATGGCAAAGCTGGCGAAAGATGCGGCGCACGACGCAGCGCTCGCGTCGCGAGCCTCCGCGCTGGCCGCCGAGGTGGCAAAGGCGACGGCTCAGCACGGGCGGGTGAATCATGCAAAGTTTGGCGAGGTCTGGGCGTACGAGGTGGATGGCTACGGCAACAGCCTGTTGATGGACGACGCCAATGCGCCGGGGCTGGTATCGATGGCGTATCTGGATAAAAACGCAATGGGCGGCCCGGTCTACCTGCGCTCGCGCGCCTTTGCATTGAGTGATGCCAATCCGTATTTCTTCCGTGGCACCGCAGCTGAGGGCATCGGGGGACCCCACATCGGGCTTAATGCGGTCTGGCCCATGTCGATCATGTATCGCGCCTTCACATCGACGAGCGATGCGGAGATTCGTCAGTGCCTGCGCTGGCTGCGCGATACGACCGCCGGCACAGGCTTTATGCACGAATCATTCAACAAGGACGATCCGTCGAAGTACACCCGGCCGTGGTTTGCGTGGGCCAATACGCTATTCGGCGAACTGATGCTGAAGCTGGCGGCCGAACGACCGGCGATTTTGAACGCTGCGATCTAGTCGCCAGAAAGAAATCGAGCAAATCTTCACCGAATCGTCTGCTCCGGGCAGCTGCAGGCCGGTATCCTGTTCGGGAGATGAGACGGCAGAACCCGGTGAACGTATTGCGGTGGCTGTTCGATTCGCGCCGCGGCCCGCGGGGCAAGCTGGTTCCGCGCTGGATCTTTCTGCGCGCGCTGGCCGCCATCTACTTCTCCGCATTCTATTCGCTGCTGTTTCAGATCAAAGGCCTGATTGGGCCGGAGGGAATTCTGTCGGCGCAGCAATACCTGGGCGCCATTGCCGAACAGCTGGGCGTGACGCGCTACTGGTATGCACCGACACTGTTCTGGATCTCGGCTGACTCGACGATGCTGATGGCCGTGACGTGGATCGGGCTGATCGTGTCAGTGCTTGCCTTCTTCAACATCTGGCCACGGCTGAGTTTCTTCATCTGCTTTGTGTGTTTCCTGTCGTTTGTTGCGGCGGCGGGCGTATTTTCGGGCTACCAGTCCGACGGCATGTTGTTGGAAGCAGGCTTCCTGGCGCTGTTTTTCGCGCCGAAGGGATTGAATCCAGGCTGGGGCGCACACGATCCGCCTTCGCGTGCGAGCTGGTTTCTACTGCAATGGGAATGGTTCCGCATCTACTTTGAGTCGGGCATGGTAAAGCTGGTGAGCGGCGACCCGGAGTGGCGTCACTTCACCGCGATGGACGAGTACTACCAGAACGGCCCGCTGCCGACATGGATTGGCTGGTACATGCAGCATCTGCCGCACTGGTTTCAGGCAGCTGCGACGGGCGCGACGCTGGCGATGGAGTTGGTGCTCGTATTCATGATGTTCTTCCCGCGCCGCGTGCGGCTGATCTGCTTCCTCATCGTCACGCCGTGGGAGATGGTTGTCATTCTCACGGCGAACTACACGTTCCTGAATTACCTTGTACTCGTGCTGGGATTTCTCTTGCTCGATGACAGGTTTCTGCTGCGGTTCGTTCCGGCGCGCTTCCGGCCTGTCGAGCAGATGCGTGTGCCTGTACCGGAGCCGGAACTTGCAGAGGAGCGGCCGCTTTCGATTCTCGCGGCGAATCAGGCACGCGCTGAGGTTGTAGAGACTGAGGCGGTGCCGGAGCCGCGCCCGACCCTTCGCCGGCACAGAAGATTGATGGAGCGGCTCGTATTACACTTAGGCGCTGCGCGCGTGGCGGTTGCGGCGGTGTTCCTTACGTGGATTGCTTACGACACAACAGTCGAAATGATCGGCATTCCTTTGCGCGAGCTTCCGGGGCCGGTCAAGCCGCTGATCGCCCTCGACCCGTTCCGCATTGCCAACCAGTACGGTCTATTCGCCGTGATGACGCCTGCCCGTTACGAAATTGAATTTCAGGGCTCAAATGACGGCCAGAACTGGACTGCGTACCCCTTCCGCAACAAGCCACAGGCGCTGAATGAGGCGCCACGCATCTACGCGCCCTATCAACCGCGTTTCGACTGGAACTTGTGGTTCGCATCGCTGGGCAACTGGCGCGACAACAATATGGTTCCGCTGACTGAGGAGCGGCTGCTGCTGGGCAGCAGCGACGTGCTGTCGCTCTTCCGCAGCAATCCGTTTCCGCAGATGCCGCCGCGCTATGTGCGCGCCGTGTTATGGCAATACTGGTTTACTTCAATGGACGAGAAGCGGCGCACTGGGGACTGGTGGCGGCGTGAGTATATCGGGCTCTACGCGCCGGAGTTGACGATGACAGCAGAGGGCAATTTTGCCGTGGTGCAATGGCCGGAGGAGCGGCCCGAGCCGCACGATTAATAGAGGGATCTGGGCTTTCTGGAGAATTCCGCGATGAATCGCGCATGCGTGATTGGATCAGGTCCAAATGGGCTGGCGGCCGCCATTGTGCTGGCGCGCGCGGGGCTGCGTGTCGAGGTGTTCGAAGCAGAAGCTGAGCCGGGCGGCGCCGTCCGCTCCATGCCGCTTACGTTGCCGGGATTCAGTCACGACTTTGGATCGGCCGTCTATCCGTTTGCCGTGGGTTCGCCGTTTTTCGCCTCACTGCCGCTGGCCGACTATGGACTGGAGTGGATCCACGGCGAAGCACCGCTGGCGCATCCGCTCGACGACGGAAGCGCAGTGGTGCTGGATCGCGATCTGGCGAAGATGGAGCGGCTGCTCGGACTGGACGGCAAGGAGTGGCGGCGACTAGTCGAGCCGGCAGCGAACGATTGGTTTGCATTTGCGCTGGATGCGCTGGGGCCGATCGCCCGTTTTCCCAATCACCCGCTGCGCATGGCGAAGTTCGGGCTGACGATCATGCAGTCGGCGCAGGCCTTCGCAAAGAGTCATTTTTCGCAGCCTCGAACGCGCGCAGCCTTTGCCGGGCTGGCTGCGCACTCGCTTCTCAGCCTGGACAAGCCGCTGAGCGCGACCGTCGGGCTGATGTTTGCCATCACAATTCACGCGGTGGGCTGGCCCATCCCCAGGGGCGGCGCCCGTGCAATCACGCAGGCTTTGATACGTTACCTCGAGTCGCTGGGCGGGACTGTGCACACGGCGCAGCGCGTCGATGCTGCGGCGTTTCGTGAGATGGAGGCCGATGGCGCTCTGATCTTCTTTGATACGACGCCGCGCCAGTTCCTGGCGATTGCCGGCGAGCGGCTCAAGCCGGAAACCCGGCATGCGATGGAGAGGTTCCACTATGGACCAGGCGCTTTCAAAGTCGATTATGCGCTGTCGGGGCCCGTGCCATGGCGCTCACCAGACTGCTACCGCGCAATTACCGTTCACTTGGGCGGCACACTGGAAGAGATCGCACAAGCGGAAAAGGCAGTAGCGCAGGGCGTCTGCGCCGAACGGCCGTTTGTGCTGGTGGCGCAGCCCACGCTTTTCGACCCTTCGAGAGCGCCGCAGTTCAAGCATGTGCTGTGGGCCTACTGCCACGTGCCGAATGGGTCGACATTCGATATGACAGAGCGGATCGAGGCCCAGATCGAACGCTTTGCGCCGGGATTTCGTGATTGCGTGCTGGCGAGACACGTGTCCTCGCCGGCCACCCTGGAAACGATGGATGCGAACCTTGTCGGTGGCGACATCAATGCGGGGGAGCTTTCGATGAAGCAGATGATCCTGCGCCCAACGTTGAGCGGCTATTCGACGGGCACGCCCAATCTTTATTTGTGTTCGTCTTCGACGCCCCCAGGCGGAGGGGTGCACGGCATGTGCGGCTATCACGCGGCGCAACTCGCGTTGCGCAAGATGCCTGCGCGTTAACCGAAAAACGAAGGCCGTCCGGGAGTATTGCGCAATCCCTTCCCGATTGCGTAACACCTGCGAACGGCCGGCCTTTCAAATTGCAATGCTGCAGGACGTGCGGCAGTTGTCCAATTCTTGCTACTTTTCGCCGTTGATGTGATTCCCTTGAATTGACCGCCGCGGATAAACACGATTCAGCGGCGTGACGTATGTTCACCGGAGCCAATGCGGTTAGCTGCGGGCGTAGCTCTCCAGTGCCACGCGGTTGGGAATGGTAATCGTGCAGCCGTGCTGCGCCACAAGATGACGATTCTTGAAGATGCTCAGCGTCCGTGTAACGGTTTCGCGCGAAGCGCCGATAAACTCGCCGATCTCTTCGTGCGTGAGCGAGAGGCGGCAGCGGGCAGCCCGCTCGGGCTTTTGTCCGGCCTGGTCACTCCACACCAGCAGCAGGTGCGCCAGGCGCTCGGGCACTGAGGTGGAGAGGCCCACCATGCGCAGTTGCTCGCATGCCAGGTTGAAACTGCGGCTAACCTCGCGAATGACGATGGGGTAAACGTCAAGGTGCCGCGCAAGGAACTGCAGGAAGACCTGTCGCGAGATGTGCGCAACCTTGGCCGGATAGAGAGCGTCGGCGGTCATCTCGTAGGCGCCGCCAGAAAGCGTGGACGAAAGGCCGAGCACTTCGCCGACTTTAGCGATATGAAAGGCGAGCCGCCGGCCATCGCGCGAATTGATGGAAAGCTTGATCTCGCCTTCGAGGACAACGTAAATGCCTGAGGCAGGCTGCGTCTCGCTGAAGAGCGACGTGCCGGCGGGATAAGCCGAAGGCGCAAGCAGCGGCTCGAGATCGGCCAGCGCCGCGGCTGACAAAGCCTTGAAAAACTCGCCCTTCCGGTAAGAAGGAAGATTCGCCTGGTTCGTCGATTCGTTTCCGTTGTACATCTCATCCCTCCACGTCGTCACGTTCGGTTCGGTTGCTTGCCACTTCTTCGGCAAGGTATTTGGTCCAGGGGGTGCCGGTGAGAAATGCGGCTCCTGTTTGGGAGTAGATCGCTTTCAAAATCCGCATTCCTCCGGCGTCGGCAAATGTGGTTTCACGCAGGTCGAGCGAGAGCTTCTTCTTTGCGACGGCCGCAGCTTTCTCTTCCCATAGGCGACCAAGTTCGGCCGCCCATGGTCCTGCGAGTCGCCCCTCGAGCTTGATCACGACCGCTTCCGAATTTTCACTCACCGTGATTCGAAGCACTTGTTGGCTCGTCCTGCGCCACGCCCTGTGATAGTGCACGGCGCGTGCCAAACTCGCGACGGTGCGCGATGATTCGTGCATTGAACTGAAACAGAGAGGTTTATTGTTCGGCGTAGGCCATCAGAGAGAGGCGGTGATGCGCGCGGCGCGACGAAGTGACGACGACGATATTTCGTCACATGACGAAGGGCAGTCGCGGGAGAACGCAGCGCGGCGCCGCGGGACTACATATATTCGGCGCGCTCGATGCCTAGCTTTTTCATTTTGGAGTTAAGAGTGGTGCGTTTGAGACCGAGCCGCTCCGCCGCTCCGCCCGGGCCGCCGATGATGCCTTTTGCCTCGCGCAGCGCCCTGAGAATATGCTCGCGTTCAGCGGCTACCAGCGTGGGATTGGAAGATGCAGCGAGTTCCTGCTCTTCCTCTTCTTCTTCCATCAATTCAAGTTCGGCCAGCGGAACGTGCAGGACGGCGCCGCGCGACAGGATGACGGCGCGCTCCAGGAAGTTTTCGAGCTCGCGAATATTGCCCGGCCACTTCCAGGCTACGAGAGCCGCCATGGCTTCTTCGGGGATGGTCTCAATGTTCTTGCCCATGCGCCGGGCGTGCCGCGAGACAAAGTGACGGACCAGGATGGGGATATCCTGCGCGCGCTCGCGCAGCGGCGGCGCGAATACCGGGAAAACTTTGAGGCGATAAAACAGGTCGCTGCGGAACTGTTTTTCGGCGACCATCTTTGCCAGGTCGCGATTGGTGGCGGCGACGAGACGCACGTTGACGGGGATCGGCCGAGTGCCCCCGACGCGTTCAATTTCACGCTCCTGCAGGGCGCGCAAAAGCTTGGGTTGCAGATCAAGCGGCAGCTCTCCTATCTCGTCGAGGAAGAGAGTTCCTTCGTTGGCCAGCTCAAGGCGTCCAATTTTACGGGCGATGGCGCCGGTGAATGCGCCTTTCTCGTGGCCAAAGAGCTCGCTTTCGATCAGCCCTGCCGGGATGGCGGCGCAATTCAATTTGATAAAGGTGCGCTCGGCGCGCTGGCTCAGCCGGTGAATGGCGCGCGCCAACAGCTCTTTTCCGGTTCCGGTTTCGCCCAGGATCAGTACGGTGGCATCCGTGGGCGCCACGGTCTCAATCTGGCGCAATACGTTGCGCAGTCCTGTGCTTTCGCCCACGATATCGTCAAAACGGTGCTCGAGATTGATCTCCTCTTCGAGGTACTGTTTTTCCTGGGCCAGGCGGTCGCGCAGCTCGGCAATTTGTTTGTAGGCCAGCGCGTTGTTCACGGCCATGGCCACTTGTCCGGCGACCTGGGTGAGCATTTCGGCGTCTTGCTGTGAAAAGGCGCCCTCACGCCGGCTGGCCACCGTAATGGTGCCCAGTGTGCGCTCGCGATGGACGAGCGGCACCCAAAGTCCCGACTGCATGCCCACTGCCGTGAGATGTTTGACCGATTCGGGCGCAAAGGGCCACCGGTCGATTCGATTCAGGATGACAGGCCGGCGGGTGCGAAATGCCTGGCCGGCGGGCGACGCATCCGCATCGAGCAGGACGTCACCCTGGGTCGTAGCTGAGTCGCCCGAAGAAGCGAGAAACTGGATGCGCAGTTTGCCCGCAGCTTCATCGTATAGTCCAATTGTCGCGGCGTCATGTGGGACCGTCTGCTGAATGCTCGCGGAAAACACGCCCAGCAGTTTGCGTATGTCGACATTGGCCAGCAGCAGGCTGCTGAGCCCGGCAATGACCGACTCCTGCGCCTGCTTCTGGCCCGTGACGTCGCGGGTAACCTTGGCAAATCCAGTTACCGCGCCGCTCGTGTCATGAATTGCCGTGATGGCAACGTTGGCCCAGAAGCGGCTGCCATCCTTGCGGACGCGCCATCCCTCCTCCTCGACGCGTCCCTTGGCCACTGCCTGCCGCAGCAGTTCGGCGGGGCGGCCGTTCGCGTTGTCCTCCGCAGTGAAAAAGCGCGAAAAGTGCAGGCCGAGCACCTCGTCCGTCTTGTATCCCTTGATGCGCTCGGCGCCAGGATTCCAGGTAAGGACGTGACCGTCGCGGTCGAGCAGATAGATGGCATACTCGCCGATGCTTTCAACAATAGATCGCAGGCGGAGGTCGTTGACTCGCAGAGCATCTTGCGCAGCCCGCTGCTCCGTGGCGTCGCGAACGAAACTGACTACGGCCGGACCCGATGCAGTCTGCATGGGCTTGAGCATGATGTCGACGGGAAATTCAGTGCCGTCTTTGCGCAGGCCGAAGAGGTTGAGCGCCGCGCCCATCTGCCGCGTGCGGGGATGCGCGCTGTAGTTTTCGCGATGGCGCGGGTGGCCAGTGCGGAATCGGCGCGGAATCAGCATCTCGACCGGCTGCCCGATCAATTCTTGAGGCGTGTAGCCGAACAACTCTACCGCGCGTGGATTCGCGGCGCGGATGATGCCGGTTTCGTCGGCAATCAGTATTGCGTCAGGTGAAAACTCGAACAGGTGTTCGATGGTGTTTTGGGCAAAGTTCTCCCCCTCGCGTTCTTCTGCTGCATTGGCCCGCCCAAGGGGATCCGAGGGACACATGTTGTGCTACCGACCTTAGCTGAAAGGTACCGCCCGAGACGTTTGTTTGGCAATTTAAAAAGCGGCGGGTTCGGCCTGGGTGGCTGGCTTATTCATCCGTCACGCGGGCCGGGCTTGCTCGGCGAGGAATGTGAGCCATTCCTCCATGCCGGCGCCGGTTTTGGCCGACGTTTCAAAGACCCGAATGCCGGGCCGGATTTCGTTGATATTCCTGAGCGCCAGATCCCGGTCGAACCCGCAGGGGCCCGCAATATCGATCTTTGTGATTACGGCCGCATCAGCCGAATTGAACAAGCCAGGGTATTTGAGCGGTTTATCCTCGCCCTCGGTGACGCTGAGCAATGCCACGCGGATGCGTTCTCCCAAGTCATAGCTGGAAGGGCACACCAGGTTACCTACATTTTCGATGAATAAATAATTGAGGCCGGCGAGCGCGATGTCCTGCCAGGCATCGAGATTCTTTGTAATCATTTCGGCGTCGAGGTGACAGATGCCGTGCGTGTTGATCTGGCGAACCGGCGCTCCACTGGCGGCCAGCCGGCGCGCATCGTTGTCGGTTTCAAGATCGCCAACCAGCGCCGCAGCATTGGCGCCACGAACCCGCAGCTCGCGAAGGGTGCGTTCTAGAAAAGCCGTTTTGCCGGTTCCGGGGCTTGAGACGAGGTTCAGTACGATTACACCGCTCGCTGTGAAGCGATTACGCAGGCCGGCCGCGAGCTCATCATTCTTTTTGAGGATGCCCCGGCGCAGTTCCACAATCCTGGTGGTCATATGCGTTCCTCCGCCGGACTTGATGCGCCAATGGCCGCATCTTCGGGGCCCGGTTCGTCGATTTCGATGGATTCGATCTCCAGCTCGCGGCCCTGGCGCAGATCAGCGGCAATTTCACCGCATCGCGGACAGCGAAGGCTCTGCACGCCGCCGAGCTGCGAATCCACGCCGCATTTCTCGCAGTGCACGATCACCGGCAGTTGGTGGATGACGAGCACGGACCCGGCCAGCGGGGAGTCTTCAGTCGCGATCTGCCAGCAAAACTGGAGAGAGTCTGCGATGACCGAAGACAGTGCGCCAAGACGCAGGCGTACTTCTTTAACCCGGGCGCCGGGGTAGGCAGCGGCAGTCTCGGTGACCGCCTCAACAATGCTTGCCGCAATGGACAACTCATGCATGGATTCTTTCTGCAAGATACTACGAAGGCGCCGTCTCTGGCTGCGGCAGCGCTCACACGGCCCGCAAATATGTAAGATGGAGAGGAAGGAACTTCCCCGTGCCCCTTACATCCGAATCGATTGCCGCCCCCGGCTCGCGCCTGGCACTGAGCTCGCTGGCGCCCGAGACATTTCAATCGGAAATCCGCGCCATGACTACGGAATGCGACCGCATGGGCGGAATTAACTTAGCGCAGGGTGTATGCGACACGCCGGTGCCGGCCCCTGTCATGGAAGCCGCCATCCAGGCCATGCGCGAAGGGCAGAATATTTACACGCGGTGCGACGGTCTGGCGCGGCTGCGCGAAGCGATCGCGGCCAAGCAGATGCGCGACTACGGCCTGCGCTACGATGCCGAGAACGAGGTGATGGTGGCGTCGGGTGCGACGGCTGGCCTGCACGCGGCCGCCATGGCGCTGCTGAATCCCGGCGACGAGGTACTGATTTTCGAGCCGTTTTACGGCTATCACGTAAACACGCTCAAGTCGCTGCGCGTGAATCCGGTAATTGTGGCGCTGGCGGAGCCGGACTGGCAACTCGATGTGGATGCCATGCGCGCCGCCGTCACGCCGCGCACTCGCGCCATCCTGCTGAACACGCCGGCCAATCCGAGCGGCAAGATTTTCACGCGGCCCGAGCTGGAGGCCGTGGCCCAGATTGTTGTGGAACGCGATCTGTTTCTGATCACCGACGAGATTTACGAATACTTTGTCTACGACGGGGCGAAGCACATCTGCCCGGCCACGCTGCCGGGCATGCGCGAACGTACGATTGTGATCTCGGGCTTCAGCAAAACGTATTCGATTACCGGATGGCGGGTGGGCTACGCTGTTGCCGATGCGCGCTGGATGCCGGCCATGGCGCACTTTCACGATCTGACCTATGTGTGCTCGCCCGCCCCCTTTCAAATCGGCACCGCCGCGGGGCTGGAGCAGTTGCCGCCCAGCTTCTATATGCAGGTTGCAGCCGAGCACGAGTCGAAGCGCGCGCGGCTGTTGAGCGCGCTTGAAGATTCAGGGATGCAGTCGACGGCTCCGCCGGGCGCGTACTACATCATGGCGAACGCAAGGCGGTTGCCGGGAAAGACGGCCGCAGAAAAGGCGCGCTCGTTGCTGCGAGCTACGGGAGTTGCTGCGGTCGCGGGATCGGCGTTCTTTCGGCCCGGCCGCGGCGAGAATCTGCTGCGCTACTGTTTCGCGAAGAAAGACTCGGAACTGGACGAGGCCTGCCAGCGGCTGCGAAAGCTTTAGACGGCTCCGGTGCCGCTCGCGTCTACATGCCGGACTGCGCGCTAATCCAAGTCTTTAGATGCGTCGTCTGCAGCTTGCGGAATTCGATGCACTCGTTGATGTGCTCAAGAGTGTGGTGCAGAGCCACCCTGGATGAAGACACATCGTGCCCGGCGAAAAAGTCCTTTATGTCGTCGTGAGCTTGCGTTGAGCAGAAGCCGCCGGTGTAGCGGATAAGGTCCGCGCCCGTGTCGGTAGTTAATTGCGCGTGCACCTGCTGCCAGTGCGCTTTAATGAACTGCCAGGTCTGCTCGCGATTCCCGGGGATTTGCAATCCCACGCCGAGAAGAATGGCGGTGTCTTGATTGCGCACTTTGCTTGAGATGGCGTAATTGAGGGCGCGCTCGAGAAGTGCAGGATTCCTGAACTGTGTGAGCAGATAGAGTGCGCCCACCTGACGGGCAGGGACGGTTGATGTTTCATAGACATTCTGCAGCTTGTCGAAGAGTGCGGAATCGCCATTTTCGGCGGCTATCCCGAGGGCGGCCTGGGCCATGTTCGGGTCGACCGATGCCGGGTCGGCGAGGTAGCGGTCAGCCATCTGCCGGGCCTGCGCAATAATTTCCGGGTCCTCTCCGTGATAGCCAAGCAGAGCAAAGAGCTCGGCGCGCAGCCTTCGGTTTTCGGGCGATTCGCCGGCAGTGGCAGGCCCGAGCTTTGCATAGACCGGCGCAAAGTTGCTTTGGATCCAGCGGTCAACCGCATCGCGTTCCTCTTCGGTCGAGGCGATCTGGTAATCGATCGCGCCAAGGCCGCTGAATGCAGTAGAGAGCACGTCCGCGTCGGGATCGGACTTGAGCGCCGCCACCAGGCTCAGATAGTCGCCGACCGTTGCCTTGTTGGCGCGCACCTGCGCCCACTCGCCGCCGACGAGACTAATGCGCTCTGTGGGAGTGAGGCTGGATTCCGCGTGATCGACCAGAGCCTGATACTCATCGTGGTCGTAGGCGGTGCGGTAGTAGCCGCTGCCCCCTGCGTTGGCGAAGAAGAGAGGATCTGCCCCAAAAGTGAGTTGCGACTTCTCGGGAGTCAGCAGGTCGCACCGGCTTCCTGCGTCAGTCTTGAAACAGACCGGCAGCGTCCACTTCTGCTCGGGATTCGGCGTGACGCTTGGGCTCAGGAAAAAACGCGACTGGCTGACGGGAACTCTTCCTGCAGACGGAGCGCCGAAGGTGAGAAGGGGCACCCCGGGCTGCTCGACCAGCGACTCCATAATTTTGTCGACCGGTTTGTGGCTGGTCGCAGTTTGCGCGTTCCAGAAGTCTTCGGCGGTCGCGTTGCCGTACTCGTGCGCAGCCAGATAGGCATGCACGCCTTTGCGGAAAGTTTCCGGGCCCAGGTAATTCTCAACCATGCGCAAGACGTGACTGGCCTTGCCATAGGCAATGCTGTCGAACATCTCGTTGATTTCGGCGGGAGTATCGGCTTCTGCGCGAATGGTGCGCGTGGTGGGCTGCGCGTCAACGTTCAGAGTGGCCTGCAGATCATCTGCCACCATCTGCGGAATGTTCCACTCGGGATGCATGGCGGCGACCGGCTTGCTCTCCATCCATGTAGCAAAGCCTTCGTTAAGCCAGACATTGTCCCACCACTGCATGGTCACCAGGTCGCCGAACCATTGGTGAGCCATCTCATGCGTGATGGCGAGCGCTGCGTTGGCTTTCGTGCGAACCGAGGCGGTTTTGGGATCGACGAGCAGATCGGTTTCGCGGAAGGTGATGGCGCCGAAGTTTTCCATCGCGCCCGCTTCAAAGTCGGGAACGCCGACGAAGTCGAGCTTCTTGAGCGGAAAGTGAATGCCGAAGTAGTCGTCGTAGTAGTGCAGCGTGAACTTGGCGATATCGAGCGCGAATGAAGTGAGGCCGACCTTGTCGGGCGTGGCGCAGACGCGCAGTTGGACGCCGTCGGATTGGCCGCCCTGGCATTGAAAGTCGCCGACCAGGAAGGCGACGAGGTAGGTAGACATCCTGGGCGTGGTGGCGAATTCGATGGTGTGCTTGTTTGCGCCGGGCACAGGAGTGTCGGAAACGATCGTGGTGTTGGAGATGGCCATGTCGCCGGCATCGATGGTCAGCGAGATATCAAATCGTGCTTTGAAGGCTGGCTCGTCGAAGCAGGGAAAAGCGCGGCGCGCGTCAGTGGCTTCAAACTGCGTGACAGCATAGTTGCGGCGTGAGGTCTTGGAGAGATAAAAGCCGCGCAACTCGTTGTTGAGGATACCGGTGAAGCGAATTCTGATGGTGGCGCTGCCGGCTGGAATCGTTGCCGGAAAGGTGAATGTCGCCTGCTGTTTCTCCGGATCAAGAGAGACCGTGCCGGTTTGTTGCGGGCCGTTGGGGAAGATTTCGACGGACTGGAACGCAATTTCAATGGCGTTGAGCGTGATGCTCTGCGTGGATTGCGCAATATTCACGTCGATGGATTCCACGCCTGAGTAGGTTGCGCTCTTCAGGTCAGGCGTGAAGGCAAGCGTGTAGTGCGTGGGCACCACCGTGGCGGGCAGGCGCTGTGCCGAGGCCGTGGAGTTGGCTGACAGGAAAAGGCAGGCAAGAACTGCCGCGGCAGAAAGGAAAATTTGCCTCGAGAGAACAATTGAGCAGAATTTCATTATGCTCCTCGCGGAGAGAGGTCAATCACAATCCAAGTACTGTAAATTCCTAATTGTCCGGATTGGGCCCTGGCCGGCCGAAAGAATGTCCAACCAGCCTCCTGCTTCGATTCTTACACAGTGGCCGACTTCATCTTCGCCGGGGCCAGCTTGGGCGTGATGGCATGAATGATGAGCAACGCAGTTGGATACGCAAGGCACGCGACGATGAACAGAGTCACGAAGCTGTGCGTCTTTTGGACGATCGCTCCGGCGCTGTAGAGAAGCAGTACTCCGCCGATCGCCCCCGCCATCCCGCCAATTCCGGTGACGCTGGCCACGGCGGTCTTGGGAAACATGTCGGATGGAAGGGTGAAGAGCGTGGCCGACCATCCCTGGTGACCGGCAGTCGCAAGTCCCAGCAAAGCCACGACAATCCATAGTTGATGCACGAACGGGGTAGCGAAGATGGGCGCAATGCACAGCACGCAAAGCAACATCGTTCCCTTGCGGGCTGCGTTGGGCGAAACTCCATGAGCGATCAAAGCTCCCGAGATCCAGCCGCCGCCCACGCTGCCGATGATCGAAATTGCGTAGGCCAGAACTACAGGTATCCGGATCTGCGCGAGGGTCAGGTGAAAGGTAGTCTGCAGGTATCCGGGAATCCAGAAAAGATAAAACCACCAGATGGGATCGGTGAGGAACTTGGCGACAGCAAAAGCCCAAGCTTCTTTGCAGGGCGCCACGTGGCTCCATGGCACACGTTCAATTTTCTCGCCGGGATCGCTGAGAATGAGCGCGAGTTCAGACCTGGAGACGCGGGGATGCACCTCAGGCCTGCGATATATGGTGAGCCAGAAGATCAGCCAGACGAAGCCCAAAGCTCCGGCGAAGACGAACGTGCCACGCCAGGCTCGCGCCGGCCCAAACAGGCTCCATTTACTGAACAGAGCCACTAACGCCGTCACCACCACGGGCGCTACCATGTTGCCTACGTTGGCCCCGGAGTTGAAGATTCCGGTTGCGTAGGCGCGCTCGCGTTTGGGAAACCACTCTGCGACTGTCTTGATGCAAGCAGGGAAGTTGGCGGCTTCGCCCAGGCCGAGCAGGAACATGGCCGCAGCGAAACTGGCAACCGAGAATGCGGCGCCCGGCAGCATAGCGGCCACGCTCCACAGGCAAATTGCGATGGCGAAGGCCT
>Ga0335085_10000750_pt1 | contig 83116 bp, 66 predicted proteins | sample Lox_Sample_45_FD_206712 | JGI IMG/M metagenome (GOLD analysis project Ga0335085, IMG submission 206712) | Soil microbial communities from Loxahatchee National Wildlife Refuge, Florida, United States - Lox_Sample_4.5 | ecosystem: Environmental > Terrestrial > Soil > Wetlands | place: USA... | reverse complement strand
TGGTCGATCGCAACGGCCGCGAGGAAGCGCATATGGATCTGGCGCCGTTGTACGAGGCACAACGCGGCCGTTTCATCAGCGTGGCGCGGGCCGATCTGGCGTCCGCGCTCGCCGGCGCCTGCCAGGGAATCCCGATCCATTTCAATGTCTCGATTGGCGCGATCGCGAAAGACGGCGCCGAGTCGCTCGTCACGCTCACGGACGGTCGGCAGGAGCGATTCGATCTGGTCGTGGGGGCCGACGGACTGCATTCGCACATGCGAGCCCTCGCTTTCGGTCCGGAAGCGAGGTTCGAACGATTTCTGGATTGTTATGTCGCGGCCTTTCGGGTCCGAGGCTATCCTCACCGCGACGAGCTGACGTTCGTGTCGCACACGGTGCGCGGGCGCCAAGCGGCCCGGGTATCGCTGCGCGACGACGAAACGGTGGTCATGCTGGTGTGCGGCACCGAACGCATCGGCGCAGATCACCACGGCCATGGCGACCCGCGCCCGGTGCTGCGCCAAGCGTACGCCGAGATGGGATGGGAGGTGCCGAAGTTGCTCGACGCGATGGACGCAGCCGAGGACGTGTACTTCGATCGCGTCAGCCAGATCCATCTACCTCAGTGGGTCGCCGGTGGTGTGGCGCTCGTCGGCGATGCCGCGGCCTGTCCCTCGCTGCTCGCCGGGGAGGGCAGCGGCCTCGGGATGCTCGAGGCGTACGTGTTGGCGGGAGAACTACATCGAGCCGACGGCGACTGTGCGCAGGCCGTGGCGGCGTACCAAAGCCGTTTGCAGACGTTCGTGTCGCGCAAACAGAAGGGAGCGACGTTCTTCCGCGGGTTCTTTGCGCCGCAAACGACCCTGGGGCTGATGCTGCGTAACCTCGGCGTCCATGTGTTCGCGCTTCCGGTGTTCGGTAAGCGGTTCTGGGCGCGCTCGCTGCACGACGATTTCACACTGCCTGAGTACCAGATGGGTTGAACGGGCGATGGACCGGCACGCAGAAGATCGACTTGTCGGCACCGATTCCATGTTGGACGATTTTCATGCTCTTGCGGCGGCCTGCGGGCCCGCTGCAGCCAGTTGATCCGAGAAGCAGCGCAAATGGCCTGTTATCGACTGCTTCGGGCTGATTCGATAACTGTGTCGGCTCCAGACTGCCGAGTAAACTTGGGTTGCTCAACAACCAAGGCTCGGAGGAAAGGAGCCGACACGGTTATCCAATCAGCCACAAAGAGAATCCTTTCGAACTACCTGTCAACTTTTTGCCTCAGTCCGCCGCAGGTCGAGTTTTGAGTTCCTCGTCCTGTGCCATTTGAGAATCTCCACGCACCCCAAGTACTGGACAAGGGGCATGACTGACAATGTTGTAGGCTATTGGCCCCGGAAGATGCGCTGATAGAACGGGGTGCAATGTTCCGGGTACATGGAGGACCATCAGCTGAATTTCCCGTTTACGCGCCATCTCTAGCGTCAGGTCCTCAGCTAATCCGAATTGGACCAAGAATTCTGGTTGGACGCCTTCTTCGATATCTGAAAAGCCCTTCTCCTGGAGTTGTATGCGACAGAAAGTTTTCGCTGACACTTTAGTTGAAAACGGTTCCTGCCAGACATCTTCGACAATGTGGAGAAAATAAAGGTGCGCTGCATACTCCCTGGCGAGTGCGTATGCATACCGCATGGCCTGCCTGGATTCGTGTGAAAAATCAGTTGCATAAAGGATGCGTTCGACACGCACTTCGACCTGTGGGTCAATTACGACCTCTGGCCCAATGGCAAGCACTGGTACGCTGGCAAGTCTGAAAATCTCTTCCGCCATTGAGCCTGACAATAGCTTTTGCAGTCCGTGCTTGCCATGAGTACCAGTCACAATTAAGTCTATGTCCTGTTCCTCCACAATCCTGGCAAGCAGAGACAATACGTCGCCGTGATCAAGAATTATCTTGTGAGGAATTCCTTGAAAATGAGAAGTGGCCAGTACAGCTGTGATCTTTTCTTCAGCTTCCTGTTTCAGTCGGGCTACGGCCGTAGCGCGTTCATTCGGTGGGATATCGACGTATTCTTCTGTCGGAATCACATGCGCTACATAAAGGGTCGCTCCGAAGTGCCGCGCAATGGCCGCAGCATAAGGCAGCGCCTTCTCAGATACTGAGGAGAAATCGGTTGTGAGCAAAATCTTCTCAAACCGAATTGGAATGCTTTGTTCTGGAGAATCCATACAGTAACCACTCCGCAAATTTACAGACCTGCCCCTAGGCGGCATCAGACATAGGCGCCTGCATGCCACCTTCTTCCACTTCAGGTATCGGCGCGATATGTCTCGCCAGCGCTTCCTGAGCGGGTAGAGAGGCGATTAAAATCACGCGATCTTTAGGTTCTACGAGTGTGTCTGGATGGGGCAGCAGAACATGTTCGCGTCGCATGATCGCCACAATCTCGAAATCATGTATGCTCAATTGCTGGTAGAGCATCCGGATCGTTTTTCCAACCAAGGGACTATCCTCCTTTATCACGCCCATCGTGAGCTGCCGATTTCCGGGCAAATCAAATCGGATTCTGGAGCGCAACAGACGAACTAGGTCGAGATGTCCCAGCTTATCCATAACGGGCAGGTTCTTTCTGCCTAACAAATTGAATGCGATTTGGATCTGCTCCAGGTAATGAGCGGGCGAGTCTTGTCGAGTCGGCACCTGACCCTCATACAAGCTTCTGTATTTGACGAAAGACGAGAGCCTTACTTGCAGGAGATAGCTGATCATCACGGCCAGTCCCGCAGGGACAAGCAGGTGGTAGCCACCTGCCATCTCTGTCACCATCAGCATCGTCGCAATGGGCACTCGGGCAGCGGCACCAAAAACAGCCGCCATGCCCACGACCACAAATACAGCGGGAATCTGATGCAAAAGGATGGCGAAGCTTCCTCCGAGCATTGCTCCCACAAATAACGAAGGCGCAAATACTCCGCCAGAACCGCCGGAGGAGACTGTGAACGAGAAGGCAAGCATCTTTGCAAGTATCAGCCCCAGCAGCAGAAAGAGCGTGAGTTGGCCATTGATGGCAAGCTGGATCCAACCATAGCCTCCTCCCAGAACCTGCGGCAGTCGAAGTGCTAGCAGGCCCACTCCCAAACCGCCGATCGCAGGTCTGGTCCATACTGGAAGGGGTAACAGTCGAAAGAGGTCGCGTATGTAATAGAAGACCTGCGGCAGGACAGTCGCGACCAGGCTAGCGGCTAATCCGAGCACGGCATAGGAAGCATAGTCAGAGAAGGCAGGTGTGGGGATCGTCGGAACCTTAAACAACGGACGAAAACCGACAAACGCGCCGTTGACGGTGTAGGCGACCGCCGACGAAAGCATTGTGTACAACAACGCTCCAACCTCAAATTCCATCCTGCCATAGAGGATTTCGATGGCAAAAACGCCCGTTCCCATCGGAGAACGGAAGATTGCTGATAAGCCTGCGGCCATGCCAGCCAAGAGCAGGAGTCGCCGTTCTTCCTCTGTGCGATGTGCCAGGCGTGCATAGAGTGAACCGAGACCCGACGCAATCAACGCAATCGGACCCTCGCGTCCGGCAGCACCACCTGAACCAATCGTGATGGCTGATGCCAGCATTTTGACGGGTGCCACCTGAGGCCGGATCAGGCCTTCTTTTCGATGGAACGCTTCCACTGCGGTATCCGTGCCGTGGCCCTCAGCCTCTGGCGCGAATCGGTAGACGAGAATTCCTGATAGCAGGCCGCCTAACGTGGTGACTGCTGGAATCAGCCACAGGCCGTGCGGGCCGATGGTTTGTTGGAGTGCGCCACCGCTCTCGAGTCCAGGGGGAAGGTAGCCAGCTAGCGCATAAAGGAAGAGGTGGTTACATGCCCGCAGCATCCACATGAAAAGCTGCGCACTCAAAGCCCCCACGACTCCCAAGAGTGCTGATTCCAGCAGCAGTCGAGGTTCGCCTTCTCGCATCAACTCGGTCTCCCACCACTCCTTATGCTGGAATCATTTCCCGTCAAACTTGTCGTTTACGAATCTGCAGAGCGCTCGCTGAGGTCAATTTGATCCAGTCAATTTGATCCACTAGATAGGATGGGCAATGCAGGGAAAAGGTAGACTGAATTCACGCAGCGGCACAACATTTCGCAGTTGGAAACCGAAATGGAAACATGCCATCGTTCAAAGCACCTCGCTGGATCCTGACAGCCCGAGCTCCGTCGCTCCCGCCATACAGTAATTCCCGTAGAGCGCGAAGAACTGCGGTTGGTTGCGCCATCTTTTCCAAGAATTCGTGGCAGTAATGTCAGCTCGGCAAGTCAGGTTTAGGTATATTCACGAAACCACCTGGGGACAACCACCTGGGGATAGACGGGACGTTCCCGGGTGTCGTACCGTTTCGGCAACGGAGTGGATACTTTGTTCTACCCACCAATCGTGGCCTCCCGGCCAGAGCTACCCCGTCGCTACTATGTTTCTGATTATGGCTCGTCTGCCGCGCGTCGTGGTCGTGGACGTACCTCATCACATCACCCAGCGCGGCAATGCGCGGCAGGTTGTTTTTGCTGCCGATGCCGACCGGCTGGCATATCTTGCCTTGCTGCGCCACTCCGCCGACCTCCATCAGCTCTCGCTCCTCGGCTACTGTCTCATGTCCAATCACGTGCATCTGGTCGCCATTCCGCGTACCAGCGCGGCCCTGGCACAGACGCTCAAGCAAGCCCACGGACGCTACGCCGCCTGCTGGAACGCTCGCCAGGCCCGCTCCGGCCATGTCTGGCAGCGACGATACTACTCCTGTCCGCTCGACGATGCCCATCTCTGGGCGGCGTTGCGCTATACCGAACGGAACCCGGTGCGTGCCGGCATGGCCGCGGCGGCGGACCAGTGGCCGTGGTCGAGCGCACGCGCACATTGCGAGGGACACGTTGGCGACGAGCTCATTGACATCCAAATCTGGCGGCAACGCTGGTCGGCGCCGGAGTGGCGGCGGTATCTTGACGCACCAGAATCGGCGGAGGAGGTCGGAGTGCTAGGCAATGTACCCACACCGGCCGGCCGCTGGGAACGGCTTCGTTTGTCGCCGCTCTGGAACAGTTGACGTCGCGTTCGCTGGCGCCACAAAGGGGCGGACGACCTCGGAAACAAGCTCTGCCCGGACAGCGCGATCTGGAGTTTGTGGCCTAAGCATCCCGCAACCGGGGAACGTCCCGTCTGTCCCCGGTTTTTCCTGTCCCCGGTTTTTCCCGAGGCTTGGTTTCTTTGAGCGTTACCAAGTTTACTCGGCGGCTTGGAGCCGACACGTTATCTAATCAGCCTTGCCTCGGGAGCCCCCGCGCTGGTTACCAATGAGGGCGGACCACAGTTCATCGTGAGAAGCGGCGAAACCGGCTATGTTTGTGGAAGTAACGCTGGCTTTGTGGAATGCATCCAAAGGCTGAAGCAGTCTCCCGAAGAGCTAGCCGCCATGCGCTTGAAGGCTCGCAAACAGGCGGAAGGGGCATCCTGGGATAGCATATTTGAAGCCGTGTATCGGGCTTATGAAGTGGCTCTTCGTCCGAATGGTCCGATGAGATCCAGCCTTGTGATGAAGATACCGGCTAGTGCTTGAGTTTGAGGATTGGGTAGATGACGATCGCGCGAACAATTCGGAGCTTGCTCGGGCCTGTCGCTTTGTCGGCGATCTGTGCGATTGGGCTGTTGGCTTCAGATCCGGCATTTCCCTCATCGTCGACTGCGACGGCGCCGCTCACGGTCGATGAGGTGGTCGACAGACTTGTACGCAGGAATCAGGAGCGGGCGCAGGCGTTGTTGCACTCCGACGCAACGCGCGTGTATCACCTTGTCTACCATGGTTTTCCGGGAGATCGGGAAGCCGAAATGACGGTGGAAACTTCCTACAGCAGCCCTGCCACGAAAGACTTCAAAGTCGTGTCGCAAAGTGGGTCGAAGCTGATTGTGGATCGCGTCTTCAAGAAGCTCCTGGACAGTGAGAAGGAAGCAACCCAACCTGCGGTGAGCACGCGATCACAACTCAATCGCGACAACTATGATTTTGAATTGGTGGCGTACGAGCCTTCGGAGACGGGCGGCGAATACGTGCTGCAAGTCAACCCAAAGTCCAAGAGCAAATATGTTTATCGTGGCAAGGTGTGGGTCGATGGAGCTGACTTCGCGGTTACCCGCATTGAGGCCGAACCGGCGCAAAACCCATCGTTCTGGACGAAAAAAAGCAAGATTCATCACGAATACATGAAGGTACAGGATTTCTGGCTTCCAGCGCGGAATGAGTCGGTTAGCTACATCCGTTTGGGTGGACAAGCTACGCTGACCATCGAATACAAGGACTATCGCGTCACCGATGCGCGACATCCCGGAGAGCCGTTGACGGCAATGTCACAGTTTTAGGAGTTGTGGTGGTTGTCTCGTCAACTTGTGCGCATCGTCTCCAACCGGTACGCAACGGTACGCGAGTGCGCTCTCCACACGGACCGAATTTGACATCCCGGAGTGGGGTGCGACAATAGAGGTAGATCTTTGCAGGGCTATCCCACAGAGTGGGGGCGTCACGGTTTCGACGGGGATGCTTGCGGCCCGAAGGCATGCCGGAGTGCACACATCCGTAATCGCGTGCAAAATGATAATTGCCAATCAACAGATGGCATACGCAGCCTAACTAGTTTAGGCAGCCGTCCGAGGAGGCTTGGCCCGTGGGCCTCCGAAGGACGTCGCACAGCGGGCTGCTCTTCCCGTCTACGTCTGGGGCGGGAGGCTAAGATCTCAGGCTAGCGTCAACGGTTTCTTGTCCGGTCTGAGCCGGGGACGCGAACGTCCTGGGGTAATGCCCAGGGCAGGAACGGACTAAGCATGTAGTCTTCGAGCCAGTAACATTTTCGGACGCGGGTTCGACTCCCGCCGCCTCCACCAAAACACCAGCTCTCAGCTATCAGCTCTTGGCTCTCAGGTGTCACCTTTTGACCTGAGGCTGGGGGTCCGTGTGGAGCAGCTTCACATCCAGCCATCGTCAATACCCGTACTTCGCAATTACCCTCTTTTCTTGCTTCCCGATCAGAGCTAGTGCCGCGTGCTCGGACGTTAGCGTCAGTGTCAGGCGCACGCCGGTTTGTTTGTCGCGGAGGTCGATCTTTGTGTCGTCGGAACTGTCGGAGGTCATGACATAGAGCACGGAATCTTGCAGCACGACAGGATGGATGAGCACGCCGGGCGGGATCGGCGACAGGGGGTCGAAGGACGGCGTGATGCCGAGTTTGCCTGCCACGTATGCATAGAGATCCGCGGCTGCCTCGGTTCCCTCGGCTAACTCGACGGGATCGGCTGCCCAGAAGATTCGGCCCTTGCCATGAGGAATCTCGGCCAAGGTTGCGTTGTCGTGGAAGCGCAGCGCCTCCAGCCAGTTCTGCGCCTGTTGATCGAACGACAGCGGGATGGAACGCGGGGCGAGCTGAAGCACGGAGTTGTGGTAGGTGAGCGGCTCGGCTTGAGCGCCGGGAATCAGTTGCGCGGCGCGGGTGGTTTTCTGCCAGTGCTCGTCGCGATCGAGGGGGCCAGTGATCAGCAGGTTGCCGCCGTCATTTGCGTACTTCAGCAGGCGTTGCCAAGTTGTTTCGCTCAAGGCTTGAGGCGACGGCAGAATCGCCAGTTTCGGCGTGCCGATCTTTTCGATCTGGTTTTCCGCGATCACATAGGGGGTCAGATGAGCGTCGTAGGCCAGGGCGCGAACCGATTTTCGTTGGGCTTCGAGTTGGGCGTCGGAGACGACGGAGAATTGAGCGGCCTGCGAGGTGATCACTGCGATGGCCGGCTGTTGCGGATCGCGGAGATGGGGGCTGAGGGGCACGGCAAACGCGGCATAGGAACGGAGGATCGTGGCTTCGGGCTTCTCCACGCCGTCGGGCCAGACGGCTCCGATCGGCGTCTCATTGCTTTCGGTCATGTAGGAATTTGTGTTCCAGAGCCACTCGATGGCGCCGGAACCTTGCACAAACGAAATCGCGATCTTACGTTCGAGCAAGGCGGCTTCGCTGTCGAGCGAGCGGCGGGCAGTTTCGTCGAGCAGGAGGCTTCGCTGCAGACCGGTCTCCTGGATCAGCATGGCTTGTCCGGGCTGCTTGGCGACCAGCGAATCCCAGAGAAGGTGATCGTCCTGCCACCAGGAGTGGTTGGTGGTGAAGTCGACGGCGGGGCCGAAAAAGGCGGGCGAGAGGCGATCCGCGAATCCGCCTTCGTCCTGGCCAACAGTTACTAACTGCTGCGAACCAGCGGCTCGGATGGTGTCGCGCATGGTCTTCGCCCAGCCGGCGAAAACGTCCTGCGCGAACAAGAAGAAGTCGTAGACTTTGAGCGAATTGTGGCCGACATACATGCCGCGAGGAGTGAAGTCGTCCCAGCCGGGGAGCGGGATGCTTCCCTGCAGCGAGGCTGGCGGCACGTTCCAGGCTGCGGCGAGGGCGGCACGACCCGGATAGCGATGAGTCAGCCATTCGTTCCACTTCATCGATTCGACCCAGTCGCCGTTGGGGCGCATGGTCCAGAGATATTGGGAAATGCTGGGCTCATTAATAAGGTCCCAGGCGAGGTAGGGGACGTCATGGAAACGAGTGACCACGGCTGAGATCAATGTCTGCTGCTTGCGAACGGCTTCAGGATCGAGATAGGGGTTCGCGCCGCCGAGGACGTCCGGGAGAAAAGCGAAGAAGTTGAACTGGACGGGAAGGCCGTTCCTGCGGGCGGTCATGAGGTAGGCTTCGAGCGTACGCAACGTGCGCTCGTAGGGTTCGCCATTTTCGTTGCAGAACTTGTCCCAGCCGGTCCACCATCCGGTGCGGATCATGTTGAGGCCGGCGTTATGGATCTGGGCCAGGTCGCGGTCCCAGACGGCGACGTTGGGGTGCTCGAAGTAGAGCCGTTGTGTTTCGCTCGACATGTAGGTGGTGCCGACTACGGCGAGGGGATGACCGTCGAGTTCGAAATAGTCGCGGTTGACGGTGAGGCGAGGACCGGAGCGGAGATAGGCGAGATCGCGGATCCAGAAGGCGGCACGGTAAAAGGCGCGGCGATGATTGCCTTCGAGAAGCTCGGCCTCAATGAATTGCAGGCCCTTCGCTTCGGGCAGGGACAACTCGACTGGCCCCGCGGACGGGAGTTCAATCTCCTTCACCGTGCGCTTCTGGGGATCAGCTTCGGCGAAGGCCGTGATCTTCACTTTGAGGGGCGCAGCTGACGACTCGCGCGAATGCCAGGTCACGTCTAACTGGATTGGTTCGCCGGGAAGGTAGAGCGGCAGTACTGGTCGGACCGTGAACTCTTCACTTCCCTGCAGGGCGCGGGCCACGAGGGAATCGATGAAGCCGCGCGCGGTGGCGGTGTTGGTGTAGAAGTCGGAAGTTAGTTCGGCATTCAGGAAGATCCAGCGGCCGCCGTCGAAGCCGTTTCGCAGGTGGTCGACCTCGATGGCGGGAGCCGACAACTTGCGGGCATCTTTGATTCCCCATGCCAAAGTGTCGACGCGGGCGTCGATCGATCCGGCGGCACCGCCACGCTTGTAGAGATCGACTGCGCTGAGGCGGATCACCGGGCTGAAGGCACGCTTCCAGGTGAACGGCGACAGTTGCAACGTGAGGTCGGGGTTGGCCTGAAACTTCAATGCGTCGGAGCCGGGAGTGGGATGGTATTGGTCCATCATCAAGGGGCGAATGCAGCGCACACTGTAATCGCGGAGATGCCAGCCGGAATTGTCGTGGTAAGCTGCGCGGGTGAATGGCATGCCTCCGAGGACCAGAAGATTGCCGCCGCGCTGGAGGAATTGGAAGATGCCAGGCCAGGCTTCTTCCGGAAAGGCGGAGCCGTAGGGAAGAACGAGCAGGCGCGTTGTCGGAGAGTCGAGCTGCGCGGGGAGCTGCTCCGCCGTGGCGAATTGGGCGGTTGAAAACAGCGTTGATAGCTGGTCGGACGAAGGTGCGGCCGTGTCGGCGGCCGGGAATCCGGACTCGCGGAGGACGACGACGTGGGAGTTGGACTCTTGGGTGTCAGCGGCGAAGGAAAAAGGAGTCAGTAGAAAGACAACAATGAATGTATCGAGCAGGGCGCTGCAAATGGTTCTACCAGGTGTCATGGAATGAGTCCTTGTAATCCGAGATAGTAAATCGTTCCGTCCACAGTTAGTTTCTACTTATGGCTTCCGGTCCAAAGCGGTGATGCCATACACGGGCGGCGCCGATCAGATTGGCATCGTCTCCAAGCGAGGCCAGGGCCAGTTCGGTTTTGTCGAGGGGAACGAAGCGGCAACCTTGTGCGATGGTGGCACGCACCTGCGGCATGAACAGATCGGCGCTCTTCATCACGGAGCCAGCCAGCACGATCGCGTCCGGGGTGAAGAGGTTGATGAGGTTGGCGAGGCCTAGTCCCAGATATTTGGCTTCGCGTTCAGCCGCGCGCAGCGCCACGGGGTCGCCTTCGTGCGCGAGTTGACAAATTTCCTTGGCCGTCAGGCGGGGGTGGTTTCGATCGTGGGCTGACACCTGCTCCATAAACCACGCGGCCATCCCGGGCCCGGCGGCGAGCGCTTCCCAGCAGCCGCGGAACCCGCACGAGCAGAGAGGGCCTGTGGAATCGATCACCTGGTGGCCGATCTCGGGGTGCGCGCCTTCGACACCGCGATAGAGTTTGCCATCGAGCACGATCGCGCCCCCGATGCCGGTGCCGACCGTAATATAGATGAGACGGGACTTTCCTTTCCCGGCGCCCCAGGCGGATTCGGCGAGGGCGCCGGCATCAGCGTCGTTCTCCAATGCAACCTGCACTTTGAAGATTCGGGCGAGATCGCTCACAGGATTCTTCCGCCGCCAGGCAGGAAGAAAATCCACTTCGCCGAATTCGCCGGTGAAGGGGTCGACGGGGCCGGTCGATCCCATGCCGATGCCAGTGATCTCTGCATCGACGTTTTGGGCGGTGCGGCGCAACATTTCGGCGATGCTGTCGAGGGCGCTGGAATAATCCGAGTCCGGACCCGTAGGCGCTTCCATTTGGGAGAGCACCATACCGTTGTCGTCCACGATGCCGGCAGCGATCTTGGTGCCGCCGATATCCACGGCTGCAATCATAAGGATCCAGATCGGGCGCGCGCGGGTTGGAATCGATTGCGCGCGCGCGCCCGTCAACGTAAGGTCAGCTCTTGATGGTCTTGCTGGCGGCGTCCCAGGTAACGGCGGCTTGCCGGAAGTACGACTCATTGGCCATGTGGCAGGCAAGCGCAGCGTTGTGGCCGAAGAACGCGTCTTCCACCACCGGCTTTCGGGTGCGCACGGCCTCGAAGAAATTCCAAAGGTGCGGCCGCACGTCGTCGAAGTCGGGCGCTTTGATGGTGATGCTTTCTGGCATGGGCTCCTGGCCGAGCTTGGGGTTGTTGTCGGCGTGCCATTGCTTTTCGTAGGCCTCGCGCAGGGCGCGGGGAAAGCTGCCGGTGTAGTAGCTGGGGGCCGTATCCTTGCCGCTTTGGGGAGTGAAGGTGAGGCCGAATTCGGTCAGCTCGAGAATGCCCTTGGAGCCCTGGAAGCGGTAGGTCTCCGGCATTTCGGTTCCTAGGTTGAGGCGCATATAGACGGGGATCTCGCCGTATTGATAGAGAGAGGCGTGGACATCGGGCATGTTGCGCCCGTCTTTCCAGCGGAGAATTCCGCCCATGGCCATGGCGCGCTTGGGGGGTTCGTTCCAGCCAAGGACGAACATCATTCCGCTGACCAGGTGCACGAGCAGGTCGCCGGCGACTCCGGTACCGTACTCTTTCCAGCAGCGCCAGCGGGCAAAAATCTCGGGGCTGAAAGGGCGCTTGGGAACCGTTCCCTGCCAGGTATCCCAATCGAGGGTCTCGGGCGAGAGGTCGGGCGGGGGCGGATATTCCCAAGCTCCGGTGGGATCGTTGCGGCCAAGCCAGCCTTCGACCAGCATGAGATCGCCGATCATGCCTTCGGCAATCATATCTTTGGCTTTCTTGCAGACCTGCGAACTGACACGTTGGGACCCGATCTGGACGATGCGGCCGGTGCGCTTCTGCGCGTCTGCCATCTCGACGCCCTCGGCGGCGGTGTGCGACATGGGCTTCTCACAATAGATGTCTTTCCCGGCTGAGACTGCGTCGACGACGACTTTCTTGTGCCAATGATCGGGGACGGCGGCGATGAGGCAATCGATGCTCTTGTCATCGAGCAGTTCCTGGTAGCGCCGGGTGACGGGCAAGTCGGCCTTGTTGGTGATTTCGCGAGCCAGGGTGTGGCGGCCGTCGTAGAGATCGCAAGCGCGGACACACTCGACTCCGGGAAGTCCCACGGCAGAACTCAGAAGCCAGTTGCCTTGCATGCCAATGCCGATGATGCCGAAGCGCAGACGGTCATTGGCGCCGCCCGCTCGAGCGGAAGCGAAGAGAGGTTCGGGATCAAGCAGAATGGTCTTGGCGGCAAAGGCAGCGCCGGCGGTAGTGGCAGTGATTCCCAGGAATTTTCGGCGGGAGAGAGGGTTGTTGCTCATGACGCCTCCAGGATTCTTTTTCTTGTACCGATTTTGGCGGAGCAATCATAAACCCAGGGGGCGGGTGGCGTCTGCGGCAAAAGTCTTGTGAATGCGTGGGGACCCGGGGAGGTCGCGATGGGCCATACGAGCAGGCCAGCGCACGCCACCGCGCCGTTTCACGTTCAGACCTGAGTGCAGACGGCCTTCACTTCGGTGTAGAGGTCGAGCACGGCGTGGCCGGATTCGCGGCCCCATCCGGACTGCTTGTATCCGCCGAAAGGGAGCGCGGGATCGAACACGTTGTAGCAATTGATCCACACCGTTCCGGCGCGAAGTTTGGCGGCGGTGCGATGGGCCTTGGCAATGTCGCGGGTCCAGACGGCGGAGGCCAGGCCGTAAATGCTGTCGTTGGCGAAGGCCGCGATCTCTTCGGGCTCGTGGAATGGAATTACGCTGACTACCGGGCCGAAGATTTCTTCGCGCACGACTTTCATCTCCGGCTTGACGTTCACGAGCACGGTCGGTTCCACGAAGTATCCGGAGCCGGCGATTTTGTGCCCGCCGACCACAGCCTGGGCGCCCTCTTTGGCGCCGGAGTCTATGTAGCTGCAGACGCGGTCCTGCTGCTCTTTCGAGACCAGCGGGCCGAGGTTGGTCTTGGGCTCGATACCGGGTCCGACGCGAAACTTCCTGGTCGCGCCAGCGACGCCCTCGACGACCTGGTCGAACACGTTCTTCTGTGCGAACAGGCGGGAGCCTGCCGTGCAGATCTGTCCTTGATTAAAGAAGATGGCATTGGCGCTGCCGGGGATGGCGGTGGCGAGATCGGCGTCGGCGAAAACGATGTTGGGAGACTTGCCGCCGAGTTCCAGGGAAACTTTCTTGAGGTTGCCGCGGGCGGCGTCAAGAATCAATTTGCCGATTTCGGTGGAACCAGTAAAGGCAACTTTGTCGACGTCGGGATGGGCGGCGAGCGCTGCGCCGGCGGTTTCGCCGTAGCCGGGAACAATATTCACGACACCTTCGGGGAAGCCCGCTTCCAGGATGAGTTCCCCGAGACGGAGTGCGGTGAGCGGAGTCTGCTCGGCAGGTTTGAGGACGACCGTGCATCCGACGCAGAGCGCGGGACCGAGCTTCCAGGCGGCCATGATCAGCGGGAAATTCCAGGGGATGATCGCGCCCACGACTCCTACGGGCTCGCGAACCGTGTAAGCGAGATATTTCGCACCCGGTACGGAGAGAGGAATGCTGTTGCCTTCGAGCTTGGTAGCCCATCCGGCGATGTAGCGGAAATTCTCGATGGCCGACGGCACGTCGACGCGGTTAGAAAAAAAGATGGGCTTGCCGTTGTCGAGGGTTTCGAGTTCGGCGAGTTCCTGCTGGTGAATCTCCATCAGATCGGCGAGGCGCCACAGGAGTTTACTTCTCTGTGATGGCAGCATCTCGGGCCAAGGGCCCGCTTCGAATGACTTACGCGCGGCTTTCACGGCGAGGTCGATGTCGGCGCGATCGCCTTCGGCAATACGGGCCAGGACTTCTCCGGTGGCAGGGTTGTAGGTCTCGAACGTCTTGCCGGATTGCGCGTTGACCCACTGGCCGCCGATCAACATCTTTCGCGGCTGGCTGAGAAAATCGGTGACGGCGCGGTTCAGCTGAACTGGAGCGGTGGTGGTCAAGATGGGATCCCCTTGTGAAGTGCGTTGACTCCATTGTAGGGAAAAGTTTGCGTCCTGCCAGCAGGCACCCGATTGTTACCTTGGATTCGCGGGGGACCGGAATTTAGAGGGATGCGAAGAGGCGGAGTCGAATCCGCTGATGCGGCTATACTTTCCGTGCACGTTCGTCGCAGGTCAACCAAGGACACACGAATCCACAATTGATTACTGATTGCCACATCCATATTCAGCCTATCGAGATGTTCAAGCCGCAGGCGCTGGAACTGATGAAGAAGCGGCAGGACTTCGCGCTGGTCGAGGAATTGTGCTCATCGCCGAAGGCGTTCCTCAAACATCTGGACAGTGCCGGGGTCGATCGGGCTGTGCTCATCAACTACGTGGCGCCGGATGTGATCGGATTCACGGCGGGTGTGAACCAGTTCATCGCTGACTACACGAAAGAAAATCGGCAGCGGTTGATTTCCTGCGGCGGCCTGCACCCCAAGCATAGTGTCAACATTCTCGCGGATGTGGAGCAGATTCTGCGGCTGGGGATCAAGATGATCAAGATCCACCCGCCGCATCAGTTGCTTTATCCGAATGAATACCTGAGCGGGGTGAAGGAACTGGAAATCATTTATCGGGCGGCGGAGGCGAATGGGATTCCAGTGATGTTTCACACCGGGACATCGATCTTTGCGGGGGCACGAAATCGATTTGGTGACCCGATCTACGTCGACGATGTTGCCGTGGACTTTCCGAAGATGAAGATCCTGCTGGCGCATGGGGGACGGCCGCTGTGGATGAACTCGGCGTTCTTTCTGCTGCGGCGCCATACGAATGTCTATCTGGATATCAGTGGGATTCCTCCACAGTCGTTGCTTCAGTATTTTCCCCGGCTGGAAGAAATTGCGCATAAGACCTTGTTCGGAACCGATTGGCCCGGACCGGGCGTGCCCGACATCAAGAAGAATCTGAACGACTTCCGCGCTCTGCCCCTTACCGAAGAGAGCAAGCAACAGATCCTGTCGAAAACAGCACTTTCGATCTGGCCGGCATAGAAACGCGCCCCGGGGGGGCTGTGGACGTCTCAGGACTTGAACTGTGTACCTGATTTTTGCTAAAAACAATTCAATACCCTTGGGTTATTTCTGTTTTTGAGTTTGGGCCGCGCAAAAAAGTGGGAACCCGTTTTGGGATTGGTGCATCCAAATCCGAGTTGTCTGCCAATATGTAGCGCCTGCGAACTCCCGTGACGTAGTTCCGTCGGCGTAAAACTTCGAACCTCCTAGCCTCGCATCTGGAGTTCGGATGTTGTGCGTCAGCAAGACCGTAGTGGTGGGGAGGACCTTTCGTCCCAGTTGTCGCGAAGGCCTGCCACCCGTCTGCGCCTTTCCCTTGAGTACCAGTCGACGATACCTCAGTCAGAAAAATATCCCCAAAAATCACACTGCCGGAGGAACTTATGGCGACGAATCTCGTCCAGATTGAGAGCGAGGCGGAAATCAAGCAGCGCCTGGAAGCGGAGCGCGCGCGCCTTCGCAAGATGGCTGGCCTAGACCAACCCACGCATTTCCATCGACCCGTGGAGCGAGCTTTTACAGCCGAGCAGCGCCCTCATACGACGATTCTTTTCGGTGGCTTTACCTGGAAGCATGAGGACCTGATCCGCGCTGTGTTTCAGGGGTGTGGGTACACGTGCGAGAAATTGCCGGTGCCGGATGTCGCCGCGTTTCAGACCGGCAAGGAGTTTGGAAACAACGGGCAATGCAATCCGACCTACTTCACCGTTGGCAATCTGGTGCAGTACCTTCAGTTCCTGGAAAAGGAGGGCATTCCGCGGCAGCAGATCCTGGACAACTACGTGTTTTTCACGGCGGGATCATGCGGCCCGTGCCGCTTCGGCATGTATGAGGCGGAGTATCGCTTCGCGCTGAAGAATGCCGGGTTCGACGGCTTTCGCGTCCTGCTCTTCAAAGACAGCGACGGGATTAAGGCGGCGTCGGGTGAGCCAGGGCTGAAGTTCACGGTGGATTTTGGCTTCGGCATGCTCAACGCGATGCACCTGGGCGACGTAATCAATGACTTGATCTACCAGATCCGGCCGTACGAGGTAAATCAGGGCGAGACGGATCGCGTGTTTCGCGAGATGGTGGACGGACTTTGCGCGGATCTGAAGCATCGCAAGTCGTACGAGATCGAACAGCTGGCGCCCGAATGGGCCAAGCCTAAGTTCAAGAGCAACAAGATCCTGCGGAATACTTTTAATGTGTTCGGTAAGTGGCACGAACACATGTGGGGCAAGGATTATCTGAATGCCTTGCACGGCGCGCGGGAAAAGATGGACGCGATCGAAGTGGACCGCACGCGGGTCAAGCCGCTGGTGAAGATCACGGGAGAATTCTGGGCCCAGATTACCGAGGGCGACGGCAACTTCCACATGTTCGATTTCCTGGAGCGCGAAGGCGCGCAGGTTCTAGTGGAACCGATTGCGACTTGGGTGGCGTATCTGATGTACCAGGCCAAGGCGCATGCCAAGGCGAAATGGCCGGTGAATCGTCCGCATCGGAATCCGGAGTGGTACGAGGCGAAGAAGAATTTTGCCAACTGGATCGGGCTGCGCAAGAAATTGTGGGGCATCGGCGCGGGGGAGCGCATGTGGAATTTCTTCTATCACCGCACCATCAACAATCTTGGGGGGATCACCCACCATCTCGTGCCGCAAACGGATCTGGCGGAACTGGCGCATCCCTTTTACAACCAGTTTGCGCGCGGGGGCGAAGGACATCTCGAAGTCGGCAAGAATGTCTACTACACCGTGCACAAGCTTTGTCACATGGTGCTGGCGCTGAAGCCATTCGGGTGCATGCCGTCGTCGCAGTCGGACGGGGTGCAGTCGGCGGTGATCAATAAATTCAAAGACATGATCTTCCTGCCGATCGAAACCTCGGGCGAAGGTGAAGTCAACGCCCACAGCCGGGTGCAGATGGCGTTGGGCGAGGCCAAGGTCAAGGCGAAAGCGGAGTTTGAGGAGTGCCTCAAGTCGACCGGCAAGAGCATGAATGAGATTCGCGAATATATCGCGGAGCATCCGGAACTGAAGCGGCCGTTCTATCACGTTCCGCATCGCGAGGGCGTTGCCGGGACGGCGGCGAAGTTCATCTTGCATGTGAACGACCGGATCAACCAGGACACGCGATTCTGGAAACGGTCGCGCGTGCGGGTGGAGGAAATACCTGCTGTTTCGGGTGATTGAGAAAGACGTGGAACCGCCGAGACGCCGAGATCGCAAGCGCCGTCACCGTCTTGGCAGTGATTGGGCCGTTGCATATTTTTGAGACTCGAAGAGAGGACCTGATGCACGACCATAAAGGGCCGCAGCTGATCCAGATTGCTCCCCTCGAACCCGAGGCTGTGTCGATTCAACAGGTGCGGCACGCGCACAAGCCGCACGATCACGCCACCGAGTTCCTCGTCGGCCTGGATGTTGGCTCCACTACCGTGAAAGCGGTGGTGGTGGACGCGGGCACCGACGAGGTTCTCTGGCAGGACTATCAACGGCACGAGACCAAGCAGCCGGAAAAAACGCTGGAATTTTTGAAGCGGATGGAAGCTGATGCGGGCATCAACCGGCATAACACGCGCATGTTCATGACCGGCTCGGGTGGAACCGGGATCGCAGCCCAGATCGGCGCGAAGTTTGTGCAAGAGGTCACTGCGGTTTCGCTGGCGGTGGAGAAGCTGCATCCCGAGGTGTATTCGGTTATCGAGCTTGGCGGACAGGACGCGAAGATCATCGTCTTCAAAGATGACGAGGAGACCGGGCGCAAGAAAAAGATTCCCTCCATGAACGACAAGTGCGCCGGCGGCACGGGCGCGGTCATCGACAAGATCAATGCCAAGCTGAAGATTCCGACCGATCTGCTGGCCGAACAGAAATATCACGGGATCAAGCTGCACAAAGTGGCGGGCAAGTGCGGAGTGTTTGCGGAAACCGACATCAACGGGTTGCAGAAAGTCGGTACGCCGGCGGACGAACTGATGGCGTCGTTGTTCGAGGCTATTGTTCTGCAGAACCTGAGCGTGCTGACGCGGGGGAACACGCTTCGTCCGCATGTGCTGCTGCTGGGTGGACCGAACAGTTTTATTCGCGGCATGCGCGAAGCATGGCAGGCGAATATTCCGCGCATGTGGCAGGAGCGCAAAGTCCAGATTCCGGACGGCGCCAAGCCCGAAGACCTGATCAAAGTTCCGCAGAACGCGCAGTATTTCGCAGCGCTGGGCGCGGTTGAGTTTGGCCGGGCCGAAGATGATTGCATCGGGTGCTACTGCGGATACGAAAGGCTGATTCACTACATCGAGTACGGCCGACAGGAGGAGAAGGCAAAATCGGGTGGCAAGGGCCTGGTGGAAAAGCCCGAAGAGCTGGACGTCTTCAAGGAAGCGTACCGGCGAAAGAAATTCACGCCTGCGGTGTTCCAGAAAAACTCGACCGTCGGCGGGTTCATTGGCATTGACGGCGGGTCGACTTCGACCAAGGCGGTGCTGCTCGATGAGAATGGCGACATTCTCTGCAAGTCCTATCAGCTCTCGAACGGTAATCCGATCCAGGACACGATCGAGATGTTCGAGAACCTGCGCGGGCAGGTGGAGGAACAAAACGCGAAGCTGGAAGTGCTGGGCGTCGCGACTACCGGCTATGCCAAAGACATTCTGAAAGATGTATTGAAGGCTGATGTGGCGCTGGTGGAGACGGTGGCGCACACGGAGTCGGCGCTGAAGTTTTACGAAGACCCGCACGTGATCGTGGATGTGGGCGGTCAGGACATCAAGATCATCATTCTGCACAACGGCCGGGTAAAAGATTTCAAGCTGAATACGCAGTGCTCGGCGGGCAACGGATATTTTCTGCAGTCGACCGCGGAAGGATTTGGGCTGAGCGTGAATCAGTATGCCGACCTTGCCTTTTCCGCGCAGGCCATGCCGGTGTTTGGATACGGCTGTGCCGTGTTCATGCAGTCCGACATTGTGAATTTCCAGCGCCAGGGCTGGCGGGCGGAGGAGATCCTGGCCGGGCTCGCGGCGGTGCTGCCCAAGAACGTCTTCCTCTATGTCGCCAGCATTCCTAACCTGGCGGCGCTGGGCTCGCGCTTTGTCCTGCAGGGAGGAACGCAGAATAACCTTGCTGTGGTGAAGGCGGAAGTGGACTTCATCCGCAACAGCTTCCGCGCGACCGGCAAGCAGCCGGAAATTATCGTGCACGAGCATTGCGGAGAGTCGGGTGCGATTGGCGCGGCACAGGAGTCGCTGCGGCTCTGGCGAAATGGACAGACGACTACATTTGTCGGTCTCGAGGCCGTCCGTAAAATCGAGTATCGCACTACCCGCAACGAAGACACACGCTGCCATTTCTGCAAGAACGACTGCCTGCGCACGTTCATTGATATCCGCACGCAGCCGAAGGACGACCTCAGTTTCGTGCCGATCCAGAAAGTCACGAAGGTTCCGCTGATGCATGGCGAACAGCGGTTGATCATCGCCACCTGCGAAAAAGGCACGGTCGAGGACCTCAACGATATGAAGGGGATCAAGGCCGGGCTCGATAAGATTCGCGATCAGCATCCGAATTTTGTCGACATGGCGTCGAAAGAGGTTTTCCGGCCGACCAATGCGAAGAGTGTTGCCGACCCGCTGCCGACGAAGGGCTGGGCCGGTTGGAGCAAAGGAGCGAAAGAGCGGCGGGCGTTGATGGAGAATCGCGGCAAGATCCGCATCGGTATCCCGCGGGTGTTGAATATTTACACCTATGCCCCGCTGTTTAATGCGTACTTTGAGAGTCTCGGAGTGCAGCCGGAAAATATCGTTTACTCGGATTACACGAGTTCAGACCTGTACCGCGCGGGCGCGAGCCGGGGTGCGATTGATCCGTGCTTCCCTGCCAAGATCGGAATCTCGCATGTGTACAACCTGATCCAGGAAAAGCACCGCAAGAAGCCGCTTACGGCTATTTTCTTCCCGATGTATGACGTGTTGCACTCGCCGCTGATGAAGATTGTCGGGGCGAACGCGTGCCCCACGGTCACGGCAACTCCGGAGACGGTGAAAGCTGCGTTCACCAAAGAAAACGACGTATTTGGCGAGCACAACGTTCAATACATCGACCCGGTGTTGAACTTCGCGGATCGAAAACTGTTCGCACACCAGATGTTGCAGGCGTGGCAGACGGTGCTTGGACTGTCTCTGGAGGAGAACGATCGCGCCATCGAGTCAGGATTCCAGGCGCTGAAGGATTACGAGACGCGGATTCGACAGAAGGCGCGCCAGGTAATGGATCAGCTGGAGCGGGAGGACCGCATCGGCATCGTCATGCTGGGGAGGCCGTACCATCACGACCCCGGCCTGAATCACGAAATCATGGATGAGTTCCAGAAACTCGGTTACCCGATCTTTTCGCAGAACACGCTGCCGCTCGATGAAGACCTGCTGGAGCGGCTGTTCGGCGAAGAAGTGCGGGCGGGCGTGATCAGCCACCCGCTGGATATTACCGACGCCTGGAAGAATTCCTATTCCTGCAGCACGAACCACAAGGTGTGGGCAGCGAAGTTCACGGCGCGGCACCCGAACCTGGTGGCGCTTGAGATTTCGAGTTTCAAGTGCGGCCACGATGCGCCGATTTATGGCGTGATTGAAGGCATCATCGAACAGTCGGGCACGCCATACTTCTGCTTCAAGGATCTTGACGAGAACAAGCCGTCGGGATCGATCAGGATTCGCGTAGAAACGATCGACTACTTCCTACGCCGCTATCGCGAAGAAGTGATTCGGAAGCGCAAGGCGGCGGAGGACATTGAGGCGCAACTGGCGGCGCTCGAGGCGCAGTTGCGCGCAGAGAAACACGGCACCCACTTGCCGGCAATGGAAGCGGCGACGCTGGAGCACGAGGCGCAGGGCATGGCCGCCGACTAAAGAACAAGGAGGGACAATCGAGGGAAACTCTGGGGATCTAGCGTAAATACAATAATGCACGTACGAGGAAGGACTATGGCGACCATTCCAAAATTCCGCATTGATGTGGATATTCACGACTTGCTCATGCATTCCGCTCCGGGTCCGGTTCCAGTTCCGCCGCCGAAGGGATTGACGCTGCCGGAGCCGGTGTTTCCGCAGTATCCGGAGAAGCTGGCTGATCCGGGGCCCGCCACTTGTCTCGAAAAACGCGACTGGACGGTGTCGCAGGTTTATCACAAGATGCGCGGCTGGCTCTTTCCTTACATTCGCTCGCGGGTGATGCCCGGAGATTTTCATCCCATCACGTCGTATCTGTTCGTCGAGTACAAGTGCAATCTCGACTGCTGGTACTGCTGGGCCTACAACAACAAGGTCAAGGGCATGACCGAGGATGTTGCGCGGCGCTCGATTGACTGGCTGCACGATCATGGCTGCCGCGTGCTGGCGCTGATGGGCGGTGAGCCACTGCTGCGTCCGCAGTTTGCCCACAAGGTGGTGTATTACGCTGCGAAGAAAGGCTTCTGGATCTACATCGGCACTAATGGCCGCCTGTTGCGTCCGGATGTTGCCGACCGGCTTGGCGATGCCGGCGTGGCTGTACTGAATTTTGCCGTCGACGCGTGGGACGAAAAGCCAAGCCTGCCGAAGGCGGTGGTGCCGGTGCGCAAGCATCTCGACCACATCCTCAAGAAACAGTATGTGTACGGCTACATGGTGTTTTTTAACCTCAACATCTGCCGCAACAATACCGACGACGTGCGGCGGATTACAGAGTTCGCGCGCGATAACCGCATTGCCACGGACTACCACATTAATGAAACGCCCATGCTCGAGCAGGATGAGCACTTCAAGCATCTGAGCGAGAATCCGACCTACATTCGGCCTGAGGACTGGCGCGAGATCGATTCGCTGGTCGACTGGCTGATTGAAAAGAACCAAGCGGGATATCAGATGGTGAATTCAGTGCAGCGCTTGCAGGAGATCAAGGCTTTCATCCGGATGGCGAATGGCGCGGACCTGAAGCGGCTCGGCTGGAACGGCGACGGAACGGCCACGAACGGCGATGTGACTCAGTTGCTGCGGGAAATGCCCGGGATTGTGCAGGATCAGAACGGTGAACTGCACTTTGCGGAGTGGAACTGCCGGGCTGGCCAGAACAATGTGATCATCCGCACGGACGGCACGGTGGCGCCCTGCTTCCCCATGTATGCCTCAACGTTCGATTGGGGGAACATCGATGGACACAAATTCGAGGCCAGGCAGCTGGAGAGCATGAAGAAAACGTGCCAGCAACATTGCTTCTCCACCCTCAACCACAATCTGGCGTATTGCTACAACGATGCGCGGGTGATCAAGTTCGTGTGGACGAACCTGGTCAAGAGCCGGATGAAGGGGGGAGCCAGGAGCTTCGAGGATTGGGGGCGGGGAGCGGGAAACAGTTCTGATGTCGAGGAATCGGCCGCCTAAGGGGTGAGGGTTCCGTCGGTCGGTCCGTAGAGGCGCTGGTATACGCTGGTGTTGCGCAGGATGGCCTGGACGTACTCGCGGGTTTCCGTGAAGGGAATGGATTCCACGAATTCCTGGGTGTCGCGATAGTGTCCTTGCCCGCGCCAGTCGTCGACACGGTCGGTGCCGGCGTTATAGGCAGCCAGAGCGTACTCGAGTTGGCCGCCGTATTTGTCGACCATGGACTTGAAGTACCGGGTTCCCAGTTGCAGGTTGACGGCCGGCGTGTAGAGCTGGCTGGGACTGTAACCCTTGAGTTTGATCTCTCTCGCCACCTTCTTACCGGTTTTGGGGAGGAGCTGCATCAGGCCGACCGCGTTGGCGCGCGACACCGCCAGCGGATTAAATTCGGATTCCTGCCGGATCAGCGAGGCTACCAGGTACGGCTCCAATCCATTCTGGACCGAGAACCGGCGCAGGTCAGTCCAATACGGCTTGGGAAAGAGCGCGTCCCAGTACGTGCGGGGCAGTTCCGGCAAATCCACGGCGAAGTAGTTCGGCATGGCCCGCTTGAGAATCTGGATACCGCGATCAAATTGTCCACAGTCCTGATAAATGCGGGCTAACTCCGGCAAGGCCCAGGCGCTGCCGCCGTCGGCCGCGGCGGCCTGCAATTCACGCGCCGCGAGGTCGGCGAGGGCTCCATTGGAGAGCAAGCGCGCGCGCTGCAGACGGAGGTCTTCTTCGGGCGGTTCGCTGCTTGCCACTTTGTCATTCGTGGAGAGCGGCGGGATGTGATCAAGCAGCGCGTAATGGGTCGACTCGTCGCCTTCCGCTTTGAGACTTCTCAGGCGCTGACGGCCGAGTTCGGCATAGTAGAAATTGCGGAAGCGCGAAGAGAGTTTTTCGTAGTACGCCCGCGCCATGATGCCGGCGCCTTCTTCTTCGGCGAGACGTCCGCGCCAGTAGAGGGCGGCGGGAACCTCGTTGGAATCGGGATAGAGAGCAATCTGGTCTTCGAAGCCCTGACGCGCTTCGTCCATCCGTCCCTGGCGAAAACTCAGCCAGGCTGTTTTCCAATGGGCATAGCTGGCGCGCGCACTCTTCGGAAAACGCTGCTGCAACTCGCGGTAGTGGTCGATCGCGCGATCGTAGTCCGGTTTGAGCAGATACATGTTCCCGGCAGAGAGCAGGGCCTGTTCGAGCCAGGGGCTGGACGGGCCGAACTGGCGCAACTGGGCCAGCGTTTTCTGCACCGCAGGGTCATCGTCACTGGCGCGCTCAGACTCTCCCAGAAGATAGAGACGCTGCGCCTCCGCCTCGCCGGCGAGGGGCCCGATCGTCGAGAGCAGTTGCCGGGCTTCGCGGCTGCGGTCGGCTCTTTGCAGAGCGGTGGCCTCCGCCAGTTGAACGGTGGACCGATCCTCAGGACTGACTTCATTGACCAGAGCGCGGTAATCGTCGGCTGCGTCCGTGAAATGTCTCGCCTTGAGGAGGAGGTCGGCTCGCGTGCGGCGTTCCGACAGGCTGCCGGTGATGTTGAGCTTGCGCAGTTCGCCGCCGGCCGCATCCGCTTCCGAGCTTACCGGCATGTTGAAATAGAGGTTGCGGAAGGCGGCGGCAGCCTTTTCCGGCTGGCCCAGCGACAGGTAGGCGCGGCCGACCGCCAGTTCGATATCGCTGCGAACCGGAACGCGGTCTTTTTCCAGGACGCTAACAGCTTCCTGAGTGCGATTCTCCTTGAGCAAGGCGTTGGCATAGACCAGATGAACATCGCGGCTCAGAAGCGAATCGGGGAAATTCTTGTCAAAGGTGGCCAGCGCAGCCAGGGTCTCGGCGTTGTGGTTGGTTTCGTAGTAGGCGTCGCCGAGGTAGTAATCGACGTAGTCGGCTAACTCACCGGCTCCGGCCTTGGCGTGGTTCAGAGGATCGATGGCCTTGGCGAAATCGTGATCCAGAGTGCGCGCATAGCCAAGGACTAACCATGCCAATGCGCCCGCATCTTCTTTCGCGTGGCGGCGGGCATAGGCTTCGACGCCGGCGTAGGCGGCGGGAGTGCGGTCCTGCAGAAGCTGCTGGGCCATGGGGCGAAGGTTGGCCGAGGCTACAAATGCGCGCTTGACGCGGCGCACGCGTGGAGACATCGGTTTCCGTCGTCGAGCGGCGGTTTTCTTTGTCGAGCTGGTTTTTTTGGCGGCAGGGACAGGTTTCTTCGCCGTTGCCGGAGACGAATCTGCCAGGACGCCATTGGGGACAACCAGAAGGGCCGCCAACAGGAATGCAACTACAGGCCTGACTAACGAACTACGCAATCGAACCCTACCTCCACCCCATGGCGCGGAGCCGCGCCTGCCGAACCTAGTGCGGGAAATTGGTACCCATGATGGACACGTCATCTTCAGCGAGACTTCGTATCAGTTCATGTTGAAAGTAATTGCCGGAAGCTGCAACTGTATTCCCGTAACGCTTGTGGTACGTCGAACGGCTCTTTTCGATCGCTTCCTTGAGACGATCATACATATCTTTGTGCTTGCGTCCCTCTGTCACTTTTGCCTGGTTGTAAAGCTTGACCTCATCGATCAGCAGGCGGGCAAAGCGCTGTGCCTTGCGGTGAACCTCCTGCTCCTCTGGAGATGCACCTTCCGCAGGAGCGGATTCAGAAACGACCGGAACAGGGGCGACCGCAGGCGCGAGTTCTTCGACGGCTACCGGTTCCGGCTCCACTGTTGTCATGACGGGTACCGAGCCAGCCTCCGCGGAAGCCGCAGCGGCCATGGCATGGGTGGGCACGTGCGATGCAAAAGGATCGTTGAACTGCGGGGCCGCCGCTTCGGCGGCGGGGGGAGCTGGACGGTTTTCCGCAGGCGGGGAACCCGGTTCCTTGTGCGCCAACTTCCGCAACGAGTTAACTTCGAGCCAGGCGCTGGTAGCCAGAACCAGCAGTTCCAATGAGCCGCCATCCAGCTGGCCGGCAGCGTCAGTACCGCCGTCGGCGTAGACCAGGGCTGCCACTTTGTCTTTCAATACCAGGGGCAGGAAACGGCCCTCACCGGATGGGGCTCCGACCTGCTGCGTAAAGCGCGTATCGAGATCGGACGCTGGTCCACCGGCCGGTGCGCGATCTCCGATCGCGCGTGCAACAGCTGGGGCATGAACATCGAGAGCGAAGTCTTTTAGTGCGTCGCTACTCTGGAAGCCTCGCGCTTGCCACCCGGTGGCGTTTCCCCCTCTGACGACAAAAAGTGCGATTCGCGATGCGTAGCGAGCGCTGTTATCGAGCAGAGCCTTGAGAATTTCCTTTTGCGATGATCCGAGCTGAATCTCAGCGACGGCGCGTGCCAAGTCGCCGGTACTTGAGGTTGAGGCAGGGGGTGCTTCGGGCGGTTGAGCCGCAACTTGTTCCATTACGCCACTGACAATTTCACTGCGCAGCTGGGTGGTGTGGGTCTCCAGGGCCTGAGCCACTACCCGTTCCACGATCGGCTGGATCCAACTGCGGTCCGTCATGCACACTCCGGGATGAAGGTTATCAGAGCGAACGTCTTGCCTTTAACATCTGATTATAGGTCACTTGCGGGCGCTTCCGGGACACTTTGGTAACCTTTCGCCGCTGCTGGATGTGCGGGGTGGATCTAGGTCGCCCCTCTCGTGGGCGAACATTTATCAAATGCGCCCCGCAAAACAGCAGTAACCGGTACAATAGCATTCTGGGGTCGAGTCGAAACAGCCGCAATAAATCTGCATCGAGTTGCAAATGAGTGCCATCCAACCCAACGTAAGCGAGCCCATCAGTGACGAACTGGCGCTGGTACGGGCTGCAAAGCGCGGTGACGACCAAGCGTTCGAGGAACTGGTCCGACGCTATGATCGAAATGTTTTTCGCATCGCGCAGCATATTACGCAGAACCGCGAGGACGCGGAAGACGTCGTCCAGGAGGCGTTCCTCAAGGCGTACGGAAATCTAGCTCAGTTCCAGGAGCAGTCGAAGTTTTACACCTGGCTGGTGCGGATTGCAGTCAACGAAGCACTAATGAAGTTGCGCCGGAGACGGCCGGAACGCACGGTCTCTCTGGACGAAGAAGTAAAGACTGAGGATGATTCGGTACCCCGCGAGGTTGCGGATTGGAGTCCCAATCCGGAACAGATGTATAACCAAGCGGAGCTGCGGGACATCTTGACGCGAACGATTCAAGGGCTACCGCCGGGCTTCAGGACAGTATTCGTGCTCCGGGACGTGGAGGGCCTATCAACCGAAGAAACGGCACAGGCTTTGGAACTAAGCATTCCGGCGGTAAAATCGCGTCTGTTGCGAGCGCGGCTGCAATTGCGCGAGCGGCTGAGCCGATACTTCCAGAAGCGGGCCGGCGGAGACGGCAACAAGTGAAGTGCACTGATTTCCTCAAGGAACTGACCAATTACCTCGACGGCGCCATTGATGAGCGCACCAAGTCCGACCTCGAAGATCACCTGGCATGGTGTCACAACTGCTACGTCGTCTGCGATACGACCCGCAAAACCATCGAGATCTATCGCGACTCCGAACTGTACGAATTGCCGGAAGATCTGCGAACGCGTCTACGCTCGGCGATCATGACGAAATGCACGCAAAGCAAGAAATCGGGTCCGCAGAGTGTGTGATTTCTCCCCTCCCGTATTACTCATAAGAGATTGATTGCAGGTTACATATTGGCGCACCCTTGCGTCTAACGAAACCTTTTTGGCAGGGATCGAATCTAAGGTAAGAAGAAGATTCGTTCCAGGCAACGGGAGAGCCGCCAGTTAACGCGGCCTGTGGGGGGAAGGGTGGGTCTATGTTCTCCAGGTTGGTGGATGCGATGTTTGGTTGCTGGCATTGTCATTACAGCTTTCCAATAACGATCAAGACAGGCGCCCGACGCGGCCTGCCAGCCTCCCGTCCGGGAACGTACGTGGTGTGCCTGGATTGCGGCAAGGAGCTGCCCTATGACTGGCAGCAAATGCGGATCGTGAGTCGGTCCGGGCGCGCATCCGCTCGCGCTCTTGTCACGAAAGAAGCTGCTTAAGCCGGAGAGGTTAGGCCGTCCTGATTCGCGCTTTCGCTTACCGTACCTTTTTGGGACGGTACTAATTCCGAACGAGAAATATTCACAGTTCACATCTCTGCGCGGGCGGATAATAGTTGTCAGGAGCCGAACCGCGGATGGTCCTTCGGTAGCCCTCGGGATTGCCTCTTCATGAACGCGGCTCGGCCAGGAGGTACCTATGCCTCTGTCCAAGCTTCGCGAGTTTCTGGATCAGCACAACGTTAAATACCTCGTGATCTCCCATTCTGTGGCGTATACGGCACAGGGAATCGCTGCCCTCACCCATACTCCAGGACAAGAACTGGCCAAAACGGTCATGGTGATGGTGGATGGACGCCTGGCCATGGCGGTGGTACCGGCCTCGTACCGTGTGGATCTCATCAAACTGAAAAGACATCTCAGAGCGGACTCGGTAGAACTGGCCAGTGAAGCGGAATTCCGCGACCAATTCTCCGACTGCGAAACGGGAGCCATGCCGCCTTTCGGGAACCTCTACGGGATGGATGTATTCGTGGATGACAGCCTGGCGAGCGACAAGGAAATCGCCTTCAACGCCGGATCGCATCGAGAGTTGGTGCGGATGAGCTTCGCCGATTTTCGCGATCTTGTAGGGCCGACGCTGATCCCGCTAACGTCGGGAAAGGCTGGGTATCAGGCTGCGTGACGCTGGCCTTGCGTATGGCAGGTCCTACGCGGAGGGATCACCATGAAAAAAGTTAATTACATCGTCGCGGCTGCGGCGGTTGTCTTGATTGTGGTTCTCACGTCGGTCAGAACTCCACAGAAGCAGGGGCCACCTGCGTACAATGCGGCGGCGGAGGTTTCGGTCTCAGGAACGGTTGAAGAAACGCAAGAGTTCTTTTGCGCGATCAGCGACGAGCCCGGCGCGCACCTTGTGCTGCGAACGGATCAGGGCAAGTTGCTGGTTCACGTAGCGCCTGCGCGGTTCCTGCGATCGCAGCAGTTCGTGTTCAACCGGAACGATCAGGTCAGTGTCGTAGGAACCCGGGTGCACTACCAGGGCGAGGACGCCATGCTGGCGCGTGAGGTCACGCGGGGAAATGACGTCCTGATCTTGCGTGACCACCAGGGACATCCGCTTTGGACGCGCTGAGGACGCCACGGCCCATGGGGAGCCCTCGGGGATAGCCTTTTTCGTCGATTTTTCATACACAGTTCACAAATCGCTGTGTTAGATTTTTCTTTCCTGGGTCAACCTAACCTCCTGGAGGCAAATGAATTGGGCAAGGACATGGTCCCGAAGCGGATCTTTTTCACCAAGGGAGTGGGAAAGCACCGCGAGCGGTTGACTTCCTTTGAGCTCGCCCTGCGCGACGCCGGCATTGCCGCGCAAAACCTGGTGCGCGTCTCGTCAATCTTTCCACCGAATTGCAAACTGATTCCTCGCTCTCAAGGGTTGAAGTATTTGCATCCTGGGGAAGTTGTGTTTGCGGTCGTGGCGGAGAATTCCACGCACGAACCGCATCGCTTGCTGGCTTCGTCGATCGGCGTTGCTATCCCCGCAGACCGCAACACATACGGTTATCTCAGCGAGCACCACTCGTTTGGCGAGACCGAAGATTCGGCCGGGGACTACGCCGAAGAGCTCGCTGCGGAAATGCTGGCGACTACATTGAACGTTGAGTTCGATCCTGACCGGTCGTGGGATGAGAAGAAGGAGATTTATCGGATTTCGAACAAGATCGTACGCACCGCGAACGTGACGCAGTCAGCCGTGGGAGACAAGCGGGGACTGTGGACGACGGTGATCGCTTCGGCAGTGCTGATTTTCGATTGAGTTCTCAGTTCCCTGTTTTCAGCTTCTCAGTTGACAACCAAGGTCGGCGGTTTGACGTGACTGGCTGCATACGATCGCGCATCTTACGGTGCGCGATTTTCTCTTTGCGCAGCTGGACATCCCACAATATCGATGCTGTGTTGTGTCATCGGGGGAACTGTCTAGATAAGTGAACGATTCCTCGACACTCTCCGCTGTCGAGAGAATACACAATCCGGTACATGCCGCTTCCCTGCCCTATGATTTTTCGTTTCCTACGCAACTTCTCTCTTGACGAATCCTTGACATCACGTCGCGTGTGGTGATGGCACTCGTCTTGCCCGTTTGGAATCAGCCGAATCGCGGCCCACACGCGCAGTTCCTGACAGCAACAGGGCTGACGCGAATGTCAATTCAAGGAGAATGTTATGAGAGAGACTGCACGAAGCTGGCGACGGACCGGCTTCCTGTGCGCATGGCTTGCGCTCGCACTGGCGGGTACAGCCCTGGCACAAACCGATCTGGGACAGATCAGCGGCAAGGTGATCGATCCCAAGGAGGCGGTTGTGACCGATGCCACAGTGACGATCACGAACCTTGCCACCGCAACCAAACAGACCACTCAAACGAACAGTGAAGGATTGTTCGCCGTCGGCAATGTGCGCGTCGGCGAATATGAAATCAGCGTGGAGAAGACCGGCTTCAAGAAGTCAGTGCAGCGAGTGAAGGTGGAAGTCGCGCAGCGCCTTAATGTGCCGATCACCCTGCAACTCGGCGGGACCAGCGAAACCGTCGAGGTCAACGCCACCAACGTGGCCATCATCAACACGGTTTCGGCGGAGGTGTCCCATGAAATCACGGGAACGGAAATTACCAACCTGCCACTGCTGACGCGCAACCCGTACGCTCTGATGGAACTCGCGCCCGGCTCGGTGAACGCCAATGTAGCCACCGGCGACTTCGCCAACGGCCTGGGCATCTCGAACTCCGGATCGCGCGGTCGTTCGATCAACTTCCTGCTGGACGGATCAGAGAATAACGATACCTTCGCCACCGGGCCGAGCACGCTGGTGCCGGTCGATGCCATTCAGGAATTCAAACTGCAAACCAACAACATGACCGCGGAGTTCGGCCGCAACTCTCTCCAGGCCAATGTCGCTACCAAGTCCGGCAGCAATGCCTTTCATGGCTCGGCGTCAGAGTTCTATCGGGGCTCGGCGCTCTCCAGCCAGCCGATTGAAGAGAAAGCCCAGGATCCGCCCTTGCCCAAGGGGCGATTTGTCCGCAACGTGTTTGGCGCGGCTGTGGGCGGGCCAATTGTAAAGGACAAGACATTCTTCTACGGGGCGTTTGAAGGAACTCGGGTACGCGGCAATTCCAAGGACTTTTTCTACGTGCCAACCGATGCCTTTACGGCGAATGCGTCGGCGAACATGCAAGCTTACTTGACTGCCTCAGGCCCGATTCAAGCCACAGCGCTGCCCGAAGTCATCACCGCCGGCCAACTGAATGCTTTGGATGGAATCACGCTGGTACAGTCAGGCACCGATGTTCCCATCCCCGACGACACCGCCCTGTTCCAGCACGTGTTCACCACCGTACCTATCGACGGCGGTGGCGCACCACCGCAGAACACATGGTCTGCGTTCGCGCGGGGCGATCATCAGATTTCCGACCGTACCAGTCTCTCTCTGCGCTATGCCTGGTACCGACAGGAGCTATTTCCCGGTTTCACGTCCGACAGCCCTTACTCCGATTTCCGCACTGGGCAGTCGTTCCGCAGCCAGAACGCCACCATCACCCTAACGCACGCATTTAGTGCGCGGCTGTTCAGTGAAAACCGGTTCACCTTCAGCCGCACGACGCCTAACGCTCCGCTCGGCAAGGGTTCGGCCAACGTAGCTTGCTTCCTCTATGCCAACGCTACGGCGTTCACCGACCCGATTGCATTTGGCGGTTACTTGCCGCGCAGCTGCGCGGGTAATTCTCTGCCCGCTGGAGGACCGCAGAATACCTACTCGGGCTATAGCGGATTCACTTATTCTCGTGGCCGCAATGTGTGGAAGTTTGGCGGTTATTTGCGGCACCTCCGCGACAACCACACGTTTGGGGCCTTCGAGAACGGCTTCGGGCTGGGTGGAACGATGCAGTCGATGCTCGACGGCATCACCGACGGCGACTTCCGCGTGGCATTCAATCCGCATGGAGTCTTTCCCGGGCAAACCTACGATCCCGCGGTACAGGGGCCGGTGGAACCGCCCAGTTTCACGCGTCACTATCGCTACAACGAGTTTGCCTGGTATGCGGAAGATTCCATCAAGCTGCTACCGCGACTGACCCTGACGGCTGGGCTGCGGTGGGAATACTTTGGAGTGCTGCACAGCCCGGATGGCGAAAAGAACCTGGATTCCAACTTCTTTCTGGGCACGAGCGGCAACGTGTATCAGCAGATCGCCGACGGGCAATTCCGCCAGACCAACAACCTGTTTAACCAGGACTTCAACAATTTCGGCCCGCGCCTAGCGGTCGCATGGGACGTGACCGGTGACGCACGAACCGTGTTCCGCGCCGGATATGGAATGTTCTACGACGCGAACTTCGGCAACGCGCTGTTTAACGTGATCCAGAACCCGCCCGCCTATGCGGTGGTGCAGGCTCCGGGCGGCCGCATCTTCCCTAACCAATACGACACGCTGGCGGACGTGCTGGGCACGGGGACGTTCACGTATGCCAGTTCGGCCCGCATGCTCGACAAAAACATGGTCGAGGCCTACAACCAGCAATGGAATGCGACGCTGGAGCACGACCTGAACGGCAAGGGAATTCTCCTTTCTCTCGCTTATGTGGGCGCCAAGGGAGACAAACTCTATTCGCTCAACAATCTCAACCAGCGCGGTTCCTGCATTCTGCTGGACACGTGCGACGGCAATTTCCGGCTTCGGCTCAATACCGGGATTACCGGCATGAACCGTCGCGGCAATGAAGGCTTCTCGCGCTACCACTCCATGCAACTGGGCGTGAGGACGCGCGAGATCGCGCACACCGGTCTGCAGCTCAACGCCAACTACACCTGGGCCCATTCCATTGATAACTCCACGTCGTTCTTCAACGATTCGGCGTTTGACTTCAATGGAGACTTCGGCTTCGGCGATCCCTTCAACCCGGCCGCCGACAAGGGCGATTCGTCGAACGACATCCGCCATCGCTTTGCCCTGAACTACTCCTGGGAGATTCCCTGGACACGGAATCTCAAAGGCGCGTCAGGCCTGGCGTTCGGCGGGTGGATGCTGAGCGGCGTGGTGACGGCTCAAACCGGCGGCGCGTTCAGCGTGTACGAGAATCCGGGCGGATATGACGATCCGTGCAGCGCCAGTGTGGGCAATGTCTGCTTCCCCGTGGTGACGGGAGCGTTGCCGAGCCAGGATGGCAACACGCCGTCGGGCACGGCGAATCGGACGATCCTGTATGACTTCGCCAATTCTTTAACCGATCTCGGCACATTCTGCGAGGGCGATCGTGAGTGCGAAGCCGAGACCTACTTCCATCAGCCACCGGGCCTGTTCCTGCATCGGAACTCGTTCCGGACGCCAGGTTACTGGAACTTCGACGCGGCAGTGCTGAAGAACTTCGCAATTACGGAAACTGTGAAGCTGCAATTCCGCGCCGAATTCTTCAACCTCTTCAACCACTCGAACCTCTACGCCGACCCCAATACCAACCTTCTGGCTTCAGGAGAGGTTTTGGCGCGGCGCGGAGTTCCTCCCAGTCACGAACTGTACGGCACGCCGTTTGACCGGCGGAACATTCAACTCGGGCTGAGGTTGAACTTCTAGCCCAGACACGCATGACAAAAGGGGAGCCGCGAGGCTCCCCTTTCCTTTGAAGCTCTGCTGCTTATTTGTGCGCGACCGTTTTGTGCGCCTTCCCGGCAGACTTCCCGTCTTTCTCCAGTCGCTCCAGCACCGCGGACACGATCAGGGGCAGCCCAACAGTGGCGTCCACAAACACTTCGCCGAACTTTCCACCCTCTGCCGGCGGAACGAACTTTCCCCACGACACTGCCTCGCTGTATGGGCTGCCCGACAGGCCTCCCCAGTAGACGGGCTCGGGGCAAATGCGCAGACCATAGTGATAGCGTTTCAGGGGCAGGTCTTCCCCGCCCCGCCGGTGACGGAGCTCAATGAACGGGCCGAACTGCTGCGACCAATTACGGGGCACGCCGCCGCCGATGGTGAAAATTCCCAGCCGTTTCTGCGCGAGTAGCGTGGCGGCAAAATATTCCAGATCCTCGAATGGGTCGAAACGAAACCGCGGCTTGCTCTGCTTGTCGCGTTCACGGTTCGTGAGGGCGTAGTCGAGGCCAAGCTCCGAATCCGAGAAAGCAGGCACGAAGACGGGAACGTTCTGCTCGTAAGCCGACTTCAGAATGCCCCGCTGGCCTTTCGCGGTCTTCGCCAAATGCGCGCCGATGGCCCGGTTCAGCTTGTAGGAGCACATCAGTTCGTTGGCATCCCAGTTGGAAAACACGGCATGCATGACCCGTTCAACGTCGTCGAGATTCTGCTCCGGCTCGAGCGTGTCGTAGACCCGGTTGTAGCCAGCTTCATAGAGCTCTTCGTCACTGAGATCGGGGTTGTGGCGGAAATGGGCGCGCCCGGTGGCTTCGACCAGACCGTGGGCCATGAGGGCACCGGTTGAGACAATCGCGTTGACGATGCCGCGATCGATTAGCTCCGAAATGATCAGGCCTTGCTTCGCGACCGTCATCGCACCAGCCAGGGTCATCACGACGAAGCAGTCTTTGTCGCGGGCCATGGCTTCGAGCACGTCGGCGGCTTCGCCGAGCTGGCGGCCGGTGAAGGCTGTCTTCGCCATGGCGCGGACCATGTCGTCGACAGAGTGGATCTTCCTGGGATCGAGCGGCTCGAGCGGAATGAGTCGATCTGCAACCGGGTCGTGCAGCTTGCGGTCGATGCCCGCGCCTTCCTGATGATTGCCGTGTTTGGAACCATTCTTCTGTTTCAAGACAGAACCTCCCCGTGGAAGAAACACTTCCCCGGAAGAATCAATTTACTAGAAGTCACGGAGACTCGCGAACCGGGTCGGCGACCGGGACCGTTACAGCGTCTGCGCGTGCGCTTTGATATTCTAGGACCCGCGATTCCAAGGTTTTTGCGTGCGTCGGAGAGACTGTTGCCGGATAAATTCAGAGTTGCGTTGGTGCAGATGTCATGCGGCCCCGAGCCGGCCGACAACATGGCCAAGGCGTTAGCAAGCGTGGCCGACGCGGCCAAGCGCGGTGCCCACGTTGTCTGCCTGCCGGAACTCTTTCAGACCCAGTATTTTTGCCAGCGGGAAGACGCTGCGTTATTCGATCTGGCGGAGCCGATTCCGGGACCGGCAACGGAACAACTGGCCGCGGCTGCGCGTCAGAACGAAGTTGTGCTGGTCGCGTCGCTGTTCGAAAAGCGTGCGCCTGGCCTCTATCACAACACGGCGGCAATTTTCGATTCCGACGGCGCGCTGCGCGGCATCTACCGCAAGATGCATATTCCCGACGACCCGCTCTACTACGAGAAGTTCTATTTCACGCCTGGCGATCTGGGCTTCAAGTCGTTCGACACTACGGCTGGAAAGGTCGGCACGCTCGTCTGCTGGGATCAGTGGTATCCGGAGGGTGCACGACTGACCGCGCTGCAGGGGGCGGCGATACTCTTCTATCCCACCGCAATCGGCTGGCATCCGGACGAGAAAGCACAATTTGGCGTGGCGCAGCATGATGCGTGGCGCACGATCCAGCGCGGGCATGCGATCGCCAACGGCGTGTATGTCGGTGTGGTGAATCGCGTCGGATCCGAGACCGGCAACATTCGCGGCAATTCGGCTCCCGGCAAGGGGCTGGAGTTCTGGGGCGGGTCGTTCTTGTGTGATCCCTTTGGGCGCATGCTGGCCGAAGGATCGCACGACAAGGAAGAAATCCTGCTGGGTGAAGTCGACCTGCGGCACATGGAAGACATCCGGCGGAATTGGCCGTTCCTGCGCGACCGACGGATTGACAGCTACGCGCCGATCACGAGCCGGATGCTGGACGGGAAATGAGGAATGGCGCTGTTCGTCGTTCGCCATTCGCTATTCGCCAGAACCGAACCGCGAACGGCGAATAGCGAACCGCGGCCCGACGGCGGTTGTGTGCGCTTGACGCTATCCACATGATCTCTCGCATATCGAAATCGCACCTTCCCTCGTCTCTTGGCTACCGCATGCCCGCCGAATGGGAGCAGCACGAATCCACCTGGCTGGCGTGGCCGCATTTTCGCGACGACTGGCCGGGAAAGTTCGAGCCGATTCCGTGGGTCTACGCAGAGATCATTCGCAACCTGGCCAAGCATGAATGCGTCGACCTGGTGGTGAAGAGCGCGGTATTCGAGCGCCGGGCGCGAGAAGTGCTTGAAAAGGCCGACGCCCTGTCTGACAGGATCCGTTTTCACCAGTGGCCGACCGACCGCGTCTGGACGCGCGACTCGGGCTGCATCTTCCTGAAGCGAACAGAGGAAAGCGGCGGAGCCGGTTTGCTCGCGTTGAGTTTCGCGTTCAACGCATGGGCCAAGTACGACAACTACAAATTCGACGTGAAGCTGGGTGCGCGCATGGCTAAGGCTGCGGGTGCGCGCGTGGTGAAGCCCTATTCTGGAGATCATCGCGTCGTGCTCGAAGGCGGCTCGATTGACGTCAATGGCAGCGGCACCCTGCTGACCACCGAGGAGTGCTTGCTCTCAACGACGCAGCAGCGCAATCCGCCGATGGACCGCGTGGCTTACGAGCAGATGTTTGCCGACTACTTCGGAGTGCAAACGGTGATCTGGCTTGGCGAAGGGATCGCCGGCGACGATACCCACGGCCACGTCGATGACATCACGCGCTTTGTGGCGCCCGGCAGGGTCGTCACCATGGTCGAAACCAACGCGCAGGACGAAAACTACTCCGCGTTACAAGGAAACCTGGGCCGACTGAAGGCCGCGCGCACGACTGATGGCCAGAAGCTCGAGCTCGTCGAAATTCCCATGCCGAGACCGGTCGTCTTCGAAGGACGACGCCTTCCCGCCAGCTACGCCAATTTCTACATCGCGAATGGCGTCGTGCTGGTGCCAGTTTTCAACGATCCGAACGACCGTATCGCTTTGAACACTCTGGCTGATGTGCTCCCCGATCGCGACGTTGTCCCGATCTATTCCGGCGATTTCATCTGGGGATTTGGGGCGATGCACTGCATGACGCAGCAGCAACCCGGCGACAAGGCATACAATATAAGCATCATGTGATGCTATAATCAGTGCCTGGACGTTCCATGAGAACCACCCTCGCGCTGGATGATGATCTCGTACGAATGGCCCAGGAATTCACTGGGGTAGCGGAAAAGACGGCTCTGATTCGTGAAGCGCTCAAAGCCCTGATCGAGCGGGAGAGCGCTCGCAGGTTGGCTTCCCTGGGAGGCACGATGCCGGGGCTGAAGAAAATTCCGCGTCGCCGGAACGGGGCGAGAGTGCGGACAAATTGATTCTTGCCGACACCTCGATCTGGATCGATCACCTCCGCTTGGGCGACAAGGAGATGCGCAAGCACCTGAACCAGGGACAGGTTGTCATTCATCCTTTCATTATTGCGGAACTTGCTCTCGGCTCCCTGAAGGACCGCGCCCGGACGCTGGGGCTGCTGGACTTGTTGCCGCAAGTGCGAGTGGCACAGATGAACGAAATACGAGCGACAATCGAGGCTCGTCGTTTGTACAAACTCGGGGTCGGTCTCACCGATGCGCACCTGATTGCCTCTGTCTTTCTCAACCCGTCGACACTTTTGTGGACGAGAGATAAGCAACTCCGCAAAGTTGCGGTGACGCTCGGCATTCACGCCCGCCTGACCTAAGAAATAGAGGGGGCTCTTCAGTCGCGACTCTCTCATCCTTCATTTACACTCTACCCGTGCACGCCGAAATCATCGCCGTGGGCTCGGAGATGCTCACGCCCCACCGTCAGGACACCAATTCGCTCTACCTGACTGGGAAGCTGAACGACCTCGGCGTCGAGGTGCGCTTCAAGAGCGTCGTGGGTGATCTGGCCGAGGATTTGACTGCTGTGGCCAAGCTCGGCATGCGGCGGTCAGACATCATCATTTTCATGGGCGGACTCGGTCCTACCGAGGACGACCTCACGCGGGAAGCCGTGGCTGAGGCGCTTGGGTTGAAGCTTGTGCGCGATCCAGCAATCATCGCGAAACTCGAAGAGCGTTTTGCCAAGCGCGGCTACAAGTTCTCACCCAACAATGCCAAGCAGGCCGACGTGATTGAGAGCGCGACCGTCCTCCCGAATGCGAATGGGACGGCTCCGGGACAGTGGATCAGCGGCAAGTACGACGGCAAAGACCGCATCCTGATCCTGCTGCCGGGGCCGCCGATGGAACTCAAGGGACTGTTTGAAGCCGAATGCATCGCACGGTTGAAGGCGAAGATTCCAGAGCTGCATATTGCGGTGCGCGAGCTGAAGATCGCGCTGATGCCGGAATCGCAAGTCGACGCAAAAGTAGCGCCCATTTACAAGACGTACACCGACGTACAAACCACGATCCTGGCCGGCGCCGGCGAGATTCAACTTCATCTGCGCTGCCAGAAGCCGTCGCAGGCCGAGGCGGAGGTCCGCGTGGAAGAACTGGCGGAAAAAATCGAAAACGAACTGGGCGACGCGGTGTTTTCCCGCAAAGGCGAGAGTCTCGAACAGATTGTCAGCTACCTGCTGCAGATGCGGGGCATGACGCTCGCCGTGGCCGAGTCGTGCACCGGAGGACTGCTGGCGCAGCGTATCACTTCGATCAGCGGAAGTTCGCGTTACTTTCTCGGCGGTGCGATTGTCTACTCGAACGAGTTGAAGACGCAGTTCTCCAACGTTTCCAAGGCACTCATCGACAAGCACGGCGCGGTCAGCCGAGAAGTGGCCGCTGCGCTGGCAGAAGGCATTCGCAAACGCTGCCTGTCGAGCTACGGGATCGGGATCACTGGAGTGGCGGGTCCGACCGGGGGTACGGAACAGAAACCGGTCGGCCTGGTCTATGTCGCCCTCGCGGGCGATGAAGGCACGCAGGTCGTGGAACGCAATTTCCCGGGCGACCGCAAGCGCGTCCGCTGGTTCGCCACGCAGCAGGCGCTGGAGATGGTGCGGAGGGCCCTGATCTAGCGTCTTTCCTATGCGCGCACCTCCGCGTCCTTGCTGGCTTCGAGTAAAGCTTGAACCACCAAGGACGCAAAGGTGCACGAAGGAAACGTGCAACCATGAGAATCTTCGTCGCGATCGACCTTGATCGAGAAATCCGCGATAAGATCGGGCGGTTTCTTGAAGGCGCACGTCCCTTCGCTCCGGACGCGCGCTGGGTTTCGGCGGAGTCCCTGCACGTCACGCTGAAATTTGTCGGCGAGCAGAAGCCGGAGCAGGTTGAAGCCATCAAGCAGCAACTGAGTCAGATACAGGGTGAGACCATCGAAATACGTTTCAGCGGCTACGGCTTCTTCCCCACTCCGCGGTCGCCGCGCGTGTTCTGGATCGGCATCCAGGCGGGACCCGAACTCGGCCGCCTAGCGGCCAGGATCGATGCAGCAACGGCTGAACTCGGGGTTCCGCGGGAAGAGCGGGCCTTCAGTCCCCACTTGACCCTGGCCCGAGGAGGCGGCGGGTCGGGCGCGCCAAAATGGCGGAAAGGCGACGGCCCGAACGCGGCATTTACCGTGCTGCAGAAGCGCCTGGAAGCCATGACCGGGATTGACTTCGGTACAATGACGGCCCGCGAGTTTTTTCTCTATCAGAGCCAGCTCTCGCCGAAGGGCTCAAAGTATACGAGGCTGGATCGATTTGACTTGCAGTAGCACACGACGATGAATTTCCTGATGCCCATCATTCCGTATCTGGCCGCCATGGCGATGAGCTACTTGTTGGGCTCGATTCCCTTTGGATATCTGCTGGTGCGCGTCTTTCGCGGAGAGGATGTGCGCGCCAGTGGCAGCGGAAACATCGGCGCTACAAACGTCGCCCGCAGTTCGCCGGCTTTGGGGGTGGCGACGCTCGTGCTGGATGCCGCCAAGGGCCTGGTAGCCGTGCTGTTGACGCGCGCCTTGTTTGCAGGACCGCACCAGAGACTGGTCATGACAGCGGCGGCGCTCTGCGCTATGGTGGGTCACATGTTTCCTGTCTGGCTCAAGTTTCGTGGCGGCAAAGGCGTGGCAACGGGGCTGGGTTCGTTGGCCATCCTCGCGCCAAAGTCGGTTCTATGCATGGTCGGCGTGTTCCTGGTGCTGGTGGCGGCGCTACGTTACGTTTCACTGGGCTCGACAGTGGCCGCGGTGGTATTCCCTCTGTTGGTGTGGGGACTGCATGAATACGCCGAGTCTGGACAGTTGCTTCTCATCGCGGCAGTCTCCCTGCTGATTATCTGGAAGCACCGGCACAACCTCGGCCGCCTGATATCGGGGTCGGAACCAAAACTGGGAGGGCACCAAGGGTGAGCCGCATTGCCATTATCGGCGCCGGCGCATGGGGCACTGGGTTGGCCATCGTGTTGGGACGCAAGGAAGGCCACGCGATCCGTATCTGGGCGAATGAGCCCGAAGTGTGCGACAGCGTAGCGAAACGCCGTATCAATGAGCTGTTTCTGCCCGGGTTCTCTCTGCCTGCGGACGTTCAAGCGACGAACGACCTGGCGGGCGCGCTCGAAGGTGCCGAAATTGTCGTTAGCGTGATGCCCTCGCAGCACTGCCGCAGGCTGTTCGAACGCATGGCGCCGAACCTGAGTCCGCGGATGTTGTTCGTCAGCTGTACCAAGGGACTGGAGGATGGATCTTTACTTCGCATGACGGAAGTGATCGCCGACGTACTGCGGGTGCGCAAGTTCACTCCTCGGATCGGGGCGCTCAGCGGACCGTCATTTGCGAAAGAAGTGGCACGGGGCGATCCGACCGCAGTCACGATCGCGTCCGCTGACAGCGAACTGGCTCGCGCGGTGCAGCAAGCCTTCAACGATTCCCGGTTCCGTGTGTACACCAACGACGATGTGATCGGAGTCGAGCTCGGGGGCGGTCTGAAGAATGTCATCGCGATCGCTGCCGGAATCTGCGACGGGCTTAACCTGGGACACAATTCGGTGGCGGCTTTGATCACTCGCGGCCTGGCCGAAATGGCGCGGCTTGTCATTGCCTGTGGCGGACGTCTCGATACGATGGCTGGACTCGCCGGGCTCGGCGATCTGGTTCTGACCTGTACCGGGGATCTGTCGCGCAACCGCAGCGTAGGTGTGGAACTGGGTAAGGGCCGCAAACTTCCGGACATCATTGCGGGCATGCATGGGGCTGTTGCCGAGGGCGTCTTTACGACCCGAGCGGCGCTACGACTGGCGCACAAGAAAGGCGTCGAGATGCCCATCACTGGGCAGGTCTATGCCATTCTCGAGGATGGCAAATCACCGCAGCTTGCTATTGAAGAACTGATGACGCGGGCCGCCCGAAGCGAGGTCTAATCCCGGAGTGACGGCGATGGCGAGGTCGGCTCGCGACCGTCGGCGCTACTCTGTCACCGCGTGCTCTCTGTGTCCAGCGTGGTTATGGGCCTCAGCCTTCCATGGTTGAAACGTCGCCGACGTCAGTCCCGAGTTCTTTTGCCTTCAAGAAACGCCGCAGGATTTTTCCCGACCGCGTCTTGGGCAAGGCGGTCACGAACTCAATGGCGGACGGTGTAGCGATGGGCCCCAATTCTCTGCGGACATGCTCTGTCAGTGTTGCCGCAAGTGCTTCAGATGGAGTGTGATCCCCGCGACACTGCACAAAGCACCTGATGGTCTCCCCCTTGAGAGCGTCGGGGATTCCTATTGCTGCCGCTTCGGCGACTGCCGGGTGCGAGACCAGGGCGCTTTCGACTTCGGCGGTGCCGATGCGATGACCGGCCACGTTCAGCACGTCGTCGGCGCGGCCCAGAACTGAGATGTAACCGTCTTTGTCTTTGAGAGCCACGTCACCGGTCACATAGCATCCCGGGATCATTTGCCAGTCGCGCTCATAGCGCGCTGCATTGCCCCACACCGTGCGCAGCATGTGCGGGAACGGACGCTTGAGGACGAGGCGTCCGCCGACGTTGGGCGGGGTGGACCTGCCTTCTTCATCGACCACGTCGGCCTCGGCACCTGGCACAGACACGCCGCATTTTCCAGGACGCATCGGATAGGTCGGCGGAGTACCGATGGCCGGCCCACCGAGTTCGGTCTGCCACCAGTTATCGATCACGTATCCCCACTTGCCGTCTCCAGCCAGATAGGTCTGGGCCCATCGCCAGGCTTCGGGATTGAGGGGCTCGCCGGCGCAGGCAATCACGCGCAGCGAAGTCAGGTCATATTTTTGCGGATACTGCTCGCCGTAGCGCATGAACATCCGCAAGGCCGTCGGAGCGGTGAAGATCTTGGTCACGCCGTAGCGTTCCACGATCTCCCAAGCCACTCCGGGATGCGGAAAATCAATCGCGCCCTCACGAAACAGTGTCGTTACGCCTGCGCAGAGCGGCGCATAGACGATGTAGGAATGCCCTACCACCCAGCCAATGTCCGACGTACACCAGAAAATGTCGCGCTCGCCGACATCGTAGTAGCTACGCAGATGGTAGGTCGTGCCGACCATATATCCGCCGTGCACGTGCAGTACGCCTTTCGGCTTTCCGGTCGAGCCTGAGGTGTACAGAAGGAAGAGCGGGTCTTCGGAGTCCATCTCCTCGGCTGGACATTCGGACGGGAACTTCATGAGCTCGTTGTAATCGATCTCGCGGCCGTTGGTGAGTTCGACCGCACGGCGCGAAAACACGACAACCTTCTGCACAAATTCCAGGCCGTCGAGCGCCTCGTCGACGACGGGCTTCAACGGCACAGTTTTGCCGCGGCGGAAGCCAACGTCGCCGGCAATGACGACCTTCGCCTCGGCGTCGACGATGCGATCTCTCAGCGCCGTGTGCCCCAGTCCTGCGTATACGACCGAGTGAATCGCGCCGATGCGGGCGCACGCCAGCATCGCCACGACTCCCTCGAATGTAAGCGGCATATAGATGACGACGCGGTCGCCCTTCACGACTCCCAGCGATTTGAGGCCATTGGCAAAGCGGCAGACCTGGCGATAGAGCTGGCCATAGGTGACGATGCGTTCGGTCCCGTCCTCAGCAAGCCAAATATAGGCCGCGCGATTGCGGCGTTCGGAGTTCGCGTGGCGGTCGAGCGCGTTGATCGTGATGTTGGTTTTGGCACCGACAAACCACTGGTGATGTACGCCGTCCCAGTCGAGGACCTTGGTCCATGGTTGCGTCCACGTGAAGCGGCGGGCTTCGTCGGCCCAGAATCCGTCCGGATCCTTCAGCGAGCGCTCGAATTCAGCCGCCCAGTTTCTGGTCAGGACCTGATCGAGAACCACTTTTGGGGCGGGATATTCTTCTTCAATCGAGAGCAGGTTGGAGATGCCAGTGTTCACCGGGGACGCAGCCATAAGGCTCCTTCGTTCATGCATACGGGGCCGCAAGGGCCCGCAAAATGCTGCGATTCTTGACCATGATCGCACGTGAGGCAGTGATCTGGGTCACAAGGGGTTGTGTGGTGGCACGGCACCGCCGTCCGGCTTCCGCGATGAATGCACCGGGGCTGAGCTCCATGCGGCAACGTCGCCAGGCTTTTGGAGGGCAGGTTTTTCGATCAAGGCGGGGAATCTGGGAGAGAGGAAACGTCTCGAGCGCCGCTCAGGGACTGCTGGTAACTGGCACGATAGGCATTCAGGACATCGGAAAGTGAGATCACGCCCTCCAGTTCGCGGGGCTCTGCCCGATGGGTCACGGGAAGGACGGTACGCTCGTCCAGATGTCGGAGAGCAGTCTCCAACGGAAGGTCGGGATAGAGATGCGGGACAATCGGATTGGAGAACGCTTCCCGTAGCGCAAGGTCTGCGCGGCCGTCTTCCGCCGCTCGCGCAAGGGCCTGTCTGCTGGTGACTCGCCAGCCTGACCAGCGCGGCCGGATGAAGACATTGTCGCCGTTGGTCCCCTCAATTTTCTGAAGAGCTTCGGCGACGGTGTCGCGTTCTTCAACAACCGGCACGCGAGGCGGTCTCATCGCGTCTTCCACCCGCAGTGTCGTCTCTTCTCGCTGCTCCTCCATCGAGGGTAATTCCAACCCGTCCTGGCGAGTCAGAATGTCGAATAGGGGTGTGGGCTGCAACGAACGGGAGATCACATAGGCGAAGGTGTTGGCGATCATCACCGGCACAATGATGGAATAGTTTCCGCTGACTTCCAGAACCATGAAGACGGAAGTCATGGGCGCGCGCAGGAAACCCGCAAACAAGACGCCCATGCCAACCAGGGCATAGGTTCCGATGGAACCAGTGAGGTGCGGAAAAAAGATGCGTTCCACTCCGCCGACGGCGCCTCCCAACATGGCACCGATGAAGAGCGTGGGCGCGAACATTCCTCCTGGAGTCCCACTCACGAAGGAGGCAATTGTGGCTAAAATCTTCAGGCCCGCGAGCAGGCCGAGGACGCGCCATGTGAACTGGTCGTGCAAGGCCTGATCGATGAACTGATAGCCCGCGCCCATCACTTGCGGCGCGCCCAAATAACCGATGATTCCAATCAATAAACCTGCCATGGCAGGCTGGAGGTACTGAGTCCACCGGGGGAGGGCCCGGAGGCGGGGCCGGAGTGCGCCGATCCCCTTGGCGAATACGACTGAGGCAACACCACCGATGATTCCCAAGACTGCATAGGCAAGAAGTTCGCTGGGCCGGGTAACCTCGAGTGCAGGAATCCGAAACATCGCCTCGGCGCCAAGGAACCAGCGCATCACCACCACGCTGGAAACTGCCGACAACACCACGGAACCGAGGATCGCCGCGCTCCAGCGCCCAATCACTTCTTCGATAACGAACAACACCGCTGAAATCGGCGCGTTGAAAGCTGCCGCCAATCCGGCCGCGGCCCCGACGGGAGCGATGAGGCGCAACTTCTCCCGTGACAGGTTCAGCGCTCGCCCGACAGACGACGCCAAACTGGCTCCGATCTGCAGCGAAGGATCCTCCGGGCCCAGCGACTGGCCGGAACCGATGGCTAACGCCGAGGTGATGAACTTGCCCAGCGCCGTCCGAAGCGGAATGAATCCGTTGTAGATGTAGAGAGCGGCCTTGGTCTGATTGACTCCGCTCCCTCGGACCGCGGGAAAGATCCAGATGACCAAGACGGCAACTGCCAGACCTGCAAGCGACGGAGCCACGATCGTGCGCCAACCGGAAGGGCTCAGGGCCGAGCCCAATAATGCCAGGCGGGTCCATTCGATCGTAATCCGAAAACAAACGACTGCGAGCCCGGCTAGAACGCCGATGACGATGGAGAGGACCAGAAAGAATCGGTCCTCTCCCAACCAGAACGTGGAGGCCCCGGGCGCGGCTTGCGAGGATGACGTGCGCCGATCAACCTCCGCAAGCGACCCGTGCGTATTCACGTCCGCCGGACTCATCGATCTACTCCTTCGCGGTCTTTCGCGATCAACCCCAACGCCGTGTCGGTGGTCGTCTTGTTTCCGCACGCTTCCGTTCTTGATTCGATTTGGAAGACGAGATCCATGACATCGTTGCGTAAATCTTCAGAATTGCGCAGGCGTCGAGCATTGACCGAGGATTGAATCTTGACCCATTGCGCAGATTGGAGCTGCAGATCATTTTTTGGCGGCGTGGCCGCCAGGTCAACACCCTCCTTCTGCGCGCACTGCTGCAGGCGATCTCCTGCGCGCCGGAAGGCTTCGACAACTCGAGCGGCTCGCTGCGACTCCGATATTCCACGGCCGAAAGGATCCAGCTGTCGCACAGCCGCGGTGGTATCTACCAGGGTCTGCAGATGGGGATCCGTCGCTCCAGCCGCAACCGCCTCCTGGAGAAAGGATTCGGCAGTCCGATACTGGTGCAACTGGAACGACGCTTCGCCGGCGCCCGCTAATGCCTCAGGATTTTTCTCGTCCTCCTTGAGCACCAGGCGATAGAGCTTGAGGGCGTTTGCATAGTCGGGTACAACCATGAACAGAGCTGCGGCACGCAGTTGCAGGGATGGATCAACGGGCAATCCGGACTGGAGCACGATCAATTCCGCTTGCGCCTGCGCTCTCCCGTCTTCGTGCAAGAGATGCTCGATGAGTTCGAACCGCGCCGCTGTGCGATGCGCAATCGGATCCTCTTCCCATGCGCCATAGATCGCTCCGTGATAGAACTGCAAGACCTGGGAGGAATCGCCCTTGCGGGCAGCCAGGCGCGCGAGTTCAAGATTGATCAACCCCGACCCCGGTTCCTGATCCCACAAGCTGAGAAAATACGCTCGCGCTTCGTCGGTGCGGTTCGCAGCCGACAGCGCCTGGGCCAGGCGGATCTGAATTAACTGGTTCTCACGGGAATACAGCAGAGCATTGCGAAAGTCCGCGATGGCTTCGAGGGGACGGTTTGCCGCCATTTCCCTCTCGCCGCGTGCAAACCAGCGCTTCCCCAGTACTTGTTCGTGCGCCTTGTAGTTGGCGGCGAGGAAGTGCGTAACCAGCAGGAGTCCGATGCCGATGACAAAGAGGACGAAAAACGAGATCAGTTCCCCGCGACGAAGATGTTTCCATATCTCCCAGTCAGTCCAGCGCCGGAAGCTCATACATCCGATACTAGCAGACCTGTTTTGAACGGAAACGAACGGTCAGGTCGCTTCTCCGGCGCAACTGTCAGGCCTGGGTGAGTTCTGCTCCATCGGCAGGAGTGCTTTCAATCCGGCCGGTATCCTAGCCGTCCAATTCATACTCCAGGTATTCTCCCCTGGTTTGCTGCGGCAAGAGCAACAGGGGATCGCTCAGGAGCTCGTACGCATCTTTGAGGGTCATCCACTTCCTCCCTGTCGAGAGATGCGCGGAGCAGGGCTCAGGGTCAACTGTTGTGGTGCCCGGAGACGGAATCGAACCGTCACGTCCGGTTAGGGACCCGGGATTTTAAGTCCCGTGCGTCTGCCAGTTTCGCCATCCGGGCCTGAGGCCACTCCTCAGTTTACCGAATCCCGTGTCGGGAGAAGAAAGATTACGGGTCGCAACATAACATCGGACGGATTTGACGCGGCCCGCATGCATCCGCCACTATCATCAGCGAATCCAATGCAGCACGGCACAACCTGCATGAAGATCGGGATCACCTGTTATCCAACCTACGGCGGCAGTGGCGTGGTCGCAACCGAGCTGGGCCTGGAACTGGCGCGGCGCGAGCATGAGGTCCATTTCATCTCCTATTCGCAACCCATTCGCCTGACCGATGGCGCGCCCAATATTCACTACCACGAGGTTGAGGTCTCGCGGTATCCGTTGTTTGAGTATCCGCCCTACGATCTCGCACTGGCCACGCGCATGGCCGAAGTCTCGCAGCTCTACGAACTCGATCTGCTGCACGTTCACTATGCCATCCCCCACTCGGTCAGCGCCATGCTTGCAAGTCAGATGCTGGCGGCGACACCGCCCCGTCGCAAACTGCCGTTCGTAACCACCCTGCACGGCACGGATATCACTCTGGTCGGCCTGGATCGCTCCTATCTGCCGATTACCCGCTTCTCGATTGAGCAGAGCGATGGCGTCACCGCCGTATCGCAATACCTGCGTGCCCGCACCATCAAAGTTTTTGACATCAAGAACCCCATCGAAGTCATTCCCAACTTCGTGAACTGCGACGAATATCTGCGCAAGCCCGAGTGGCAGGAGGAACGGCGCGAGTACGCGACGGACGACGAGCGCATCCTGGTCCATCTCTCCAATTTTCGACCGGTGAAGCGGGTGCTCGATGTCATCGAAATCTTCGACCGTGTTCGCAAAAAGATTCCCTCAAAGTTGTTACTGATCGGCGACGGTCCGGATCGTTCCCAGGCGGAGTGGCTGGCGGTACAGAAAGGCATTCACGAGCACGTGTTGTTTCTCGGGAAACAGGATCGGGTGCAGGAGAAGCTGGCCATTTCCGACGTGATGCTGCTGCCCAGCGAACTGGAATCATTCGGGCTGGCGGCGCTGGAGGCGATGGCCTGTGAGGTGGTCCCGATCGCGACCCGGGCTGGAGGCGTTCCCGAGGTGGTGGAGCACGGCGTCACCGGGTTTCTCGCCGACGTAGGAGACGTCGAAACCATGGCTCGCTACGCGATCGAGTTGCTTGGCGACCAGTCGCGCTTGCGTCAGATGGGTAGGCAAGCCCGCGAAGGTGCCCGAGCACGTTTCTGCACCAGCAAGATTATTCCGCTTTATGAAGAATTTTACCGGCGGGTGCTGGAGCGAGGGGCGTAGTCGTGAGCAGGTCATCGGTGTTCGGCAGTACCGGCAGGCGCAGTCGTATCTGGGTGCCCACGCCGTCGCGGCTTTCAATCATCATCTTGGCGGCTTCCCCGTACAGGACTTTGAGCCGTTCGGCGACGTTCGCCATGCCGATTCCGGTACTCCCGAAGCCGTTCGGTTTCTCCAGCAGGTGAGCCGCCGCCATCCCCACGCCATTATCCTCGACTTCAATCACCAGGCGGGATTTGATGAGCCGGCTGCGCAAGGTAATGCTGCCTCCATCCACCTTGGGCGCGAGCCCGTGCTTGATACAGTTTTCCACCAGCGGCTGCAGCAACATGCTAGGAACCATGACTTCCAGCGACGCCGGGTCCAACTCCTTCAGCACGCGCAATTTGTCACGGCCGAAGCGCACTACTTCGATATCGAGGTAATTGTCGATGAATTCCACTTCCTCGCGCAGCGGCACGAACGAGTCGGTGCTGTTCAACAGGCGCCGGAGGATGGTCGCGAGCTTCAGGATCATCTCCCGCGCAGTGTCCGGATCGAAACGGACCAGAGAAGAGATCGTGTTCAGGGTATTGAAAAGGAAGTGGGGATTGATCTGGTTCTGCAGCGCCACCATCCGTGCCTGCAGCAGGAGGCGCTCCTGCTCTTCGAGCTTGATCTGGATGCGGACGCCGTTGAAGATTTTCAACTCGGTGCCGACGACCATGACCACGGAAAGGTAGATCGCGCCCTCGACCCACAGGTTCGAGCTCTCAAGGCTGAAGATCGAATTGGGTTGAAAGCGGGCGATTTCGGCCTGCAGGAACCGCAGTCCGACAATCGTCAGCAGAAAGGCAATCTGCCAGTCGAACAGGCGAGGCACGGGCAGATTGCGACGGATCCAGCGATAGATGCTGAGATCGATAAACGGGGAAAAAGACCAGATGTCTTCCTGATCCGGCGCCACTCTCCGTAGCTGCCCTGCGAGCACGCCGCAGAGGACATCAAAAGGGAGCGCCGCCCACTCGCCGTGCAGGACCGCCGGCAGAGCCATGAGCGCACCGCCGACTCCACCCGAAAGACGGCCACCGAGGATCCCGAGCAACAGGGTAGTCTCCAGAGAAAGGTCTCCGGCAAGAAAGCTCGGGGCGCTGAAACGAATCCACACGCCGACGGCAATGGGCAAAGCCATCCAGAGCGCGAGATAGATTTTGTGCCGGGTATCGCGCTGCTCCAGGAAGAGCAGCTTTTTGAATTCCTTCGAACGAACCAGCGCACTCGACACCGCGGCGGCGACACCCAGTTTGATCAGAAGATTGACGAGAATCAGCCGCGCTTCCATTGCATCCTTGTTTCCAGGAGACTACTGGGCCGAACGCAGATTCAAGCCCCGATTGTACGCGCGGCTTGCTGCAAAAGTTGGCCGATATCCGTGCCCGCGGGAACTCCACCCTGAGCGAAGTGGCGGCTGCCACCACCGCGACCACTCACGGAAGTCAGCACCTGCTTCAGCAACGCCCCCATATCTGCCGCACCGTCCGCCGATTGAGCAAACACAAGGCTGGGCGGATCCATCTTGCTCGCCACCAATGCGACAGCCGGAGTGCCGGCGCGAGCAACTTTCTGCGCGAACAGCTTGGCGAAGGTGAGGTCACGGTCGGCGAAGGTGCGGACAACGATCCTCCGGCCGCTCTGCTCGCCTGCACGATGTAACGCCTCCATCGCCGTGGTCTCGGCCAATTGCTCCAGTGCTTCCTCTTTCTGGCGGCGCAGCAGTTTGGCATCGTCGAAACTCTTTCGCACCTGTGCAGGGACGTCCCCCAGTTGCGTCGAAAAGAGTCCGGCGGCTTCGCTGAGCGCGGAGTAATCACGGCGCGCGGCGCGAACAGCGCGTTCTCCGCAGACGAACTCGACGCGCATCCCCTGGCGGACTCTCTCGGTCTTGCGCAACAAAATCGAGCCGATCCGCCCAGTGGCGCTGACATGCGTTCCGCCGCAAGCTGACAGATCGTAGTCGGCGATCTCGATCAGCCGGAGTTGGTCGCGATCGGCAGGCGGAAGCTTCCTCAGTCCGAGGCGTTCGGCTTCCTCGCGAGAAACAAAACGAATGCTGACCGGACGATTCTCGAACACAATTTCGTTGGCTCGCTTCTCGGCAGCAACGACCTGTTCGGGGAGGAGCGAGTCGGTTGCCAGGTCGATTGAGCAAGAGTCGTCCCCCATGTGAAAGGAGACCGTCGGCATCTGAAAGAGCTCAATGAAGGCAGCGGACAGGACGTGCTGTCCGGAATGCTGCTGCATGTGGTCGCGGCGGCGTTCGACGTCGATGGTACCGTGGACGCTCGCGCCCACCGCCAATTTGGTCGGGGCTTCGAGATAATGCACGACCCGGCCGTCTTCCGTCTCGGCAACTTCCGCGACTCGGGCGCGCTCATCCCCGTTGCCCAGCCAGCCCGTGTCGTAGATCTGTCCTCCGCTGGTGGGATAGAACGCGCTCCGATCGAGCGTGACCTGCACACGTTCCCCGGCAGACGCGGGCGGAACGACCTCGGCCACCGCGGCGTCGAACTCGCAAAGGTCAGGATTCGAATAATAGAGCCGATTGGTCATTGCATTCTCTGTGGCAGGCGGACAAAAAAGCCAGGCACCGGCAACCCACTGCACACGCAAGAGCCCGTTACCGTTGCTTCCTTCCGGACCTGGCGGGGTTGGCGGGAAAACGTCGCGCGGGACCGATGCCTGACAGGTAATTCTAGCAAGGTTTCATGTGCAGAGGGCGCAGCGGAGCACGGGTTTTCCGCCACCGGAGGTTCTCGAATTGCATCCAACCTGTATCATCATTGGCACCTCTTTGAGTTCACGACGATTGCGATTCATGAAACGACGGCCCAGCCTCGAACTTCTCGACACCGATGCCGGCACTCCGCGGGAAGTCGCCGCTTCCCTGCGCGACCTGCAGATGTTCAATCAGTTCTTTGGCGGCGTCCGGACCAGCGCGAACATGGTTCGGCGCGCGATAGGGGAGAGGACTGGTGCCGCGATCTCGCTGCTTGAAGTGGCGGCGGGCGCCGGCTACGTTCCTGCGCAGATCCGCCGGCGTCTTGCTCCTCAACTTGACTTGACAATCACCTTACTCGACCGGGCTCGCACACACCTGAACGGAAATCGCCGCGCGGTCGCAGGGGATGCGCTGGCGTTGCCGTTCGCCGATTCGTCTTTCGACCTCGTGAGCTGCAATCTGTTTGTCCACCATCTGGCGCCGCAGGATTTTCAGAGTTTCGTACGGGAAGCGCTACGGGTCGGCCGGATTGCGGTCCTGGTTAACGACGTCGTTCGCCACCCGCTGCACCTGGCGCTCACCTATGCCGGGTTCCCTCTCTATCGCAGCCGGATTACCCGCAATGACGCTCCCGCTTCGGTGCGGCAGGGATACACAGTCGCGGAAATGCGCGAGCTACTGAAGCCTCTGGGTATCCCGCGGATCGAAATATCAACCCATTACCTGTATCGCATGGGCATCATCGCCCGGAAGCAAGCATGAGCGATTCGTACGATCTCATCGTGATTGGCGGAGGGCCGGCGGGTACGTCTGCCGCCATCACCGCGGCCCGCGACGGGTGGCGTGTACTTCTGCTGGAGAAGGATCGCTTCCCACGCCACAAAGTGTGCGGCGAATTCGTTTCCGCCGAATCCCTGAGCCTGTTGCGTTGGCTGTTGGGCGATTCCCAGGATACACTGTTTGAACAGGCGCTTTTTCTGGTGGAGTCGCGGCTTTTTCTTGACGGCCGCACGGTGCGAGTTCCGGTGAGCCCCGCGGCGGCCAGCATTACACGCTACGATCTGGACTTTGCGCTCTGGGATGCGGCACGCCGCGGCGGAGTCGTCGCCCTTCAAAAAACCGCGGTGCAACGGATCGAACGTGGAACGGGATTCCGAGTCGTGACCTCTGCCGGCGAATTCTCGGGACGCGCGCTCGTCAACGCTTCCGGCCGCTGGTCGAACCTCAACCGCCAGCCGCACGGCGCGAATGGATCACGCTGGCTCGGTCTCAAAGCACATTGCCGCGGCGAGATGGAGCCAAGCGTTGATCTTTACTTTTTTGATGGAGGTTATTGCGGCGTTCAGCCTGTTCGAGCTTCCGATGATGGCGCGGTGCTCAACGTGTGCGCTCTATTTCGTCCGGGAGTAGCGGATACATTCAACGATCTACTGCGCTGCCATCCTGCGCTTGAGAGTCGAAGCCGCAACTGGAGCACCGTCTTCCCTTCCCTTTCGACGTTTCCGGTGATGTTCCGGGATCCACGGCCCGTCTCCGATCTGGTGCTGAACGCTGGTGATGCGGCCGGTTTCGTGGACCCGTTTGTCGGGGACGGCATCTCCCTGGCTCTGCGAGGAGGCAGCCTTGCGGCGAAGAATTTGTCTACATTTCTCCGCGGCGAGTGCGAACTGGCTGAGGCAGGCAGCGCGTACCAGCGTGCGTATCGACGCGCCTTGCGGCCGGTGTACAGCTTCTCTTCTCTATTCCGAAAGTTCCTTGGCTTTCCTCGGTCCATGCGCACGCCACTCCTGGCTGCGTGTGAACGCAGTCCACGCCTGGCGCAATACCTGGTGAAGGCCACGCGCTCCAGATCGACGGAATCGCGCCTTAGCACCGAGTACGGTGCGGGAGGTTAATGGCAATCAGGATTGGCAACAAAACACTCTTGCCCGTTGAGATCAGGATCAGCGTACCAGCAGAACTTCGCGGATAGCGTCGCGCGCCAGGAAGAATTTGATCGAGGCAAAATCGCGAAAGAGATTTTCGATGTGCCGGTTATTGAACACGCGTTGCAGCCGTGGCGTCCCCTTTTCGGGCAGGCGCACTTCCTGCATCTCCAGCATGTCGGTGCCGGTTATGTGGAAGCGGTAGCAGGGCGAATCGGGGCCTGCGTCCCGGGTATGGAAGAAGGCGAGCAGTAAGCCGCCTGGCTTCATTACCGACCAGAGGCGGTCAATCATCGGCTTCACGAGGTTTTCTTCCATATAGTCAGGCAGGTTCCAGACCAGGACAATGTCAAACAAGCTGTTCTGGTACGTCAGGTTCTCATCGAGAAACTTCTTGCTGTCGACAATGAGCTTGCCGCTCTCATCCTTGACCTGCAGGTCAGGATCGACCGACGCCCGGAGCAGGTCTTCGCTGTAATTCTTGTGTCCCTTGGCGGTGAGGAAATTGATGTTGTTGGCCGAAGTGGAGCCCAGATCAAGCACGTAGAGTGCTTCCCCGCTGTTGAGGAGCCGGGAGATTTCCCCCATGCCGCTGGAACGGCGCATCCGCTTCTGCGGAACCGCGGGCGCCGCGGCCTGGTCCGAAGAACCTCGAAAGAGTTTCATCACGCTTTCAGCTACTGATGCCATTGAGGACTGCAGCCGGTAAACTCCATGCCGGCAGCCTAGGAGGCTACCGCTTTCCCCGGCTCTTTCTGAATGTCCACTTTACCCTGGAAATTGGCGCCGTCTTCGATGGCGATGCGTTGTGCAACGACGTCTCCACTTACGACCGCCGATTTCCTGAACTCCACGCGGTCCGAAGCGTTGATTTTCCCGTCCAGCTTGCCTTGGACGGTAACGCCTTTGGCGCTCACGTTCGCTTTCACAATTCCGTTCGGCCCCACGATGAGGCTGTTGTTCCGTAACTCGATGCTGCCGTCGACCTGCCCGTCCACGTACAAGTCTTCCGAACCCGACAGCTCTCCCTTGATCACCACCGACTTGCCGATGTGGGCGAACTCGCCTGTTTTCGGGGTGTCCATGCCATGGCCTCCCTCTCATCGCGTTTCGGTTCTGCCGCGGAGAACCAAATTGTAAATCATGCCCCCGCCGTTTCCCGCCTCGGGAGCCGGAAACGGCATCTTTAATTCAGGTCTTTGGAGGGCTGGGCCGAGTACAACGCCCCGTCTGCTACCATCGTCTAAGCCTACGAATCGTCCTTTTCCGTCATGTTCCGGACGCGTCTCACATTCCCCGCGTGGTTACTGCTGGCGCTTGCCGCGTTCGCGCAGTCTGTCCCGCTCCCGCCACCGGCCGACTTGGTTCGAGCCGCGGTCGAGAACGAGATCAAGGCGTCAAAAGACGACAGCGCACACTTCATGTTCCGCAGTACCAAGACCACGCCGAAAGGTTCGGTTACAAGGGTCTATATCGAGGCCAAGGAAGCTACCGCCGGCATGACGGTCGCCTACGATGGCAAACCCCTAAGCGCCGAACAACGTCAGGCGGAGGAGGAGCGCGTCGAGCGCTTCATCAAGAATCCCGAAGAACTTCGCAAGAAGCACAAGCAGGAGCAGGAGAACGCCGAGCGTAGCCTGCGCATCATCCGCGCGATTCCCGAGGCATTCCTCTTCGAATATGACGGCGAGCAACCGGCCTCCCCCGGCGTGGGCAAGCTGGGAACCTCCCTGGCAGTGGTGAAGTTCCACCCCAATCCCGACTATGAGCCGCCGTCTCGCGTGGAGCAAGTATTGACCGGGATGCAGGGCACCCTGCTGATCGATCCCGCCCGTAAGAGGCTTGCTTCCATCGACGGCACGCTGTTTAAGGACGTCAGTTTCGGGTGGGGAATCCTAGGCCACCTCGACCGCGGAGGACACTTCCTAGTGCAGCAGCGGGATGTGCAGGACCCCTACTGGTACATCTCAAGGATGAATTTGAAATTCACCGGAAAGATATTGCTGTTTAAGGGTCTGACCATCGAGAGCACCGAGGTTTTTAGCGACATCAAGCTTGTGTCACCTGATTTGAGTTTTGCGGACGCCGTGCAGATGCTGAAGAAAGAGGAACCGGTAGTCGCGCGCGAAACGGCCAAAATTCCCGCTCGTGCAACATTTCGTTGATCCCGCCCTACTCCGCGCGGAGCATCTCCCGCTGCACCGTGAGTTTCTCGATCAGATCTTCACGCACGCGATACCCGGTCCCCGCAGCGTCGCTGATGGAGATCATCCCAGTAGCATTGACTTCCACATCGGGTTCAATGATGTCTTCCTTCCAATAGCGTTTCGACGCCGACACGTCGCCCGGCAGGCAGAAGTTCTCCAGAGTGGAAAGAGCGATATTGTGAGAGCGGCCCACCCCGGACTCCAGCATGCCTCCGCACCAGACCGGGACTCCGTGCTGGAGCGCGACATCGTGAACCTTCTTTGCTTCGGTAAACCCGCCCACACGGCCCACTTTGATGTTGAGGATGCGGCAGGCCTCGGTTTCCAGGGCAAAATCTGCGTCCCGGGCATGGCGAATGGACTCGTCGAGGCAAAGCGCGGTGCGCAACTTCTTCTGCAGACGTGCGTGCAGGTAGATCTCGTCATTCCACAGCGGCTGTTCAATCATCAACAGGTTGAACGCGTCAAACTTGCGCAGGTGCTCGGTCTCGTCGAGGGTGTAGGCGGAGTTGGCGTCCACACTGAGAACAATGTCAGACCAGCGTGCCCGAATCTTCTCAAGGATACTGAGGTCCCAGCCCGGCTTCACTTTGACTTTGATGCGCCGATAACCGGCCGCTAATTCGGTCGCGATTTTTTCCAGCAATTGTTCCGGCGAGTCTTGAATTCCGATCGAGACGCCACAGGCGATCTCGCGGCGCGTACCTCCGAGCAATTTCCAGAGCGGTTGCTGCTGCCCCCGCGCCTCGAGGTCCCAGACCGCGTTTTCCAGCGCCGCTTTGGCCATGCGATGACCGCGCACTCGGCTGAATAGCGCCGGACATTCCCGCCCTGAGTCAACTTCGTTTCGCAACAGCATGGGCGCGAGATAGTGCTTGATTGTGGGCCAGGCGGTTTCAATCCACTCGGAGCTGTAAAACGGATCCTCCGAAGCCACGCACTCTCCCCAGCCTCGAACTCCGTCGGCCTCAACGCTGACCAGCAGGATGCGGCGGCTATAAACGCGGCCGAAGCTCGTTTCGAAAAAATGTACGAGCGGCATCTGAAGTTCACGCAGCGTCACTGATGCGATTTTCATGAGGGCAGAAACTCGGTCGAGCAGAAATTGTCAGTCGGGATCAAGAGCCGAAAGTATAAGAGGTGCGAGCCGGAGTGGCAATCAACTTGTGCCTGAAAAAAAGCGACACGTCGGATGAGATTCGCTCAGTACTTCCACGCCTCCATCCATTGCCCGAGCAAAAAGGTGCCATTCCCTTTTGTATCCCGATCATAGCCGAGGACAGAAAAGCCCTGCGAAAACGTTTTTGTGAACTCGCCGCGCATGGTTTGTTGCAGTTCCACAGCTCGCTGCCGCGTCGTGGGTGAAGCTTTCCACTCATAAATCTCTGCCGGCACGGAAATACGCACGCGTGCGTTGTCCCGCGGCGGGGGAGCGCCACTCAACGCTTTCTCTACCCGGCCCGACTTGAGCCACCACTCCGCCACGAGCCGGTCGGAGGGCAACCCGCCTTGCAAGGGAGAACTCGTGATCCCATACTGATTTACGTTATAGCGTCGAGCAATCGCGCCCAGCTTCTCGATGTTCAGGTATGCGTTTTTGATCTCCAACGGATCAAAGGTCCATTCCATCAGCTCAAAGCCCCGCGCCAGCGCGTCCTCGCGTTGAAACAGCTTGAGCCGGCGACCCAATCCGGCGTTCCGATACTGCTGCCGTACCGCCAGCATGTGCGAGTGCAGATACGAGTGCCCGTTCCGCATGCCGGGAATCGCCAGGGCGAAACCAATCATCTCCTCGCCGTCGAAGGCCGCCATCACGTGGCCGCCGATCTTCGTCGCCAGCACGAATATGCGCACGGGCACGAGTTCGGCGTCGGAGAACTTCCAGACTTCTTTCTGCAGCGCGAACGCCGCCTGCATCTCGTCCAAAGCGTCGCATTTGCGAAGTGTCACTTTGCCGGCTGGTTTTCCTGTTGCTTCGCCTGTTGCCATAGTTGTTCGAGTTCGTCCAAGGACGCCTGCCCCGGGCCGCGCCCCGTCGCACGCAGACGTTCTTCCATCCATTGAAAGCGGCGCTTGAACTTGCGGTTGGTCTTCTTCAGGGCCGACTCCGGATCGAGTGACAGATACCGCGCGATATTGACCAGCACAAAGAAGAGATCGCCGACTTCATCTTCGAGGCGCTCGCGCAACTCTGCTGGGACTTGGGGCCTTCCCGATCCGGCGACACCGCGCCCGACCGATCCACCTTTTACGGGCAAGTCTTTCAGTTCGGCCTGCAATTCGTGTGTTTCTTCATCCAGTTTGTCGAAGAGGCCAGCAATCTCGGGCCAGTCGAACCCTACATGTGCGGCGCGCGAACTGAGTTTATGTGCCTCGAGCAGCGCCGGCATGCGCGACGACACGCCCGCCAGCACCGACTGCGCGTCTTCATTCTGACCGGCAGCAGGGTCGGCCTTCTTGCCACCGCCCGCCTCCAGACGCTTTTTCTTCTCTTCCGCCTTCAGGGCCTCCCAGTTGCGGAGGACTTCGGCCGGGGTGTCGGCCTTCACTTCCCCAAACACATGCGGATGACGGTCCACCAGTTTGTTGGCCAGGCGCTCCAGCACGTCATCGATCGAGAAGTGTCCCTCTTCCTGCGCCATTTCCGAATAAAAGAGAACCTGCAGGAGCAGATCGCCGAGTTCACCTGTCAGTTCATGCCAGTCGCGATTGTCGATCGCTTCCAGAACTTCGTAGGTCTCTTCGAGTGTGTAAGGCTTGATGGTGTCGAAGGTCTGCTCACGGTCCCATGGGCACCCGCCCGGCGCCCGGAGCCGCGCCATGATTTGAACCGCCCGCTCGAACCGCTCGCCTGTGGTGGGCATGACTGTTCAGGGTAAATGAGGGGTGTTGGGGGCGGCAAACCATCCGCGCCAGCGAACTGGTTTTGTGACGATCCACCCGGAGTTCCATCGGTTGTCTTTCCATGATCCGTTCCAATCTCTCTGCACAAGAACAGAAGGTAAAAAAGAGCAGAGGATTTCCCTGCTCTCTTCGGCGCGGCTGACCGTTTCTCGGCTTCAAACTCCTATTACGGCGTTCGCGATTGCTATGTCATGAGAAGTCACTGCGGTCCCTGAGGCCAAGCCATGAATCGGCCGAAGGGCAGTCGCTGCTGGAGCAACTGGCGAACGTTTCCCGACAGTGCAGCCCTGATGCCGTCACCGCTCCTTTGCACGGCAGGCGCCGCCTTCGCACTTCCGCCTGCCGATTGCACCGGTGTCGCCAGGAAGCCGTGAGGCTCACCGGTGCGGGTGTCGACTGCCAGGCCTGTGATCTCCCCCCGAGCATTGATCGAACATGGGAGCAATAAAAGCAAGGGGGAATCGCCAGTGATCAGGTCGTTGAGATCAGTCATCTGACCGTGCCGCAGGATGTAGGCGTGCAGGTTAAAGTACTGGTCCAGTGAAACCCCGACGATCTCGCCACGATCGTTAATGCCGATGGCGGCGCTGATGACGTCCCCGGGAAGCGTGCCGAGGTCTTGCATCCCCGTCTCCCTGGTCCATAGGAAAGCGTGGGAGGTCGCGTCGCCGGACAAGTCCGAAGCGCCCACCACCTGGCCTTTGTTGTTGAGATTTAAGGCAACGTTACCGAATTGTCCGCCCAGAGTACCGAGGTCGGTCGGTTTGCGGTTTTCCCAGAGCAGGGCATGATGAGGTAAGAGGCTGATGAGGAGAGTCGGGCTGAAGGTTGAGCAAGTGCCCGAAGCACCGGCAACATCTCCAGCTTCGTTGATCGCGAGCGCGACACCGTCTGGATCCCCGCCGACGGTCCGCAGACGCCTGATCTGGCCTTGTTCCCAAACGACCGGCTTAAAGTGGAACAGCTGAGGGCCTGGACAGTCCTTGTCCCGGATCACAGTCTCCGCTTGCCCGGCCACTACGCCCCGACTGTTGATCTGGTTGGCGATGCCATTGTTGCCTCCCAGCGTGGGAAGCGGAGCCATCGCCCCGTGTTGCCACACAAAAGGCAGACACGTGCCGGACGAGGGGATCCCCATCGCCGCGAATCCACAAAAATCTTCGCCGTCTGGATCCGAATTGGAAGTTTCAGCTCCCCCCACGGATTGCCCTTTCCGGTTGCCGCCAAAGGACAGACTATTGGGTCCGCCGAATCCACCGCCTTTAGTCATGTCAATCTCCACTCCCTTCTTCCAAAGGGTGGCGTGCATGGAACCATCAGGGGCTGCGGCGGCGCCGCTGATCAAGTCATTATTGGTGATGAAATAGGCTTGGCCGAGTACCGGGCCTACCGGGCCAATATCAGTCAGAGTGTAGCGATCGGGTATGTGGCTGGTGGGTTGTTCCTGTGCGGACAGCTGAACCGGAATCGCCAGCGCAGCCAGCAAGCTCACCGTCCAAATCGAATTCAATGGTTTGCATTTCATGTTGTCCTCCTGGTTCATTCGCCTTTCGTTGACCTCTGTCTAATAAGGCGCGAAATAGGCGTCACAGCCGCAACGAGGGGGAGAAAAATGTTGAATGGAATTTCAAGAAGCCACGAATGCTAGGCTTTTGTTGTGGCCGGGTGTAATGTGTTGAAACTACGGAGGCTTGGATGGCCCCGTCTTTGGGTCACGAGATCACCCAGTTGCTCAGGGCGTGGACTGCCGGAGACGAGCAGGCTCTCGAGAAGCTCACCCCTTTGGTGTATCAGCAACTCCATCGGGTAGCACAACGCTGCATGGCAGGAGAACGACGCGGCCACACCCTGCAAGCTACCGCACTGGTCAACGAAGTCTATTTGCGCCTGGTGGACTGCGAACAGATCAGTTGGCAGGATCGGGCGCATTTTCTTGCGGTGTCTGCACGGCTGATGCGTCGCATTCTGATTGATTTTGCTCGCTCTCGCGGTTATCAAAAAGAGGCGGTGGCGTACCTCATGTGTCCCTCGACGAAGCGCCATCGGTGTGTCGAGAACCGGATACCGACCTCGTGGCCCTCGATGATGCGATGAAAGCCCTGGCAGCTGTGGATGAGAGGAAAAGCAAGGTCGTAGAACTCAGATTCTTTGGCGGATTGAACGTTAAGGAAACCGCCGAGGTATTGAGTGTCTCGCCTGATACCGTGGTGCGGGACTGGCGTTTGGCGAAGGTTTGGCTCCTGCGCGAGTTGAGCGAGGGGGGTACCCGTGGAGCCTGAACTCTGGCGCCGAGTGGAGGATTTATACCACCGCGCCCTGGAGTTGGACGAGAGCCAGCGCCTCGAATTTCTCGAGCACTCCTGTGGAGACAACGAAGTACTCCGCCGCGAAGTGGAGTCGCTGCTGGCTCATCAGAAAGCCGCCGAGCGTTTCATCGAGTCGCCTGCACTGGAGGTAGTAGGCAAAAGGGTTGCGAGCGACCCCGAAATGGTAAAGAGCAGCGGGAAACTGATTGGCTCGACCGTATCCCACTATCGTGTAATCGAAAAGCTCGGCGGCGGGGGCATGGGTGTGGTCTATAAGGCTGAGGACCCGCGCCTGAATCGTTTCGTCGCCCTGAAGTTTCTCCTCGAAGATGTCGCGCAAGACGCGGCGGCCTTGGAGCGTTTCCGCCGTGAAGCGCGAGCCGCCTCTGCCCTGAATCACCCCAATATTTGCACAGTTTACGACATCGGCGAGCAGGACGGACGAGCCTTCATCGCCATGGAGTTTCTGGACGGGTTGACTTTGAAGCACCTGATCGCCGGCAAGCCGCTGGAAAGCGAAACAATTCTGGATCTGGGCACGCAGATCGCCAGTGCCCTGGATGCCGCCCACGTCGCGGGCATCGTCCACCGCGATATTAAGCCGGCCAACATTTTTGTAACACGCGGTGGGTTCGCGAAAGTTCTGGACTTCGGCCTGGCAAAGCTCTCAGGGAGACGCGGGGCCGGGGCCGACGCAGCGACGATCGAACTGGAAGCCCAACTGACCAGCCCCGGAGCGGCCGTGGGCACCATCGCCTACATGTCGCCGGAACAAGTCCGCGCCAAAGATCTCGACACCCGCGCCGATCTGTTCTCATTCGGAGTGGTTCTCTATGAGATGGCCACGGGGGTCCTGCCCTTTCGCGGCGAAAGCGCGGGAGTGATTTTCGATGCCATCCTGAACCGGGGGCCGGCGCCTCCGCGGCGTTTAAACCCCGACTTGCCAGACGACTTGGAAAGGATCATCGCCAAGTGCCTGGAAAAGGACCGCAACCTGCGCTATCAATATGCCTCTGAGTTGCGCGCGGACCTGCAGCGGCTGAAGCGAGACACGAGTTCGGGGCGGGTGACGGCCGGTGCGAGGTACGGAGACGCAACTGGCATCACAAAACGCTGGAAAGTGATTGTTCCCGCTGCCATCACCGTACTTCTGCTGGTCGGCAGTTACTTGTATTTTCACCGCACGCCCAAACTCACCGACAAGGACACAATTGTTCTCGCTGATTTCACCAACACGACGGGGGACGCTGTTTTTGACGGGGCTCTGCTCCAAGGGCTGTCGGTGCAACTGGAACAGTCGCCCTTTCTCAGCATTGTGCCGGAGCAGCAGGTCCAGCGGACCTTGCAGATGATGGGCCAGCAACCGGATGCGAAACTCACGCCGGAGATTGCGCGAGAAGTCTGCGAACGCATCGGGAGCTCCGCCGTTCTCGACGGTTCGGTCGCGCAGATCGGGTCGCAGTATCTACTGACCTTGAAGGCGGTCAACTGCTCGACCGGGGAATCGCTGGCCAGCACAGAAGCACAGGCCCAGGATAAAAACCATGTGCTCGATGCGTTGGGGAAAACCGCTTCCGAGATTCGCAACAAACTCGGGGAGTCACTGAGCACCGTGCGGACGCTGAATGTCCCTCTCGAACAGGCCAGTACGTCGTCGCTGGATGCACTCAAAGCCTTCAGCGCAGGCCGTAGAGCCTTATTCACCGGGGAGGCTGCCGCGATTCCTTTTTATAAACGCGCCATCGAGCTCGACCCGAACTTTGCCCTCGCCTACGCAGACTTGGGCATCAGCTTTACCTCGATGGGAGAGTCCAGTGTGGCCGTCGGCTACACCCGAAAGGCATACGAACTGCGCGCCCGAACCAGTGAGCCCGAGAAGTATTTCATCTCGGCCGTCTTCCACAAGGAGGTGAGCGGGGACCTCCAACAGGCCGAACAATCCTGCAAGCTTTGGGCGCAGGCGTATCCGCGTTCGGAGTGGCCCCACGTTTACTTGTCGGGAGCTATTTACCCGGTAACCGCACAATATGAAAAAGCGGTGGCAGAAGCCGAAGAGTCACTCCGCTTAAAACCGGACAGTCCCGTTGCTTTCGCCTTCCTCATATTCAACTACGTCTCGCTCAATCGCCTCGAGGATGCGAAGGCCGCGTATCGGCGGGCTGTGGATCGCAAAATGAACAGCCCATTTTTCAAGTTTGGCCTGTATCAAATCGCCTTTCTGCAAAACGATGCGCCCGGCATGGCGCAGCAGGTGGCAGAATCGGCTGGTCAGCCGGAAACCGAAGACGGGGTGCTGAGCCTGAAAGCCGACACTCTGGCGCATTCCGGGCGCCTCAGGGAGGCGCGAGAGTTTACCCGCAAAGCAACGGATTCCGCGGAACGGGCACAGGAAAACGAACCGGCCGCCATGTACATTGCTTTGTCTGCTTTGCGGGAAGCCTTGTTGAGCAACGCCGGGGAAGCACGACGGCGCGCCACATTGGCCCTAGCGCGCTCGACAGGCCGCGATGTGACGTATGGCTCTGCGCTTGCCCTGGCATGTGCGGCGGATGATTCGCGAGCGCGAACGCTGATCGACGATTTGAACAAGCGGTTCCCCCAGGACACGATCGTGCAGTTCAATTACCTGCCAACCCTCCGAGCCAGGCTTGCGGTCAATCGGGGAAGCTTCTCCGAGGCGATTGAGAATCTCAGGGCGGCCGAACCGTACCAGCTGGGACAAACGACGGCCAGCGTCTACGGCTGGAATGCCCTGTACCCCGTTTTTGTGCGCGGCGAGGCATATCTGGCAGCGCACGAAGGCAATGAGGCGGCCGCCGAGTTCCAGACAATCCTCGACCATCGTGGGATCGTCTTGAGCTCACCTATTGGAGCCCTAGCTCATCTCGGCCTCGGCCGCGCCCGCGTGTTGCAACGCGACATCGTCAATGCAAGGGTTGCCTACCAGGACTTCCTCGCCCTGTGGAAAGATGCCGATCCCGACATTCCGGTCATGAAACAAGCGAAAGCGGAGTACGCCAAGCTGCAGTAGTTTTGCGCGCCAGCGTTAAACGCGCGCCACGATTTGTCTGTCATTACCGTGTCCCCAGAAGCTCTGTCTCGTCCGAAACAATCGCGTCGACACCCCAATCCACGAGGCGCTGGATATCATCCAGGCGGTTTACCGTCCATACCATTACCTTCTTGTCCGCAGTGTGGAGCGACTCGACCATGGCTTCGTGGATGAGATCAAGACGCGGCATCACCCATTGCACAGGCAATTCACGCCAGCGATTGATGTCTCTCCGATCCTCATAAATCAACCCAAGAGGAATCGCAGAGTCGAACGCATGCAGTGTCGTCAACACTTCGGGCAGGAATGATGACACGACGTAACCCCTGGGTGGGGGAAGTTGGCGCAGGAACGCGACGGTACGCCGCTCCAGGCCGGCCACTTTCAGTTCAATATCTAGGAATGCCCACGCCGCAAACTTGCGGAGAACTTCCTCCAGTCGCGGCAAAGCAAGCTCTCGGGCAGGAGTCTCAGCGATTTCCATCCCCCGCACCACCGGATCGTGGCACACCACGGCCACGCCGTCCGCTGACCGTCGCACGTCAAATTCAAACCCGTCGCAGCCATGCTGCAGGCAAAGTTCAAACGATGCCAACGTATTTTCGGGAATGTCTCGCGAAGCCCGAGCGCCCCGATGGCCCAGCACGAGAGTTCTTAGTTGTCCGTTCTCGGGTCTCAGAAAAGGCACTCTCCTGGCAAATCGAAGGCCCTGCGCAAGCTTGCGAAATCCATCAGACTGAGAACCGGGAGCTGAGAACTAATCGAGATCGAAGTCCCGGATCGGCTTGCCCGTATCCGGCGACTCTTTCGCTTTCTTCAGCGCTTCCTGGAATTTCTTTTCCAGCAACTCGGACGCATGCTTCTGCGCGTCGACCGACTGGCGGAAGATGGACTCGCGCCGGTTGTCCTGCTCGCGCATGGCGCGGGCGGCTTCTTCCATGTCGTTGAAAGTTTTTGGCTTGACGGGCGCCACGTGGGAGATCACAGCTTTGGTCGCCGGGTCGATCTTCATCACCGCCCCGCAGCAGGGGCAGGTCACTTCGAAACCGATTTCTTTCTTCGCCACAGGCGAATCATACCGCAATCCGCGTCAGCGCGGCGCGAGATGAATCGGGAAGACGTGGAACAGGTAAAGCATCTCCCATCCCAGCAGCACCACCGACACCACCACCACCATGATGGCCAGGACCTCGCCGAAGGTCAGGCCCCGGCGATCGCCTTCGAAGTGCCGCGCGCCCAGGCTCAGAATGTTGAGCGTGGCAAAGGCAAACACAAGCGCCCACAGAACGTTGTAGATCTCCTCCCGTGTCGTACGGAGGAGAAGAACCGCGGGCAAGATTGCGATCAGGAATCCGTGCATTACCCGGCCGAAACTGGGGGCGAAGGCCTGCGCCTGCTCCACGCCGGTGACAAGGAAACCGAAGTAAATCCTGGGTATGGTTGGGAGAGGCTTGAGCGGTCTCATGCGAATCATGGGAGTTTACCTTGTTTATCGCCGTCAGTCAGTAATCCCTGCCTCTTCGATTGGCCCATGGTTTCCGGGGCATCGGATGGCCGACGGCACCGCACAGCAGTCGATCAAGCGGGCCAAGCGGAGCCAAAATGGCATGCCCCAAAACCATTGACAAATAGTACGATGCGTACTATAGTACGTGGCGTACTATGAAGGCGTCGTCCACCCTCGAATACGCCCTGCTCGGTTTGCTCCGGCAAGAGAGCCAGTCCGGATACGACTTGCGCAGGACCTTTGCCAGCACTCCGCTACGCCACTTCAGCGACAGCCCAGGCTCGATCTATCCCGCGTTGCGGCGCTTGCAGGCGCGGCGCTGGATCAGTTCCCAGGCCGAGAGCGCGAACGCGCGCAAGCGTCAGGAGTTTACCGTAACCCCAGCGGGCACACGCGCTCTGATTGCCTGGCTCCGGCAGCCCATCACCCGCGAGGACGTCATCTGGAGCCTCGATGAACTCATGCTTCGCTTTGCCTTCCTCGACGGCAATGTCGATCGCTCAGACACGCTGCGATTCCTGGAAGAATTGGAGCACGACCTGAACGGCTACCTGCAAGAATTGCGCGAACATGAAAAGACTTTCGACGCCAACCTGCGCTCGTCCACGGGCTATCTGGCGTTCAAGAACGGCGTGGACTCCTATCAGACCCAGCTGCAATGGGTGCGCCACGTCCGAAAAGAGTTTGCGGAGGCGTTGTCATGAAAGTTGTAGGAAAGACTCTTCTGTGTGCTTTCGCTCTTATTCTCGGAACCGTCTTTGGCGGGGCGATTGTCCCAGCCCTGCACATCCAAGCCCCGGCAATGCCGCCCGGAGCAGCGCCTGGCCCCCTCTTTGCCTGGTCATTGGTGGGCGCCCTGGTCCTGGCGGTCTGCATGGTGCCGTTAGCAGCGGGACTCGGCGGACGCTTTGTCAACCGTTACCTGGCCCTCGGTGGGCTTTTGTTCATTGCCAACGCGGTCAACTCGGCGATCGAGATGACAATTTTCACCACGATGGGCGGCCAGGCGTTTATCGTTGCGCACTTCTTCATCGTCTTTGTCATTGGCGCCCTGGCCCTGGCTGGGCTGTTCGGCGGTCAGCACCCTCTGCTCTCCTGGCCGCATAAGAGCCCTTCCGCGTGGGCTTGGCGGATCGTGGTGGCGTGGCTGGCTTTCCCGGTCATCTATCTTCTCTTCGGAATGTGCGTAGGGCCGTTTGTGATCGAGTACTACAAGAGCGGAGCCCTGGGACTGACGCTTCCACCCATGGACGTCATCCTGCGGACGCAGACGGTCCGGAGCCTGCTGTTCCTTGGCTGCTCGCTTCCCGTGATCAGACTTTGGACGGGGTCGCGCTGGCGCATGGTATTTGCGCTCGGGCTCGCTCACGCCGGCATGGTGGGACTCTATGGGTTGTCGCAGGCCTACTGGATGCCGGCAATCATGCGCGTCCTGCACAGCGTGGAGATCATTTTTGACTCCTTTGCCTACGCCCTCGTTTTGACGTGGCTGTTCTTTCCAAGAACGCAGACGGCCGACGCCCGGTTGACGCCGGCGCACGTCACCTCGGCGACGCCGGCGTAGTTCGACATATGATCACCCAGGCGTTAGGAACGCCTGGGTGAGGGCACATCTCAGCGCTGAACTCACGCGTCGGCGCGGCCATTTACAATGGCCCCGATGAAGCGCGTTCTTCTGGTCCTGTGTCTTCTGATTCCAGCGTTCGTTGTTGCCCAGCGGTCCGCGGATCTGGACTCCGCTGCTCACCGTGCCCTCGCGGTCGTCTCGGGCAAGGTGCACGCGAAAGGACTGCAACAGCCGGTTGAGGTCCTGCGCGATCGCTGGGGCGTCGCGCACATTTACGCGCAGAACCAGCATGACCTGTTTTTTGCGCAGGGCTTCGTCGCCGCGCAAGACCGCCTCTTCCAGATGGAACTGTGGAAGCGCGCGGGGCAGGGACGCCTCGCCGAGATCCTTGGCCCCTCCGCCCTCGCCCGCGATGTCAACGCCCGCCTGCTCCGCTATCGGGGTGACATGAAAGCCGAATACGAGAGCTACTCGCCGGACACCGAGTCGATCCTGACCGCGTTTACTGACGGCATTAACGCCTACATCACCGACTTGACTTCACCGGGCGGCCCGGGTCTGCCTGTGGAATTTCAACTTGCAGGATTCGCTCCCGACGCATGGCATCCAGACGACTGCCTCAACCGCATGGCCGCGTTTTCCATGACGGGCAATGCGCGCAGCGAGCTCGATCATGCCCAAGCATTGAGCTTGATCGGCGCCGAGAAGGCCGCGGCCCTTTTCGATTTTGACCCTGCCGTCGCGCTCGATCCTGCTCCCGGCGCCGACTTTGCCGGACTCTCCTCCCTTCTGCTGCAAAACCTTATCGGTAGCGACTACCGCATCGGCTTCCCTGCGCGGGCCGCCGAAGGCAGCAATAACTGGACCGTTTCCGGCGCTCTGACTTACAGCGGCAAGCCGCTGCTCGCGAACGATCCCCACCGCGTGATCGGCCTGCCATCGCTGCGGTACATGGTTCATCTTGTCGCGCCGGGATGGAACGTCGCAGGCGCAGGCGAACCTGGGCTGCCCGGTGTTGCGCTCGGCCACAACGAGCACATCGCCTGGGGATTTACGATCTTCGGCCTCGACCAGCAGGACCTGTATCTCGAAGAACTCAATCCTTCGAATCCGCTGGAGTACAAGACTGAAGCAGGCTGGCAGCGCATGGAAACGCGGCAGGAAAAATTTGGCGTGCACAGGCCAGCGTCGGTTGCGGACGCGCGAAACGACGTTGTCCGTGATCCCAACGATCCGGGTGCGATCGTCATCACTCTAAAATTCACGCGCCACGGCCCGGTGCTATGGGAAGACGGCAAGCGCGCACTGGCGCTCCGCTGGGTGGGTGACGAACCCGGCACGGCTGGATATCTGGCGTCGCTCGCGGTTGACCAGGCGCAGAACTGGAATCAGTTTGAGTCTGCGATGGCGCACTGGAAAGTTCCTTCCGAAAACCTGGTCTACGCCGATACAGCCGGGAATATCGGTGAGCATTCCGCCGGGCTGGCGCCGATCCGCAAGTGGACTGGCCTTCTCCCCGTGCCCGGAGTCGGCGGCCATGAATGGACTGGCTTTGTCGCTACCGCCGAGCTACCCCACTTCTTCAATCCGAAGGAAGGGTTCATCGCGACGGCAAACCACAAGATGATTCCGGATCACTATCCTCACAACGTCGGATTCGAGTGGGTACCGCCCTATCGCGTCACGCGCATTCGATCGGTATTTGCGGACGCAAAGAAGAACAATCACAAGCTGACGCTGCCCGACATGCAGTTCCTGCAGAACGACGTCACTTCCCTGCCCGCGCTCGAATTGCAAAAACTCCTCAAGACCACTCCGCTGAGGGACAGTCCATCGCTGCGCGCATTTTTCGACTGGGATGGCGAACTCGAACGTAAATCGCCGGAAGCCGCTCTCTACGAAGTCTGGATGGCGCAGATTCGAAAGGCTCTCGGTGAACGGTTTTCGAAGGCCAGTGGCGCGCCGCAAGTGCTCGCTGGGCACTTCGACGATATCTCACCGGAGTTGATTTTGCGGCTGCTGGGTAGCGCCGGTGTCGCGCCGGCCCTAGAGCGGAAGCAACCCGCGGCGACTGCATTCTCCCAACTGTTCGGAGACGACCCGTTACGCGCTCGCAATGAGCTGCTCAGCGAGACACTGAAAGGGGCGCGCGAACAGCTGGCCAAACAACTCGGCCCCGACTCGAAGCAGTGGCAGTGGGGCAAACTCCATGTCGTCACCTTCCGCCACTCCCTCGATCAGCAGCCGGGCGCGAAAGACCTGCTGGATCTCGGGCCCATCGCCCGCCCCGGCGACGAGTACACCGTCAATGCCACCGCCATGGGCGATTCGTGGGAGCAGCTTTACGGCGCTAGCTATCGCGAGATCCTCGACCTGAGCGACTGGGACCGGTCGCGAGTCATCAACACGCCCGGCCAGAGCGGGCAGCCCGGCAGCCCGCACTACTCCGACCTTCTACCCCTGTGGGACGCCGGCCGCTACTTTCCGTTACTCTATTCCAGGAAGGCGGTCGAAGGCGAAACTACCGACCGGCTCACGCTGGAACCGTAAGCAAGAAACTGATGTTTTCTAATATCAACTTTATCTTCTTCGACGTCGGCAATACCCTGCTGTTTCCCAATCGCGAGCGCATTCACGCTCCGCTGGCGCAACGTGGCTTAACCCTCGACTCCGAGCACCTTCGCGACCTGGAACGCCGCACCAAGAACGAATTCGACGCGCTGATGATGAAGGATGGGCATGATCATGGTTTCTGGATGATGTTCTATACGCGACTCATGAAAGAAATTGGCCTTCATGACCACGCCGTTCGCGATCAACTCGTCACCGGCATCCGCGACTCTGGCAACTGGGATCAGATTCGACCCGGCACTCGCGAACAACTGGAGCAGATCGGCAAGCAATACCGCATCGCCGTGATCTCCAACGCCGACGGCCGCATCGATCAGGTTCTCCGGCGCTGCAACATTGCCGACTGTTTCCGCAGCATCACTGACTCTGGCCTAGTCGGGTATGAAAAGCCCCACCCGGAAATTTTCCGCCAGGCCCTGGCCTCGATGAAGGCCGCGCCGCAAGAAAGCCTGTACGTAGGCGACGTCTATTCCGTCGACTACCTCGGCGCCACCGGCGCGGGCATGCAGGCCGTGCTGATGGATGTCCCCGGCGCGTATCGAGAAAAGGGCGTGCCGCGGGTGGAATCTCTGGTCGAACTGCAGTCTACGCTAGAATCGTCAGATCATGATTGATTCCGCCCGTTTCCTGGTGTTTCTGACCGCCGCGCTGTTGCTCGCCATCGCTCCCGGTCCCGGCATGTTGTATGTTCTAGCGCGGTCTCTTGCTGGCGGACGACGCGAAGGAATGCTCTCGGCTCTGGGCACGTTTTTCGGCGGCATGGTCCACGTGTTTGCCGCGGCCGCCGGAATCTCAATGATCCTTGCCAAGTCAGCGCTTGCGTTTGCCACCGTGAAGTATTTCGGCGCGGCCTACCTCTGTTTTCTCGGCATTCGCATGGTGTTCGACGCCCGCCGCGAGGAGCAAGTCGAACTCTCCATCCCTCCCCGCGGGAGCCCGTTTGGGCAGGGCGTGATGACCGAGGTCCTGAATCCCAAGACCGCGCTCTTCTTTCTTTCGTTCATTCCGCAGTTCGTCGATCACACTCGCGGCCACATCTTCCAGCAGTTCATTCTGCTGGGAGCCATGTCCGTCACTCTGAACACCACCGCCGACATGGTCGTGACGCTGCTCGCCGGTCCGCTGGGCCAGCGTATTCGCGAGTCGGCGCGTTTCCGCAAACGTCAGCGCACCGCGACGGGCGTGGTCATGATTGGACTGGGAGCGTACATGGCGCTGAGTGAAGCGAAGTAGTGAGCAGGGCCTTGCGAAGCAATCTCCCTTGACTCGTTTCAGAATAGTTCGGTCCCTTTGGATAGCAGTTGCACTCCTGCTTGTCTACCTGTTCGGCATTCTTGCGCGATGGCAGGCCGGAGCGTTAATTGTCATCGACAACCGAAGCGCGCAGACAATGCGCCTGGTTAAGGTGAGGGTCGAGTATGGAGGGAAACAGCGCGACCTTGGCGACGTGGGACCCGGAAGGACGAGGCGCGTTTTTGTTGAGCCACAGGGCGAGTCTCATGTCAGCCTGGAGTTCATCGATGCCCAGAATCGTCCGCACAAGGCTATCGTCATCGGCTACATTGAGCAGGGGGAGCCTTACTGCGGGCGCGGCGAGGCCACAATCTTGCCTTCCGGAGACATTGACTCGAAGGATGAGACAACGATCGGCCCGTGCTGGCTCAGCTGGCTGGATTTTGTCTTCTGAGCCCGTGTTACTGCATTTCGACGATCTGATGATCGTGGCAGTCGGTGTGGATGGTTGAGTACAAATCTTGGAGCAAGCTCGATCCGTATCGTGCCACGAAGCTGACGCCGCCGATTTCGCGCTCCTGCAGCACCTTGTTCGGATAGAGTGTGCTGTTCAACGCTTCCGCGTGGCGGGTGACGATTTCGTTGCGTTGTGCCACCGCACGCGCCGCTCGGGCTTCCATCTGCGACAACTGACTCTTCATCTTCTCTTCCGCATTCGATGTTGCATCCACCAATGTCGCATCGAGCTGAGCCAACAATTCGCGGATCGCGTTCATCGATTTCTCCAGGCTCGTCTTGGCCTCGGCAAATTTGCCCTGGAGATCGGATGGCATGGCCTGCGAGGCGAGCTTCTCACGCAGCTTCTCGGGACCGACAAATAAATCCGGCAGACCCAAAGCGTAGCGTTCGAGCAGGCGTTGCGCCTTGGCCTCTACCAGGGTCGCCGAGAAGCGCGGCAGGATCGGGGTCACGCGCCCGAGCAACTTCTCATAGACGATCGCGACCTGCGCAAAGTAGGCAACCTCCGCCGACCCGCCGGTATAGACGAGCGTTGGCAGCAGATAGTCCTGCACGACCGGACGCAGCAACACATTCGGACTGAACTTCGACGGATCGCGTTCGATACGCTGTAACAACTCCGCGGACGCAGATGTCTCGTCCCCAACCAGAAATTCCATACTCGTGCCACTGCCGGATTTCCGACGAATGGGCGTGCGAACTCCGTTCTTGATTTCAAAGAGTGGCGTCGTCGCCGCGGTAACCTTCACCTGCTGGTGATATCCCGCTGCCTCAAGTTCATTGCCGCGGGCGATCAAGGCATCGCCGATCTCCGTCGAACGCTCCAACGCCTGCTTCAGAACGGGCTTTGCGATCGCATGAAACTCCAGGTCGGACTGGTCGAGCAGAATCACGCCCCATCCGGCGAACAGACGCGACATCAACTGGGCGAACGCGCTACCCATGGTTTCGCCCGGACGGTAGGTCTCGCGCAGCCACTTCGCAGCTTCGGTATCACCCAGCAACTTCGTCGCTTTCTCAACGACGGCGTCGATCTCGGACCCGAGAACGACGGTTCCGACCGGCGCATCGTCCACGCCGTGGCTCTCGGTGGCCACCGCTTCCGGCAGCCCCGTTTCCGAGAACAGCGATACATGGTTCACTTCGGCGAGATCGTGATCTTCGGTCGCCAGCCAGAATACGGGGACGCAATCCACACCGGCTGCCGTGGCCTGTTCGGCAAGTTTCACGGCGCTCAGCGCTTTGAAGATCGAGAACAACGGTCCGCCGAACAGGCCGACCTGCTGGCCGGTGACGGCCGCCAGCGCTCCCTCGCGTAACCGGTCGATGTTGGCAAACGTCTTCGATCCGCGATTCCATGCGCGGTTCTGCCGCTCCAGGATGTCGCAGACCTGGCGACGGCGTTCGCCGTCGTAGCGGACACGCGTGGCTTCGTCTTTCATCCACTCGGAGAATGCCGGCGAACGCGGATAGAACGCCTGAACACTGGGAGAACAGGAGAGGTAATCAAGAAACAGGCGGGAGGTGTGAGGAATCTGCGAGAACGACAGACAGTGCGCCTTCACCGGCAACACTCCTGATGTCGGTTGATGTTCATCCGATACGCCATCCTTCCTGAGATTTTCCGGAACCGACGCCAGCCCCAAGGTCGCGCTTCCCCGAGTGAGTACCGCAAATTTCCAAACCTAAATACATCTGATGATAGCGAAACCCTCAAGTTGCAAAGACTTCTTTCCAATCCGAATCGACGGGTCGACCCACTCCACACTCACTTGGCGCGGTCCAGGATAAATGGTCTCGCGCCTGCTCCGAATTCCATTTCCATGTCCGATTGACTAGTCTTTCCCTTCCTTCTCCATCACTACCGCCAGCGGCCCTTCATGCACAACCTGCCACTCTTGCGGGATCTCACGCAGCAGGTTGGCCAATGTCGAATCCAGCGGCAAAACCAGCGTCTGAAGATGCCACCGATCCAGCACCTCTCTCCAGCCCGGCTGACCATGGATCAGCACGTCGTATTCGCGAAACCGTTTCTCGCCGTATAAGTCGTGGCGATCGTCAATCACCACCTGCCGCCGCGGATAAAGACGGTAGATGAGGTACCCTCCCCATTGATCCGGTGCGAACACCGGTTTCGTACTGGGTTCCTGCTTGAGGTACTCCACCGCCCCAACTGGAAGGTGCTTCCCATCGAATTGTGCGTGCACCACAGATTGCGAGCCGAGCCTGCCGCCATGAAGACAGATCGCCAGGGCCAACACGATACCCGTGGCGGGCCATAGATATCCTTTCAGACTCAACTCTTGAGTTCGCATCCTGCCATCAAAGTCACTCGCCCCCGCAACCCAACTCCGCAGCACGTGCCAGGCCGCAGGCCGCCCACCCAGGTCCACGACGCCAGCCCATAGGCGCGGTCCCGTAATCACCACCAATAGCATCGACGCCAAGGGAAGATTTCGCGCAGCATAGACGCCCGCACAAGCGACCAGCGGGACAACCAGCCAGTGGCTCGCCCGAATCTTGCTCCGGCCGACCGCGAAAGCAATCAGCACCAACACCAGGATCACCACGTAGCATCGCTGTCCCATGCCGTGAAAGTCGGGAGAACGAAACTCCGCGATCTGGTTCATCAGGTAGGAGTCCCCCAGATAACGGACGATGTGTGCATGCAGTCGCCAGCCGTATGGGTTCGCCAGCGTTGCGAGTGCCGACCACATGAACGTCCAGGCCATCGCTCGGCACCTTTGTCGACACAGGATTTTCGTGATGGCGTCATCAACGCGCAAGCCCTCGACCCAGGACCCAGCAATGTAGACCGCGAACAGAGTCAGGCCGAGCACCCATCCTCCGTGCAGGTTGACCCACAGCACCATCGAAAGCGGAAAGAACCAGCGGAGCCACGACGGCGCCGATCCCTGTTCCCAGCGTTCCAGAGCGATGAACCACAGCAGAGTCAACAGCCAGCTGGCAATATGGGGACGCGCAAACAGATGGATACTCGCCCCGCCCACCGCCAGCAACCACAGCAGCAGCGCAACCGGCATTCCGGTTCCTCGCTTCAATAACTGCCCGAACAGAAGCGCGAACGTCGTCGCGATCAGGAACGCAGCCATCCAGACAACGCCGTTGAGTCCCATCGCACTGTGCACAACTCCCAGCATGAGGTCGTAGAGCCACTCCCATGCAAACCAGGGCTGGCCTTGCATCGTTGAAGAGAACGGATCGGTACGCGGAATAGCGTGGGTAGCAAGAATCTGCTCCCCGGTCCGAATGTGCCACCCGATATCGGCGTCGGCCAGTGGCCGGGAAGAGAGCGGGCCGGCAAGGATCGCCCAGAATGTGACCAGAAACACGAGATCTCGGACCGGTGGCAGCAGGTAGCGGACGATTGGCGGCTGAGATGGCGCCGGGGAAAAAGTCATCGAGGTGTGAACACCACGTGCATGGGACGGCAGGGAGGCAGCCCGATCCTCCTCAGTGCCCTTCGCTCTCGGCTTCCATCTGCTGCGCGAGGAAGTTCTCGATGCCGGCTTCCTTGATGATGCCAAGCTGGGACTCAAGATAGAGGGAGTGCTGTTCCTCGTCGTGGATCATCTTCTCGAACAACTCGCGCGTCCCGTTATCCCCTTCGGCGACGCACACCGCTGCGGAGGCGTTGTACTGCTTCACTGCGTCCAGTTCGTCCGCCAGGTCGGTCTCCAAATGTGATTTGACGTTCTTGCCGATCTGCGGTTTCAGGGCAACGCTCACGTCGGGGGAGGAGTCGAAGAAAATAATGCGCTCGATCAGCCCTTCGGCATGGTGCATCTCTTCGATGGCGCGCCTTTTCGTGATCGCCGACAGTCCAGCGTAGCCCCAGTTCGCATGCATTTCCGCCTGCACCATGTATTGCACGATCGCCGTCAGCTCCGAACTCAGCGCCGCATTCAATTCCTTGAGTACTTTTGCGCTTCCCTTCATAGGAACCTCCTTTGCAGGATTAAACGAGAAGCCTCAGGCTACTGGAACGACCACGGTTGCCGCAAGCAGTCTCTACGACGCGCGCCTGTCCGCATCCAGCTAAAGCTACCCATAGTCCCTGCCGATACTCCACCTAGGGACGGTGCGCCCGTGAAGATTCTTTTGGTTGAAGATAGCAAGACGATCCGCCATGAAAATGTGCGCGTTCTGACCAAGGCGGGATATGAAGTCATTTGCGCCGAAGACGGACCGTCGGCGTTGGACTATGCCAGACAGCAGAAACCGGATCTGATTCTGCTCGATCTGCTCTTGCCCAAGATGAACGGTACGGAGGTTCTGCGTCGACTGAAGGCCGATCGGGCGACCGCCGGTATTCCTGTAGTGGTCTTAAGCACATTGCCGGAGAGGAACCGCAAGAAACTCATCGAAGCGGGCGCCGAGGAGTATCTGGAAAAGAATTCACTGATGCCCAGCCGCAACGAAAACCGTTTGCCCAAAGTCCTGGAGGATGTGATTTGCCGGATCAACCGGCGGCGTGGAATCCCGTTCGCCGCGGTAGCCTCCACACACCAAACCTAGACGATCACGAATTCGCTGCTTGAGGCGGTTCCTCAGTCGTGGGCTTCACTGGGAACCATCTCGCGCTCGCCGACTTCTTCCTCCGCAGCCACCTTGCGCTTCTTCAGAGATTTGAGCCACGCCTCCGCCTTGCCCAGATAGATGTAGTAAACAGGCGTGATGTACAGCGTCAGGGCTTGTGAGAACACCAGGCCGCCGACCACCGCCAATCCCAGCGGGCGCCGCGATTCCGCTCCTGCACCCAATCCCAAGGCGATCGGCAATGTCCCCATCAGCGCCGCCATGGTTGTCATCATGATGGGACGGAACCGCAGGAGCGCGCCCTGATAGATTGCTTCGGCAGGCGTCTCACCCGTCGAGCGCTGTTTTTCCAGCGCCACGTCAATCATCATGATGGCATTCTTTTTCACGATGCCGACCAGCATGATCACGCCCACAAACGCGTACAGGCTCAGATCCACTTTGAAGATCATGAGGGTCAAGAGCGCGCCGAATCCGGCTGACGGCAAGCCCGACAGAATCGTCAGCGGATGAATGAAGCTTTCATACAGAATTCCGAGCACGAGGTAGATCACCGCAATCGCCATGATGAGGAGCACGCCCAGCCCGCTCAATGACGATTCGAAGGCCTGCGCCGTGCCCTGAAAACTCGTGGAGATATCCTGCGGCAACGTCTCCCTTGCTACTTTGTTCACCCCGTCGACTGCCTGGCCGAGAGCGATTCCCGGACGGAGGTTGAACGATACCGTGACCGACGGCAATTGCCCCAGATGGTTGATCGTGAGCGGGCCCATGGTCGGTGAGAATTTGGCTACGGCATTCAGTGGCACGAGCTGTCCGCTGGTCGACCGTATATACAACATCGAAAGTACCGACGGATCATCCTGGTACTTCGGCTGTAACTCGGTGACCACCCGATAGGTGTTCGACGGCGCGTAAATTGTCGAAATCTGCCTCGCGCCATACGCTGTATAGAGAGCATCCTCAATCTGTTGCGCGGTGACACCGAGCGAGGACGCTCGATCGCGATCAATCTCCACGTTGATCTGCGGGTTCTTGATCAGCAGATCGCTGGTTACATCCTGAATCAGATTCGAGACGCGCGGATCACTGCGCAGCTTGCTCTCCAGTTTGGGCGACGCATCGTAGAGTTCTTTGGTATCCGGACTCTGCAGAGTCAGCTGGTACTGGCTCTTGGTGAGCTGCCCGCCAATTCGAATCGTTGGCAGCATCTGCGGGTACGCGACGATGCCGGGTACAACCGCCAGCTTGGCTCTCAACTCCTGCACCAGGTCCAACGCCGGTTTGCGCCGGTTGGCGGGCACCATATGGATGAAGATTCGTCCCTGGTTGCTGTTCTGCGAGATCGATGAGCTTCCCCCTCCGACGGTGCTGTTGTAGGAATCCACCCAGGGCAACTCCCGGACGATGTCATTCAGCGCCTTTTGATGCCGCACCATGCTGTCGTAGGAAATTCCCTGCGGTCCTTCGGTGAAGACAAAGATGAAGCCCTGATCCTCATCCGGCAAGAAGCCTTTGGGAATCCGCCAGAACAACACCACCGTTCCGACAATGACAGCGACCGAGACGGCGAACGTGGCGAGCCGGTGGCGCAGGGTGAATGCCAGCGTGCGCTCATAGAAGCGCAGCATTCCGTCAAAGAACTTCTCCGTGATCTGCCACAAACGGCCGTGATGCGCTTCCCTGCCGGGACGCAAAAACCGGCTGCACAGCATGGGGGTGAGACTCAGCGAGACAAAGCCGGAGACAATGATCGCCGCGCCGATGGTCACGGCGAACTCATGCAGCAGACGGCCCACCAGCCCTCCCATGAACAACACGGGAATAAAAACGGCCGCCAGCGAAAACGTCATCGACACAATCGTGAAGCCGATTTCCTTGGAGCCGTTGAGCGCTGCCCGCATTGGCTCCTCGCCCATTTCCATGTGGCGCACAATGTTTTCCAGCACGACAATCGCATCGTCAACCACGAAACCCACGCACAACGTCAACGCCATCAGCGAGAGGTTATCGAGCGAGTATCCCAGCATGTACATCACGGCAAACGTACCTACCAGCGACAGGGGCAGCGCCAGGCTGGGAATGGTGGTTGCGGAAATGTTTCGCAGGAAAAGGAAAATTACAAGAATGACGAGAATCAGCGCGAGAAACAGGGTGAACTTAACGTCCGCGACCGACGACCGGATGCTCTCGGAGCGGTCGTAAAGAATGTTCATCCGCACCGAAGGCGGCATCTGCTCTTTGAACGTCGGCAGAAGCTCCTTGATGTTGTCGACCACTTCCACGGTGTTCGTGCCGGGTTGGCGTTGAATCGCCAGCAGGATGGCCCGCCGCTCGCCGAAATCCTGGTCGAAATACCAGGTCGCGGTCTTGTCGTTTTCGACGCTGTCCCGGACCGTACCGACGTCGCTCAGCCGCACGGGCGCGCCGTTGCGATAGGTCACAATCAAAGGCGCATAGTCTACGGCTTTGTTGAGCTGCCCGGTGGCCTGCACAATGTACGCTTGGTGCGCGCCAAACAGGGTGCCCGTAGGCAGGTTCACATTGCCTTGGTTAATGGCCTGCGCCACTTCGTCAATCCCGACCTGCCGGCTGGCCAGCGCCCGCGGGTCGAGAGACACGCGAACCGAATACTTCTGTGCACCCAGCACCTGCACCTGGGCCACGCCGCTGACCATCGATACGCGCTGCGCGATCAAGGTTTCGGCATATTCGTCGACATCGGACAGCCGCAGGGTCGGCGAATTCAGCGACATGTACAGCACCGGCTGGTCCGCCGGATTCACCTTCTGGTAGGAGGGCGGGCTGGGCATGTCCTGCGGCAGGTCGTGCGCCGCTTTGGCGATCATTGCCTGTACGTCTTGCGCGGCCGCATCGATGTTCCGGGTCAAATTGAACTGCAACGTAATTTGGGTGGACCCCTGCGAACTGCTGGAGGTCATCGAATCCAGGCCGGCAATCGTCGAGAACTGCCGTTCCAGCGGCTGAGCGACGGCTGACGCCATCGTGTCCGGCGTCGCACCGGGCAGGGCAGCGCTCACTAGGATTGTGGGGAAGTCCACATTGGGCAGGTCGCTCACCGGCAGCTCGCGGTATCCCATGACGCCAAAGAGAAGGATCGCCAGCATGACCAGGGTGGTCATGACCGGACGCCGGATAAAGCCTTCTGCAATATTCATACGCTACTCGCCGGTTCTATTTCTCTGCCCAGCTGGCGCGGGCACAGAGAGCGCCTGTTTCACTTGCACCCGGCTGCCTGGGATCAGCCGCAGTTGCCCGTCGGTGACGATGCGTTCTCCTATCGCCAAGCCTTTCTGCACGACCACTTCGCCCGCCTGCTGCAGGTCGCTCGTCGTAATCGTCCGCGCTTCCACGGTATTGTCATCTTTGATAACGTAGACAAACGTGCCCTGCTGCCCGCTCTGCACCGCCTGCGACGGAATCACCAGAGCATTGCTCTGAGTCTTCAGCCTGAGATACGCGTCCACAAATTGACCCGGCCAGAGCCTGCGGTCGCGATTGGCGAACTCACCCTTCAGCTTGATCGTGCCCGTCGTGGAATCCACGGCGTTGTCAATGAACGTCAGCTCGCCCGTCACCGGCCCGCGCTGGTCCTCGGGGATCACGGCCTGAACCGGCAAACTGCCTCTCCTCGAATACTCCTTCACTTCTCCCAGGTATTGCTGCGGCACCGTGAAGGTCACGTTGATCGGCTCGACCTGATTGATGTTCACCAAGGCAATCGTGTCGTTGGCCTTGATCATGTTTCCCTGATGCACGATCAGATTTCCCGTCCGCCCGTTGATGGGCGAGTAAATGGAGCAATAGATCAGCTGCACTTTGGAGTTTTCGACTGCGGCCTTGTCCGCGGCCACCGCGGCATCAGCCGCTTGCGACGTCGATTCCACCTGATCGTATTGCTCTTTCGAAACTACCCCCTGCTTCACCAGCGCGTCATAGCGCTTTTGTTGCAGGCGCGCGATGGCGGCCTGTGCTTCGTCGCGCGCCAGGTTGCCCTGCGCGCGATTCAGGTCGGCCTCGAATGGACGCTTGTCGAGGGTGAAGATCAGTTGACCCTTCTTGACGTCATCGCCTTCCTTGAAATACACACCGGTCAGCTCACCGGTAATCTGGGTCTTCACCGAGACGGTGGAATAGGCCTCCACCGTGCCAATGGCATGCACTTGCACCGGCACATCCTTTTGTTCGACAGTGGCGGCCATGACCGGCACAGCCGGCGGCGGTCCAGCAGCCGCCTTCGATCTCGTGCATCCTGACCAGAAGCTGAGGCCGGCCAGGGCAAATACCAAAATATGAAGCCGTACGATTTTAGGAACGTCTCTAGCCATTGCGTTATTTCACCTGATGTCTTTGACCTCTCTTCCGCGCCATTAGTTTTGGGCTACGGGAAGATTTCTTGGCGCCGAGCATTCCGCGTAACCAGATCTCGGCTAACGTCCGGCTGACAACCCGGACGTCAAAATCCTGCACTTCTTTCCCTCCATACAGTTCCTGAATCCAGGAGTGATAGATCACCATTCCCAGGAACCCTCGTGCCGCCAACAAGGGATCGGTTTTTCGGAAGCGACCCGCCGCGATTCCCCGATGGATGAATTGCGCCAGACTTTCGAAATAGCTCGCGATGTAGTTGCGAAAGAAGCGTTCGGAGAGCTCGTGCTTTTCCAGGGCGCTGAACAGCAGCAGCCGCGACAGTGTCTGGTCCTTGGCCCGCCGCTCCAGGACTTCCAGGGCGACGCGAGAAAGGATCTCCAGATCGCTCCCGCCCCCTTCCAGGTTTTCCCGCATCCGGTCAAGCGGCGACGTACAGTTGATTTTGCGCTCGATCACAGCCCAGTACAGCTCTTCCTTAGTGGGAAAGTGGCGAAAAATCAGGGCTTCAGTGACGCCCGAGCCTCCCGCGATTTGCCGCGTTGTCGTTCCCTGAAATCCCTGCTGCGCAAACAGTCCGGTGGCGATGTCGAGGATTTGCTCGCGACGATCGGCAGAGGAAAAGCGGGTTTGGGGGGTTGCCATGGCTGCCAGTACCCAAGTAAGTAAATACTTACTTATAAGGGAGGCACGCCGTAACTGTCAAGAAGCGCAGGGACTTTCGCGGTAACTGAATTTCAGCCGATCGAATTCAGCCACTCCCTGGACTCTCCTGCCTTCTGCATGTGCGATTCGAGAGGATCGTCAGCTGGATGCCGAAGCATCTCCTACGGCCCTGTAACCACCTGAATCATTGATGCCCGCGTCTTTTCCCAAGGCCAGTCGCCCACGAAGAACGCGGTGATGGAATGTTCGCCGATCGTGAGTTGGTCCGTCGTCAGGGTTGCCATACTTGCGGTGAGCGGTATTTCTCCCAGGACGTGGTTTCCATCCTTAAACCTCACGATTCCGGTAGGGGAACCGTGCGCCGAAACCGTAGCAGTGAAAGAAACCGGCTGACCGGCGATTGAAGGGTTCATGCTCGAACTTATCGTGGTGACGGTATAGAGAACCCCCGTGTGGAGGAGAACACCAATGTTAGGCGGACCTTCACAGCCACTGCCACGAGGGCAACCATTGCCGGCGATCAGATCTGGCCGTCCATCTCCACTCACGTCGCCAACTGCAATGGATTCGATGCCTCTGCCTCCCGATCCGTAGAGTTGCGCTGCCTGCAAGGTGCCGTTTCGATTGTTGACCAAAACTCCGATCCGCCCTGGGCCCGTTGTGCTGGCGCCCGTCTTGCGGTTTATACATAACCCGTGGCGAGCGCATTCCGCGACCAAAACGTCCGGCCAGCCATCCCCAGTGACGTCCGCGAGCAACATCACCCGAGGGTCAAAGGTCGGTGAACTGTAGCCGACGGGCGACTTAAACGTCCCGTCGCCGTTTCCCAACAACACCGCGATGATGCCGCTATCGCAACGGGCGCTACCATCGCACTTGTTGCCTACGACCAAGTCAGGCTTACCGTCTCCGTTCAGATCTGTCGCTGCAATCGAAAATGCCTGTACGCCTCCCGTCGGGTAGGTCTGAGCCAACTGAAATGACCCATCTCCTATGCCCAGTGAGACTTCGACGCTGCCCGGGCTAACGGCCAGTAAATCCGTATTTCCATCAAGGTTGGCGTCGGCTAAGGCAAAGCTCGTGCCATCGGTGTGCGAATAGCGTGGCTCCTGAAATGTGCCGTCTCCATTGCCGATCCATACCGCCGCCAGGGAGTTGTTGCAACAACTGAAGATGTCGATCTTACCGTCGCCGTTCATGTCTTGGACTGCGATGGGACCGTTGCCGGGACCGATGTCCAATGGCGCCTGAAAAGTGCCATTCTCGTTCCCCAGCACGACGACGACACGAGTGCCTCCGACTACCACGTCGAGGTTGCCATCTCCGTTGATGTCCTGAACGGTGACCGGGCCGTCTCCCGGTCCGATCTCCCGCGGTGGCTGGAACGACCCGTCCCCGTTACCCAAGAACACGCGAGTACTCGTACCCGTGACCACGACGTCATTTTTCCCATCGCGGTTGATATCAGCCACCGCCAGCGCCGATATTCCGCTCGAGTATGCTTGACCCGGAGCAAAGCTTCCGTCTCCATTGCTCAGCAAAACCTGCAGGCTGCCCGACGCCAAAAGTAGATCGCCGTTGCCGTCGCCGTTAACGTCCGCGACCACCATCGGAGCGGGCGCGACATGCGTTACTACCGCTGGCCTGAACAAACGACCCCACAACAAGGCAGGCGTCAGTAGAACAATAGCGACGGCCAATCTGAGCGAAGGGATGGCGCAATGGTGAAACATATTCTTTCCTCTCGCAATCATTAATGTGACTAGGGAAATACGCAGTTGTAAGGCCAACACAATCACCAGACTTTCAAGCGAAATAGCTTGGCTCTTAAACGGAAGAAGCAAGGAACGTTGTCACTAATAACCAGGCTTGTCAAGAACTCCGATGCAGAATTTTCGTGAATTTTGCCGACCGAGGCATGAACCTGATGCTTTTCTACTGCAGATACCCGATCCCCACCCGCATGTGCTGCAGGAGAAACTCGGGCACCGTGGCAGAGAGTGTCAGTCCCAGAGCCGCGTGAATAATGCCAAGAGGGTAGATACTGCGATAGCGCCGGAACAGCTCGCAGAAAAGCAGTCCGCTAAAAACGGTGCACGACGTCAGAATCAAGTTTGGCAGGTGCGCCAGTGCAAACAGCGTCCCGGTGATCCAGACAGCCCCCTCGCTCCCGAACAATTCCTCGAATCGAGCAAAAAAGAATGATTGCAGCAGGAACTGCTGCAACAGCGCCCAGAGCACATACTTCCAGGCCATGTGCCAATTCGGAAACGTTGGATTCGCCGGAATCTGTCCGCCCGCCAGGTGGGTTCCCAGGAACATCAGCGCGGCAACGCTGAATCCGAGGCCAAATACGACGCCAACTCCCCGCGCCGTCGGCATTCCCAGGCCGAGCCGGCTCAGTGAAGGTTGGTCGATCACCGCCCATAGCACCACTAGCACGCTCGCCGCCACCGCCCACCGGCTCCGCACCGACAGCCGTGCCGCCCATACCGCACACTCAACGAACAGGAATGCGATGATCACCTGGATCCAGGTAAATGTTCGGCGCCAAGTCCCGCCGATTCTGGCACTTCGCACCCGGATTTCAACCGCGGGAAGGGCCTGCCCCGTGACCGCAAAAGATTTCGACTCAACAGCCATGTTCTGAATCTCTATATTGAGCGCTATGGAGAACCGATCGAAGCCGAGGGTAATCGTGGTGGGGGCGGGATTCGGGGGCCTGACAGCCGCTCAGAGCCTTGGCCGACTTCCTGTGCGAGTCACCGTGGTGGACCGCAAGAACCACCATACTTTTCAACCCCTGCTTTATCAGGTTGCCACCGCTGGCCTTTCCCCGGGTGAAATCGCCGCCCCGATTCGCTGGATACTGAGAAGTCACCGCAATATTGAAGTGTTGCTTGAGGAAGTGCGGGATTTCAATATCAAAAAAAGACAGGTCATTACGAATGAGGGGGTACTCCCCTATGACTACTTGGTCATCGCGGCTGGCGCTTCCCATGCTTACTTTGGTCACCCCGAATGGGAGCATCTAGCACCGGGCCTCAAGTCGATTGAAGACGCTCTGGAAATCCG